>Ga0116228_10000795_pt1 | contig 24800 bp, 23 predicted proteins | sample S1TSphfallax_2_FD_89694 | JGI IMG/M metagenome (GOLD analysis project Ga0116228, IMG submission 89694) | Host-associated microbial communities from peat moss isolated from Minnesota, USA - S1T2_Fc - Sphagnum fallax MG | ecosystem: Host-associated > Plants > Peat moss > Unclassified | place...
ACGCCCAACGGCCGCTCGCGCTGGCAACGTTGAGCGCGCGAGAGTGGACGATCGCAACGCGCGTCACCCAGGGCATGAGCAACGCGGAAATCGCAACGGAGCTGGTACTCTCGAGGCGAACGGTCGAGACGCACGTCGCAACGATCTTACGCAAAGCCGGTCTGCACAGCCGCGTGAAGCTCGCCGCACTGATCGGTAAGGATCGCGCGAGCGCAGCGGTGACCGTTCCGCCTCATCGTCGTCGGATGGCCACCACGCGGCCGGAGGCGGCGAGTTCTGCCGCAAAGGCGACGAAGCGACCATAGCGACGATCGATCGTCGTCACGAGCGTACGTACCACATCGTTGGGTTCGCCGAAGCTGAAGAGCAGCTGGTGACGCAAGGTCGCGACGAATGCCTCGCAGCCGATCAGGTAGTTGGTGCCCAACACGTCCACGGCGAGCAGTGCGGCATTGCGCAAGGGAATGACGTCGCCGTCGGCCTGCTCATCCGTGAGGAACGCGCCCAACGCGACGAACGGCGCGACGCTGTTCGCCCGGCCGGGTTCGTCGACCGTCGCCGTCGCGATGCGGATCGCCCGTCGCACCATCTCGTCGATCGCTACGTCGGCGTTCGTCCACGGGTCGTGCATGCGCTCAGCCTACACGGACACGACCGCGCCAACCATCCGTAAGAATACGTAACGTGGACGGATTCTTGACTGGACCGGTCCACTATGGTACAACGGGCGTTGTGCCCGTCGGGCACGACGTTTGCTAGCGCGACGATGTCCCGAGCGGGTCGGGATGCGGTTCGCACCTCGCCTCGCCCATCCGGGTGAGGCGTTTCATTTTCGACGATGGAGTCTTCGATGGTCTTCCGTTCCCGGTTCGTCCGCTCGTTCGCGGCCCTGGCCGCGGCCGCGCTCGTGGCGACCGGCCTTTCCGCGCCGGCGCGTAGCGCCGAGCCGTTCGATATCGACGCGATCATGTCGCTCACCGGTCCCGGCGCGTTCCTCGGCCAATCGGCCGTCCAGGCGTTGACCGCGGCGGAATACGAGGTCAACCGCACCGGCGGCATCGGGGGGCGGCCGGTGCACTTCGTCATCGCCGACGATCAGACGTCGCCGGCGGTTGCCGTCCAGCTCGCGAGCGGTCTGATCGCCAAGGGCGTGCCCGTCATCCTCGGTTCGTCGGTCGGCGCGACGTGCTCGGCGATGATGCCGCTCTTCCGCAACGGCCCGGTCGACTATTGCTTCGCCCCGGTGATCCATCCGGTGGCGCCGAGCTTCGTGTTCTCATCGGGTGCCTCGACGCGTGACCTCTCGCTCGCGGGCCTGCGCTGGGCGCGCCTGCGCGGCATTCGCAAGATCGCGTTCATCGTTGCGACCGACACGACGGGGCAAGACGGTGAGGCCGTGGGCAAAGCGAATCTCGCCTTGCCGGAATTCGCCGGCATGCAGCTCGTCGCCGACGAGCACTTCAATCCGGGCGACATCAACGTCAACGCGCAACTCGCGCGCATCAAGGCATCGGGCGCGCAATTGGTCTACGCACAAACGCTCGGAACGTCGTTCGGCATCGTGTTGAAGAACGCGTCGGACTCGGGTCTCGGCCTGCCGATCCTCACCAACGCGAGCAACATCAACCAGACGCAGATGATGCAGTACGCGCCGTTCGCGCCGCGCGACCTCTACTTCACCGGCTATCGTTTTCTCGAGCACGACACGGCGCGCCCGGGTCCGGTGCGCGACGCGCAACAGCGGTTCATCAACGCGCTGCACGCGGTGGGCGTGAAGCGCGCTGATTTCTCGAACAACTTCCCGTGGGACGGCACGCTGATCGTCGTCGACGCCTTCCGCAAATTCGGCACGAACGCAACGCCCGAGCAGATCCGCTCGTACATCGCCTCGCTGCACGGCTACGCCGGCATCAACGGCATCATGGACTTCCGCGACGGCCAACAACGCGGGCTCGGTGTGAACGCCGCGTTGGTGGTCCGTTGGAGTAGCGAGAAGCACGATTTCGTCGCCGCCAGTCGGCCGGGCGGGTACGCGCTCACGCGCTAGCGATCGTGCTCGTGCTCGTGCGCCGGCGGGGCGTGTTCGTGTTCCGCCGGCGCGTGTGGCGCGTGGGGCGCGTGGTAGGCGTTCACCGGATGCGGCGCACCCTCGGGCCGGTACGGATCGGCCGGACGGTCCGCATGAGCCGGAGCGTCCGCGCCGCGATCCTGATCGAAGCGGGAGAACGCGCCGCTGCCGTCGCGGATCGGCGCGGGTTGGCGATCCGTCGACGTGACGGGAGCGAAGTTCGCCGGCCGGTTCTCGCGGCTGAGCGGCTCCGCGAAGGCCGCATTCGCCGGCCGACCGTTGTTGACGCTCGCGAGGTAATTGCGATTCTGCGACGCGACGGTGACGTGTTGCCGCTGCTCCTCCGTCGGCGGCAGGTGCGCTTCGCTGCGGTACGCCGCCTCGTCCGCGGTCGGACGCGCTTGGATGCCGTCGGGTCCGCCGTTGAAGCTCACGCGCGTCTTCGCGTCGTACGTGTGGTCGTCGTTGACCACGGTGCGGTCGACGTAGACGTTGGTGATCACCGTGCGGTTGACGTTCGTCACCGCCGCGTTGTAGTTGAAGTGACCGCCGACCCAGCCGCCGCCGACGTAGCCGGCGCCGGTGTAGCCGAAGCCGTAGTTCACGCCGCCATAGAAGCCGACGTGCGGACCCCAATAGCCGGCGTGCCAGCCGTAGGTGCCGCCGGTATATGCCCAATAGCCGGGCGTCCAGAGATATCCGGGCTGCGGTGCCGCGACCCAGGTCCCGGGGACCCAGTAGTAGCCGTACGCGCCGTAGGCCCAATAGCCGGGCGTCCAGATCTCGTCGGCGACGAGCACGGGCGGTTGAACGTACACGGGCAGCGGCGGCGGTGCGACGTTGATCGAGACACCGATGCCGACGAAGAGGCCGGCCGATGCCGCCGTCGGCGCGATGATGAGGGCGAGCGCAATGGCGAGTGCGCCGATGAATGCGGTAATGCGTGCCACGGTGATGTTCTCCTTACGGAAGTGGCGTTACCACCACCCAACGCGGCGTGCTCGCGACCGGTCGCACTTCTCACCGTCGTTTCACCGCGCTCTCATCAGCCGTGCACGAAGAAATAGACGGACATGCCGGCGCCGATCGCGATGACGATGATGCGCACCGCGATCGGCGGAAGTTTGCGAATGATGCGCGCTCCGCCGTATGCGCCGGCGATCGCACCGAGAGCCATCAGCAACGCGGCAGGCCAGGCGATCGCGCGCGCGATCGCAAACGGAATCACCGCCGTTCCATTGACGAAGAAGACGAGCAGATTCTTCAGCGCGTTCACGCGGGTGATCGAGAGCGACGACGTCGCCGCGAAGAGCGCGAGCAGCATGATGCCGATGCCGGCACCGAAATAGCCGCCGTAGATCGCGACGAACACCATCGGCCCGAGCGTCGCGACCGGCGAGCGCGGGGCGTTCGACGTTGAGCCGCGCCGCAGCCACGGGCTCGCCGCGAAGACGATCGTCGCGAACGCGAGCAGATAGGGCACCGCGTGTTGGAATGCGCTCTCGGGCGTGCGCAGGAGCAGGATGCTCCCGATGATCGAGCCGATGACCGCGGTGACGATCGGCCCGACGTCCTTGCGGTCGAGCTGCAGATCTTCGCGGAAGCCGCCGATGCTGCCCATGTTGCCGATCCACATCGCCGTGTTGTTGGTCGCGTTCGCGACGATCGGCGGGAAGCCGGCGATCAGCAGCGCGGGAAACGAGATGAAGCTCCCGCCGCCGGCCGCCGAGTTGATCGCGCCCGCAACGATCGCCGCCAGGAACGGGACGATCAGGTGGGGATCGAAGTGCATGATCGAGGGGTTCTCCCGGCGCGGCGCGTAGGCCGTGAACGATGAGTTGGCTGACCGCGACGTATCTCGTCGAATCCGAACCCGAGCGCATCGAAGCGCGCGCCGCGGCGATCGCCTCGGAGCAGAGCGTCGAGTGTCCGCTCGAGGCGATCGGCGACGCACGCATTCTCGATGAGATCGTCGCGCGCGTCGCGGCGATCGAGCCGGACGGTGAGAACCGCTATCGCGTCGACGTGCAGATCGCCACCCAGACGATCGGCACGAACCCGGCGCAGTTCATCAACATGGTGTTCGGCAACGCCTCGCTCTGGGACAACGTCCAGCTGGCGGATCTCGCGTTGCCCCCGACGGTGCTCGAGCGCTTCGCCGGACCGCGTCACGGCATCGCGGGCATTCGTGCGTTGCTCGACGCGCCGCAGCGCGCGTTGACGAACGCCGCGATGAAGCCGCAGGGCATGCACGTGCCCGAACTCGCCGCGCTGTGCCGCACGTTCGCGCTCGCCGGCATCGACATCATCAAAGACGATCACGGCATCGACGATCAGTGGTATTCGCCGTTCGCGGAACGCGTGCGCGCGTGTCAGGCGGCGGTCGGCGAAGCCGTCCGCGCGACGGGCAAGCCGGCGTTGTACGCGCCGAACATGATCGGGACGCCGCGCATGCTGCGCGAGCGCGCGCGCATCGCGCGCGAGGAAGGCGTTCGCGTCGTGCTGATCGCGCCGATGCTCGTCGGGTTGCCGTCGTTCCTCGATCTCGTCGATGAGTTCCCGGAGTTCGTCTACCTCGCGCACCCCTCGCACGCCGGCGCGCGCCGCATCGCCGAGCCGTTGCTGTTCGGCCGGCTGATGCGCCTGTTCGGCACCGATGCCGTTATCTTCGTGAATTTCGGCGGCCGGTTCGGCTACCCGCAGCCGGTCTGCGGCGCGTTGGCCGAGGGTGCTCGCGCACCGTGGGGAGCGCTGCGGCCGACGCTGCCCGTGCCCGCCGGCGGGATGCTGCTCGAACGCGTCGAGGAACTGCTGACGTTCTACGGACCCGATACGATGTTGCTCATCGGCGGCAACTTGCTGATCGAGCGCGCGGCAATCCTCGAGCGCACGACCGCGTTCGTCGAGCGCGTCGCCGCCTTTCCGTTTCCCGCGCCGGCCGGTGCGCGGGCGCATGCTCACCCTCTCTCACGATAGAGCAGTCTCTCCTGCCCGGAGAGCCACGTCGCGGCGAGTCGCGCGCGGAGGGCGTTCACGCTTCCCTCGATGCCCGCACGAAGCAACGGCCGCTCGATCACGTACGTGAAGAAGATCGCGATGCCGATCGCACACGGCAGTGAGAGGGCGAGCGTCAACGCCGGCGAGCCGACCGCGTTGTGCACCCACACCATCACCTCGAGATGCCAGAGATACAAGTTGTAGGAGATGGTGGAGAAGAACACGAGCGCGCGCGTCGCAACGACCGAGCGAACGGCGGGTAGTGCGAAGAACGTCGAGAGCACGAGCACGAGGCAGAGCGGGCCGATCAGGATGCGGTGCGCGTTGAACCACGCGTGCGCGACGTCGGGATTGCCCGTGCTCGTGCCGCTCACGATCGCGAGCCCGGAGATCGCGCACAGCCACGCACCGAAGGCGAGCACGGTCGCGCGTTGCGGGTCGACGGCGTCGCCGCGCGCGCGCAACACGACGAACGCGTGCGCGCCGAGCATCCCCGCGCCGAAGAGATCGATCACCGCCGGCAACTGGTTGATCCACCAGAACGACGTGTCGAGGCCGAGCGCGCCGATCGTCCAACGGTACACTTCAGCGACGAGCGCGAGCACCGCGTAACCGATCACGGGCGAGCGAGCGAAGCCCAGCACGATCAGCGGGAAGAGCAGGTAGAACTGCACCTCGATGCCGATCGTCCAGAGCGGACCGCTGATCGAGCCGAACGTCGACTGGTCGAGCGGGTGGATGAAGGTCATGTGCGCGGCGAGTTGCCACAACGCGTCGCGCGGTGAGGCGAACTGGGCGCGATAGACGATCGCGAATGCGACGAGCGCGATGAAGTACGACGGGATGATCTTCATCGCGCGCCGCTCGAAGAAGTGGCCGAGATCGGGCGTTTGGCCGCCGCCGAGCGCCGCGCGCGCGTACGGATAGTACAGGCAGAAGCCGCTGATGAAGAAGAACAGGTCGACGCCGAGATAGCCGGCTTGCGCGATGAACGTCAGCGGTCCCGCGCCCTCGCCGCTCACGAGCCACACGTGATAGAAGACGACGAGCAGCACGGCGCAGCCACGCAAGCCGTCGAGGACGTCGAGACGCTCGCGAACGGGGGACACGCTCCTCTACGTTCCCGTGCGGCGTCGGCCCTAACGGCCTTCGGTGCGCGAAGCCCCGTCGGCGGCGACGTTCGTCTCGGGTGCTTGGGTCAAGCCGGCGATGGCGCTGAACCATACGCTCGCGACCGCATCATAGCCCGCCGCTCCGGTCGGGTGGATGCCGTCGGGAAAATGATCGTGGTCGCGCGGCACGGCGTTGGCCATCGCCGGCGCGAAGACGACGCGCGCGCCCTGGGCGGCATACGTGTCGACGATCGCGTGCAGTCCGCCGGTCGCGGGCGTGCACGGATCGTCACCGGTGAAATCGCGCAGCGTGCACGCGCCGATGCGCGGGCTCGCGACGACCGGCGCGACGACGACGATCGCGTTCGGCCGCTGCGCGACGATTTCGCCGATCAGCAAGTTCATCGAGGTCAGGATCGCCGGGAGCGTGTAGCCCGGTACGTGACGCTCGAGCCGCAGCAGATCGTTCGTTCCGGCCATCAGCAAGATCACGTCGGGATCGGCGCGCTCCAACGCGTTGCGAACGAGCGGGCCGTAGAGCTGCCCCGGGCCCGGATCCGAAGGAAACGACCGCACGACGTAGCCCGGCCAACCCTCGTGCGCGCGGTTGACGATGGCGCCCGAATAGTCGCTGCGCGAGCCGACGAACGTTACCTTGTACCCCTCGCGCTCGAGCAGCGCGCCGAGTTCGCCGCGGTAGCCGCCGTTCCGCGAGGGCGCGCCGTGCGGTCCGACGCCGGCCGTGATCGAGTCGCCGAGCGCCATCACGCGAATGGTGCCGGTCTTCGCCACGAGCAGCGGGTCGGCCGCGACATGCGGCGCGCGTGCCAAGGCTGCCGCTCCTACAAGAACCGCGGCGAGCATACGACGAAATCCTCGCGCTCGATGCACCGTGTTCCCGTTCGAATGAGCGACTCGACTTCCTCGTACGAGCGCATGCTCGAGGGGCAACGGCGCAAGAGCGATCGACGTTTTTCTCTCGTTACCTCGCGGTCGAGCGCGTAGCGTGCATGCATCTGGGTAGTCCTTGCTGGGGCCGTCTCTCTGACGGTGTCCACACGAGTGAGCGTCGCTCACTCGGTGTTGCAAGCAAACGACTCGGAGAAACCTCGTGAAACGACTTAGCCTGGCTGTGGTCGCTGCGCTGGCAGCGGCTGGCATCGGGAGCTCGTCGGTTTCGGCAAACGAACTGAACACGGTGCAAGGTAACGCGGCTCACTTGCCGTCCGTGCAAGTTGCGCAGGCCGATACCACGTCCTCGTTGCCGCCGGCCGACTTCGGCAATCCGCCTTCCGGCGAAGTGCCGTTGCTCTTCAATGACCGGCATGTCTATAGCAAACCCGACACCCTGCGCCAAGGGCGCGTCCTCGCGGCGCTCGTGCGCGGCGGTGAAATTCTCGTTCCGTTGCGCTCGATGTTCGAACAGATGGGCGCGACCGTCGCTTGGGATCCCGCCTCGAAGACGGCGGACGTCTCGAAACCCGGCTCCGACGTGAAGGTCACGGTCGGTCGTCCGGACGTCATCATCAATGGTGAAACGCGCCCGCTCGACGTGCCGCCGGAGTTCTACCACGGCAACGTGCTCGTTCCGGTGCGCGTGATCTCGGAAGGCATGGGCGCCTACGTCCAGTGGGTTCCGGATCGTCGCGTCGTCGTCGTGCGCTACGTCTCGGCTCCGGTGCCGACGCCTCCGCCGACGGCCCCGCCGACCGCGCCGCCAACCATGGCTCCGCCGCCGCCGCCGCCGCCGACCCCCACGCCGACGCCGACCCCGGCGCCGAAGAAGGCCTACTACGATCACTTCATCGTCGGTGACTACGTCTTCTCGCCGCAGGTCTACAACGAGTTCTCGCCCGGCAATCAGAACGAAGGTCCGTCGTACGCGGGCCGCGCCGGATTCGAGTTCCCGCTCGCCGGCATTCCGTTCATGGTCGAATTCGACGCGCGTCAATTCGCCTACCAGCACGTCGGCGACTACGACGGCACCGTTGCGCGGAACGCGCCGTGCGCCGGCCCGATCGCCGGTAACCGCGGTTGCGTGACGACGATCGGCGGCGGCAGCAGCCTCTACGTTCCGTCGTTCGATGCGCAAGACAAGGAGCTCTCGGGCCGCGTCGGCATCGGCATCCCGCTCTCGCACACGTACATCGCCGGTGCCTATCTCGAGCGCACCAACAACTACGGCGATCCGTTCCTCCGCGGTGCCGGTTTCGGTATCGAGAAGTTGGCGGATTACAGCAAGCCGGTCTCGTTCTTCGGAAGCTTCTACTACTTCCCGTCCGTGCAAGGGGACATCTACGACCCCAGCGCCGGCGTGACGTACGACGAGCAGTACCGCTTCGAGCAATACGAAGCCGGTATCGATCTGAACCTGCCCTTCGACATCTTCAAGCACACGGGCGTGTTCATCGAGGGTGGCTACATGGGTGACACCGGGATCAACAAACAGTTCGCTCCCACCAACATCCGTGAAGGCGGCGCCTTCGCCGGTTTCGGTATCCACTTCTAACGACGGAGGTCCACCGGGACACACGAGAGAGCGCATCGGCAACGATGCGCTCTCTTGCGTTTGAGGCTGCGGATTAGGCGTGCCGGATGGGGTATACGACGACGTAATTGGCACGGACGAACCGGCTGGTCGGCGTGCCGCGGAGGGTCCTCATTTGGCATACGAAGTTACCAAGCAGATCAAAGGTCACGGCTACCGGTATCGGGTCGAAGGCATCCGCGACCCGGCGACGGGCCGCACGCGCTCGCACTGGCAATACCTCGGCCGCATCGAGGGCGACGACGTGATCGCGCCTGCCCGCACCCAGACCACGCGCGTGACCCGCGATGAGATCGTCAAAGCGACCGCGCGCCTCCTCGAGACCCGCGATGCCTCGCGCATCACGGTGTCGGTGATCGCGCAACGCGCCGGCGTATCGGCGGGAACGTTCTATCGGATCTTCGGCGATCGCCGTAGCGCGCTCGGCGCCGCGGTCGCGCACCTGTGCGACGGTCTCGTGCGCGAACTCCCGACGCTCGCGGGACCGATCGGTACCCGCGACGCCGAACGGGAACGCCTGTTCAATTGGTTTGCCGCGCTGCATCGAGCCGTGCTCGACGGCCGTGCGTTCCGCTGGTTCCTCACCAGCGCGGCGCGCGACACGTATCGGGCAGCCGCCGACGCTGCCACGATGGCGAACGATCTGCAACGCACGCTCGCGGCGTATCTGCGTCGCCTGCACGCCAGTTCGTGCGCGCACATCGGCGATCCCGACGCGCTCTCGGCCGCGCTGCTGCGCATCCACTTTTCGTTCGTTCGCGATCTCGCGATCACCGAAGAGGACGATGCACCCTCACGGTGGAGCGAAGTGTTTCCCGTCATCGAGCGCGCGGTCTTCCCGCATCATCTCGCGGCCGCGTAGCGCGCGCGTCCGGATCAACTCGCGCACGGCGCGAACGGCGGCGTCGGCATACGGCCGGCGATACGCCGCCGTCGCGTCGTCATCGGGCAGGTAGATCGCAAACGAGGCATTGGCCTCGAAGACGACCACGTTGCCCGCATCGTCGAGCGTGAAGTCGATGCCGCCGTAATCGAGTGCGAGCGCATCGCGCACGCGTTCGAGCGCGGCGTATGCGGCGGTGCCCAGGTGCGCGCGCGGGTCGTCGAGATAGCTCGCCTCGAGGTTGCGGCTTGCCGCGCGCACCGCGTTGTCGCTGCGGAAGTAGTGGACCTTCCATTGCCGCGCGACGGCGAGGTGCAGCGGCACGAGCGCGCCGTCGATCGCGAGCATCCGGTATTTCCGGTAGCGGCCGTCGGCGCGGCGTGCGTCGAGGAACGCGATGACCAGCAGCTCGGTGCCGGGCAACGCATCGCATTGCGCGCGCAGATCGCCGGCGGAGGCGACGCGCACGAAGTACCGGCCCGCGTGAAAGCCGGGCGCGCGCAAAAGCAGGGGAAAGGTGAAGCCGGCCGCGAGCAGCGCGTCGGCGGTACATTCCGCGCGCGCGAACGATGCGATGCGCGGCACGATCACGCCGGGAATCGCGCGCAGCCGTTCGCTCATCGCGACGCGTCCGGTGCCGCGAATCGCATCGGGCGGATTGATGCACGGTCGTCCGGATGCCGTGACGATGCGCGCGACCGCATCGAGCGCCGTGCCGCTGCGATCGGCGTCGGCGACCGCGTTTACGATGCAGTCGTGCGCCGGGAGCGGAACGTCGTCGCGGTGCGATTCGGCGACGATCGTCGTCACCTCCACGCTGCGATCGTCGAAGAACAGCGTCGTGACGAGGTTGCCGCCATCGGCGGCGATCGGCACGAGCACGCGCAGCGGCGCGTCGCCGCCCGCCGGCGTGACGTGCACGATCGGTGCCGCGAATGCACGCGCGCGATGCTCGGCCGCGGCGGGATCGTCGCGTTCGTCGAGCAATCGCGCGAGCACGTAGTGCGCGATCGCGTGATCGGGATCGGCGCGCAGCGCGCGTTCGTACTGCGCGCGGCTCTCTTCCCACGCGCCGAGGTCGGCCAGCACGTTGCCGAGATCGACCAGCGCCGCCGGATCGTCGGGATGCGCGGCAGCGGCGCGGCGATAGAGTCCGAGCGCTTCGGTCGTGTGCCCCTCGACGTACGCCATCGTCGCTGCGTTGATCAGCGCGCCGCGATGCTGCGGATCGGCCGCGAGAACCGCCGCGTAGTCGCGCGCCGCGGCGCCGAGGCGGCCGAGATCTTCGAGCAGGCAGCCGCGCGCGAAGCGCAGATCGGTCGCGCCCGGATGCGCTTCGACGAGCACGTCGAGCGCGTGCAACGTATCGAGCCGAACGGGACCGCTACACGCGATCCGAATGGCCAGCGTCGCGCGATCGACGAAGCTCGGCGTGGACGTACTAGCGCCGGCGGCGTTCGTGCGCGACGCGCGGTTCGGCGTGCGTCGTGCACGCTTCGATCCGCACCGACGGCCCCGCACCGACCGGCTCGATCGCGCTGCACCCGCAGGCGAAGACGGCGACCAGGCGCAGTCCTTCGATGCCGTCGACGATCACCTCGAGCCGCGTCTCACCCGCCGCGCTATACGCCGCGAATTGCGCGATCGAACGGAGGTCGGCGCGCCGGCGCGGCGTGCGGCGGCGATCGCTCGACGCGCGCCGGTCCATCGTGAGCGCAGCGCCGAGCGCGACGGGCGCCGATGCCGCCGATCCGCGGCGGTGCGTCGAACGACGTTCGTGTCCGGGCATGGGCGTGGTCGATTCGGCGCCCTCGGGTGGAGCTCCCGGCGCGGGGCCGACGAGGAGACGGTCTGCACGGCGCGGGAATCGGTGGCCTCATGCGTCCGGCCCGTTGCGCAGCGTTCCTCGCTCTCGCCCTCGCGTTTCACGCGGGCGTCGCGGCGGCATCGTCGATCGACGTCGAGTCGTCGGCGTTCCTCAACGGCGGCCCGATGCCGGCGTTCGATAGCGCGTCGACGCAGGGCTGCACGGGCAGCAACGTCTCGCCGCCGCTGCGCATCACGGGCGTGCCCGCCGCGGCGCGCAGCCTCGCGATCGTGCTCTTCGACACGGATGCGAACGCCGGCGCGGGATTCGTGCACTGGGTCGCCTACGGCGTCGATCCGGCGATCGTCTCGGTGCCGAGCGGGTTCGGCACCTCGCCGGGCGCGTACGTCGGCGGGCGCAACGACGCCGGCACGATGCGCTACTTCGGTCCCTGTCCGCCGCTCGGCGATCCGAAGCATCACTACACGTTCACGGTGTACGCGCTCGCGCTCGGGCGCGCGCATCTGCCGCCCGGGCTGACCCGCACGACGCTGCTGCACGACATCGCGCGTTCGACCCTCGCGGTCGGCACGCTCACCGCGACGTTCGCCCGCTGATGGATCTCGGACTGCGCGGGAAGACGGCGCTGATCACCGGCGCGAGCTCGGGACTCGGTCGCGCGTGCGCGCTCGCGCTGGCCGCGGAAGGCGCGCGCGTGGCGGTCGCGGCGCGCCGCCTCGACCGGCTCGAGGGCGTCGCGGCCGACGCGCGCGCCCTCGGCGCGACCGACGCGGCGGCCTATCACGTCGACCTCGCCGATCCCGCATCGATCGATGCGTTGCTCGATGCGGTGCGCGCACGCCAGGGCGATCCCGACGTGCTGGTGGCGAACAGCGGACCGCCGCCGCCCGGAACCGCCGATGCGCTCACGCTCGCGCAGTGGGATGCGGCCTACGAGCCGACGATGCGCGCGATCTTACAACTCGCATACGGCGTGTTGCCCGCGATGCGTGCGCGCCGCTGGGGGCGGATCGTCTACGTCGGATCGTCGGCGCTGAAGACGCCGATCCCGAACCTCGCGCTCTCCAACGCGTTTCGCGCCGGCGTACTCGGCGCGCTGAAGTCGCTCTCGCTCGGCGTCGCCGCCGACGGCGTCACGGTCAACACCGTCGCGCCCGGGCGCATCGAGACCGAGCGCGCCAAGCAGATCTACGCCGATCCGGCCGTGCGCGCCAAACAAGTCGCGCAGATTCCGGCCGGCCGATTCGGCGAACCCGACGAGTTCGGGCCGCTGGTGGCATTTCTCGCGGGCGAACCCGCGCGCTATATCACCGGTACGACGATCGCGGTCGACGGCGGTCTCTCACCGACGCTGACGTAATCGCCGCTCAGTCGTTCGCGGACGGCGGCAGCGGGCTGTTCGCGCCCTGATACGTCGGCGTCGCGGGCGTTTCGGGCGCGGTTTGGCGTTGCTCCAGAATCACGACCGCGCCGGCGATCGCGCCGGCCAGCGCCAGCGCCAACAGCACCGGGCTCTTGAACCGCTCGCGCAAGCCGAGGAGTCCGTCGGCCGAGATCGCCCCGTAGTCGGAGGCCGCAAACGCGAGCGCCGCCGCCCCGTACACCACGCCCAGTTCGATGCCGCCCTTCTGGGCGAAGAAGCCGCTTTTCCAATGAACGCTCGACTGCGCGACGATCATCGTCGAGATCAGCATCGCGGGGCCGATCGGCCCGCCCGCGCCGAGTGCGATCAGCTCGCCCGACACGATCTCGGTGTACGCGGCGAGGCGCGCGTAGGTCGTGCCCGGCCGGAAGCCGAGCCCGTGCAACATCGCCCCCGCGGCCTCGGGACCGGGGCCTTCGAACCAGCCCAGCGCCTTCTGCGCGCCGTGCGCGGCCATGCTCTGGCCGATTGCCTGCCGTGCGACAAATAGAGCGATATCGCGTAACATATCGACCATAAATCTACCTTCTGGGGGATTGACTTGCAACGTCGCAGCGACTTTTGTGTTATGATCACCGTACCGGTCAAGGCCCGAGCGTCGGCCTGATCCGGGGTCAAGTTGTCCGCGTGGTCTTGTTGCGTAGTCTTCAGTTCCAGGAACGGCGAGTTGAGTTGAATGGCGCTCATGTGATCCTGGAGTTCTGAGACAGAATGTATACCGACGAGACCCTCAATTGCGTTGACTGCAACGCCCCCTTCACGTTTAGCGCGGGCGAGCAAGAGTTCTTCGCAGCGAAGGGCTTCACCAACAAGCCGAACCGTTGCCCCGATTGCCGCGCGGCCCGCAAGGCGCAGCGCGCCGGTGCCGGCGGCGGTTCCAGCTACGGTGGTGGTGGCGGCTACGGCGGCGGCGGTGGTGCCCGTCCGCAGCGCGAGATGTTCGAAGTGACGTGCAGCAACTGCGGCGGAAAGGCCACCGTGCCGTTCCAACCGCGCGGCGACAAGCCGGTCTACTGCCGCGATTGCTTCCAGTCGCGCAGCGGATCGTACCGCTAAACGCGCGCAGAGCGATGAGAACGAACGGTCCGGCTCTACGCGAGCCGGGCCGTTTTCGTCTCGGCTGAGAGGTCGCGCACCGCCTGCTCGATCGCTTGCGCATCGGCATCGAAGCGCGGCGCACCGATGCGCGCGACGATCGACCACTTCGCGCCGCGCGCGTAGTGAAAGCCGACCGGCACGACGGCGACGCGCGTCCGGCCGTCGCGTTGCGCCGCCGCGACCATGCGGCGATAGCCGTCCTCGAACGGTAAGAAGGCATCGTCGTCGGGCTTTTCCGCAAACGCCGGATCGACGTTCGGATAGCCTTCGGGAAACACGAGCACCACGCGTTCCGCGCGCAAGAGCGCGACGACGTCGCGCATCGCGCCGCGCGTGTAGCGCAGCAGTTCCTCGCGCGCGAACCCATCGCGCGAGCCGAGCGTGCGTGGCCGCAACACGATCGGATAGCCCGCCGCGCGACACGCGCGTTCCATCCAGCGGCGTTCGCGTTCGTCCTTGGCCCAATCCAAACCGACGACGATGTGCACCGGTCGCGCGATCGATCGCACGAGCACGGAGCCGTCGAGCAGATGGTGAAAGTGGCGCGCGACGAGCATGACCGGCCCGCTCGCCGGCACGTTCTCGAGCCCCTCGACGCGGAGCGATGCGACCTGCGTGCGCAACGCCCACCACGCGATCGCGTTCGGCCCCGCCATGCCGAACGGCGGGTAGCGGGTCACCGCCTCACGCGCGAGCGAGGTTGCGAATGCGGACGCTCGGCAGTGCGAGCGCTGCCGGCAACAGGCTGAACACGACCGCCGCGATCGCCGTCGGCCACATGCCCGCGCTGATGCTCAACACCATCGACCACACGACGTTCGCCACGTACACCGCGAGCGGAATCGCGACGCTCACGACGGGCGCGTCGCGTTCGCGCCACGCCAGCCGTCCGACCGCGATGAAGAGCAGCCCCGTCGCGAACCACCCGCCGAGATTGCGCAGCGGCATCCCGAAGTACGGGCCGGTCTCGTGCCACACCCAGAAGTGGATGTATTGCATCTGCGGCGCCGCCATCGAGGGGTCGAGCACGAGATCCCACGCGGTGAGCAGCCACGTGCCGAGCACGATCGACCACAGCGTGCGCCGGTTCCATCCGCGATACGCCGCGATCGCGTCGGCCAACGCGAACGACGCGAACCCCATGTAGAACCACGAGAGCGGAATCGCAAACGGCACGCGGCCGAGCAGCTTGTAGCCGAGGAACGTCGTGTACTCGTAGCCGCCGAACGGCCAGCCCGTCTTCGTGCCGGTGAGTTCGGCGCTCGCCGAGATCAGCGTGGCGGCGAGGAAGAAGACCAGCGTGCGCCGCGGCCCGTACGTCGCGAGTCCGAAGAGTATCATCGCGATCGCGCCGAGGATCATCCCCGTGCCGCCGGTGTTGTTGATCGCCCGCGCGTAGAACGCCATCGCCGCCGGATCGCCGGCGAAGATCTGCGGGTGCGGGATCGCGACGAGCAAGCCGAAGAGTCCGACGCCCAGCGCGAGTACGTGCAGCACGACGAACGTCCACGAACTCGCGGTCCAGAGACGCTTCATGGCATCTCCGCCGCGACGAGCACGCGCCCGCGCCACACGTGCGTGCGGCGCAGTGCCGCCGCGACGAGCGCGAACGTGATCGGTACGTCGGCCAGCGGTGCGAGCCAGTACGTCCACGGCGGCCGCACGTAGGCGCGTGCCGATCCGGCCAACACGCCGAAGCGCACGATCGTCAAGATCGCCGCCACGGTGAAGGCGGGCGACGCGGCGGCGTGGGCGAGCGCAAATGCGAGCACGAGCGGCAGCGGCATTGCCTGAACGACCGCGACTTCCGTCAAACCGAACCATCCTCCGTAGCGCGCGAACGCATCGCGCAGCGTGAGCGAGCGCGGCCAATTGGTCCACGTCTCGCGCCAGTTCTCGTGCATGCGCACGCGAACGAGATCGTCTGCTTCATAGAAGCCGACCGGAATGCCCGCCGCGACGAGCGCGCGTGCGACCGTCACGTCCTCGCACCGCGAGGTGCGGGCGCCGTCGAAGGCCGCGTGATCGATCAGGAGCGAGCGCCGGGCGAGAAAGCATTGTCCGTTCGCTTGGACGTCGGCAACACGCGTTGCCTCACGTCCGGGCAGGCCGAAGCGGTAGATCAGCGTCGCGAGCATGGCCGGGTGAACGATCGCTTGCAGCGGTCCGGCGAGTTCCTGTCGCGTCGCGACGCTGAGCGCCGCGACCGCACGCCGGTCGGCGTGCGCGAGGAGGGCCGAGAAGAGACCGCCACGCGGCCGCACGTCGGCGTCGATCGTCGCGACCCAAGGGGACGTCGCCGCTCGCAGGCCGACGGCCAACCCCCACGCTTTGCCGTTCCAGCCGGCCGGGACGGGCGATGCGTCGATGACGCGCACCCGCGCGTCGCCGGCGGTCAGCTCGCGGACGCGCGCGACCGTACCGTCACGGGATCCGCCGTCGACGATGAGGATCTCGCCGACCGTCGCGTCGGCCTCGAGCAATCCGCGCAGGCATGGCTCGATGCGCGCGGCCTCGTCGAGGACCGGCACGATCACGCTCACCTGCCCCGGCGACGGAGCGGCCGCGACGATGCGCGTCGCGCGCACGCCGCGCGCCATGCGCACGACGACGTTCGCACCGAGGGCCGCCTGCACGGCCGCAATCGCGACGTCGATCATGCGCACTCCAGTTACCGATGCCCCGGAGCCGTGCCTCTTGCCGCCGTCCCGGGCTTGCGGGATAGGGTGGCGAATGGACCGGGCGATGGCGGTGGAGGCGAGCGCGGTGAATGCCGCGCTGAAGCGATATTTCGGATTCGATGCGTTCCGCCCGTTGCAAGAGGCGATCGTGCACGACGTGCTCGACGGCCGCGACGTCTTCGCGCTGTTGCCGACGGGCGGCGGCAAGTCGCTCTGCTACCAGCTGCCGGCGCTGCTCACGCCGGGTCTCACCGTCGTGATCTCGCCGCTGATCGCGCTGATGAAGGATCAGGTCGACGCGCTGACCACGGCCGGGATCGCGGCCACGTTCCTCAACTCCTCGCTCGACTACGATGCGGTGCGCGAACGCATCGCCGGCTTGAAGCGCGGGGCGTACACGCTGCTCTACGTCGCGCCGGAACGCCTGACGATGCCGTCGTTCGCGAGCGATCTCGCGAGCTTCAACGTGCGCCGCTTCGCCGTCGACGAAGCGCACTGCATCAGCGAGTGGGGCCACGACTTCCGTCCCGACTACCGCCGCATCGCCGAACTGCGCGAACGCTTCCCGCAGGTGCCGTTCCTCGCGTTCACGGCGACCGCGACCGATCGCGTGCGTGCCGACATCGTCGAGCGCCTTGCGCTACGCGAGCCGGCCGTGCACGTCGGCAGCTTCAACCGGCCGAACCTCACCTATCGCGTGACGCACAAGCGCCGCAGCGCGGATGCGCTGATCGCGTGGTTGCGCACGCGACCCGACGATGCGGGCATCGTCTACGTCGGCAGCCGCGCCGCCGCCGAAGATCTCGCATCGCGCGTCTCGGCCGCGGGCATTCCGGCGTTGCCGTATCACGCGGGACTCGATCCGGCGGTGCGCGCGCGCAATCAGGAGCGGTTCATTCGCGATGAGACGCGCGTGATCTGCGCGACGATCGCCTTCGGCATGGGGATCGACAAGAGCAACGTGCGCTTCGTCGTCCATTACGATGTGCCCAAGAGCATCGAGGGCTACTATCAGGAGACGGGCCGCGCGGGTCGCGACGGCGAGCCGGCGGAGTGCTTGCTGTTCTTCAACTACGGCGACGTCGCGAAGTTCGAGCGGTTCATCGACGAGAAGCACGACGATCACGAACGCGCGGTCGGCCGCGCACAGCTCGATCGCATGATCCGCTACGCCTACTCGAACGACTGCCGCCGGCGCGATCTGCTGGCGTACTTCGGCGAGACCTGGAGCACGCTCAATTGCGGCGCGTGCGACAACTGCCTCGAGCCGCGGCCGGCCGTCGACGCGACGATCGACGCGCAGAAGTTTCTCTCGTGCATCGAGCGCATCCGGCGCGCCAACGGCCACGGCGTCGGCGTCGCGCACGTGATCGACGTGCTGCTCGGCGCGGAGAACGAGAAGATCTGGCGCTGGAATCACGAGCGCTTGACGACCTACGGGATCGGCAAGGATCGCAGCCGTCAATCGTGGCGGATGCTGGCGGATGAGTTCGTACGGCTCGGCTTGATCGCGATCGACCCCGCGACGTTCAACACCGTCTCGCTGACCGACGCCGGCCGCGCCGCGCTCGCCGAACGCACGCCCGTCGTCGTCCGCGAATCGCCCGCGCCGGCCGCGCGTGCCCGCAAGCGCGGCGGCGGCACCGACGACGCCGCCGGCGGACCCTACGATGCCGAGGTGTTTCGCGGTCTGCGCGACCTGCGCAAGGAACTCGCCGACGAGCGCGACGTGCCGGCCTACGTGGTCTTCAGCGATGCGGTGCTCCGCGCGATGGCGCGCGAGCTGCCCCGCACGCCGGCGCAATTGCGCGGCATCAGCGGCGTCGGCGAGAAGAAACTCGCCGATTTCGGCAGCCGCTTTCTGGCCGAGATCGCGCGCCTGCGCCGCTGACGTCCAAGCAGCGTCCCAGCTTCCCGTGCGAAGAATAGACGTTGCGGTCGACCGGACTCGGGAAACACGGCAGGAAGCACGAAATGACCATGATGACCACCCCCCCGCCCCGCGTCGTCGTGATCGACGACGAACGGCACCTGCGCGAAATGCTGGAGCTCGGCCTCTCCGAGGACGGCTTCGACGTTCGCAGTGCCGGCGACGGTCAGAGCGGTCTTGCGCTCGTGCGCGACTGGCGTCCCGACGCGATCATTCTCGACGTGATGCTGCCGTACGCGAACGGGCTCGAGTTGCTGCCGATGATGCGGCGCATCACCGAGGCGCCGATTCTGATGCTCAGCGCGAAAGCCGACACCGACGATCGCGTCACGGGCCTGCGGCGCGGCGCGGACGACTACATTCCGAAGCCCTTCGACATGTCCGAACTCGTCGCGCGGCTGCACTCGGCGTTGCGCCGGCCGCGGCTCGAAGCGCCGACGGTCGTCGCCTACGCCGATCTCACGATCGACCTCGACCGGCGCGACGTGAAGCGCGGCAACGTGCCGATCGAACTCTCGGCGCGCGAGTACGCGCTGCTGCTGACCTTCGTGCGCAATCCGGAGCGCGTGTTCACGCGCGACCAGTTGCTCGACCTCGTGTGGGGCAGCGATCGCGACGTCGGTCCGGGCGCGGTGGAAACGTACGTGTCGTACCTGCGTGCGAAGATCGACGCCAGCTTCGAACCCAAGCTGATCCGCACGATCCGGGGAGCCGGCTACGCCCTCCGCGCACACTGAAGGCTTTGCCGCGCTCGCACGGCGGCTGACCGGCTGGTACGTCTTCGTCGCCGTCACGATCGTCGCGCTGATCGTGGGTGGCGGTGGCATCGCCGCGCTCGCGCTCTTCGCGCACGAGACGAGCATCGCGATCCCGCAGCTCACCGCGAACGCGGCGAACTACAGCCAGAATGCGGCCGCCACCGGCGTGTCGTTCGAAACGGCGGCGCTGAATTTCGAGACGCAGCAGCGGCGCGAGGGCGTGACGGCCTTCGCCTTCGTGCTGGCGCGCGCGCGCCCGGGTCCGCCCGTGCGCTCGATCATGGCGCCGCACGAATCGTATCGCGCCGGTCGCGCGGCGTTCTTCGACCGCCAGGAGACCTCGAGCGTCGCCGTTGTCGACGGCGTCGTGCGGCACAACATCGCGTTGCGCAGCCGCTATGAGAACAATCGCTTCGGCTACGCGGTCGCGGCGCTCTTCGGCGTGCATCCCGCCCCGCCGGTGCCGTTCGCGGGCGGCGTGATCTCGTTCGCACCCGACAGCAAGCTCTTCGGGTCGATCGTGTTCGTGATCGTCGGTGCGATCGTGATCGCGTGCGTCGCCGTCGGCGTGCTGGCCGGGGTGGTCGGCACGTACATCACGCAGCAGGCGATCCGGCCGCTGATCGACGTCACCGAGGCGTTGCAGCGCTTCGCGGCGCGCGACTTCCGCGCGCAGCCGATCGTGATCGCGGGCCGCAGCGACTTCGACGTGCTCGCACTCGCCTACAACGCGGCGTCGGCGCAAGTCGCGGGCGCGTTCGCCGAACGCGATGCCGCGGAGGCACAGATGCGGCAATTCGTCGCCGATGCGGGCCACGAATTGCGCACCCCGCTGACGATCGTCCTGGGGTACATCGATCTGTTGCGCAAGCGCGTCGGCGCGGGCGACGATCGCGCGAAGTTCATCTTCGCCTCGATCGCCTCCGAAGGCCGCCGCATGCGCACGCTGATCGACAACCTCGTGTTGCTGGCGAAGCTCGAGAGCGAAGACGTGCGTCCGGTCGAGCCGTTCGAAGTCGGCGAACTGGTCGGCGAGATCGTCACCGTCCGGCGCGGGCTCGACCCCGCGGTGCGCATCGCGATCGACGCGCGCGTCGACGCGACCGTCGCGGCCGATCGCGGTGAGGTGTACGAAGCGGTTGCAAACATCGTCGACAACGCGATCAAGTACGCGCCGGGTTCGCTCGTACAGATCGAACTCGATTCGCCGCGGCCAGGCACGCTCGCCATCGCGGTGAGCGACGAGGGGCCGGGCATTCCGCCGGAAGACCGCTCCGTGATCTTCGAACGATTCTTTCGCGGCGCCAATCGCGGCGAAATCGAAGGCAGCGGTTTGGGTCTCGCCATCGCGAAGCGCGCGCTCGAACGCGCGGGCGGAACGATCGCGATCGACGCATCGGTCACGCGCGGCACGCGCTTCGTCATGACGCTGCGCGCGGAGCGCGTTTCGCGTCGTGCGGCGTTCGCCCAGGCGGCGGCCGAGCGACCCGCTCGTCGCGATTGACTCCGGCGACGCCGGGAAATACTGGCGTTGCTATGAGTGATACTTCAACCAACGCCACCCAGCGGTACGATTCCGCCGACACCATTGCGGGCGTCTCGACCGAGGACGAGCGCCACTCGATCGCGACCTATCTCGGCGACATGCTGGCGCTCGAGCGTCACATGCGTCCGCCGCTCGACCGCCAAGTCAACGATGACGACACGGCCAAATTCACCGGCGCGCTGCCGATCGCGACGAAGCTGCGTTCGCTCGTCGACGCGCACGAAGCCGCACTCGACGCGCGCCTCAAGGACCTCGGCGGTGATGCCGCGGCCGGCGTGAAGTCGGCGTGGAGCGGACTGCTCGGTGCCGGCGCCGCCGCGGTGAACGGGACGCGCAGCACGAAGGTCTCGAAGGCGCTTCGCGACGATCACACCGCGCTCGCGCTCGCGACGATCAGCTACACGATGCTCCACACGACGGCCCTCGGTCTCGGCGATGCGACGACGGCGGCGCTCGCGAAGCGTCATCTCGACGACTACACGCCGATCGTGATCGAGATCAGCCGGGCGATTCCGGGCGTCGTGCTCGAGGAGCTCCGCAACGACGGTGAAAACGTGCGCATCAGCGCCGCCGACATCGCGCGCGAAAACGAACAGCAGTCCTGGAACCAGGCCTCTTAACGACCGGGATCTTCGGATGAACGGCCCGCATCGCGGGCGAGCGTGACCATCTCGCGCATGCGCGGATGGTCGCGCTCTTGGCCTTCCATCCAACGCTCGAACGGCGGTACCGGCTCACCGGTGCGGAAGAGCCAGTAGTAGCAACTCAGGTCGCCGAGATACGCGAAGCGCGCGTGCGCGTCGCCGAAGAGCGCGGCGTAGCTCGGGAACTCTCGCACGTAGGCGGAGACGCTGCCGAACTCAGCGACGATCGCGAGCAAGGCGCGCGCGTTGGCAATCGTGCCGGCGATCTTGCCGCGCGAGTGAACGATGCCCTCGGTCTCCATCAGGCGCTCGACGTCGAAGTCGCCGTATTCGGCGACGCGCTCGACCGCAAAGCCGTCGAACGCTTCCACGAACCGCTCCCAGCGCGCCGTGATGATGGCCCAATTCAACCCCGCCTGAAAGATCGCGCGCGACATGACGGCGAGGTGATCGTCGAGCGTCGGTGTGTCGATCACCGTGGGAATCTTCTCGGGCGGCGTCGGTTTGCGGGCGATGGCGATGTCTCCAAGTGACGCGGATGCTTCGCGTATTGTGCCAGGCACCCGGCACACTCCCGCGGCATCATGTGCGGCATGGAACTGCGCGAGCGCTCGTCGCGCTGGTCGGCATCGGAGTTGGTCGACGGCTTCACCTGCACGCACCGCTTGGCGCTCGAGCGCGAGGTGCGGCGCGGCGCGCGCGAACGACCCGCGCCATCGGGCGAGTCGGCCGTGGTGGCGCGTCGCGCGCTCGATCACGAGAGCACCGTGCTCGATCGTCTGCGCGCCGGCGGCTTCGTCGTGCAGGCGATCGCGCGGCCGTTCACCGCGAGCGAATACGTCGCCGCGGCCGAGGCGACGCGTGCGGCGATGGTCGCCGGCGCTGGCGCCATCGTCAACGCGACGTTCGCAGGCGAGGAATTCTCGGGCGTCGCCGATCTGATCCGCCGCGTTCCCGGCCGCTCGACGTTCGGCGAATACACGTACGAGGTGGTCGACATCCGGCTCGCCGCGCGCTCCGAGCCGGCCGCGATTCTCCAAGCCTGCGCCTACGCCGACGCGCTGGCGCAGCTGACCGGCTCGCCGTTCGATGAGACGCACGTGCACGTCGTGGTCGCCGACGGCACGACGCAAACGTTCCGCGTCGCCGACTTCGCCGCGTTCTACCGTTCGGTCCGCGCGCGTACGATCGCGTTGCTCGCCGACCCGCCCGCGACCCGGCCCGACAAGATCGCCGCCTGCGCGCGCTGCCGTTGGAACGACACGTGCGCGGCGAGCCGTCGCGCCGCCGACGATGTGGCGCTGGTCGCGAACGTGCGGCGCGCTCAGGTACTGACGTTGCGCGAGGCCGGCATCGCAACGGTCGCGCAACTCGCGGCGACGCCGCTCGAAGCGCGCCCGCACGACCTTCCCGCGGCGACGTGGGAGAAGCTCCACGATCAAGCGTCGTTGCAGCACGCCGCCGCGCTCGACGGCGTGCACACCTATCACCTCTTGCCGCCCGACACGCGCAGCGGTTTCGCACTGCTGCCCGATCCGTCGCCCGGCGACGTGTACTTCGATATGGAAGGCGATCCGTTCGTACCGGGCGGCCTCGAGTATCTGTTCGGGTTGAGTCTCACGGCGGCCGATGGGTCCGCCGCGTTCCGGCCCGTGTGGGCGCACACGGCGGCCGCGCAGCTCGACGCCGTCGCGACGGTGCTCGCGTGCATCGAGGAGCGGCGCGCCGCCGATCCGCGCATGCACGTCTATCACTACGCACCCTACGAGCGCACGGCGCTGACGCGATTGACGGGCGGCACATCGCTCGAAGCGCGCTTCGAGGCGCTCGTCGCGGCGGGCGTCTTCGTCGATCTCTACGCGGTGGTTCGCGGCGCGCTGCGCGTGTCGACGCCGAGCTACTCGATCAAGGCACTCGAGTTGTTCTATCGCGGTCACAAGCGAACGAGCGACGTCGCCGACGCGATGGGATCCGTCGTTGCGTATGAAGAGTACCTGCGCACGCACGACGAGGCGTTGCTCGAGCAGATCCGGATCTACAACCAAGACGACTGCGACTCGACGCGCGAGTTGCACCACTGGCTGATCGAACGCCGGGCCGAAGCGCTGGAACGGTATGGTCCGCCCACCGCGGCGCCGTCGATCGATCCCTATGAAGCCGCCGAAGACGCGGAACTCGATGCGTTGCGCGCGACCCTCGCCGGACGCAACGATCACGAGGTGCTGCTCGGCGATCTGCTCGAGTATCATCGCCGTGAACACCGGCCGAAGTGGCGCGAGTTCTTCGAACGCCTGCGCAGCGAACCGGAGGCGCTGATCGACGACGCGGAATGTCTCGCCGGATTGCGGCCCGCCGCGGGCGTTGTGCCGCAGCCCATCGCGCGCTCGCACGCGTACGCGCTCGACTTTCCACCCCAGCGGCACGGCTTCGCCATCGGCGATACGCCGTTCGACGCGGTGACGGGGAAGTCGGCCGGCGAGATCGTCGATCTGGTGAAGCACGCCGGCGGCGGCGGCCGCATCGTGCTCAAGCGTGGCAAGACGCTCGCCACGACCGCGTTGCCCGAAGCGCTGGTCCCGCAGGACATCGTGCGCAACGACGCCGTGCGCGATGCCGTGCGCCGCTTCGCGCGCGCCGTCGCGGCCGGCACGGCACATGCGTCCGCGCAAGCCGCGCTGCTCGCGCGCACGCCGCCCGCGCGCCGGTCGGGCGCGCCGCTCGATGCGCGCGCGGCAACCGCACCCGGCGCGCTCGCCGCCCTGATCGCCGACCTCGATCGCAGCGTGCTCATCGTGCAAGGGCCGCCGGGCACCGGAAAGACCTGGACGGCCGCTCGCGCCATCGTCGCCCTCTTGGAACGCGGTTGCCGCGTCGGCGTCTCGTCGGGGACGCACAAGGCGATCAACAACCTGCTCGGTGAGATCGAGCGCGTGGCCGCCGCACGCGGGTATCCGCTGCGCGGGCTCAAGCGTTCCGACGGCGCGCGCCCCGAGACGTTCTTCGGCTCGTCCGGCGGGGCGATCGCCGACGCAACCGACAACGGCGCGTTTCCGCCCGACGCCTCGGTGCGCGTGATCGCCGGAACGCCGGCGCTCTTCGCCCGCGAGGCGATGGCCGGCACGGTCGACGTGCTCGTGGTCGATGAAGCGGGTCAGCTCGCGCTGGCCGACGCGATCGCGATCGCCGCGGCCGGCGATTCGATCGTGCTGGTCGGCGATCCGCAGCAGCTGCCGCACGTCACGGTGGGCGCGCATCCGCCCGGGGCCGACGTCTCGGCGCTCGAG
>Ga0116228_10000796_pt1 | contig 24799 bp, 10 predicted proteins | sample S1TSphfallax_2_FD_89694 | JGI IMG/M metagenome (GOLD analysis project Ga0116228, IMG submission 89694) | Host-associated microbial communities from peat moss isolated from Minnesota, USA - S1T2_Fc - Sphagnum fallax MG | ecosystem: Host-associated > Plants > Peat moss > Unclassified | place...
AATCAAATATTAAGACACGTGGCAACACATCATTTGCCCTCAATTGTGACCAAAATAGTTGCATCTTAGTCGCATGTGATAATACGTATACAATGAAGTCAAAGGATGAAATGTATTTGTTGATTTTTTTTTCATACAATACCCTTTGTCATTTGCGACTAATTTGTCACATGCGACTTGTCTTGGGCGACTAAAGGGATTTTAGTTACAAAATGTCTCTTGCGACTAAAATTTAGTTACAAAGTCTAGTCGAAAATACATGTTTTTCTTTTAGTGCTTGTCCAACATCAATAAGTAACCAAAATGTTCATCAATTTTGTTTTGAACCTTTTTTTTCTTGTTAAATTTGAAGATTTAGAACTTTCTAATGTTAAAAAAGAACCATGGATAATTGTAATGGCCTAGTAAAATGGAAACATGCTTAAAGTTAGAATGTTAAACTTTAGTCCATTTGCATGTAATTAAAAAATAAATGTTTGTATTGGTTAGCTTGCATGCATTTTGTTTCTAGCTTTTGATCATGTATATGTGTGTTGTCAATAATTTACTCATGGGAACTATATGATGTTTGAATATTCTATATTTTATAATATAGTTTGATGCACTGAATGTTTAAATTACAAAGTTTGTAAATGTGTACATGTCATCTAACCACATGGTGTGGAAAATCTTAAACATGGATTATTGGGCACAATTTCTGTTTGAATGACAACTTTTGAAACAAAATAGAATGAGTTGGATGTTAAGTTCACATCCATGTTGGATAATCAACAAGCTCAAACTCAAGCATTAGTTGATATGAAGATTTTTTTTTTTGAATTATTGGGATCACAAAAGGATCTTACTAATCTTGTTTTGTTTCCGGAAGCCAACCCTACCTCTGACCAATAATAATAATCACATATTGTGTTTCTTCAAAAGACCCCTAACATAAATGATTCAGATCCCATGGACACGTCAATGGTGGGTAGTGGTGTTGACATATCATGATCTCTTTCAAGGGTAAGATTATTTTGGAAACTATGGATTGAACTGATTTACCTTCACAAAGGACCACAAAATGACAACTTGAAAAGAAGGTGAAAGAATCACCATTGGTAGGTGTAATAACACCACCTAAAAATGTAGAGGTTGAGGATTGGATTGTTTTGCAACCAAGAACATCCCTTGTGAAAAAATTGTTCAAGCAAAAATCTCCAACAAAATTAAGTGCTATTGGAGTTTAGGGTGGTCTAGTTTTGGGTCAAGTGAATTGATTTTGTTTTATTTTTCTTTACATTATTTTTCTTTTTTTTGCACTTATGTGGGATTGGGCTTTCCATTAATACGTTTGTGTGAATTTGGATTGAGTTTGCAAGAACAAATGTTTGGGAAGGAATTAAGGGGGAGGGTGATTGGACCTATGGGGACCAATAAAGAGAAGCCAATTGCACTTGCAAGGTGTGGCAAAGAAAAGCCAAATGCTCAATAGGTAAACACCTTTGATATATTATTATTGATTTTGATTATTTATGATGAAAATAGTTTACATAAACTATTACTTTGAATGTACAAGTATATAAATGTGATTAGGTGCATTGAAATTACAATTAATATAAATGCACATTTGCTTGTCGGGTGGATGTAGTTTGTTATTGGACAATTTATGGCATTGATGAATCCAAAGAATGCAAGCCAAAAGGTGGCATCTAACAAAGTGAGTGGTTGGTGGGGGCTGGATAAGTTTCATGGCGCAATTATCTAGATTTTTGGTTCAAGATAGATGTTGCAACTACGCACATGCCTAAAATTCCACTTATGCACCCACATGAAGTTGATGAATGGACTAAAGTGGGAGAAGTGGTAGGCACTTGTACCTTGTGGAATTGGAAGTTTGTGAAAATTGCAAGTTGACAAACTCAATGAGCGACATTACATTGGGACTTATTTTTATTGAACCTTGCAATTGAACATGTTGTAATTATTATATGTTGTTTGTTCATTTTTCTTTAGTTGTGCATTACTTTTTAGTTTTAGATAATCATTACATGGCATGGGGATCCATTTATTTCCATATGGTTAGCAACAAACATGTAATGCAATCATTGAGACTAGCCACCTTTTTTAATAGATAATATAATCAAAGATAATGAAGTTGTATATGATTGGTGTATAACTTTGAGAGTTGTAGTTATTTGGAAGTTGATTGGATATTTTAATGACTTTGATATTACTAGAATCCTATGTTGTGTTGACCCTTTGGCACACTTGGAATGACTACACAATGAATATCCAATGAATACAAAATCATAGATATAATAACCTAATAAACAGAATATCAACTAAAAAATCATTTATATATGACTAATAATGACACATAAGCCCTAAATTGTAACCATGTAACAACTTATAAATGACTTCACCCTTGACCTCTATCTCCTACACATATCAATGTAGATTCACCATGTGGTTAATTTACTTCACAAAATGTGGACAAGTTCCCTTGTTGACATGTGTCCCTATCGATAATTGCCACGTGTAATAATGAAAGTTTTTTTTTAAAAAAATGAACATTAAAATTTTAATGACTAATGTATGACTACATTTTCAACAACCCTTTTGATAGTCACAAATGGGTTGTTGCCATGTTGACAAATGTTTTTTTTAACATGTGCACAAGTCACATTGTGACACATGGACCATTCCCATTCACCCACATACAAGAACATGAAGTCAAATGTGAGTCATATTCTAGTCATTTATTACTATGACACCTGGTAGAATGATTCTTCAAGTGAACCCCACATAGGAAATGTTGCAAAGCCATGTAGGATTCACCTAAATAGTATATATGACTTGTCGATGATTATATGATGAAAAGTGCCACGTCGAACATTCAATAACTTTTGTCCTAAACAATTCATCCATTATGACTAAAGGTTGCTTAGTCATATAATGTTTAGTATGACTACAAAATCAATCATAAATGGAATCATAAATTTCAAAATTTGATCTAGTGTTTTGAAATGATTTTTTTTCCAATTTTTCTTTTGCTTAATGAACATGTTTTTAAAATCTTTACTTGGGCCTTCATTCATGTGGATTTTACAGGTTTTCCTTTTAGAATTTTCAATTGGCATCCACCATAATAAGTGACATCAACAAATTTTGATATAGGTTTTGACTTATGTTTAGGAATTTTTGTAAACATTAGTTAGTCCAAGATTATAATAATGAAATCTTGAAAATTAACACCCATATCCACTTGATCATTCTATTAAAACATGATACAAACTTGTATGGATTGTCTATTTGTCAAAAATCAATCACTCAACCATGCATTCACCCATCACATGAATCCCAATGCTTAGACATGATGAATTTTAATGTTCCAAAGTTTCCAACAAGATTGCCAAATGCCAAGGTCTTTTACTACACCCTATCATCCACCTAATAACATCCTAGAAATTGAATGCTTCAAGAATATGTGGTGAATTGTTAAAACAAACAACATTGTAAGTGAACAATTGTTGTTCAAATTCACCAATTGTTTGCAATTTTGGCCAAATTGATGGGACAACAATTTGGCACTTTCACAATTGGGGTACACCAACCTGAACCAAGAACAGGATGATTAGTCAATCATGTCCTTCTCCTTTAACCTCTAGCATGCCGTGCAAACATAAGTACATCTAACATGTCTTTGGGGCCCTCCTTTCTGGTGTCCTGGAACTACAAGTAGTTGCATGCATTAACCTTGGGTACGCATGATGCGAGCCCTTTACAGGACATGGTGGATCCCTTTGAATAGTATGCGAACTGCTTGAATGACTTGCATGCCACAGTTTAAGGATAGTCAATCAAGTCCTTGTTTAAGGATACCTAAATCCATGCAATTCAGGATTAAATTCATTCTAAACATTGAATTGGCTACATTTTCACATGTCACTTTCTTGTTCATTGATACATACAACAAACAGAACATTGCCTAACCCGATTAAACCTGTAACTTCTCCCTTTTCCTTTTTCTTGCTCCTTTGCACATTTTCCAAAACTGTGGTGTGATTATTAATAAAGCTTTGTAGGGTTTCTACAATCAAACCTAATTAATTCAGGCAATAAATTGCAATGTTTTATATCAAATTTTATTTTCTTAAACATTGCCTTTTGGTATGGAATAGTACTAGCTAGTTTGTGGCTTAGTTCCCATTTGTTCTAAAAAGTTAGGCAAGATATGATTGTGTTCTGGAGACAAGCAACGTACCCGCCATGAACATGGAGAAAGATATTATCTATTGGTTCTTTTATGTGAGTTTCTTCAAAACTGAACTTTTTTGGTGCAAAATTTCGCATCTAAGGGACATGATGATTTTTTTTTTAAATGTCACAAGATTCTTTTTAGATGTCTTTTAGTTTGCCACATTCTGAGGAGAAAAACATGAAAGTCACCATATTTAGACTCTAGGTTTGGAGGTGGCCAAAACATAACAGGATACTAGAAAATGTATAATGCCCTCTCTGATCTGTAGCCAAATTTGGCTATCTCCTCGTGTGGATGATTGCCAGTGTGGCTAAATCACACAACTGGGAAAAAAAGAAGAAAAAAAACCCTGATTCTTTCCATGAGGGGCATTTCTAAAGTCGTACAGAGGTCAGGACATCAGAGTCAATGTTTAAGGTTTAGGGTTCCAAGGTTTATGTATGTATGGACTATATTGGCTACATTATGTACATGAACACCCCTTGAAGGAACTGGGTGTAGTAGTTTTGAAGACAATTAATTATGGAACTCATATGCACATTGATATTAAATTGGTGTGATGATCAAGGTGCTGCTGAGAGCACACCAAGTCAGAGTTTCCAAAGAACAATAAAGAGATCAACTATTATGGGCAGGCCCAAAAATCTTTTTTTGTTGGTATGCCCATCGAAAATCACAAAAGAATTCTGGGTTCATAGGCCATTTTATGGGCAGCCCTCTAGCATCCCTATTCCTGCAACCACAGCTATAGGTCTCCAAAGTTGCTAAACCTTGGCTACAGACTCTGAAATGCAGGATATTCACATGCTGTGAAAGGCAGCAGAAAAAGAGCAAAATTCGTGAAAACAAATTCATGGCAGGTAATTGCAAGACTTATCAAATTCATCAAAATATAGTTCCTATGAGAATCTGGAGCCTAATGTGCTCTGCAATGATCAAGCCCCTGCCCATTATGTTGGGTAAGGCAGCAGTGAGTCCATTAGGGTGAACTAGGTGACGCACCTAACATAATGAGCCAGGATGAGGCTATTCCATGACATTAAGGTCTCGGGGTGGCAGATCCAATAATTTTCTTTAAAAACATGTTCAACAGACATATTTTGGTCACTATTATGAGCATGTGATCATCATCCAAACATTATGTCGTATAATGTGGTCAAGAAAATGACATAATCTGCCACCCCAGACAGTAATGTGTATTGGAATTGATTCTTACTGCTCTTTGTCTTTCAGCCAAAATTACATTACATGGGAACTGCAGTATGCTTCTTGCACCTCTCTGCACAGGAACAATTTCAACATGCCAAAAAAGAGTCCAAAACCAGCATATTTAGTTGTAGGGAGAACAAAGTTCTACCACTAATAACTCTTAGATCTTGAAATTTTCAAAAGTCATCCTCCATTGAAACACAAGATTGACTTTAGTTTAACATTCCCCTGGTTGGTAGTAATTTACACTTATTGATTGGAATCAATTGCAAATATCAATATTTCCATCTAGAGTACTAATGTACTGGCCAATCAGTGGGAATTCTAAGCCAGACTATGGATGAGTTTGAGTCACAGAAGGAGCTCCTTTCAAACAATGGGTGTGAGTGAACAATGTGTCAATCACAGAAATCCAACTAATGAATAAAAAACAAGGTTGTCTTCAACTATTGACTCTCGGCTTTGTGTTTTTTCAGGAAATTTTTTATGTAGCCTAAGTGACCTTCATCCATAAGAAGCTGTTGAAAAAAGACAATCATCCTTAGGAAGATTTAGCCAAATCTAGCTGTGTAAACCAGATATGAATTACAATTTTTTTAATCAACCTTCTATATTTATGGCTACACACTGAAAACAAACTATAGGAATCTGGTTTTTTTGCCTTTCTTTCCCTCACTTCTGGCAATGGAAACCCTCCAAAATCACTTCATTTTCTTTTTTTATATTTCAATTTTTTTCCGAAATGCCATCAATAAAATAAAGGCTGTCTGGTCTAGAAAAAAAATCATACCTTGGCTCAATCAGCAAAACTTCTACACTGAACTATAATTAATCAAAGTAGTGAAGAGTATCAGATTACAGATGCTAGTATCCTGGAGCTTGATAGTTCATGGAAGAAGTAGAAGAGTAAAATCATGGCAACAAGCTCTCAGTAAGCTGCTAAAATAGTTGCCAAAGACATGCTTGAGAGGTTGTCCCAAGGACAATTATACCTTCAGGATTTCAAATGCATTTGGTATCATATGAAAATCAACAGGTATTCACCCAGAAAAATTGCCTGTATAGATTGATTCAATTGAGCTTGCTTAAATTTAGTGAATGGCGAAGGATGGAGTGCGGCATACAATGTCATGTTCAGCATGAAATTTCAAGAATCATCAATCTTGATCTGAACTACGAGCAGTGAAGAGTGACTTGAAGCTGCAATTTGCAAACCTAAAAATTCAAGTCAAGGAAGAAAATAGTGCATTGCTTGTGGATAGTAAGGTGAGAAGAATGGAAAACAAAGAAAATGGCAAGCAAATGAGGATGATTGAACTGTACCCAAATACATTTTGTAGTAATTGAAATTGGACTCTTTCTTCTAATACCCATTGTTGGCCTTCATAATTTACTTCTGTAACAGGTTGAAGGATAGGCTCAAATATTGATGAAAATCTCCAGGCTGGGAGATCATATATCATCCTTCTCATCAATGGATTGTCTAAAAGAATTATCTTGAGATGAAAATTGCAGACACCCCCAATTTTTCAGACAATGCTTATGCTGATGTTCTCACATAGAGCACATTCTTCAATGGAGTTCAATACCTCCAAACTCCATAAAAACCTCCAACAAGATTTGTAGTGTATTTGGAGGAACACTTACTGAGTGTAAGAACTGGTGGGCTATTTCTGAAAATAAAATGCCCACACCTGCAGGCACTCTGTTTTCCCAAATCCCCACTGTCATTTTTTTTCCTGTGATACCCGCCAGTTACCACCTGGGTATCAGGGGACAAAAAACTTAAGATACAAAATTGTTGATTTTTAGGCCATGTAACACTTCTTGGCTGCGGACATTAAGAATGTTCTGCTTTACCAGCTGAGAACAGATAGCAGTACATTTTGTGTAGGGTAATGTGTGAGGCCACGGGCATGAATGGAACAAGGGCCAAAATGCATGCCCAAAATGCACTGCTATCTGTTCTCAGCTGGTAAAACTGTACATTCTTATCTTCCATAGCTCTTTGCCATGTGCATGTATGTGACCCCAAAATAATAGTCAATTCTATGTTGATAGGAATCATAACAGATAACAATATATGTTCATCTGATGAGCTGCGAATGAATTTGAGAGAAGTTCCAAACCAAACACCTGTCTGATTTCATGGAGGATGCAAGATCAACTGATCATTCCAAATCTTCTTCAAAGGCAGTACTAAACCTTTGTTTATTCCAACTGTGTTCAGTTGAATGCCAAAACCATAGGGAATTGCCAAATTCATTTGATCATAGATTGCTCCACTCCAAATCAAAGCTCCATTCTTGTCACATTGTTTAGCAAGAAGTGATGATTTGATCAAGGATTGCTCGGGTAAGACTGTTATTATGTCAAAGCAAAGAAGAATATCTTCTTAACAAGATGATCGCATTTCAAGGACTATGAACCTCACCAACAGATAATATTATTCTTCAAATTAGTCTTTCCACTCACAAATCTGTTACATTATGGTGTCTCATTATCATGATTTCTCGCATCTCTGGTATGAACCACTGGCTTATAGACCACCTTCATTTAATAAGGAACTGTCTTCAGCCATACTCCAACCTTAAGTCAGCTATGTATGGCCTTCTCTTCATGACCCATTGTTTTAGCCAATTAATGCTAAATCCTTATTGGGATGGATACCTACCAATTGATGCCATAGCAGAAATTGAAGGGGGAAAAAACAAACCCCCTAAGCATGGACTTCCAAAACAGTTATACCCAATTTCTGTAGTTCATAAAAACTTCCCCAAAACCCATGAGATTCAAACAATATGAAGTAACTTGAAAGACATGTCTTAGTTGAAAACTACAAAACATTTTCATAACAGACAATTCAACAGTGGAAGGAGATTTATTAAGACCTGGAGCAAAACCCTTTGACTTCAGATTAACAGAAGATAGAACTTAATAGAATCATGGAAATTCTCTCTCATCCAAACCCTTACTAAGAAGAAATTGGAGGCTCAACCTAAGTTCAGAAACATCATTTTCCAACCCACCCAACACTACATGTTCCAGATGGCAAAATGCACCTGATAGTTAGGATTTGCAAGGTGTAAGCTGGGGGCAAATTTGTTCTACTATAGAATGTTCAAAAATCCAATAGTGGGACTTTCAACCAAATTGCACCCAAACCTAAATCTTAATAGCATAATGCATGGTAAGAGATTTACAACAAAGATACACAATCTATCTTATCAAATTCTTGAAACATAGTGTCACTTGTGACTCCATTGTATATAACATAAATATTTTACACCACTAACAAAGATGCAAAATCTATAAGTTCCAAAAAAATTGGAGGAGGTTCATGAATTAAATGTTCTTATGCCCCCCTCTCTTAGTTCAATACCATCCAAAATATCATCTTGCATAATGATGCCATGCCATTCTATTGTTTCAATCTTCTTCACGTTCTGTCAAAAAAATCCACTTCTCTCTCTACACATCCATTCTTCTCTCTAAACATCTCTTTTTCTCTCTAAACATAACTACCAACCCCTTATCATAATGCCCCACAAGCTCTCTACTGTAAATGAAAGGAAAACTCCATTACCTTTCTTTATCTAAAGTCAAAAGATGTAGTGCATGCGTTCCCATAGAACCTAGTACTAGAATCCCCACAAAGATGGCACCATAAACCCTAACAAAAGTTTCCTTCTTTCTAAACATAACTCCCCTATTTCATATATCCTTTTATGCACAAAACAATAGACACATTTGCATTTCAACTTGGCAAGTCATTCACTATTTTTATGTTTTTGGAATCTACAAGACTCGGATAAGTCCATTTCCTAGTTCTTGTCACCACTTCCATCTTCTACCCATTCTATTAAGGAACATTACAAAGTTGGAAGAAATTGTCCTACTTTAAGAGAAGGATTTTTTAATGTAACAATTCTTTAAAAAGGATACACCCTCTCTTTATTGACAACATGCCATCCATGCTAGATAGTGAAGAAATTGCACATGCTCTACTTTTGAAAAAAAATCCAAAGAAAACCAACACCAAAAAAAATTAGCTTCTTGCTTGAAAATGACGAACTTACTTCTTCACATCCACACCTTGGTATTTATGCCTAATGCATCTACCTCCTCTTTGTGAATGCCAGACCACCATAAAAACTATAGTTGCAATGTGATCATCACACAACTAGATTCTTGCCCAAAAAAGAAAAACCCAACTATTGAAGCACACCTTGCACACATTATTGGGTCACTCCTTTCATCATTCTTCATGAGCAAAAAACCAAAAGTTCACAAAAATCAAATCACAAGTCCTATTGTTATAGGAAAACCCCTAGTCCTCAAAATCCTAAATTGTCCATTCATGAGGATGGACCTTTTTGGTCACAAGCAACTTTCAAACATATGTTAAGATTAGATCCCATGACACAATCATGTTTTATCGACAAAACATGGTGTCATTCTTCTCCTTATTTTCCTTTTTCCTCCTTTTAGTTTTATAGCTCTTCATGATACAATTTTTCCCCCTTTGTTACTTTGTGAACCTCTCACAATAGAGTGAGGGAAGATGTTATCTTTGTTGATAATTTTGATTCCTAAATCAGTGTTGTTCCACCTAAAAGAAGTTATAAATTACAACCTATGTCAGTAAGCATTAATGTTGGACAACTTTTTGAATTTTAAAAGAACTACCAATTCAATTTTGGTTCTTTAAACATTCCAAAATTTTAAAAATTGCTAGTTTCAATTCATTTGAAAATTATTCAAAATAAAAAAATTATCAATTTTAGTTATTTTGAAAACCTTAAAAGCTAATAGTTCTCATGTAAAATTTGCAAAAAACCATTAGTTTTTTGGCCAGTTTTGGCTTTTTCATATTCTTTAAAAGTTACAATTATATACCAAAATCAATTTTTTATTTTTTGAAAACTAGTGGGTAAGTGGGTATATACCTAGGTTGATAACCAATGGGTATTTTCCACTCATTCTAAGAACTGCCCAACATTGGTTAGCTTATTGATGGGATGTACATCAATTAATATTAGTCTTGATATTAAAAAAACTAATCAAGTTTGTATAATTTCTTGATAATTCCAGTGACAATGATACATCAAAATTGGTTTAGGGGGAGTAATTTTAAGCCATTAGTGGCCATCTTTTCAAATGATAGTTCCATTTTGACAATTCCACGTTGAAACCTTTTCATATTTGTTAATTCATATCTTGACTTTTCAATTATTAGATGTGGAAATTTAATGTTTTTTCCCTCCCAAGTTTAAAATGAAGTCACTTTATGTCACATCAATTATTAATATTATTTTTATTTTTATTTTTTTGATTTTTTTGGTGACCCTACCTTAACCCTCACAAACCACCCCCTCCCCTTCACTATGCTTGTGTTATTGGATTGAAAAGCCTTGCCAAGGTAGTGTGCACATTCATTCTTTCATAACTTTTGGATCAACAAAGAAAAATTTATTGAATTTTGAGTGATTTTCACATTCAGAAATAAAATTTTAAAATTCAAATTATTTTTTCACAATTGAATGTTCCAAAAAGTCATATTCTTTTAAAACCTTGAAGATTTTTTTTGGAGAATCTTTTAATATCTATATTTTAAAATAATTTTTATAAAAAAATCATAATTTTTTTGAATTAAAACCCACTTCAACCAAAATAGTATTGGGATGGGTGATCTTATATGAGGTTTAGTATACTTGGGTCAATGACACAAGGTCACACTAGTCACATTGAATAAATTTCATATTAAATCTTGTCTTTAAAACTAGTATGATTCATGAGTTTCTTGGTGTAAAAAATACACAATTTTTAAAAATGTTTTCAATAGGTGAAAACTAAATTTCATGGTGTAGAGTTATTGGAAATGCAAAATTATTTTATGGAAAATCTATATGATCATGGAATTTGTTTTGATATTGTAAGATTCAAACATTGACACATATTTGAATTCAACTTAAGTCACATGACATTGAACAAAAGGTTAATGCTTTTAAAATCTTCTTTCTGACATTGATATGGTTCCATGAATTGCTTAGTGTAATTGACACACAAGTTTTGTTAATTGTTTTTTAAAGTGAAAATTGAATTTCACATTGTAAAATCAATGGAAGTGGAAATAGTTTCTTGAAAAATGCATATGACCAAGGAATTATTTTTTAATATATTGTAGGAGTCAAACACCAACACGTATTTGAATTCATCACATGAGATTAAATAAAAGATTAAGAATTCATATTTGAATATTCTCTTTGAAATTAATATTGTTTCATGAATTTCCTAATGTAATTGATACACGATTTTGTTTAATGTTTTTGATACGTGAAGATTGAATGTCATATTATAAAAAGAATGGAAGTGAAAATATTTTCATGGAATTTTATATGATCATGGATTTATTTTTTTGTATATTATATAGGAGCAAAGGAAAATATATTAAAATTTTGACCTTGTGTCAATTTGACCAATGATTGTTGATGCCATTGCAAAGCAACACAAAAGCTCAAATTACAATACTTTTATTGCCCCATATGGTGTTTCAATGATGCCCTTGTTGATATTCAACATACCTAGTATTACCTTTTGAATATATAATTTGAAATACATGTTATTTCTTTTCATCATAGGTTGCCATGCATTATCAATGGAGAAATTAAATATACAAAAATTAATGTTCCAGATTTCCTTATATCACTTTTGGTTATTGAATGGGAAAGAAATATGGTGGGGGTCCTAAATATTGAGTTGTTTTCTATTTTTAATCAAAAAGCTTGTTGGAGAATAGTTGTTTGTTTTGATGATCTTCAATATTGAATTATGCTAAGTCATTTTTAGAACCAACACTAAAACTCACTTGAAACTTTCATTGTTTTGTCAAGAATGTTAATTTAATTAGTTACCCAATTATGTCCTAATTATGTTAGTGTTAAGTAGGTTAGTGTAGTTAATTATGTTTTAACTTGGAATTGGTTCATATGTGAATAAAGTTTGATATATTTAGTGTTTGGGATATAATCTTAAATTTTAGGTTTTCAAAAAAAAATTGGTGATTTGAAATATGACTTTTTCATAACCAAGCAAGAATCCAAGCCCAAAACAAAAAACCATGTGCAAAGAAATTTGCATAAATTTGGAGATGATACACCATTAAGAAAGTCATTATCATTTGTGATGTGTGTGTAAACATTGATAGTTGTAAGTGTGAACATAGTAGTGCACAATAACTTTTCCCTCAACTTCTATGTATGTTGTTTTTCCATTTTTCTTCCTCCCAAAACTATATAAAAAATTCAAATGTTATCTATGGTTTAAATGAAAAATAATATCATTGTGAAATATTAAGCCATTGGTATTGGTCAAATCAATTTTCAAAAATCAAAACTACTACTAATAGTGAATGTAACACTAATAACCAAGATCTTACACCAATGTGGTATTTAATCTAGAAGAATTTCTCAACCTAACAAAAAGTAAATCTTTCAAAATTTATACAAACTTGGCTTGTATGAGATCCTTCAAGATTTTAGATATACAAACCTTGGTACCATGTCCTCCAAGATTATATAGATTTAGACCTTATTTATGTATTTAAAATACAATATATATGGACTCAATTTGTGTCTTTAAAATATAATAACCTCCCAACATGGGTTAGCCTCTAATGTCAAATTTCATAACATTCTTGAGCATGGGAACTTATGTTGTACTGTTTTCATTCCCGTGCCCTCAAACTATGTGAACACCTCTCAAAGAGGCCTCCTCCCACACCTTTTGTGTTTATAAATAGATCATTAGCCTTGATTCCTTTGCAATTCCCCTAGCAAGAAAATTAAAAGTAGATTTAGAAAATATTTTCCATTGAAATTTCCAAATAATCTTTCAACAATTTGGTTAAAACCAATATAGTTTGTGCTCACAAGTATTTTGGCATTGGATTCTTCTAAAAATGTAGATTCACATGAACATAAAATTTGAGAATTAATAGATGGCCAAGTTGTAAAGAAGTAGTAACATGCATGAATTATGCAATAGCCAATTATACATCAAGTTAGGCATATTGAAGGGATACCTTTTCCAAATTTTACTTCATTGATAAGAAGTTGAACATAGATTACATTTGATGATTTTATATAGCCTTTATGTGAAATAGGACTAAAAGTATTATTCAAATGGCAAATTCACCAATTGAATATCCTTTTTTTTTGTCATGTATGGCATTGCTCATTAGTAATTGTTGAAATATGTCAAAAAAAATTACACATTTTCATTGTGTAAAATGTTCATGGGATGACTTATTCAACATTAACCCCTCGTTAATAGATATTCATGTTATCCATGTTACTAAAATTTATTTGAAATTTATTTTCACCCATGTGCAAATAATTTTTTTGAAGTAGATTAAAAAGTGGTATATGAAAACATCATTCTATAACTTAATAATTTAATCCCTCAATTTGCAACATTGTCCAATATGGTGGATTTTTTTGTTGTGGTGATTGAACAAGGCAAGAATGAAAATTGAGAATTTGAACCCAAAACCGCAATTCAAATTACATGCATAGGTAAATATTAACCTTTAAAACTCTAAATTCAATTCATGTTAAATCTTTGTTAGTGTATTTCATTGAAATAGGTGGGTGTTGGGGATGTGGACTTGGGCTTGAATTTCTAAAGGAGAAAAATGGTGGAAAAGTATTATGAAAATACCTTCAAATCATTTATTTAGCCTAAATTCATTTGGGTGTTATATGCCATACCTACATGTAATTTCGGAACCCACCCAAACTTAATATTAGTTTTAAATAATCCTAAAATACTCATGTTGGCCATTTTTTCTAATACTATTTTTAGAGTTTTGACCAATTGCTACAAAATTCTAGAGTTATTTGACACATGTTTTAATACTTTGTGATTTGGAAATATTTGCATTGTATTGGTTTCGTTGTACAAGTGCTTGTGATTACCAAACAAAAGGAATTTCCATCACTATGAATTAATGAGTTTCAAATGATGCATAAAGCATCACCACCCTTCAAGTAGCTAATGTCCCTATATTTGATAAATGACAACAACTATATGGGGCTAAAATATAGGGCTTCATCAAAAAGTTTTTTAATTGCTACAAAAAGTTACCCATACTTGGTAGTTCCCAAGATCACATCATCTTTTCCCCCTTGCTAGTTATTCACAACTATTCCATAGTCATGTTTGTGTTTCAATTTTCATTTATTTATTTAATTTTTTGGAGTTTTTTGGTTTTAGTGTAATTTTCTCCAAACTTGCATTGTGTGATATTCTCCATTGTGGGCATACCAACATGGAGGCTTGGAAAAAAGCTTTGCTTATGAAATCAACTATTGAATTGGGTGACGGTGAAGGTGAAAATGATTTTGTGCAAATATTGCTTGATATAGATCCCAACTAACATTTTTGAGGTGTCAACGAAGTGGCAATAGACCTAGGTGCAAAACCAATTTGCACATAAATAGAAAGTTCAATGAAAAAAATTCAAAAAGATTACCTTGTTCACATATTGGTGTATGATGTCAAGATATTCCATAGACAATAGAATGAAGTGGTTTTATGTTTGTTTACATGGACTCTATTGCTAACCATGAACTTTATTTTGTGTAGAAGCATGACAATTATTGTGGAATGGGTTTATCCACAATTCAAAAAGTCATAGTTGCTTGTAGGTACTTCACATATGGAATGGTAGCTAATTGATTAGATGAGTATTGTTGTTATATTGTCATATAAAAAATTATTGCAATGTTTAGCTTGAAATGATTTGTTTAGGGTAAAAAATCCATTATTTTATAACATATCAAAAAAGTACCCAAGTTTATTCCATGTGTTTTAGAAAAAATAATATAACAAATGACCACCCTAAAAACTAACCAAAGTCTTTGGATATATGGCATTATCATTTTGGATTACCAAGTCAAATAATAACCTTAATGTGTTTGATAGGATTTCATTCATTGCCAATTTGTTGTGTGGGCTTGGTGCAAATTTTTTATTTGAGGTGAAGCACAATGCACGTATTCTAAGTAATATTTGTTCATGGACAACATGATGTACCCAAGATGGTCTTGTTTCATGTATATTGTCCATATGTCACAACAAGAAAATTGTGTATGTTTTACTCAAGTTTAAAAGGCTATCAAAAAAGATGTCAAATGTTGCTTTAATGTTTTGCAAAGTTGTTGCCATAGTACAAAAGCCAATTCGATAATAACATAAACACATTGTATTTGAAATTTTAATAGCTTATGTCATCGTACACAACATGATTGTAAAGGATGAGTTCATTTTAAATTTGGAACCATGTTTTGAAAAACACACAATGAACATGGGTTACGGCCTTGCATTTTACCAATACAAGGATGGATGGTACTAAAGAGGTTGAAACTTATGAAGTGCATTATGTTTTACAACATGATTTCATTGAACATATGTGGGCTCAAAAAAGAAACAACCACATACAACAAAGTAAAATCCATCTATTTTTTGTGCCCTATTGCATTTTATTTTTTTGAATTTGCTAAACCTATGTTTCAATTTGGGCTTTATCCCATTTATGTGATATTTTTAGGTAGGTTGACAAGTGGCAAGGGAACTACAAGTATTGAATTTGAAAGTGTTACAAATTCAATGTGGAAAGTTAGAGTTAGTGTTCATATACATGTAGCATTGTCCAAACTTGAAATACAAATGTGTGTTGTATTTAAGTCATGATTTCAATTGTTATAATTATTTGAATTTTTTGTGTGTTAAGTGATAAATTAAATTAATTTTTTTTAATGAACTTGTGCAACAAAACTCTTGATGTATTATAACAACATTTGGGAAAATTTGAAATTGATTTCATTTAAACCTAGCTTCAATTTAAATATATATATAGTATAAAAAACATTCATGTTTCTTAAAGGACTCTTAAAAGGCTTTCAAATGATTTGAAAATGACATATTTATGATAATTTTTTAAATACACATTTATATAATAGTATAATTTGACATTTTTTGGGCCATCAAAATTATATCAATTTTTATATCAATTTTTAGATTGTGATTTTAAAAATAATTTCCTTAAATCACATTTGCATACTATGGTGGACATAAAAGGAATCAAAATTGGATGTACATAGATTACTAAAAGTATTGCGATGTAAAACTCATAAACTTTGAAATTTTGTGAAAATTACATTTAGTTGACATAGACTTTAAAATAAAATAAAATAAAGAAATTGTGAATATCAAACTATTTCATATGTGTTTTTTTAAGTAAATGTACATTAATTACATTATAAAACTTGTAGTATATATATTTTTATAAATTCAAAAACTCTACCTCAATTTTGTGAATAAACACAATCAACACCTAAGCTGTTCCATTTTCAAAAAAAGAACATTTTATAACTTACAAACATCATAAACATATGTTTGATGTTTATGTTCAAACATAACCATCATCACTATGATCACATAATGCACCACCAAAGGTTTTAATATAATATTCATGATTTAAAACGAAGTTGAAAAAAAAATTGATATGAAAGATTCACTACTACAAAATGCATCATGGTTCACTTTGGGTTTCATTAGATTTTGAGTGAATTTGGACATTTTTACCTAGTGAAATTATTTAACCCCCTAGTGAACGAGGACCAGTTGCTATATATAGTGAATTGTTTCACTAATACTTAATGAAACAAGGTTATTTTCAAATGAAATACAAATTTACTAAACCATCCACTTGTTTATTAATTAACTAACCAACATGAAAATTAATTAGAATTTAATTATTTAATATATAATATTATTGATAATTAAATGAATTTTCAACCTATGATTTATTGATACGTGTCACTACCTAGGCTAGGTAGGTAGGCCACATAATCAACCTAGGCACCTACTCTAGGAATTCGATAGGAAAATATTTGGCAACATACCATTGTTGACTACACACAATACCACCCATGAAGTTTGATCCCTTGACCTTTGGAATGGATGTAAACACCCTTACCATCAAGTCACCCCACTTCTTGGTGGTAATATGTTACATTACATTCTACTTATCAAATACTTCATTTTAAACATTATTGAAACATAAACTTTTAAAATTCATCTCTTATTGAGATTTTGTTCAAATGAAATGATTCGAGTTTATTTTTTGTTTAAATTCAATAATGTACACAATTACATTTATTTCCTTTTGAGAGTTTAAAATCATTTGAACGAAAAAAAAGTTGAATATCATTATTCAATAAAATTTCAATGACCATTTTTTTGAAAAAACAAAGTTTAATAAATGGATAATGTTTTTGTTAATATAATAATACTACCTATGCTAAGTTATTTTCAATTATTATATAATTTTTTTCATTAATTTAAATTATTTCACCCTACATTATTAATGGCTATTTATGGCTATTATCAATTATCTTTGGCTATTTTTGGTTATTTCACCATAAGCTACTTTTTGTTATTATAAATTACTTTTGGCTATTTTAGTTTTTTTCACCTTAAGCTATTTTCAACTATGTAAGTTTTTTTATCTTATTTTTGGCTATTATAAATTATTTCAATTTAGGTTGCTTGTAGCTATTATAAATTATTTTTGGTTATTTTAATTTCTTTCACCTTAGGCTATTTTTAACTATTATAGGTTTCTTTGGCTATTTTATGTTATTTTTGGATATTGTAAATTACTTTAGTTGAGGTTACTTATAGATATTATAAATTACTTTTGGCTGTTGAATGTTATTTCACCTTATGTTATTATTAGTAATTCTAGGTTATTATAGGCTATTTCAATTTAAGTTTTTTTTGTTTGTTATAAATTATTTCACCCTAAATTATTTTTGGCAATCCTAAGTAATCCTAATATATGGCTATTAATTTATTTTTTATTAGTGTTATTGGTGGTTATTAATGGCCATTGGTACCTATTTTATTTGTGGTTATTAATGATTATTAATGATTATTCTATTAATGACCATTAGTAGTTATTCTATTAGTGACTATTGGCAGTTATTATATTAATGGCTATTGGTAGTTATTTTATTAATGGCTATTAATAGTTATTCTATTAATGACTATTAATAATTATTTTATTAATGGCTATTAATAGTTATTCTATTAATAGCTATTAATAGTTATTCTATTGATAGCTATTAATAGTTATTCTATTAAAGGCTATTAGTAGTTATTTTATTAATGGCTATTAATAGTTATTCTATTAATGGCTATTAGTAGTTATTCTATTAATGGCTATTAGTAGTTATTTTATTAATGGCTATTAGTAGTTATTTTATTAATGGCTATTAATAGTTATTTTATTAATGGCTATTAATAGTTATTTTATTAATGGCTATTAATATTTATTCTATTAATAGCTATTAATATTTATTCTATTAATGGATATTGGTGGTTATTTCATTGTAAGCCATTCGTGGTTATTGATGATTATTTTATTAATGGTTATTGTATTATAAATTATTGTTGGATATTCTATGTCATAATATCATAGGCTATTGGTAGTTATTATATTGTAAGGTATTTTAAAATATTTTTCATAAGTTATTATTTTCTATTCTAAGTTATTTTTACCTTAATTCATTATATTTTATTCTAGATTATTTTAAGTTATTATACTTAGGATAAATATAATATAATAACATAAAGTAAAATGACCTTGAATAACTTAAAGTATAACTTGAAATAACATATATTAATTTAAAATAAAATAACCTAAGGTATAACCTAAAGTTAGTTGAATAATTTAATTTAAAATAACTGAAAAGCTTATAATAAATTAGTTAAGATACCTTAAGGTAAAATAACATATAATAATTTAGGGTACAATAATTTATAATAGCCTATAATAACATAAAATATAAAATAAAATAACTAAAATAGCTTAAAATAATATAGGGGATATCATAAAGTAGCATAGATAGAATATTTTTTAAAACATAGAAATAAACCTATTTACTATAGTGAATTATGTTAACTAGTAATGAAACATGATGTATACATAGTGATATTATAGTGAAATAATTTCAACAGGGTGAAATTAGTAAAATGCAATGAAATTATTTCATTTTTAAGGTCCCATAGTGATTTAGGTTAGTAAATTGCACCCCACTTTTGTAGTAATGATTGATTGTTCTTTGTACATATATACATTGATGTGCAACATTTCATTAACAAATTGTCAAAATTGCTAGTTTAGTTACATGGTTAAGTCATAATGAATGTAGCTGCCAATGTGGTAGCATGTGACAAAATTCTAGCTAAAAGAAATCCTTTTTAATCCTTTTATTAAAATAATTATTTTGTGACAAGTAATTATACATTACAAATGCTTGCATTCATAGTAAAAGGAGCCAAAAAGGTGTTGAACATAATGAAAAATGTACTTTTATTATTTCTTAAAATCACCATCAATTGTATTTATTGAATTATTTATCCATTATTTGGAATTGTGTTTGGTTCTTCATGAAATTGGAATCTTATGAATTATGTTATTAAAGTCCTTTGTCATATGCAAAACATATGTTGAATGGGTCTTTTTTCAAGACTTAAAAAATTTGAATGGTTTTTTGTTATTCAAACCTACACCAAATGTCTTCAAACGTATCATGGATTCTAATATATTTCATAAGAAGGATCACATGTGTTGATCCTTTTAGGTGCACATAAATTGACCTTTTAAATGATGTTGTTGAATCTAATTTTTAACATCCTTAATGACTAAAAAATTTCAAAATTTGTGACCATTGTTCAAAGCAAAGTTGTATTTATAGTTGTAATGTAACTTTCATGAAAAAAATTCTAATTTTGATTATATTATGGGTCTTGTTTGGTCTCAATATTGACATCTAGTCACAAAAATTACATTTAAAATGCAATTTTGGTATTAAATAAACCAAGTGTATAATGTGATCCTTGATAAGGATTCTAACCTTGGCACCCATGATTCTTTTTATTATGAATTTACCCAAATGTAGACTATTACATCATTCTTATTTGCACTAATTTCTCAACATCGTAATAGATTAAGATATGAACCACATTTAATGTCATATTTTGACCATTAGACCTTTTCAAATTATGTATCCAAATCATTCAATTTTTGCCTGTAATGAAAACTACAACATTGTGACTTTTTTGTGTCAGCCGTACCATGCAAACACCTTAAACAACCATTTGTAAGCCACCTCACCTTGATATTACTTATAAATATTCACTCAAGTAGGCACTTTTGATTTGTTTTAACAAAAATGAACTTCATTAATTTTTTCAATGTGGTTACAACCATATGTCATGTCACCCTTGTTTGAGCTTTCATGGCACAAGCCAATGAAAACACAAATGGGTGGATCAAAACTAGTAATTGAATACCTTTTCATAAATCCATTTCCTTTGTATTTTTTTCACCCAAAAGCATGAACAAAATGAACTTGCACAAAATTGCACTATGACATCAATATTAGTCCACCTATTCATGCATTCACCCCACATTTTTAATGGCTTTCACCACTTGCTCTACTTTTTGGTCACTTTTGACCAAAATGAACAATGGTGTGTAGGAATGGGGGTAGATTTCTTAATGTCCATGAATTCCATTTGGCCAACATCTCATTTGATGATAACAAAATAAATATTCCATTTCATAGTCAAGGTATTCTTCATTTCATTGTACACATCAACCAAAAAAGGGGATCTTTCAACATCAACTAATGGTGAATGACAATAAAGCTCAAACCTTTTGGATGTTTAAATTTGTACAAATTCAAAATTTTCTACAAGGTGTTTATGATGTTGGTTCCGTTCACAAAATGCATAGATACATAAAAATTTCCTAGAAACTTGATAATGTCATGTTTGATCACACCCCACTTGAGTAGGTTGAGTAGGTTGACTTTATTCCACAAGCATTAAGTCAATAGTTTGGGGGGGGTAGCATTCGCACTTTTGATCCCAAAATGTGTCATTCTTTTGTTTATTCCTTTTCTTTGGACTGAGTGAAATTTTGAAAAATGAAATGCAAAGTTAAATTTCTTTTCAACAATGAAATTTTCTTTCTTGTAGCATTTTGATGTAGTCAATTTAGTCATTGCTCCAACATGTGACACCATTGAATGATGTTGTGTGTTGTTACTATGGCTATCAAACATCCTTCAAACCACTTGCAAGCCTCCTCATAATCATTTTATTTTGTACCAATTTAAAAATCAAAAGGAATTTTGGAGCCATGGTCTACCATGTTGAAGTGTGGCATGAAAAAATCATGGGATGATGGTTAGCTTTAACTATCGTTGTTGCAAGTGTGTTTACTTTGAATGACAGAGATGCTCTTAATTATACTAATTGACACCATTGTAAGCAATATATTTGTCACAAATTGATCCTTTATTTATTAATGTTTATTCATATTTACTTTTAAGTAGGTTTTAAGTGTGATGTTCATAGGTCTTTCTTTTGTTGGGCAAAACCCACCTTGTATATGCATTTTTCTTTTGTGCACACGACAATGAAGAGAGAAGACACTATACTGATCATCAAAATTAAAAGTGAAGGTCAATTTTAAGGATGCAAATCAGTGAAAAGAATAATATCTTTTTGCAAAATTATTATGCTAAAATAAAAAATAATTCATGATGATTTTTTTTGGTCCAAATTGTAACATGTTCTGATTTTTGGTACAATAGCATTAAGGTAGGATTGAAATGCTTTTTGTTAAATATTATGATCACTTTCCAATAGTATTTTTTTCCCCATTTTTCAACTTCCATATGTTCTTTTTTAATTGTTAGACAAAATTATATTAATTACAATGTGATGGCATGAAGAAACCTTTTAGGACTGAATTCTATAATGGCCACTATCCATACATGTGCAACAAGTGTTGGCCCATGGGTATATTCATTTCAAAATAATTTTAAAAAATGCATGTGAAAAATGTTTTGAAATTATTTCTTTACATTATGAATTCTAAAATAAACTAATATCAACATTAACATTTATAGTAAATGAATCTGCCTAGAGCATAACATAAGGTACAATGTGGTCCAATTTTTTGTTCAAGTGATAACATTTGCATCTATGGAGCTTGGGAAAGTTTATTTGAATGAATATGAGCAAATGAACACATAGTCAAAGCTTTCACCCAAATTAAATCTTGGGTTACTTTGCCACACATATATTGATGTATTTTGCTTGATGGAGGGCAAAGAAGGCCATGACAAAGTAATCATTTTTTCTAAAGATCAAAATGTAATTAAAAATCAATTAGAAAAATCATTAATTTTTTATTTTTTGAAATCATTACATTGCAAAAAATCATATGTCATAGAATTCATCCCACTAGGATTATGTGGGACACAAAATACAAACCTTTTGTGCTTCACGTCTAATGGCTTGAAAAGGCTAGATTACTATCTTGAATAAAAAAGGTCAATGCTTAGAATTCATCAAGACTTTAAAATCTCTTGGAATTTTTGCATTGTAACTTGAGGCCATATTATAAGGCAATTGTTTCCTTTGCCTTGTGAGCAAGTGTTTTGTTTTCATAGTGGGCTTTATGAAAAACACATAGCCCCCCCCCCCTATATGAAGGTTGCATCAATTTTGACGTTATGTAAAGTCCACAAGGGAGAACGTTACCAAAATGGGGCTTGTTTTCAACTCTTGCCTTGCACACCCTTATTTTTGTATTGTCCTTGCGCTTGGGCTTCACCATATGAGACACACAATTACTCATTAACTTGAAAATGCGCATTTATGACATGTATTGTGTAATATACAATTACCTTACAGTCGTCTTCTCTTTCTCTTGTGTATGGGTGGGGTGAGTGTGAGTGTCCATCAAAACTCTTTTGCTACATTCCATGAAGTCACCTAAAGGTGCAGCATTTTGTGTGTGTGTGTGTTTTCACAAGATTGTTGCTTCCATGAATTGTGTGTGGAAGTGATGAGAAAAGCACCCAAAATGATGGTGAAGGTTTTTTTGTTGTTTCCTATTTCATTACTGATTGAAAACTAAAAATATACTTATTTAGGGTTGTCATATTCAAATTTGACAACATGGATGCTTGTTATTTCAAAATTGGGTATTCTGCAAAGTTGAATTTTTATTAAAAAAAACCTCCCATATTGGATATAACAATTAGTTTCAAGAATAGAGAAGCTGATGAAGAATCACTAGTCAAATTTGAGGCCTTTTGCAAACAGGTCTATCTATCTATAATGTACATTGTACACACCTAATCAATAGCTCTCATCAGCCAATAGATTGGTCTATTTCATTGGACCCTGGACCTTGGACCTTCATCTAAAGTGGCCCTAAACATTGAAGGCCCTCCTTCGGCCACTAAATTGTTAAGTTCTAGTGTTTGTGATGAGATTGAAGTGGTTAAGACTCCTCTCAAAGATGTTCACCACACATTAGTTATTTCCTTACATGAATCTTCCTACATTTCTGAATAACCTTGTCAAGTGTTTAACACTATTGTTTCCCTGCATACCTAATTGCCTATGATTTAGGTTCCAGAAGTTGTCAATTTCATATCCCACATTCCAACAAGATTGCCAAAATCTTGCCAAAATCTTGGATTATGGGTAGTGCCACCATGTAACTAAAGTGAAGGAACAAGACCTATTGTTAGCAATGCATATCTCAAAATGTACATGATGGATGTAGGGATCCCAAATCATCACACACTTCACACATCCATTTGGTGTAGGGTAAGACCTGCTCCAAAAAATCCTCCCCCTTTTTTTTCCTTGATACCCTGCAGAAAAAAAGAAAAAGAAAATGGGAGGAATATACCCTTCAAACCAACTAAAAAAATCAGCGAAAGTCTTCATATATATATATATATATATATAATATTTTATTTAAAAATTTGGGAGCACAACAGCAGACCCGACCATAGAGCCATCACCCGTCACCTCTTTCCGAATATTTGATGGTTCCAACTTGCAAGTGTGCTTCCAAAAACTAGTACTAGGGGATGAATGTACCTTGCCTTTATTATTTGGAGGAGAATCATCAACTAGAAGATGTACCTAACCTAATGGAAATTTGAAACACTATTTTTTTTTTGGGTGGCGGGGGACCTAAATTTTTAATTTGAAACACTTTTCTAAAGGTATTGTCATCAAGTATTTAAGCAAAATTGTCAAATTAAGTTTGACCCTGACGACATTTTCTTTATTTTTCCATTTCTCACATGGTTGCATTTTATTTTTGTGTTTACGCGGTTACACATTTACACCTTCAATGAATGACTTTCGAAACCCAAAAGCCACTTCCATTGGGGA
>Ga0116228_10000798_pt1 | contig 24785 bp, 22 predicted proteins | sample S1TSphfallax_2_FD_89694 | JGI IMG/M metagenome (GOLD analysis project Ga0116228, IMG submission 89694) | Host-associated microbial communities from peat moss isolated from Minnesota, USA - S1T2_Fc - Sphagnum fallax MG | ecosystem: Host-associated > Plants > Peat moss > Unclassified | place...
ATCGTATGGTTTGCGTGGTCGTCCGCCAGCCGGTCAAATGCCAAATATTGCGCCGCCGTCAGCCAGCCGCCCGGCATGCGGACGCGCAGCATGAACTGGTATTCCTTCTCCTGCCCATGCTGCTTGCGAAAGGTCGCCGTATCGCGGTCGAACTGCTCGTAACTGCCGTGGAATTTGAGCAGATTATACGCGTCCTCGCTGACCTGGATGCCCCCCTCCGCCAGTTCGTCCGCAAGCCGCCCACGCAAGCCGTCGCTGGCGAGCTTCACGGTTTCTACGGCGGATAGCTTGGTCATTCACGGCCCCTATGTAGAGAAGGAAGGCGGGGGGCTCTGCCCCCTCGACCCCCGCGTCACGCGCAGCGTGCCTTCGCACGACACGCGCAGCGTGCCTTCGCACGAAGGACAAGTCCTAAGAACCTGTTTGTTTAGTTGGGGATAAGGAGGGGGGCGCACGCTGTGCGGGGAAGCGCCGCATGCCCCCCTCCTTATCCCCCAACCAAGTAATGGGGTCTGGGGACTTGTCCCCGTCGTGCGAATGCATGCTGCGCGTGACGGGGTCGAAGGGCGGAGCCCCCGCCTTTCCTTCCCTATATGGAGAACGTGATCGGCTCTGCCAACGGCCGCGCGAAGCCGGCGGCTTCGGCGCGGCGCACCATGTCTTCCAGTGTGATTTTCTTCAGCCTGGCCGCGAGTTCGGTGTCGAGCTCGGCCCAGAGCGGCTCCACCACGCCGCTTTGCAGCGGGCCGCTCGGCCCATCCTCGCCGCCGGCGGTGTCGTCCGCGATGGCTGTCCGCATGATCTCGTCCAGCGCGATATCGCGCCGCGGCCGGCCCAGCCGGTAGCCGCCGCGCGGCCCGCGGATGCTTTCCAGCAGCCCGGACCTGGACAGAGTCTGCAACAGCGGTTCAATACCCCGCCGCGCGAGTCCCGCCCGGTCCGCGATATCCGCGGCACTCACCGCACTTGTGCGGCCGGCATGAAAGGCGACGTCCAGCATGATCAGCACAGCCAGCATGCCGCGGTCTCGCCGGACCATCATCGCCACCACCCCTTGTTGCCCAATACCACCGCTGCCTTTGCTCAAAGCCGGGCCGCGGTGACCGACACCACGCAAAATGCCCTCGGGATTGCTCGATGTCCAACAGAATTCCACGTAGCTCAGGCGTGCCTTCCATAGCATCCCCGCGCGGACGTATATATGACTCCGTGCTGGAGACGGTAGGGGGCACGCCGATGGTGCGCCTGCCGCGCCTGGCGGCCGAGGAACGCTTCGTCGCCGATCTCGCGGTGAAACTTGAGTTTTTCAATCCGCTCGGCTCGGTCAAGGATCGCATTGGCCTCGGTATGATCGACGCCGCGGAGCGTGATGGGCTGATCAGTCCGGCGCGCTCTATCCTCGTCGAGCCCACCAGCGGCAACACCGGTATCGCGCTGGCGTTCGTCGCCGCCGCCCGCGGCTACCGCCTGATCGTCACCATGCCCGAGAGTGCCAGCATCGAGCGCCGGCGCATGCTGCGCCTGATGGACGCGCAGGTGGAGCTGACCCCGCAGAAACTCGGTATGGCCGGCGCCATCGCGCGCGCCAACGACATCGTCGCCAGCACGCCGGGCGCCTGGATGCCGCGCCAGTTCGACAACCCGTCCAACCCGGCGATCCACGAGCAGACGACTGCCGAAGAAATCTGGACCGACAGCGACGGCAAGGTGGATATCGTGATCGGCGGCCTGGGCACCGGCGGCACGCTGACCGGTATTGGCCGCGCGCTGCGCGGCCGCCGCCCGGGCTTTACCATCGTCGGCGTGGAGCCGGCCGAAAGTGCGGTGCTGTCCGGCGACGAGCCGGGGCCGCATGGCATTCAAGGCATTGGCGCCGGCTTTTGCCCGACGGTGCTGGACATGAGCCAAATCGACCGCCTGGTCACCGTCTCCGAGCGCGAGGCGCTGGCGGCCGCCCGCCGCGCCGCGCGGCTGGACGGGCTGCCGGTCGGCATTTCCAGCGGTGCGATGCTGCACGCCGCCATCGAGATTGCGAAGGACCCGGCGAATGCTGGCAAGCTGATCGTCGGCATCGTGCCTTCGTTTGCGGAACGTTATCTGTCCACGCCGTTGTTTTCCGGGCTGGGTTAGTAAGTAAGGCCCTCTTTTTTGAAAAAAAGAAGCAAAAAACTTTTGCTCGTTTTGGTGCGATGACGCGGACGCTTTACCCATATATGCAAAGCATCCCGACGAGGTGGATGGACAACGACATTTATGGTCATGTGAACAACGTGACCTATTATAGCTATTTTGATACTGTTATAAATACCTGGCTTATCCGGGAGGGTGGGCTCGATATACATGCGGGGGTGCAAATCGGGCTATGCGCCGAATCCCATTGCAAATTTCTGGCGCCGATCGAATTCCCCCAAACGGTCGAGGCGGGGCTGCGGGTGGAAAAGCTCGGCCGCTCGAGCGTGCGCTATGGCATCGGGCTGTTTATCCTGGGGCAGGACGCGGCCGTCGCGGAAGGCTGGTTCGTGCATGTGTTCGTTGATCGCGCCACGCGCCGATCGGTGCCGATCGGCGCTATGATGCGCGCCGCACTGCAACGTCTGGTGTGCGACACGCCGGGGTGACGTTGCACTATGTGGTTCAGTTCGTTGCGGGCGCGACGTCCACCGCGGGCGACGGTGCCGCGGGGTATTGCAGGATGATGGTGCTGGACGAATGCGAAATCCACATGTGAATGCGCTGCAGAATGTCCATGCCGATCAGCATGTCCACGCCGCCCGGGTCTTCCTCCAGCCCGAATTGAACGGGCAGGTTGTCCACCTCCAGATCGCCGATCGAAATGCTCTCCACGACGTGCAGAAATCCTGTTACCTTGTTGGGGCCTACGCCGCCGGTCCAGATATGCGAGTCCGACGCGACCTTTTCCGGCTTCAAACCCATTTTCACCGCACCATTGACGTACAGGAACGACTGCGGCGAGCCGGTGTCGATTTCCGCGATGAGGTCGTGGCCACCGACCATGACGTGAATTTCCGGCGACGGACGCAACGGTGGGCTGAGCGCCATGAATTCCTTAAATGCTGCCGGCGTTCTTATCGCCTTGAACGGTGCGAGCGGATCGATCAGCGGCACTCGGAAAAGATTGCCATGCAGGAACGCGCTTGGCGCCGAGCAGTCATGCTCGGGATAGTACAAAATAAACTTACTTTCCGGCAGGTCGAAATCGACATCATAATGCCACATCAGATCCGCGCCGAAGCTGCCGTCGGGTGGCGGTTTCAGCCGGTCTATGCCGATATCCGCAACCGTAAAACGCCAAGTCTCGCCGTGGAGAAGGCCGAATTGCACTTGATGTGCTATGTACTGCTCGGTAACGCGACTGCCACCGATGCCTTTGATCTGCTGAAGCAATGGCACTCCGTATCGATCTCCGGAATCGTGCGTCAATTCCAGCCGCTTGGCCGCGGCGGGCGTCAGAATCGTCGTGAACGCACCGGTATCGAACACCAGCGAAGCTGGCTTGCCGGCGATATTTACCTGCACCACAGGGTGCCCGGCCACCAGCGTGAACGGCAGTTCCGCCACCCGATCGAGCCGGCATGGTGTGTGGTCAGGCTGCGTCGTCGCGTCCGTTCCGGTGCCGCCGCATCCCGCCAGAGCGAGGCAAATGCCGATGATGACGGCGCGCCATTGGCAGTTCTCCCAAATGGATCGGCGGGTTGGCAGGCGCATCGCAACAAGAATGCGGGGCGGGGCGGGGCCTGGTCAAGCGGCAGAGTAGAAGAAGAAGTGTTCTTTTTTGAAAAAAAGAACCAAAAAACTTTTGCTCCTGCGCTCTCACCACCTGGCGCGCTTTGGTGTCTGCTTGCGCGGAACCAAACAGACAAAAGTTTTTTGGTTCTTTTTTTCAAAAAAGAACACTTCCTTCCTTAAAGGACCCAACCGATGAAAACCCGCGCCGCCCTGCTCCGCCAAATGGGCCTGCCGCGCCCCTACGCGCACTCGCAACCATTGCGCATCGAAACGCTCGACCTCGCCGACCCCGGGCCCGGCGAATTTCGCGTCCGCGTCACCGCCGCCGGCCTCTGCCACTCCGACCTGTCCGTCATCGAGGGCGTGCGCCCACGGCCGATGCCGATGGTGCTCGGCCACGAGGCAACCGGCATCGTCGAAGCGCTCGGCCCCGACACCACCGACTTCGCCATCGGCGACCACGTCGTCTTCGCGTTCGTGCCGATGTGCGGCGTGTGCCTGCCGTGCGCCGAGGGCCGCCCGGCGCTTTGCCAGCCAGGTGCGGCCGCCAACACCGCCGGCACGCTGCTGCGCGGCACGCGCCGCTGGTGCGACGCCCCGGAAGGCCCGATCCATCACCATCTCGGTGTCTCCGGCTTTGCCGAGCGCACCGTGGCGAACGTCCGCTCCGCGGTGAAGATCGACGCTGATTTGCCGCCGGAAATCGCCGCGTTGTTCGGCTGCGCGGTGCTGACCGGCGCCGGCGCCGTGCTGAACACCGCACGCGTGCCCGCCGGCGCGTCGGTCGCGGTGTTCGGCATGGGCGGCGTGGGCCTGGCCGCCATCCTGGCCGCCGCCGCCGCCGGCGCGCATCCGATTGTCGCCATCGACACATTGCCCGAGAAATTGGATCTGGCGCTGTCGCTCGGCGCCACCCACGCGTTCCAGGCCGGCCCCGACGCGGTCGAACAGGTCCGCGCCGCCACAGGTGCGGGCGCCGCCTACGTGTTCGAGTCGGTCGGCAGCGAAGCCGTGCTCGCCCAGGCCTACGCGGCCACAGCCCGCGGCGGCACCACGGTCGCCACCGGCCTGCCGCACCCATCGAAACAATTCGCCGTCCCGGCCGTCAGCCTGGTCGCCGAGGAGCGCACGGTGCGCGGCAGCTACATGGGCAGCGCCGTGCCGCTGCGCGACATTCCGCGCTTCGTCGCGCTATACAAGGCCGGGCGGCTGCCGGTTGATCGTCTGCTGACCCACACGCTGGCGCTCGATGACATCAATGCAGGCTTCGACCGGCTCGCCGAGGGGCGGGCAGTGCGGCAGGTTGTGCTGATGTAAGAAGAAAGTATCTTCTTTTTTGAAAAAAAGAAGCAAAAAACTTTTGCTCTGGCGCTCTCAGCAGCTTCTCGCGTCGATGCCTAATGCGGGGACGCGAGGCGCGGCAAAATAGGCCTGTCGGGCCAGGCGGCGGACCTCCGGCAGGCTTGCCGCAACCCGGCCATCCAGTTGGCCAACCCGCGCATCGGCGGCGACAATCCGCCAGCCCTGTGCTTGCGGGAGCGATACGGCGGCGCCCAGAAAGACCCCGTCGACCTCAATGACCCGTGACTCGTTCATTAAAATTCCTGCCTGTGATCACGAACGCCCTGAAACGGACGACACGCTCAAAAATCGGCTCCGAAAGCCGGCGAAGCTAAGACAATATATAGATCGGAGTTCCACTCAAATCAAGGTTTAATACCAAAGTACCACGCTGATTAACCGTATATTAAGCCGCAGCACCGCCGCCCAACAGGATCAGCACTGGCCCATCAACCGTCCAATGCGTGGCCTGGGTGGCCAGTTCCCGCAATGTCCCACGCAGCACGCGCGCCTGGTCGGTGCCGCCATGTTCTACCATCACAGCCGCCATGTCCGGATCGAATCCGGCCCCGGCCAGCTCGCGGCGGAGCCGCGTCAGCGTCGCCAGGCCCATGTAAATCGCCAGCGTCACCCCGGGCCGGAGCAGCCCGGCAAAGTCGATGCCAAGGTCCGGCCGCCGCCGATGCGCGGTGACGAACGTCACCGCGTGCGCATGGTCGCGATGCGTCAGCGCGACTTTCGCGCTCGCCGCGCAGGCCAGCGCCGCGGTGATGCCCGGCGTCACCGCATGCGCGACGCCCGCGGCGGCCAGCGCCGCGACCTCCTCGCCGCCGCGCCCGAAAATGAACGGGTCGCCACCCTTCAGCCGCACCACGCGTTTGCCGTCGCGCGCCAGCCGCACCAGCAGCGCATTGATCTCTGCCTGCGGCATGGTGTGGTCGCCCTGCGCCTTGCCCACATCGATTCGCTGTGCATCCCGCCGCGCCAGCGAGAGTGCACCCTCGGTCCCAAGCCGGTCATGCACGATCACATCCGCCTCGCCGAGCAGCCGCAGCGCCCGCAGCGTCACCAGGTCGGCAGCACCCGGCCCCGCGCCGACCAGGTGCACAAACCCGGCGCGCTCGCCGTCCGCGCCGTCCAGCGCCGACCTGAACGCCGCCTCGGCGCCCTCCTCATCGCCGCCGAGCGCCAGATCGGCCGCGGGCCCGGCGAAAATCCGCTCCAGCACAAGCCGCCGCGCCGCGACGTCCGGCAGACGCCGCCGCACCTCCGGCTGCATGCGTCCCGCGAGCGCCGCGAGCCGCCCCCAACCCGGTGGGATCAGCGCCTCGATCTTCTGCCGGATCATCCGCGCCAGCACCGGCGCCGCGCCGCCGGTGGACACCGCAATCACCAGCGGCCCGCGCTCGATCGTGCTCGGCGTGATGAACGACGACAGCTCCGGCCGATCCACCACATTGACCGGAATCCCCCGCGCCTGCGCCGCCGCCGACAGCGCTGCGAGGTCCGCCTCCGGCGCCCCGGCCCCCGCCACGAGCGCGCACCCGTCCAGCAAAGCCGGCGTAAACCGCTCGGCCCGCACGATGTCGGCGCCGGCTGCCTTGTACGTCGCGGCGCGCCGATCCGCCGCTTCGCCCACGCCGAGCACGAGCACGCGGCGGGTTGAGAGGTCCAGGAAGACGGGGATGTGGGGCATGGAAGAAAGAATGTTCTTTTTTGAAAAAAAGAACCAAAAAACTTTTGCTAGTTTGGTTGCGGGCAGGTCAACGGCGATCGCGTCTGTCGCTTACGGCGTCGGCGCAAAGTTTTTTGTTGCTTTTTTTCAAAAAAGAAGACCTTGCCTTCCTGTTTGCTAAATACGTTTGCGGCCGGTCCAAACCAGTACGAATGTTAATCGGATACGCCTAGCCTCGCCGGATATCTGCCCCAACCTGGTGCTTCGTATGCGCGTGACCACACTGTTAAACTGGCCTGCCCAGTCCGACGCGCAGCGCTGGCAGTTGGTGTCATCCCTGTATGACCAGGTGCGTTCGCTCATCGAAGGCAGCGTCGCGTTGTTGCTGACACTTGCAGTGTGCGCTGCGTACACAGGCTGGTGGGGGTTTGCGGCGCTGGCCGGCACCACCGCGGCGCTGACGCTCGTGCGCTTGTTTCATTGGCGCGCCTTTGTCCAGGCACGCAGGGGCGGCGGGTGCGGTGCGAGGTCGCCGGAAGCGTGGGCGCGGGACTACACGATCGGCATCTGCGCCATGGCGGCGCTATGGGCGTTGACCGTGTGCGGCGCCACGTTCGCGGTTCGCGACATGCAATTGTTGCTGTTCGTTTTGCTTATACAGAACGCCTGGCTGGCCGGCGCCGGTATCCGCAATGCCGCTTCGCCCGCGGCCATTCTGGGCCAGACCCTGGTCGCGGTGGTGCCGACGATCGTTTGTACGCTGTTCGGCACCGGCAGCCTGGTGCGGTTACTGGCGCCGGCCTGTAGTGTCTTTGTGCTCGTGTTGCTCAAGATTGCACGATTCTACGCCACGCAATTGCTGTCGCTGATGGAAAGCGAGCAGCGTCTGGCGGCGGCAAACGAGAAATTGCTGAAATTGTCGTGCACGGACGGGCTCACCGGCATCGCCAACCGGCGTGCGTTTGATGAACGGCTTGTGTCGGATTGGGCTTTCGCGGTGCGCGAGGCGCGCGATATTGCGGTGGTGGTTGTGGACGTTGATTACTTCAAACGGTACAATGATCATTACGGCCATCTGGCGGGTGATGATTGCCTGCGCGTGATCGCCGCCGCGGTCGCCCGCGCGGTGTCGCGCGCGTCCGATTTTCCGGCGCGGTATGGCGGCGAGGAATTTGTCGTGCTTCTACCGGGCAACGGCAACCAGGGCGCGACCGAGGTGGCGGAACGCCTGCAGCGTGCCGTGTATGATGCAATGGCGCCGCACGATGTCAGCCCACTCGGCCGGGTGACGATCAGCGCCGGGGTCGCGAGCATGGCGCCCGGCTTGAGCGACCTGCCGGCGAAGCTGATGACGCTGGCGGACAAGGCTTTGTATCAAGCAAAGCGAAGCGGTCGGAACCGGGTGTGCGTCGCGGCGCCAGCCCAGCCGTGTCTCGGCGGCGCGGGGATTTCAGCAGACGAAAGTCTTCTTTTTTGAAAAAGACGCAAAAAACTTTTGTCTGTTGGGTTCCGCGCCGGGTGACGCAATGATCCGCCATGTGATGAAGGCGCAAGAGCAAAAGTTTTCTGCTTCTTTTTTTCAAAAAAGAAGTCTTCCTTACGACTTCACCTTCACATAGCTCCCGGGCGCATCCTCGATCACCTTCAGCTTGCCATCCCCCGGCACCCGCGCCGCCACCCGCGCCGGCGCGTGCGCGGTCGCCCAGCGGTTCCAGTCCGGCCACCAACTGCCCGCCATTTCCGAGGCACCCTCCAGCCACGCCGCCGGGTCCTCCGGCAGCGCCGCATTCACCCAGTGATTATATTTCCCGCCGTCCGGCGGATTGACGACGCCCGCGATGTGCCCCGACGCTGCCAGCACGAACCGGCATTTGCCGCCGAGCAAGTGCGCACCGCGATAGGTGCTGCGCCATGGTGCTATGTGGTCCTCGCGCGTCGACAGAAAATAGGCCGGCACCTTGATGCGGCGCAGATCGATCGACTCGCCGGCGAAGGTCAGCGCATCCGGCTTGGCGAGCAAATCCTGTTGATACATGTGCCGCAGATAAAAGCTGTGCATGCGCGCCGGCATCCGCGTCGCATCCGAATTCCAGTAGAGCAGATCGAACGGAAATGGCTCGTTGCCCATCAGGTAATTATTCACGACGAACGACCAGATCAGGTCGTTGGCGCGCAGCATGTTGAACGTGGTTGCCATGTCGCGGCCTTCGAGGAAGCCGCGCGTGCGCATCTTCTCCTCCAGCGCTTCGAGCTGCTCCTCGTCGATGAACACGCCGAGCTCGCCGGTTTCGGCGAAATCCAGCATCGTCACGAAAAACGTGGCCGACCGGATGCGTTTGTCGTCCCGCTTGGCCATCCAGGCCAGAGTCGTCGCCAGCAGCGTGCCGCCCAGGCAATAGCCGATCGCATTGACGTCACGTTCGCCGGTCGCCTGCTCGATCGCGTCCAGTGCGGCAAACACGCCCAGTTTCATATAATCCTCGAACCCCGCATCGGCCAGATGCTCGTCCGGGTTCACCCAGCTCACCATGAAAACGGTATGGCCCTGGCTCACCAGATACCGCACCAGCGAATTGCGCGGCCGCAAATCGAGAATATAGAATTTGTTGATCCAGGGCGGCAAAATCAGCAGCGGCCGTTTCAATACCGTCTCGGTCGCCGGTGTATATTGAATAAGCTGCATCAGCGCGTTCTGGAAAACGACCTTCCCCGGCGACACCGCAATGTTTTCGCCCAGCTTGAACGCATCAGCGTCCGTCATCTTGATCGACAGCTTGCCGCGCCCGCGCTCCAGATCGCCCAGCAGATTATTCAGCCCGCGCAGCAGATTTTCACCGCCCGTTTCCGCGGTCCGCCGCAAAACCTCAGGGTTGGTCAGCAAAAAATTCGACGGACTCATCGCATCGACAAATTGCCGTGCGTAAAAATCGACCTTCTGCGCGGTTTTCGGGTCCAGCCCGTCGGCCTGCCGCACCACGTCCTGCACATAGCGCGCCGACAGCAGATAGCTCTGCTTGATGAAGTCGAAAATCTCACTCTGCTGCCACGCCTCGTCGCGAAACCGTTTGTCCTTCGGATCGGCTTCGATCACCGGCACGCTGTCCATGCCCATGATCCGGCGCGTGGTGTTCTGCCACAGCGTCATGTAATCCTGCCAGAAGCCGAGCTGCGCCTGCATCACCCGGCCAGGATGCGCCATCAGCCGCGCCGTCATGGCCAGGAACGCGCCGCCGATATTCAGTGGATCGACGCCGGCCGGCACGCGCGGCGCCGCGGTCTGCTGTCGCGCCAGCCATTCGCTGACCAGGCGCTGACTGCGTTCGGCAATGCTGGCCATCGACCGGCTCAGCACGTCCGGGTCCGGCAGCTTGAAGCTCGGCTCGTTCGTCGGATTGTCGGCCATCTGGCTTCTACGTCCTTTGCGCGCGCCGTGCACCCGGCTAGACGGGCGTTTCTGGATGCGGGGGCGGCATTTTATGGTTTCTGCGACGAGACAGGCTAGGGCCGCGGGCAGGCGCCTTCAAGCTGCGGCTGCGCCGGGGTGGCGTGCGCCCCGCGGCGTGCTGGTCCCGGCCGCGTCCCGCGGCGTGCTGATCCTGTCTCTTGCGGCCTCAACCTGTCTCACCGCCTGCAACAGCAACCCGGTGCTGACGCCGGTCCAATGGTTTCACGACCTGCAAGGCGGCGAGATCGCCGCGACCCGGCCGCCGCCGCCCGGCGCCGACATGCCCTACCCGCATCTCGGCACCATTCCGCCCAAGCCGGAAACCCCCACGCCCGCCTTCCGGCAGACCGTGCAGACCGAACTGACGCAGGATCGCGACACCACCGAACGCGCCGCTGCCCGCACCCCGATCGACGTCACCGACGTGCCGGCACCGCCGCCCAAACCAGCCCCCACCCCGCCCGGGCAGGACTCACAAACCGCCAACGCCACGCTGCCTGCCGCCGACGCACCCGCGCCAAGGCCCGCCCGCGCCGCGGTCGCGGCACCGGATGGCGGTCCCCCACCGGGCACGCCGGTCAGCTTTGCCGGCGCCGCGCCGGACGAAGCGAACCTGCCCGACATCCCGGCCGCAGCGCCGGCGCCGCCGACCTTCTTGGCGGTCGCGGCCCAGCCGGCGCCGACGCCGGCGCCCGCCATTGCGGTGCCGCCCGCGCCGGCCGGCGCCGCCCGCGTGCTGTTCGCCACCGGCGACGCGACGTTCAACCCGTCCCAAGTCCCCACCGTGAAAGACGTCGTGATGAAACGCGGCAAAGGCACCATCGCCGTTGAGGGCCACGGCGAAGCCGCGGCCGACACGCCCGGCGCGCAGCAGGCCGCCCTCGAACTGGGCCTCAAACGCGCGCAGGCGGTGGCCAGACAGCTCGCCACATTGCACGTCCCGCCAGCGAACATTTTGCTCAGCGCCACGGCGTTTGGCCGGGATTCGACGCTGACCGTGCAGTAAGAAAGCAGTTCTTTTTTCAAAAAAAGAACCAAAAAACTTTTCTCTGTTGGGTTCCGCGCAAGCTGGATCAGAGCTGCGCCACGCACGAAGGGCGCAAAAGCAAAAGTTTTTTGCTTCTTTTTTTCAAAAAAGAAGGCCTGTCTTCTTACGTGATATGAGACCCCACCGAATCTGACGACTGATAGCTGACCCATGGACGAATTCCACCGCATCCGCCGCCTGCCGCCCTACGTGTTCGCCGAGGTGAACGCCGCCAAGGCGCGCGCCCGCGCCGACGGCCAGGACATTATCGACCTGGGCATGGGCAACCCGGATAGCGCCACCCCGCCCCATATCGTCGCCAAACTGGTCGAAACGGTGCAGGATCCGCGCACCCATCGCTACTCCACCAGCAAGGGCATTCTGGGCCTGCGCCGCGCGCTCGCCGCCTACTACCAGCGCCGCTTCGACGTGGCGCTCGACCCCGAAACCGAAGTGATCGCCACCCTCGGCTCCAAGGAGGGTCTGGCCAACCTCGCCTCGGCCATCACCAGCCCCGGCGACACCATCCTGGTGCCGAACCCGTCCTACCCGATCCATCAGTTCGGCTTCATCATCGCCGGCGCCTCGGTCCGCAGCGTCCCGGCCGAACCGGGCCCCGACATGCTGGCCTCGCTCGATCGCGCCGTCCGCCACTCGGTGCCGAAACCCACCGCGCTGATCGTCAATTTCCCCAGCAACCCAACCGCCTGGCTCGCGGACCTCGATTTCTATCGGGAGATCGTCGCCTTCGCCCGCCGCCACGAGATCTGGGTGCTGTCCGACCTCGCCTACGCGGAAATCTATTTCGGCGACCTGATCCCGCCCAGCATCCTGCAGGTCCCCGGCGCAAAAGACATCGCGGTCGAATTCACCAGCATGTCGAAAACCTACTCCATGCCCGGCTGGCGCATCGGCTTCGCTGCCGGCAACCCGCGCCTGGTCGGCGCGCTCGCGCGGATGAAATCCTACCTCGATTACGGCGCCTTCACGCCAATCCAGGTCGCCGCCGTCGCCGCGCTGAACGGCCCGCAGGACTGCGTCGCCGACATGCGCGCGCTCTATAAAGACCGCCGCGACGTGCTGATCCGCGGCCTCGCCCAGGCCGGCTGGGACATCCCCAGCCCGCAAGGCTCGATGTTCGCCTGGGCGCCGATCCCGCCGCGCTACGCCCATCTCGGCAGCGTCGGATTCGCCAAACTGCTGATGGAGCGCGCGCAGGTCGCCGTCGCCCCCGGCCTCGGCTTCGGCGAACACGGCGACACCCATGTCCGCATCGGCCTGGTCGAAAACACCCACCGCCTGCGCCAGGCCATCCGCAACATCCGCGCCTTCCTGCACGCCGACTGCAACGTCGCCGCCCCGCCGGCGCTGGCCGCCGCGCAGTGATGTCGAGCTGGGTTGGTTTCGAAACGTTAAGAAAGGCCAGGGGCTCTGCCCCCTCGCCACCGGCGCTTGAACCGGTGGCGCCCTGGTGGCGAGCCCGCTGGGGCCTGAGGCCCCAGACCCCCGCTACCTGTCCCCGACCAAATAGATGGGGGTTTGGGGCCTCAGGCCCCGTCACGCGACTGCGTGCTGCGCACGACGGGGGTCGAGGGGGCAAAGCCCCCCGCCTTTCTTGATGCATCAACCCCATCTGAGGGTCGGCATCGCTGGGCTCGGCACCGTCGGCGGCGGGGTGCTGCGGGTGTTGCACGACAATGCCGAGCTGGTAGCGGCGCGGGCTGGGCGTCCGGTCGTGGTGAGCGCCGTTTCGGCGCGGGATCGCACGCGCGATCGTGGCGTGAAGCTGGACGCTGTGCGCTGGCACGATGATCCGGCTTCGTTGGCGGCGGATGACGCCGTCGATGTCGTGGTGGAGTTGATCGGCGGTAGCGACGACCCGGCGCAGGAGCTGGTGTTCGCGGCGTTGCGCGCCGGGAAACCGGTTGTCACCGCCAACAAGGCGCTGCTGGCGCGGCATGGTGTTGCGCTCGCCGCGGCGGCCGAGCAGAGCGGCGCGAGCCTGTCGTTCGAGGCATCGGTCGCCGGCGGCATTCCGATCATCAAGACGCTGCGCGAGGGCCTGGCCGCCAACCGCATCCGCCGCATTGCCGGCATTCTGAACGGCACCTGCAATTTCATCCTCACCAGCATGCGCGAACGCGGCCGAGAATTCGCCGACGTGCTCGCCGAGGCGCAGAAGCTCGGCTACGCCGAGGCCGATCCGAGCTTCGACATCGATGGCGTCGATGCGGCACACAAGCTCGCCATTCTGGCGGCGCTGGCGTTCGGCCGCCCGGTGCGGTTCGACGACGTGCATATCGAGGGCATTCGCGGCGTCTCCGCGCTGGACATCGCGTTCGCCCGCGAACTCGGCTACCGCATCAAGCTGCTCGGCATCGCCCGCCGGACCGAGGCCGGCATCGAGAGCCGCGTGCATCCCTGCATGGTGCCGGAGACGGCGTCGCTGGCGCGTGTGGACGGCGTCTACAACGCCGTGGTCGCCGAGGGTGATTTCGTCGGCCGCGTGATGCTGGAGGGCCGCGGCGCGGGCGCCGGCCCCACCGCCAGCGCCGTGGTGGCCGACCTGATCGATCTGGCGCGCGGCCGGACCGTGCCGGTGTGGGGGGCGGCGTCCGCGTCGCTGTCCGACCTCCCGTCGGTGCCAATGAGCGACTATGCCGGCGCCTATTATCTCCGCCTGATGGTGCTGGACCGGCCCGGTGTGATCGCCGATGTGGCTGGCGCCTTGCGCGACTCCGGCGTATCGCTGGAGAGCATGTTGCAGCATGGCCGCGCGCCGGGCGAGGCGGTGCCGATCGTGCTGGTGACGCACGAGACGCGGGAGAGCCAGATGCGTGTGGCGCTGGACCGGATCGAGCGGTTGGATTCGGTGTTGGAACGGCCCTCGGTGATTCGCATCGAGCATGGCTAGGAAAAAAGGTTGGGTGGGGCAGCACAATGAACAAACCAGTCTCGTATCAATCCGACCGAAATCTGGCGCTGGAACTCGTCCGCGTCACTGAAGCCGCGGCGCTTGCCGCCTGGCACTGGGTCGGCAAGGGCAACAAGAACGAGGCCGACGGCGCCGCCACCGAAGCAATGCGCCGCGCCTTCGATACGGTCGCGATCGATGGCCTGGTTGTCATCGGCGAAGGCGAAATGGATGAGGCGCCGATGATGTATATCGGCGAGCGCGTCGGCGCCGGCGGTCCCGCCATGGACATCGCGGTCGATCCGCTCGAAGGCACCACGTTGACATCCAAGGGTGGCCCGAACGCGCTGACCGTGGTGGCGCTCGCCGAGCACGGCAATTTCCTGCACGCGCCCGATATGTATATGGAGAAAATCGGCATCGGTGGCGGCCTGCCGCCCGATCTCGTGCATCTCGACGCGCCGGTGGTGGAAAATCTGCGCAACCTGGCGCGCGCCAAGAAATGCGACATGTCCGACCTCGTGCTGTGCACGCTGGACCGCGAGCGTCATGCGGACATCATCGGCGCCGCGCGCGGTGTGGGCGCCCGCGTCGTTCTGCTACCGGACGGTGACGTTGCCGCGGTCATTGCGACCACGCTGCCCGATTCCGGCATCGATATTTTCATCGGCACCGGCGGCGCGCCGGAAGGCGTGCTGTCCGCCGCCGCGTTGCGCTGCACCGGCGGCCAGATGCAGGGAAGACTGAAATATGACGACGACGCACAGATCGCGCGTGCCAAGGAAATGGGCATCGCCGATCCGCACCATGTCTATACGATCGAGGAGTTGGCCGCCGGCGACGTGATGTTCGCTGCCACCGGCGTCACCTCCGGCGCCATGCTGCGCGGCGTGCGGCGCGAAGGGCAGGGGGCGGTGACGCATTCGATCGTCATGCGCAGCCGTAGCGGCACGGTGCGCTATATCGAGGCGCATCATAATTTCAGCACGAAGACGTGGTCGGGCAATTGACAGAAAAGAAAGACTTCTTTTTTGAAAAAAAGAAGCAAAAAACTTTTGTTCTTGCGCCCTCATCGCCTGACGTGACCTTGCTTCAGCTTGCGCGGAGCCAAACAGACAAAAGTTTTTTGGTTCTTTTTTTCAAAAAAGAACACGTCTGATGGATGGCGGCCACGCCCTCCGCAGCGACAGCGTGCTCGACGTCACCGACAGCCTGGGCGGCCGCTTCTGGCGCTGGCGCACCGCCGAGGACCGTCTCGGTTTCGCGCTGGCGCAGCGCCTGGACGTGCCGGAAATCGTCGGCCGCATTCTCGCCGCCCGCGGCATTTCGCCCGATGACGCCGCGGATTTCCTGAACCCCACGCTGCGCGCGCTGCTGCCCGACCCGGCGGTGCTCGCCGACATGGACCGCGCCGCCGACCGACTCGCGCACGCAATTACCGCCGGCGAAACGGTCGCCATCTTTGGCGATTACGACGTCGACGGCGCCTGCGGCACCGCGCTGTTGACCAGTTTTCTGCGCATGCATGGCTGCCGGGTGCTCACCCACATCCCCGACCGTCTGGCGGAAGGCTACGGCCCCAACGCCCCCGCGCTGACGGCACTCGCCGATGGCGGCGCGACGCTGGTGGTATGCGTCGATTGCGGCACCGCCGCCCCGGTCCCGCTCGCCGCACTGGGCGGCCGCGCCGACATTATCATTCTGGACCACCACAAGGCGGAGGGCCCGCCGCCGCCGGTACACGCCACCGTCAACCCGAACCGGCTCGATTGCAGCAGCGGCCTGCGCGATCTGTGCGCCACCGCGGTCGCGTTCATGACCGCGGTCGCGACGCTGCGCGCGTTGCGCCGCCGCGGCTTCTTCGCCGCCCGCCCCGAGCCCGATTTGCGCGCGCTGCTCGACCTGGTGGCGCTCGCCACGGTTTGCGATGTTATGAAACTGACCGGCCTGAACCGCGCGCTGGTCACCCAGGGCCTGAAACTGATGGCCACGCGGGGCCGCCCGGGCGTTGCCGCCCTGCTGGACGTGGCCGCCGTGCGCGACCGCCCCACCGCCATGACCTGCGGATTCGCGCTCGGCCCCCGTATCAACGCCGGCGGCCGCATCAGCGAATCCGACCTCGGCCTGCGCCTGCTTCTGTGTGAGGACCCGCTAGAGGCCCGTGCGCTCGCCGAACGGCTCGACGCCGTCAACCGCCAGCGCCAGCATGTCGAAGCCGGCGTGCTGGATGCCGCCATGCAGGCGGCCGATGCGCAAATGCGCGCCGGCCACGCGGTGCTGGTGGTCAGCGGCGCCTGGCACCCCGGCGTGGTGGGCATCGTCGCCGGCCGGCTGCGCGAAAAATTCAACCGCCCAGCCTGTGTCGGCGGCCATGCGGACGGGCTGATCAAGGGCTCGGGCCGCTCGGTGCCCGGCATCGACCTGGGTGCCGCGGTGATCGCTGCGCGCCAGACCGGCCTGCTGGCCACCGGCGGCGGCCACGCCATGGCTGCCGGCTTCTCGCTGGACCCGGCGCGGCAGCAAGCCTTCCACGACTTCCTGAACGACCGCCTGGCCGCCGTGCTGGACCTGCCGCCGCGCCCGCATCTGGACATCGAAGCCACCGTTTCGGCCGCCGGTGCCACGCTGGACCTGGCGCGCAGCCTCGCCCGCCTGGCCCCATTCGGCGCCGGCAACCCGGAGCCGGTGCTGGTGCTGCCGTCGGTCCGCGTCACCCGCGTTGACCGGCTCGGCAATGACGGTAACACGGTGCGTGCCTTCGTCGAGGCCGCCGGCGGCCGCGTGAAAGCGCTGCTGTTCCGCGCCGGCGACGGCCCGGTGGCGCAGTCCCTGACTGACCGCAGCGCCGGCTTGCTGCACCTGGCCGGCCACCTGCGCGCCGAAACCTGGAACGGCGCCGAGAGCGTCAGTTTCATCATCCAGGACGCCGCGCGCGCCTGACCGGCCCCGCCACCGCGCCACACACTTGACCCGGCGATGCGGGAAAGCTAACCCGGCGCCGCGTAGTCCCGTTCGTCTAGAGGCCCAGGACACTAGCCTTTCACGTTGGTAACACGGGTTCGAATCCCGTACGGGATACCACTCATGAAATCAATAACTTAGCAAAAATTGGTTTCGAAATACTGAAACGATCGGCGGTTGGTCGGCAGCCGTTTTTGCCAAATTAGCTAACTATTTTGAATCAATAGCTTAGCGAACATTTTGTCCAGGCCGCTCAAGGCGTCCTCGGCGAGCGGCGCACCGGCCGCGTGGCGCAGGTAAACCCCCAGGGTAGGGTCTGTCGTGTGGCCCGTCACGGCGCGCACATGGGCGTCGCCCATGCCCGTTTTCGCAGTGCGCTTGGGCCCGTCGAGCGGGCAGGGGTCCGCACATCGAGACCGGCGGCGCTGACATGAATGGTCTGGCCATACACGTCCCCGGCGCGCGCGGCGCCGCTCATGCCGAGAGCGATCAGACCGGCCGCGGCCAGACCGAGAAAAAGTTTCGCATGCTCTACCTGGGTGCCGAACTTGATGTGTAGTCCTTTGCTTGTCCTGCCGGCCATTCCGTCAGGCGCCCGGCATGTAGGACGCGGTCGGGCACCGGCTGCGAGCGAGGCCGGTCACAGCGGCGAACGATTTTTCGCGTTGCCGTGTCCGGTCGTTGATCGACCGTGACGGACCCATATTTTTCAGCGTTCGGCAGCTTGGTTCGCGCGGGCGCGGTTGACGTCAGGGCGGCATTGGTAAAATGTTCTGTTGGCATGATATGCGTGATGGATCGTCCGGTTTTCGTTCTCCTCCACGGCCGCGCTTGAGCAGCTTGCGCCGACATCTTTCGCATCCGGCCGTGCAACGACGGCATCGCCGGCGCTCTCAATACGTTACGGGCAACGTACGTTACATGGCCCTTGCTGCCTTTCTGGGCGGCGGCGCAGCGCCATGCGGCACCGCGGTCATTCCGAACGGCATCGGCCTCGGCGATCCGGCGCATCCCAGCGTGCTCAATCCGCTGTTGGCGTCCGACGACCAGAACGCGCTGCAATACGCCATTCTGCTGTATCGGCCGCTGGTCTGGGTCGGCAGGAATATCGATTTTGATCAGGAACGGTCGCTGGCCGCTGCCGTTGAGCCTGCGGATGGGCCATTCAGTTTTCACGAGGGCACCGCCGCCAACCAGACATTCCGAGTGACGTTGAAGCCATGGCGGTGGTCTGACGGCACGCCGATCACGCCGGACGACGTCGTGTTCGGTTGGGAACTGATCAAATCGCTGCATAAATCTGGATATTATGGTGCCGCTGGGCAGGGCGGCATTCCGGACCGGGTTCGCGACGTCAAGCCGGAGGGCCCGAACGAAATTACCATTACGCTCAAGAGCGCGGTCAACCCGGACTGGTTCAAACTGAACGGGCTTTCGCTGCTCTACCCGCTGCCCCGCCACGCCTGGGGCAACATCAGTGCCGCCGACATGCAAAGACGGCGGCTGGATGCTTCCCTTTACGCCGTGACAGACGGACCGTTCAGGCTTGTCGCACTGCAACCGGACGGCGCCGTCGTTTACGCACCAAACCCACTATATGGCGGGCACCAGGCGGCTGTGCAGCGCCTTGTGGTGGTGTCGCCCGACACGGGTGACGCGGTGCTGCGTCGCACTGAAGCGGGCGAGTTCGGCATGGCGCGGGTTCCCTATGCGTTGTGGGAGGGACTGCAGGGCCGCGCCGGCTTTCGTTTCATGAAGCTGCCGCAGCCCTACGGGTATGACGCGCTGATGTTCAACCAGGAGAGCGAAGCGGCGCCGTTCCTGCGTGACCAGACCGTGCGCGTCGCATTCGCACGCGCGGCGGACCAGCCCAAGATGATCAGGCTCGCTTACGGCGGCATGGGCATCGAGACGCACGCGCCGGCGCCCGCCGATCCGTCGCCTTGGCGCAGCCCGGCGGTCCGTGCCGGTAGTGCTACGCTGCGCCACGACCCTGACGCCGCCCGCGCCGCGCTCGACGCGGCGGGCTGGGCGCCCGGCGCCGACGGCGTGCGGCAGCGTGGCGGCGTGAAGCTGGCATTCACGGCGCTGACCTATGCGGACCCCGATTCGGGGGAGTCGCGGATGTTGCAAGTGCTGCAAGAGGATCTGCGGCGCATCGGCGTCGAGATGTCGTTGCGACCGATGCTTTACGACCGGCTGATGGACCTGGTGCAACAGGGCGGCGCCCGATGGAGTGCAGCGCTCGTGCCCATCACGACGCCCGCCGTGCCGGACGGGAACGGCTACTGGAATCGTGGTGAGGATGGCAGCTGGGGGCTCAATGTCGGCCATTTCAACGATCCGCGCATGGACCAGCTGATTAAAGCCGCGACCACACAGCCTGGACCGGCTGGGCTTTACGACTACCAGGATTACGCCGCCGCACAGCAGCCGGCGCTTTTCCTGCCGCAGGGGCTGCAATTGCTGATGGTGTCGGCGCAGCTGCACGGAGTGGAGGATTTTTTCAATGCGATGGGATTATGGAGTCCCGAATATCTCTCGGTGGACGATCCGGTATGTCATGCTGGGCCACCTGGCGCGTCGCTGCCTTGAGGCGGCAGCGACGCTCGCCGTTCTGGTCACCCTCACATTCTGCCTGGCGCACCTGGCCGGCGGTAGCGCGGCGCGCAGCATTCTTGGTCCGCACGCGAGCCCCGAAGCGCTCAAATCGCTGAATGCCCTGCTGCACCAGGGCGGGCCGCCATGGGCACAATATTCGTTTTGGTGGAACAAGTTGCTGCACGGCGACCTGGGCCAGTCGGCGATCACAAACGAGGATGTTGCCGTGCGAATCGGCAACGCTGCCGGCCCGACGCTGGCGCTGTACACGCTTGGCCTCGGGTCGGCCGCGCTGCTGGCGACCGCGCTCGGGCTGTTGCATGGCGTTTTTTATCGCCGGCCGATCGGTCGCGTCTGTTCGGCGCTGGAGATTGCGCTGTACGTCACGCCGGGCTTTTTCATTGCGGCAGTGCTCAGCCTGGTGTTTTCGATCTGGCTGCCCGTGCTGCCCGCCGGCGGTGCCGGCGACCCGGGTCAGAACGCGGCGGACATGCGGCATCTGGTGCTGCCCGCGGTCAGCGTGATGCTGCTGGCAAGTCCCGGACTCGCACGGGTATTCGCGCAGAGCGTTGATGCCGAATTGTCGCGCGACTATGTGCGCACGGCGCGGGCGCGCGGCCTCGGTTGGCTCGCCATTTTGTTCCGGCATGTCATGCCGAATGCCGCGCGCCCGCTGGTCACCTTGCTCGGCCTTTCGCTGCCGGTGATTTTTTCGGGCGACGTGGTGGTGGAGAGTGCTTTCGACTATCCGGGCCTGGGCCGGCTGCTGTCGCAGAGCGCGCTAGGGCACGATTATCCCGTGCTTCTCGGCATCGTACTGCTCATCGGCGTGGCCACCATCATTGGCAACCTCGCCGCCGACATCGCGCTTGCGCTACTCGACCCAAGGGCACGCTATGTCTAGCGAGGCCACGTCAAACAAGGGGCAAAAGTTTTTTGGTGCTTTTTTTCGAAAAATAACAGAATTCTTTTTTGAGAAGCAAAAAACTTTTGCCAGTTGGCATTGGATTCGCCATGCCGGCTTGCCGATGTTGTTGGCGCTGTTCTGTTTTCTTGGGCCATATGTCTGGCGGCTGTCGCCGACCGCGGACGATGCCGCCGCAATCGCCGCGCCGGCCTGGGCGCATCCGGCCGGCACCGACGATCTTGGCCGCGACGAGCTTGCGCGCCTGATGAGGGGGGGCGCCGAGACATTGTCCGTCGCCGTGCCGGCGGCCGTGGTGGCAGTGCTGCTGGGGGCGGCATATGGAATGCTGGCCGGCTTCGCGCCGGCAGTGGTGGGCCGCATGCTGATGTGCCTGCTCGACGCGCTGCTGGCGTTGCCGTCGCTGGTCGTTTTACTGTGCGGCGCCGCGATGCTGCCGCCGGGACCCGTGACTGACTGCGGGCTTATTGCGATCACCGCGTGGTTTTCGCTGGCGCGCCTGGTGCGTAGCGAAATCGTGGCGTTGCGCGATCGCGATTTTGCCCATGCGGCACGGCAACTCGGCGCCGGACCGTGGCACATGGCGTATGTGCATTATGTGCCCAATATCAGTCGGCTGATTGCGGTGAATGCCGCACTTATCCTGGGTGACGCAATCCTTTCGTTGTCGTCACTCGGCTTTCTAGGGCTGGGCCCGGCGGAAAGCTGGGGCAGCATGCTGCGATCCGGGCTCGCGGTGATCGGCCGCAACGCTTGGTGGCTGATCCTGCCGCCAGGCTTGCTGATTGCGGGCAGCCTGTATGCTGCGTCCGCCGCTGGCGAAGCCATCGCGGAAGGCCGCGCGGCATGACGAAGATGATCCCGTCGCGGCGGCAACGGACGTGCGCTTCCGCAGCCACTGGGGATCGTCGCGCCAAAGCTGTCGCCGCATGGCAAATCGGTAACCCCGTGACCCGACAAACACGGGCAACCTTGCTTTGCGCCCGGCGTCGTTACCGATGGCTGCAAGTTCGCTCCGGGCCGCTATAGTACGAGAGCAACATGTTTGACCCGCCTGAAAAAGACTGTCGGGTCAGAGCAAACGAATTATTGCACGACGCGTTATTATACCCATATAAACTGGCCGGACCGGCAACAAGCCGGAGCTGGCCGGTCTGGCCGCAGCCCGATCTTTGCAGGACCATAATGGCTAGCTCCGGCAATCGCGACGACGGACGTATTTTCGCTGTCGTCTTTGGTGTCGTGTACGCGTACACGCTGTATTCCTGGATTGCGGATCAGGGCGTCATCCCCTGGTTTGAGTATCAGGAGATGGCGCTGATGGGCAGCTACACGCCCGTGGTGACGCCGATCGCGGTGCTCATATTTCCGGCGCCGGTTTTCGCGGCAATCCTGTCCAACATCGTGATTTCAGTGCGAGACACCGTGCGGCGCGCCGGGCTCCGTTTCAGATCCGCCGGAACGGCGCGATCATCGCATCCCGCAGCCGCGCCAATCCGATATCGGGACGATGAGCCAGCGCCGCCGCCGCGTATGACGCCTGCGCACGCGAAGCTGCCGGCCGCGGCGGCCCAATCCCCGCCCGCGATGCAGCCGCCGCCCACCGTGCGGGCAGTCCAAAGTTCCGTCGCACCGCCCACCCGCCCGGCATCCGTCGTCCGCGATGAACCCCAAATCATGCCTGCAAGAGCAATGCTGATTTGGGCGTTGCTATTCACCGCCGTTGCAGTGGGCTTCGGGGCGCTCATCAATCTTACGGCGAATTACAAATACACATATGAAACATTCGATATTGCTAAAGGCGGCACCCCACGCACGAACCACGTGGAACTGATCGGTGTCGAGCACCCCGAATTGCAATTCGTCTTGACGACTTCCGGCAAGCACTATGAAAGCCACACGACCTATATTCCGTTGCTGCCGCCGCATTGGACCGCCGACATGCCGGTCGTTTATGTCGTGGAAATGCGACATGTAAACGCTGGCGACGGCAACTTCCATCTCAGGGACGATACCCACCCAACCCTGAGCCGGGATCAGGGCCATTTGGGCCATCTGCCAGGCATCGCCGCGTACGGTTTCACACGGCACGGCCTCAAACTCGGTTCACCGCATTTCGCGCTGAAGGCAGATGGTTTTGACGATAGCTCAATGTCATTCGGCGTGATGGCCATCAGCGCAATCCTGGCGCTTACGTTTTGGCTGTGTGGTTTGATGTTCGCCCTCACCAATCGCCGCGTGAGACGCTCCCAGCGCCTGCGAAGCTGAAATCATAACCCCCCCGAATACCAACCGCCCCGCAGGCTCACCCGCGCGCTGGCGCAAGAAGGACTTGACCCCAAGAACAGAAGTGCGCCGGGAGACCTGCGGCCTGTTGCCTTCGCCATAGTGTGATGTATAATGTATACAATGGACGAAGATCACGGCAAGACCGATATCGCGCGGGCGATCCCTGACGAACTGGCGCGGCGTCTGGGGGATGATATCATTTTCAACCGCCTCCTGCCCGAAACCCGCCTGACCGAAGAGCAGGTCGCGGCCACCTACGGCGTCAGCCGCTCCCCGGTGCGGGAGGCCGTGCGCCTGCTCGAGCGCGATGGCCTGGTGCGGCGGTCGGCGCGGCGCGGCTTCTGGGTGGCGCCGGTGTCGCTCACCGATTTCGACGAGATCTACACCTGCCGCATCGCCCTGGAAGCGATTGCCGCCGGATCGGCGGCGTGCTCGCCCGAGGCGTCACAGGCACAGGCGCATTTTGCCGACCTGCTTGCCCGCTTGCGCACCGCGGAAGCATGCGGCGATGCCCGCAGCTTTTTCGATGCCGACGTCGAGGGGTCGGAACTCATCTACAAGCTGGCCGCCAACGCGACATTGCGCCGCTTGCTCGCGAGCCTGGAAAAACAGGCCTTGCGCTATCGCTTCTTCGCCTATGCGCAAAGCCCCGAGGTGATCCGGCTGTCGGTGGATGGCACCGCCGCGATCTACGACCGGATTTGCGCCGGCGATGCAGCGCAAGCGCGCAGCCTGACCGTCGAGCTCATCGAAGGCATCTGGCAAAAAATGCGGCCGATCATCGGCCAATCGTTCCAGGCGCAGTTGTTGCAGGGCACCGCCTAGATGCTCGCGCTGGCCGGTAGCTACGCGGTGATCGATTCGCATACGGCCGGCCATCCTACGCGCGTCATCCTCGGTGGCCTGCCGCGCCTGCCGGGCCGCAGCGTGCGCGAACAACGTGACTATTTCAGAAACCATCATGACGCGCTGCGCGCCGCCCTGCTGCACGAACCGGCCGGCCACGCCGCCATGGTCGGGCTGGTGCCGGCGCGCCCAGAAGCAGCGGATTTCGGCGCCTTCTTCATCTCCAGCTACGTCTATCTCGACATGTGCGGGCATGCCGTGATCGGCTACGCGAAAACGCTTGCCGCCACCGGCAGCGTGGCGCCGCCCTGCGCATATTTCACGCTGGAGACGCCGGCCGGCATCGTCACCGTGCATCTTGCCTGGTCGCAATCAGGCGCGCTGGAGTCAGTGCGATTTCAAAACGTAGCCGCGCATATCGGCGTCGAGGATCTGGCGGTGACGGTGGACGGTGCCGGACCGATCAGCGTTGATCTGGCCTATGGCGGCGTCTGGTATGCCATTGTCGATGCCAGCGCGATTGGCCTGCGTCTCGACCCCGAAAAAATCGCGCCGGCATTGCAACTGGGCGCCGCCATCAAGGCCGCGGTGACGGAGGAATTGCGCGACCTGCCGCCCGCCAGCGGCGGGGGCGCGGCACCCAGCGTGTTGTTCTACGCCGACATCAGCCGGCTTCGCGCGCGGCATCTGGTTGTGTTGGCAGGCAACAAATTCGATCGTTCGCCGTGCGGCACGGGCACTTCGGCGCGCATCGCGCTGCTGGCGCATCAAGGCAGGTTGGGCGACGGCGAGACCTATATTGCCGAAAACCTGCACGGCATCGGCTTCGCCGCCCGCATGACCGGCGGCACGCCGGAAATCGAGGGCATCGCGCATATCACCGCGTTTTCGACGCTTGTGAAGGAAGCGAGTGATCCTTTGGCGGGCGGGTTCTTATGCCAATAGAAAAGAAAGGAAGGTCTTCTTTTTTGAAAAAAAGAAGCAAAAAACTTTTGCTCCTGCGCTGGAGCAACC
>Ga0116228_10000802_pt1 | contig 24741 bp, 15 predicted proteins | sample S1TSphfallax_2_FD_89694 | JGI IMG/M metagenome (GOLD analysis project Ga0116228, IMG submission 89694) | Host-associated microbial communities from peat moss isolated from Minnesota, USA - S1T2_Fc - Sphagnum fallax MG | ecosystem: Host-associated > Plants > Peat moss > Unclassified | place...
ACAAAGCACATTGGAATTTCATACAATTTAATACAAGGATGTCAATGGAAAGAACTTTTGGAATGTTGAAAGGAAAATTCAAAATTCTACCAAAGATAGTAAACATTCCATTATGCCACATGCCAAACTTGGTCTTGGCTTGCATATGTTTACACAACATGTGCATTGCTAGTTCAGATGGCTTTGACATGGACTAAGCTTTGGAGGTTCAAAAATATGCACAAATTAAAACAAATACAACATTTGGGAAATTGAAAGGAGCTGATATTTTTTTAAGGTGGTTGAAGAAGCAATCAAACAAATGAAGAAGTTACAAAATCCAAGATGGTGCATGGAGATGATAGAAATGTGACACATTCCCAAGCTCCTTGATAGATTCAAATGTGAGTTTAAAGTGAAAACAGTGAAAGAGCAAGGAATTGGGGACATGCTCCCTGGCTCTTAGCACTTTGGGGGTAAAGGGGCGTGCTGGAGTTCTGAAATGCGACTAGGAAGAATGACAAGCATTTAATCACTCATAAGGACCTACACAAAACTAAACAACAAGTTGATTAGTGCATAGTTGGAGCACTTTTGGTGTTAGGACAAACCATGGGCAAACTCGGACTCACAAGACTCACCACGGCCTGGACTTGGGGGAAGCCACCACCTTCCCCCTTATAATATACTTTGTGCCTCTCCACGAAGCCCACATCCAAATGACATTTTGTCCTGAGACTCCCATGACTTTGGGGCCCCATAACTTTGTGTGCAAACCTTTGTGTGAAGTATAAAACAAAGTTGTAACCCTCATCAAGAACTTTTCAACAGTATGTCGCACGCCACCTGCATGCAAAAAAATCGAGTTGATTTCAGACTTTTAATGGTCTGGAGTCAAACTATCAATTTGATTCCTGGCCTTTCTTTTGACCATAACTTGTGTTTTAAGTGTCCAAATCGGTAATGCGAGCCCATTTTATACGTCTAAATTTTAATAGTTTTTTAATAATATAAAGAACTTTTCAATCCATTAGGTTTTGACCCCTACAATTGCTCTTTGAAGATTTGGGAGTCCATCCAAATTCCCAAAGTGGAAGCTCCCTTGGGAGTGTGAAGGTTCATTCCCTCACACCTTCCTTCACCCTCGGGCTTCCTTTTGGCCCACAACCTTGCAAGCCCTTGCCTTGGTCGCGAACCCAAGGCTAGGGTTGCGACAAATGACATGAAAGACATGGAAGACATGGAACATCATGGTGAAAGTGAAGATCATGTGTTGACAACCATGGAAAAAAATCCCAACAAGAAAGAAAAAGAAGAAAAAATCAAGAGGATGTTGATAGAAATTATGGCAACTCATGAAACTTTGGCAGAAAACTTCTTTGAATCTAATTTGAAAAAAAAACATCTTCCCAAATACATGAAATTATGGGTTAAAATGTGATGAATGACTCATAGGTTCACATCTTGTGTAACCTACAATGTATCCATGTTACTAAGTAAAACAAATTGGTTTCAACAAATTGTTGTAGCATGGCTATACTATTTTCAACCATGGTTGAAAAATGTTCATACACATTAAGCTTTTTTTTTGAAAACTTCATCTAAGGCGGAAAGGCTTTTCCATTAGCTCCTTACTACCTTCATCTTTTGAAACACTATCAAAATCTACTTGGGATTATGTCTCCTTGGAATTTCTTTAATTTCATTAACAAAAGCACTCACATGTTTCATCACATTTCCACTTCAATGCCACCAATTATCCAATGCATCATAGAAGGGACATTCATGACAATCATTACCTTAAATTCCATTTGCAATCTTGTCATCGTTGTATTGTTTGTAACTTGCATTAAACTTCCCCTTGCAAACAATTGAAATCCTCGAAAATCTATGGATGGAAACCAACATTTGAGTGTGGAACTTCAGCCATGTATCCACTTCTAAAAAAAAAACCCCAATTAAGGTAAAGAAACCATGAAATACAAGCTAAAAACAATCCTTTAAATGAAAAAATAAAAAATTTAATACATGGATAAAACAAATGGAAAACATTTCAAATTGTTTGAAATAAAGATGGCTTGGTGGTTAATTTTTTTCCCTTCCCCCAAGGAGATGAGAATTCAATCCCCATAGTGGCCGAATTGAATAAGTGCAAATGGGGGGAAAGGGAAATAAAGGCAGAGGCAAAAGCCAAAGGTTAAGGCCTTTAAAAAGCCCAATTGGCCCAAAACACATATTTAATTTATTTTAAATTAAATTTCTAATTTAGGACTTTATACAACATGATGGCCACCAGATTTATTAAATTAATGATCATTTTTTACATGAATATCATAATCACAAAAAATTTCAATTATGTTATTTTCAAATAAAAACAACTTTGTAACCAACAATTCCAAAAAGATAACATCCATGTACACATTATTGTGTCTAAATAAATTCATATCAAATCCAAGAAAAACCTATGAATTTTCATGAGTGATTGAAAGCCAAATGTTAATGCTCCCATGAATGACATCAAAAGACTCAACCCTTTGAATTTCAAACAAGGAAAATGAAGCCAATCCAACAATGCCAAAACTACAACATCATACTATCACACAAATATTATTAATACTTTTCAAATATATAGACACCATAAACTTGGGCATTAACAACATCAAAATTAACTTTAATTCTACCAGCATAAGTAGTAAAAATATTAATTTGACTTTTGTTTGTTGTATTTTTTTGAAAGGAAAAGATTTTTTTTGATAATTAAAATGTCACACCATTGTTTTGGATTTGCTAAATTACATTTCCACTTACCATTCCAGCAATCTTCATAATTTGATGTTTTCTTCACATGAACCCACCATTGAATTGTCACCATTTTGAAATACTCATTTTCTTCATCTTTAACATCGCCTTCTACTCTTCCCATCCAGAAAGGAACAAGATCATGATCATGTGATCACAAGCACAAAATCTCCAACATTACTTGATCTCTAAAAGGGGTGTGGGTGAAAACATGTTAAAGTATACAAATAAATGTCCTTGATTTAGAATGGAAGAAAAAATGAAATAGTTTTTCACAAAAAACACAAGTATATTCAAACTTTATTTAAATTTCCATTTGAAACCATGGTGCTTTCCATTGGGATTATATTAAGTTGAATACAAAATTTGAAAAACTTTGGAATAATAAAAGTAAAGAACAAATACTTTTGAATTTGTTTGGTCAACATGGTGTTGACAAGTTACTTATTCATTAGAAAATTTAATGAAATAGATTTTTGTGAAGTTATAACATGAATATCATTGTATATTTATTCAAAGGAAAGAAAACAAATAAATTATATTTTCTCTTTGGTAAAATATAGGGTACACAAGGGCCACTTTAGGCACTTTCACAACATGTATGTAATGTATATTTTTGCAAAACATGTTGCATTTAATTTTGGGTTTCATTTTTGGTTTTTGAGTTTAATATTTTTATTTTCACAAAATTAATTATATATAATATTATTTTAAAATAAATAAAATTTAAAATATTAAATTCAAGGAATAATGGGTATATTTATGGTATATGTAGTTTAATAAAGTTTGTCTATATTTTTGGATTCCACTAAGTTTGGGTTTAAATTAGTCAACCAAAAATGTTTGAAATGAAAATTTAAAAATTGAACCACCTCAGATATCTTGTCATCTCCCATTTGAAAGTGATAGTTTTTCAAAATGTTAATTTAGCACATACTTAGGGTCATCGCCCCCAAAAACACCCATTTGTGATATGATAATTATCAATCTCTTCACATGGCACACAAACTTATTCCATTCATATGGAATCACAATGTTTAATAAATATTACAAATTTCATAAAGACTAAAAATCATTTCAATCATCTTTTGATTATATTTTCATTTTTTACTACATAGTGAGGTATTTTTTTTGTCACAAATGTTCCTAATCATTGCATTTTAAAAAAGTTTTAAGAATGTAACACTTTTTTTTTCTTTTAACTTTTTTTATCAAGAATGCAAATTTGGAACATGATTTATGAATTTTTTTCTTAAGGTAATTTGGAAGCCAATTTATTTTTAGGTTTTTATTTGGAAATTAATTGATTAAATATGACTTAGTTATGAATTTTCAAAGTTGAGACTGTCAATTTTTCAAAGGTCATTTTAATTAGGAATATAAATTCTTAAAATTTTTCAATTTCATAAATTCCCAAATAAAATTCAAGCCATATATTAGACCATCCAATTGATAAACATTATTAAAAACTTATAGTTGTGAAAACATTTAACGAAAAGGCCCCAACAAAATGATTTGGTTGTTTTTAATTCCTTAACCATTCCTTGAAGTGGTTCCTAGTGGTACCACCCAAGGATGGGTTCACCCATAAGTTTTTTTAAAAAATCATTTAAATAAAAATATTTTATGTATAATATTTTATGATGGGTTTTTATCCTACTTCTTATTAGTTTGACAAGTAGGCTGCCAAAGTAATTGAATTATACACTTTACCATGCTTTCACCCATGTATGCAATTAAAGATTTCATGTTCTTCGGCCCACAATAAGGGAGTCGAACTAGTTCTTATGCATTGGCAATGTCCATCATGGTTGACAATGAAGCCCTAGCATAGTTGAACCTCTAATTACTTGAAAGCCAAAGCCTCCAAAAAAATTACACTTTGAGGGGGTAATGGTCTTAACAAATGCAACAAGATATCTTCCTAGTACTCCACATATAGCTTCATCCTCATTTCATATATTGAACTTTGCGCAATTCCCACCTTCTAGAAATCCATGTTTTTGGATAGTCCAACTCTTATAAACTTTTCTCTTTCCACTGATCTCAACACATCATTGCCACAAATTTGGCAATATGGAACAAGGCTTGGACTCTAATAGGCAACTTTGGTGACCCATCTAAATTAATTTTCCACAATCTAATCAATGGCTCATCTATTAGATTCTAGACATGATCTGTTGGGGGAACTTTGCATTGCATCATAGGCCAATGTGAAAAATCAACAAAAAATTTAAAAATCAGTATGCCCTACCAAAGTTTTAGAGCCATCCTTTAAATTAAAAAAAAGCCCAAGATTTAAATTCTAGAATCTCTTGAATCAATTAAGGAATGAATGGTCTCTTCTATTAGACCATGAAATCCCTCATCAAATTTGTTAAGATGTAATTGTTTTCCTCCCTCAACTTTTTTTACAAAAAGCCAAAACATCCATTGATATCCTCTATGTATGGCCAACTACAAAAAATCCCAATTTGACATCCTCAAACACATCCTTTGCCATCAACAATGATAGAAATGCTAACAAATGTTGATTGTTATTATTCTTCACGTACTTATCCATTTGAAGTAATAAATTTCTTGACAAAAACTTTGCACCAACAATTTGATCCCGAGTGCATAATTTGCATATGCAATGTGATTTCCCTTGCAAGAGACATGCAAAGAATGAGTTTTGTGGGCGGTGCTTAAACAATAATTTTGATTCTAAAACTAAAGCTACTTTCAAAGTTCGCAAAAGTTGTAGCAAGGACCTAATTGTGAAATTGGGATTGTTCGGCCATAACTCATTTGAATATTATGCATACAATTCATCCCCGTGACCATGCATTATCATATTGATGAGTGTAATGGACAATTGTCCAAGCCCAAATATCATTTTGTTGCACACTTTCAACCTTTAAAATGCATTTTTTGCATGGTCCATCTTATCATGGATAATGCATAGGAATTCATCCTTTGATCACACTAATTTTATCTTCCAAGTATGGTATAAATTTCTACATGATTCTTGGTGCAATATATGTTTTTTTAGCTTCGCCTCATATTCAATAGCTTCATTGTTATTTTTTCCTAATTTGGATATCAAATCCTTGAAGGATTCATAAACAATGCATTTGGTGAAGATCAACCCCCGTTTTCACACATCAACATTTAAATGGTGTCTTTTCCTCAACCTACTAATAAAAATTTGAAAAATACCTCCAATGCTTAATTCCTTACTTATTTGCAAAATTAAAAATATGAAAAAATAAAATTATTAGCTTCTCAACAATAGATGGCGAAACTAATGCATGTTCCCAAATATACACTCAAAAATCAGTTTCCATTTTTGGAAAAATGGATTTGCACGAGAAACACCCAACGATCAAATAGAAGATAAAAGTGTAAATCATTCACTATAATTTATTTGATCACTTTGCTCTTGCAAACTCTTCCATGTTTTAAGCAAAAGACATCACACATCTGATCTACCATTTCCAATCCCTTTGATTTGATGCGGCATTGTATTTGCAAACAAATCAATCAATGATTAAACATTTGACTCCGCTTGCCTGGTTGATATACGTAATTTATGTGTAGCTTTGTTGCCACATGTGGTAGAAATCAACAACTTGATTTGTACAACATGTATCTCGACTTGGAAAGACCAATGATTTGGTACCAAACAATTTTGTAGATGTCTAAACCTTGAATATTGATAAATTTTCATTGCCTTTCATCTCCCTTTGTATGCAACCTTCTTGGAATATCTAAAACATATGTTTTATGGTCTTCAAATGACAAACTCCATAACTTTTGTTTCATCAACAAGGTCTTTTCAAGAGGAAAATGTTGACAACAATTCATGGCACAACATGTTGTCATATTCACATTGCACATAGACTCCTATGACAACACCTTTTCAATTTTAGAAATTGAACCTTTAGAGTCAACTAAGCTTCACTTCTTCTTACAAAAGGATTTTTTTTTTCCTTCACATAAACTACTCCCACATCATCAACATTTAATATATGGGATTCATTTTATGCTATGAGATGCTCTTTTAGGGAGTACCCATCAAGAATCGTTTGAACCAACATCCATTTCCAAATGGTCATCACCATTCACACAGTCTTAGGACAATATAAGATGTGGTCCTCACCAAGCGGATCATAAAAAATTGTTTCATGTGGGTCACATGCAACCACCCATTTTTTTGCAAGGAAAACCCCACCATTGTTTACAAGATCACATTCAACTCCTTACCACTCAAACCTACATCTTCTAGCTATATTTGAATTTTTCCCTCTCATAGCATTGCCATATATTGTGTTGCCATTCCCATGAGAAAACCCTTGGTAATTTTCCTCCCCATTTTGTTCCAAATTTTTCTCAACCCCAACCTTTTCATTGTTTTCTGCAATATCCTATTCCCTTCTTTTTTCACTCATGGAATCAAACCTATACTCCCCAATATAACCTTCCACACTATCTTCAAAAATATAATTCCTTTCTCCATGTATGTTCTAAACTATATCACCCATATTTTCTGGTAAAAGCACATTGCATTGGACCAAAATTGGCAACTCAAAGTCCATTTATAAAGTCCAAATCTAGTGATTTATTTTTTAAAACATTTAAACAACGTTGAAGTTCACATTTTTTTCCATTTCCAAGTTCATACCACCATAATTTAAACCTTTTTTTAAAAAATAAAAAATAAAAAAATATATATATATATATATATGGGCCTTGAAAAAATCAATTTAGATATTTAAATAGACTTTACGAATTTTCAAATTTTAATTTAAATCTTAAATTTTTTGAAAAACTTTTTCTTATTTGAATTTTTCATCTTAAGTGTTATGGTACTTCAATGTGTGGTGGTAAAAAGTTGTATGCTTAGTTTCCAACTCCATTAGAAAAAAAAATCCATAATGATAGTTTTTTTTGGAGTAATTTGGACTAGGGACATTGGATGTACCATCCTTTGTAAAGTCCACCTGGGATTGAACATTTATCCTTTTGGTAAATTTTTTGGGGGTTTGAAAGATTAAAATGTAGGTTTCAATTTCATTTCATTTTTGCAAAGTTTTTCAAATAGATTTGCATACAATGCAGTAATATTTGACTCACCCAAAAAAAATTGTTATTGGAACATTTTAAAAAGTCCATCGTAGCATGCTTTTACCTTCTCAAAATCAACAACGTTCTTAAAACATAAGGTCTTAGGCAAAGAATTGTCCCTACATGAAATTCGTTTTTTCATGAAATTATTCACCCCATCCATTGTCACATGACCTTGCTTTAAACACCATGTTATCCACTTCATCATTCATCGACAAATCCTTGAAAGGCCAAAACACCTCCATTCCAACTGCTAATTCACAATATCTCATGGTTGGAACTAGACAAAATAACTTTTGATGTTCAAATGCCTTATGCACAATTTCAATTAGAACCAAGTTATGAAATTATCCACTCCACAAGGTCAATATATCAAAACTTATGATGGATCTCTACACATTTTGATACTAATCTTCACCTTTTCATTTTTGCAAGAATCCCAAATGCTAATAGATTGAAAATTATGATCTACCAAACATGAATCCCTCAACCATATCCTACCAAGTCAAGAACAAACGAAAAAAAACATTAGCTAGATGAACATAATATTTGCCACAAGATCTATGCACTAGCATGTTGATTTTGGAAGGAGAAATTATGGCCAAAATCACCTCGTGAAAACCAAAGATTTTTTATTGAAATCCATTTTGTGAAGAATTTCCTTACATTAACAAGTTATTTTAGATGAAAATCCATTAAGTTAAAATGGATCTCACTGTTTCTTACTACAATATATTTGGTGAAAATCACCTGGCAGCCACTAGGCATTTTGACTACCTCATTATCTTTCTAGATGTGCTCGGTTGCCATTATTGCTTTCTTTAATAAGACTATCAATGCCAATTATCCCAAAACTCCATATAAACAAAAGTTCCTAGCATCCTCCAACCTTTTAACCATCCTATTTATTTTCTTCTTTTGAAAATCACCTTGGCTAAAAATGCTTTGTGGCCACCAAGGGTTTCTCCCACCATCATTTTTGGCCAAAAATGCCTAGTTACTGCCAAGCGTTTCTCCAGCCAATATCCCTAGACAAAAACACCCAATGGCTACTAGGGGTTGCTCATGCCCATATTGGTGGTTAAAAACACTTAGTCTAAAACCATGGTTTAAAACTACCATTGATTCTTTGCATATGCAAACATTTAAAACATCGAACTCCCAAATTATATTGTGCATGTTTCATATTCACCAAGTATTTGTAACGGGTTAGAAACACTTGATTCTTGCCAAAGAGGCCAATACATATATTGAGATTTTTGAGTCAGATTGAAAGAATGGAATTATAGAAAGAATTTAAAGTAAGGCTATTACATCGACTAGTTTTTCAAGAAAAATTATAATCTTTAATTTCCACTACAAGTAGATGATCTATTCCAAATGTTTCAAGCCTTATGTGCCTTGCGTGTACTTGAAATTTGTTCTTGGTATCATACAATGTGTTTAGTTTGTTGGGTATGGTTGTTGCCAATGATTTTTGTTCACAAATTGAGTTCACAACTAGTAGGTATTATAACAAAATTACATTCGACATGTGAGGAAATCGAATCAATGTCCCAAGAAATAACATCCAAACTTGTATGCATTTTAAATTTTGATGTTCGTTTTCCCTAACAAACAAGTGACAAGTGGTCTCTAGCATATTACAATGACATAGTAACCCTATTTTAGTATGTGTTCACATGAATATTTCAAAAATTATTGGGGATAGTCAAGAAACCCTAATTGATGAAAGTTGCGTGTAGAAGGTGTATTATAATCATTTTATTTTTGAAAAATTGGAACAATGATTCTAGAAAATCACTTACCACTTAAGAATGTTCATATATTTTTAGCAAATTGCTACAAAATCCCTTGATGAAGATGAGGAGATCAAGCAACAACATGATGTATTAAAAAGGCTTTGGAATCTTCTTGGCATCTCTTCACTATTGGTTCTCAAGCTATGTGTGACCTACAAGTTGAAAGGGTTGTTAAACATCAACGAGAGAAACAAAAAGGTTGATTTGATGGAAACATGTCTTCATTTGCATCAAAGAAAGACATTATGAACAAATCGAGCATTCAAAGGAATATAGAAGGAAAGAGACATCAATCTACACATTGAGAAAAAGAAAAAATGCTTATAGGTAGAATGAGTTAAAATGTGGAACCTAAACAATGATTATTCATACTAAGAATAGCCATGCACAACTCCCGAACAACAACTATTTAGACCAATTGGTTCGGTGATTTGGTGTAGGCATCAAAGTTCAAACCATTTGTTGCTCCTCATTGGTGTCGCCTTTGGTGTCTTTTGTGGAATTCCAATTGTATGTTTCCCTCCTCCTCTAAAAACTTCTACATGAGGTTCATCTAACCAAAAGGAAAACTCATACACTCAACCTAATCTCCCACTTCTCACTTGACAAACATCATCATTACAAGAAGATGTTCCAGAATGCTTTATGGTTAAAACTCCCACCTCTTTTGTAATTGTGAATGCAAAGAGTGGGGCCTCCACTTTAGGAACAACAATGTAGGAATATGTTCAAAACCCATCTTTACAGTGTATATGAAAAAAACCCTAAATCCTAATACGTAGAACTAATAGTTAATAGTTAATAATTAATAAATTTTATTCTTTTTTTAATTGATAATTAAAAACTTGTAGCCTTTAATTAACAACTAAATTTGGCTTGAAAAGTTTATAATCATCTCTCAATATTTTTGGCTATAGTGAAATTCAATGACAAAAAAGTTTTGAATTTTGGTATATATATATTTTGGTTTCTTTGAAATTGCGAAGTTAAAAAATTACTTGATGTTCAAATTTTGAATTTCGAATGTCGGCTTTCCAAGAAATTCCTTAAGCAAAAAAAAGTAAGCCACTAATGACTTTGTTTTCAATTTTCTAATGTAATGTATCATTGGCTAACATCCCAAGAAGGATTTAAGATGGTTTAGTGTTTCACATAGACATTTAAGGTGGTATAGTTTAAGGCTTTGAACTTAATTTTTTTGTGAAACAAAGATGAAAGGGAAACCAATTACAATCAAGGCAAGGAAAGGTGCTAAATGTTTGCAAAACTCAACATTGCTTCAAAGTGAAGGACATATTACAGACAATGACAAGGAGGCTAAAGCTAGCCTTGAATTTCTTGCAACCCTAACATCCTTAGTATCGCACACATCAATAGCTTCATTATTGGGGCTAAATTTGAGGGGGCCAGATGAATACGACAAGGAGAAATAGGATAATGAGGAACTATGATGCATGGAACCTCCTATAGATATTTTGAGCCCCATGAAAGATTTCCTAGGATAAGTAGAAATAACCATGTGTAATTGGGAAAATATCTAACAACTGTGAATTGTAAATATGTGATGATTGTAAATTAAAAAACCAAAAAAAAAGAGATTATGTGCATTTATTATCTTTCAAGCATGAGATCTTTTTGCTCTATCAATATTGCGATACAATTTGGTTGATGATTTTAGTAATACATTCTAGTGTTGTTTCAATTTTAGATCCCTACCTAAAATGTCAAAAATTGTCATTTGTAATGAGGTCACCTAGTGTCCACCAAGGTATATAGGTAGATTAGTTTGTAAAAAATAGATCACCTACCGATTGCCAAGTTTTTTTCTTGATGGCTCTTCCTATGAATACTTAGTGACTATAAGGGTTTTTTTCTTGATGACTTTTCCCATGAACCCTTGGCAATTGTTAGGCCATTTTTCTTGACAACTCTTCTTAAGAATGCCTTGTGGCCACCATGCCTTTTTTTTCTTGATAGCTTTTCCCATGAATGCTTAGTGATTAACCACTAGGCCTTGTTGATGATTGTTTTGTAAGAAAAAAGGTAGTATCATTAACAGCTAACAACTAGTAGGCTTTCTTGATGTACACATTTGGATTAAACAATCTTGTTCCCATCCTAACGACCACTAAGCTTGTCGAGATATATTAAAGATGTGCACTTCTAGGATTTTTGCTAATATGCCACCCCTTATGAAATTGAAATCCATCATATTTATTTTGTATCCAAGGATGGTGAATTAAGTTATTAGTGGGTATTTAATTAAAAAGTTTTACTTTATAAACTATGGCAATAAAAATATGTAATATTTTAGTTTTTATTCCTTTACATATTTTTGTTGTTGAGACCATTGAATATTATTTTCTATACAATATCTATTTTTCTATGTTTGTTTTATTTGCTTTGAATGGATGTGTACAAATGGCTTGGAATTTATATCAGACGATGGCCATGAAAATGCATTTGAAAGGTCATGTCCCACTGATATGTACCAAGCAATGTCAAACAAAAAATGTTCATTTGATGTTAATGATGAACTCTCTTGCCTCTTTCCAAGGAGATATGTGAGGAAATGTATCTTGAATTGGATTGAATTTCTAATTTCTAATTCATTTATTTGTTGAATTCAAGAGCATTTGAGATGGAATCAATGGACAATTGCCTAAGTCTTTGTGATAAGGATGCAAACATTGCTATGATGGATTTAGTGGACAACAACTCCATTTTATCTATAAAAGATGTGGGGATTTTTTTGATGGATGATGATTCCTATAATTTAAATATCAAACCTAACTATGGCCTTCAAGGGAATTCAGAGGATAGTCTAAGCTACATGTTGTTTTTGGCTTGAAGGAAGTTCTCACAAGACAAGGACAATTGTTTAAACCTTGTTCTTTAACTCCAAAGTAATGGTATAGAAGTTGATTATTCAATCCTTTCATTGTTGTAAGACCATGTTTGCAAGAATTCCTCCAAAGGTGCGTTCAACAATTTGTTGTTTATATTTGGACAAAATGTAAGCCCTACAAAACATCGTTGTTTTTGAAAGAATTGAAGAAGGATGTATTTAATATCAAGCCATCTAAGATTTTTGGACATGAACTATGCTAAAAAAAATAACCATTTCCTTTTTTAAAAGCCCAAAACCATAATTTACCATAAGTGCTTAAGTGATTTATTTGAAAGAGTCTATGGGACACATATTGGAAATACTACACTTATAGATCACAATCCAATGAGGATGATGAAAAAACCCATGAAAAATGTCATGCTTGTTGAAAAATGGAATGGTAAATGGAAGGATTATCCTAACTAGTTAATGGAGGTCATCCTACTGTACTTGGAGGCTTTTCATTCCTTGGAAAAGTCTATGTTTATTAATTCATGGAGTCTAATCCCTTTGGTAGGATACTGCATTTAATTGTGGCAGATATTGATTTTCAAAAACTTTTCAAACCTTGCAACAATTGTTGTAATGCCACCTTTGGAATGGTAAGATCAAATGATTCCATTATTTGAAAATAAAATTAGATGTATGATGTGTGAAGTTACCTTATGTGTAGTGGTGTGCTGAATGAAATGGTTACAATGTTTCATGACCCTACTTAAAAACATGGACCTATTGTATTGAACATGATGATAATAAGTATACATTGTGAAATGCAATTCATTATGAATACAATTATGTTTCAAGTCATTGAGAATTGAAAGAAATCATGGATGATGCCAAAATTTTGTTTATTTTAGACCCCTTGAGGGTCTTTTCCTAAATGTGTGCATTTGTTGAAATCATAGGCCCAGTGTCTGTCCCCCTTGTTGGAAAATCCAATGATGGGATTGGATCATGGAACTATTTACATAGATACCATGGATGTTAAGGAACCATTTACATACATCCACATACCAAAGTAAAGATTATAAGAAATTACAATGACCTCCAGATTCCCAGAACAAGTTTTCATTGAATCAAAAGCGAATGAATATCATTTGATTTTTGACTTAAATGGAATATTGGTCGCAATTGGTTTTTGGGTCCAACCAGATCTTAGCCAATGCTTTTGAAACCTAGGTTGAAAGAATTTTTCTCCACCTGTACATGCAACGAAATTCACTTTGTACATATTTTCCATAATGAGGAGAAATTTCTTTAAGCACTTGGAAATAATTAGGGAAAGATTTGGTATTCACCTCAATTCTTCAAGACTAGTAGACCAAATGTTATGCTTAAAAAATGACCATTATTCCCAAGAAGCCCAACAAGCCTACTATGCATAAAAACCTAGACGCATTTTTTCGTGCATTTCCTAGTATGAATTATGAAAATGCATTACTTGTAAATGACATGCCTTACAAGAATTTATTTAATCCTTTTTCAAGTGCCACATTCTTATAGACATTTTATAGTTCCCAAGCAAATGGTAATTAATTGCTCAAAATTATTTACATTTAAAAGCCTTGCATTCCATTGGAACATGGGTTTTTAAATTTGTAAAGCGTAATCTTTCAAGAGCATTACACACATCCCCCCTTCTAACCTTTGGTATGAAAAATTGGTTGTAAGTTACTTTTCCAAATGTAATGAAACTTTTTGCAATAGGATGAAATTTAAACCTACAAATAAAAAAGGTGAAATATTATATTTAGTTGTTTATGCATTATGTTGTATGTAGTTCTTAAAAATTTTGTTTCCTTTTTATTTGTTTAACGACACATGAATGTCAATTAGGTAATATATGTTCATGTGTTTAAAATTATGCATATCTTATTTTTGCATTAATTTATAATGACTAGTTAATTATTTGTATAAATTTCGCTTGCATTTGGGCACAAGGTTTCGTTGGCAATAAGTTCAATGACTTATTGATAAGTCAAATATCACTTACTGTTCACTAGGTTCTTATTGGAATTTGGCCAAGTCGTTGTTATGTGCATGTGTAATCAATTATTATGGAAAATGTTTAAGGCCAACATGTGTGTAATTCTAGCTTTCAATCGTTGTCTTTTTATATATATGGTAATGTCATTTGGTGGTCCATTTGATGTTTACTTTAAACAACATTGGAATTGTGTGGGAATTTTATTTTTTGTATAACACTACAATAATATATATTATTGATTTCACATTGTCATTTGATCATGAGTTGAATTTTAAAGTTGTGGATAATTATTAATTTGTCATCTCCTTTCTATATTGCATTTAATAGCCACAATTTTGGTTTTTGTCATAGTTCACAACACATTTTGAGTTTTGGAACTTGTTTTTACAACTACATACTAGTCAAGAAGTACATATGTGATTAGTGACTAATGAGTTGCCAAACCCATGTTATTTCACACATTTAGTTGCAAAGGACGTTTAATTGCAAAGCCAAGTCATTTTAACAATTAAGATTTTAATTTTTTTTATAATAATGAAATTCCATATCATCATTAACCTTGGTATGACATGTAAAGTGCATGTCATCTCAATTTAGTCATTTTATTCAACTAAATGTTACAAAAAACGCTTTGATGGATAAATGACATGTGTTAAAAATCTATAAACATGTTATGAATCATTGCACATGACCAAAAGTCAACCTAGCTTAACCTAACTACCTAACTAACTACATATGTTAGGCAACCTAGGCAACCTAACCTAGGCTAGGTGGGGCTTAGATTAAAAGTAAATGTTAAAATCCTAGCCCAAGAAGCCTAGACTAAGCTACCTAACCTAATCCAAATGGCCTAGGTATCATATGTTACAAGAATGAGGATTTGAACCCTTCACCTTCATTTTGGGGTTCAAGTCTTCATCCATTGCATTACCACATATTTTTATATTAATTAAATTTAACAAAAAACTTATAAAGCTCAAAAAATTTAACCTTGAATTAACCTTGGCCACCCTAAGTTGACCGAGTTCAACTTGCCTATTACCTACCAACCTAACCTAGACCTAGACCTCTTTAGGTTGACTTAAGATGAACTAGTTTGTCAACCTATATTACTTACTAACCTAGGCTAGGTTAACCTAGGATAATTATGTTGCATATAATTGCATCATTGTCACATCTAGTCACACAAACTTGAAGTGGTTACAAACTTGATAAAATATTTTGTAATGAGGCTACCTAGGTTGACTTGGCAAAAATCCTAAAGTTAGGAACTTAAGCAAGCCTACCTAGGTTAACTTCATAGGTATGTTAACCTAAACTAGTGTGTTAAGTAATTAAAAGTCAAGGAGTTATGCGTCCCCTTTTTCAAAATGACTATTAACATTGTAGTCATAATTACAAATTAATAATAGATTGTTTAATACACATACACATGCATGTGAATTCATGACTTCAAAACCTTATGGCACACAAAAAATTATGGCATGCCATGACAAATATTGGTGCCATAAATTCAAAACACACAAAAACTTATAATGTCACAAAATCATGGATTGCCATGAAAATTTGTGACACCTTGTTGCCAAATGGCATGCCATGTCATCATCACATGGAAGACCAAGTTGTTGTTAATCATAGAGGACAAAAATATTTCTAAATAGTTAATAAATGAGATTAATTCATCAAATCAATGATATGAATCATGATGTTAACAAATAGGACCACATCATCTTGTTAACATATAACATGCCATGTCATCATAATGGGAGATTAAGTTGTTATTAGTTGCAAAAGTGGATGGTTTTTACAACTAAATAAGTAATGAACAAAAATTGAAAAATAATATGACAATTTACCAAAAAAACCAACAATTTGTCATATTTATTACAATTGCAAAACCATGATGCCATGTGGCATGTTGATGTGTTTTTCCATTATTTAATGATTGTTATGACTAAGTATTCATAAATGTAATTTAAAAAATATAATCATTTTTGTGTCCAATTCAAAAGACAAGATTTATTGTAGTGAGGTAAAGTTTTTAGATTTGCATTTTGATGCAAAGAACTACATTGAAGGATTGGACATCATTTTTAACATAATGATCGACCAATAAATGTTTCATTTTATCTAGAGTAGTGTATCAATCATCATGTTGATTAATAGTCAAATATTTTATTACCATGTGACAACGCCAAAACATGTCTTTTATGATTAGTCATTTTAAAAGTCATTTATGCCATTTTCTAGTAATTTCTCCCATTATAATTGAATAGGACAAGTCATAACAAAAAAAATTGGTGTTGTAATTGCACGTGGAATGCCACATCATCAAGTTGTGAAACTAGAAGTTGTTATTTTAGTTGCAAAAGTTAGGTATTTTTAATTAACTAATTTTAATTTATTTAAAACATATTATTATAATTTCTATATATATATGTATTAAAAAAAAAGCCCATTAGTCACCATACTAACTATAGTTGCAGAACCATGACATCACATGACATTTCAATGGCCTTTACAACTACATAGTGATTTTGTAGCTAACTAATTACAATTGTAGTAAAAAAAGGGCAGTAGTTGTTTCTTTAACCGGTCAAAAAACCCATAATGTGTTGTTGTGGTTGAATATCCCCATGCATCTAGCCAAAATGATCGATGGAATTTTTGTGCAATCACGTGTATGTTCACAACCTTTTGAATCAAAAAAATTATTAATCCTCAACATGAATGGTGTACTATGTTATTTCCCCCAATATGTTATTTCGCAAGATAATGTTCGAGTGTTTGGAAGAAATATTGACAAGAGCAAAATTGAAGTTAGAGTTGTAGTGGAACATTTTCTTGCTAATGCATTTCAAAAGTTTTACATCATAATTTGGTCTTGTATGAAATTAAAGGATGTGCTCGAGGTTCTTCCAATGTTGATGCCAAAAAGTTCATGGATTAGTTTATGTTTATTTGGGGATGTGAACAATGTTCAAAGACTTTTGTTGAAATTTCTCTTGGTTTCTATTATTATTTAAAAGATTTGAAACATGTGTATTATGCTTGTTGTGGGCTACCTTATGGGAAGGAAGATCAAACATTACTTATTAACAATGAACCCAACAAAGTGCTCTGAAATCCAAAGTGGAAAGGTTTTTTTCTAGAATCATTTAGGGGTAGTTGTTGTCAAAGATGAAGGTGCAATCCTCGGACTTGGCATCTCGTTTGTGGTCAACTTTAATTAAATTGCATTCAATGAGCACAATTCAAGATCATTATGATATTATTATCAAATATTCTAAGCCTCCTTAAATTTTTCTTCACAAAATTTTTCTTGGTTCATGCAATATATGAATTATGACAATGGCGATCTAGGTGAAAGCACACTAAACCCCCCAAAAATTGTAATCACAAGTATAATCTTTCTACAATTAATTTTTTTGGTAACGTATGGACATCACACCTTGGATTTTTAATTTTAAAAAATATATATATTTAATTATTTTAAGACTTAGTCTAATTAATTATTTTGAAAATTCCAACAAACACTGAAGAATTTGAATGTATGGAGTATAATTGTGACCAAATAATACCCGTCATAGAGTTTGAAAATTTGAATATGTACTCAAAAAGGAGGGTTATTGATGGAATTCTTGGGTGAATTTTTTTATGGTGTATGATACTAATATACATCAATTAAATCTAGAAAAAAATAGAAATTTAAGACTTTTGGATGAAATTCCATTCAAAAAATGTGTTTTTAAACAATTTTTTATTAGTGAATGCACAATAATATTTTCCTTTTAGGAAGAAACCATTACCATATCAAAGAGAAGGTGATTTTATAGATGGTCATTGCATTATTTTTTCAATTTCCTTTTGTTTGGTAATGTTTCATGAATCACAAACATGAAGCCTCATGGCCATTGAAAATTTGTAAGTTATATATTGTGTGTACATTGATTTTATTGAATCCTCTTCATCTAACCATTGGATCAAGATTAATTTTGACTCAAAGTGAATTTTGAGTTCCAAAATGTTGAGCAAATTTTAAAGTTTTTTGCTTATGTTTAGGTTAGCCAAAGGATGCCATAAAGATTTTAGCTTACTACGTATTATAATATTTGTTATACATCACCTTTTTTGAACAAAAGTGGCTCACCCTTAGTGTGCTTTCACCCATCTTTTCAATGTGCAACCTTTTTTGGGTATGCACTATGCATTTTAAATCATTTCATATGTTTTAAAATTTCATATTTCAAGTCATTTCATATGTTATATGTTTAATAATATGTTATACGTTTTCATTTGTTAGCATTAATTTGTTTTTGCAACTAGTTGTGCTTGTTGTTCATAGATTTCACAAAGGTGTTTACAACTTTGAAAGGGAGAAAGCAATGTTTGCCACTCATATTCTTATTTCGTGATAATGATGATATAGTTACATATTTGACCATGGACCATCACAAAAGTTTTAAGAATAAGAGGAATTGACTTTATTCCTACACGGTGCATTGTTTTAGGGTGATTTATAATGGGCTTCCATTTATGATAGGATTATCATTGTTAAATTTTCTATGCGAACTATTATTGGCAACTAGGTTCACTTTGTATGTCAAATATGTCTTATTTATTTTATTTATCTATATTTTTGGTTTTCTTAAATTTTCAATTTTGTGTGTTGTTGTTAAGAATGAGGTGGCCACCATGGCTCAAGGTTCAATTTATAATTGAAATATTCAATAAATCTTCTTGATACATGTTAATGGCATTGTGTTAATCATTCCATCTTTTTTGTCTTATGGTTAATATCCTAGTGGCCACAAGGTTTAATTCATATGATCGATGTAAGATGCATCAATGTTTTTATTTTTTAATATATTTTTCTATGGTTAACAACTTGGTGGACACAAGGTGTGATTTGTTTGATGGACATATATGCATTTTGATAAATATTTAAAAATATTTTGCTATGGTTAACAACCTAGTGGCCATTATTTTGTTGATTTTTCAAGATCTTTTGTTGTGGTGAACAACCTAATGGCAACCATTTTGTTGATTTTTCAAGATATTTTGTTGTGGTGAACAACCTAATGGCCACCAGGTCATATTTATAACTAAAAGTTTCATTGTTTGGACATTGTAAATTATGTGTTGGTATTTTTTGGACTTTTGTAAAGTCCAAAATTAATTGAATACATGTTACAATTTGAATTTGATCTTTTGCAATTTTTTTTCTTACTCACTACAAATTTCAGACCTAAAATCTAATATGTTGACATGCATAACTAAGGTTTCAAAGTTGAAAAAAAATTTGAAGGACAAAGACAAAATTTACCTTTCTTTTGCATTTTTGGGAAATTCAAACTCCATTTGTTCTCTTAGAGCAATGGGGTGTAGTACTTCACCATCCACCCAATTTTTTCCAACTTTGTCACCTTCTTCATCATTGTCTTTCACCACAACCACCTTCTTCCTTGGTGCTTTCTTCTTTGGAATGGGAACCGATTTAGGGACTTCTTGCAAATCCAAATCCCTTTCCACTTGTGAAAATTGGCACTTCAACCCTCCACTTTTTGCCCCACCTTTTGATTCACCTCCATTTCATGCACATGGAAAGGCTAAATATGCACACCTTCTAGCAACCACCTTGTGAGGATCCACAAAACCAGCCATGTCAACTTTAGAATTGGTCAAAATGGGGGAGCTTTTATGCTTTCAACAATGTTTTTGATCCATAGCATTTTTTCCATTCTCTCATAATTTAAGCAACAAGTGTAAAAGAAAATAATGGAAAAGAACAAGAAATGAAGAAATAAACAACCTTGGACCCTAGTTTACATTTTGGTTTCCAAACCATGAGCTCTCCTTTAACTCTTTTTTAGGGTCCATGCCAATTAGTTTTCCTTCCAAAATGATGCCATGTAAGTTAAATCACAATTTGATTTATCTTAGTCCTTGATCTTTGTCTAAAGGCCTTGGGACCAATTTAAAGCTTTTGACCAATAGGAATGTTTGATTTCATTGGACCTGGCTAAAATGGCACTAAAATACATACATTAGTGCATTGTGAAAAGATTATAAATAAATAAAAATCAATGAACCCTTCACTTCTAGGCTTCTCTTCATATTCAATGTTTGGTAAAATTTGCCTAGTCTTGTATGAGCTAAATTTAATTTTGCTTCATCATCAACCTTTGTTTGAATTTGGCTGAAATTTCTACTAAATTTTTTTCAATGTTTTGAATCCAACAATCATATTTGTAGTCACATTCATGGATGAGTAGATTCAACCAAATTTTTAACTAAGTGTTTTAATATAGGTGGTTAAAATGGTTGTGAAAAGGGCTTAGCTATTAAGGGTTAAAGGCTCATCAAAAGTTCCAAATTTTCAAGCATAATTTTTTTTTTTCAATTTTTTTTTTTCCAACCAATCAATGCCTCTTCATTACATTAGCACTTGAGTTCACATTTGCCTCTTCATGTCACATGAAAAAATGCATTTGCTTATTCATCTCATGGGAAAATGCATGGGGAATCTCCCATTAAGCATCCTATCTTCCCTTTTATTATTGGCCCTTTTATTTGCCCTTTTATATCCCAAACCTTAACACTTGGGGGTTTATGACAAGCATTGAGTTCACATTGGGACCAATAAGATTTTTTTCACAATTGATTTTTTAAAAGGCATGCCTCTTAGAGCTTTTAAAATGTTTTTTTCGAAAGTTGTATCCTTTAGAGCCTTGAAGGTGATCCCATTTGGGCTGATGGCATAATGTCCACAAATCCACATTAAAACATCAAGCATATCAAAATTTCAAACAACATTTATTGACGTTTTTATCAAACTTGGGCATGACAATATTATGATCAATTGGTGGAAAAAATTAATTGATTGTGTAAAAATTAAATCCATTTGAATGAAAATATTGAATGACATTGCATGCAATTTGAATTGGATTCACTTTGAATTGAATTGAATTCAAGTTATTAAATTTACTTCAAATACATTAAATCAAATTCAAAATCAATTGAGGAGAAATAGGATGCAAATAGGTGCAAAAGGTATTGAAAATATGCTCATGACAATGGTGTTTTGTTTTAATTAAAAAGACACAAATCCAAAAAGAGGCGTTTACATTCTTCTTTACTTGAAAATCACATAACATTTTCTAATTTGGAATTTTCATCCTCAATTTGCTCTACCTAAACCAATTTCAATGAGTCATCATCATTGGAATTATGCACCTTTCTTCACATTGAAGGATTTTGAAAATAGATGTTCATTGGAAAGGTCAAATGCTTAAAGACCATTGAAAGCTTAAAAATAAATCACAAATTTTAATGACAATGGTTCATTGAAGTTGGTTTAGGTAGAATAGCTTTAGACCCTGTAAATCATCCCTTTTGGATGACAATTCCAAATTGGAATTTGTAAACAACAAATTCCCAGCTACTAAAGAGGAATTAAAAGGTGTTTTTCCATATGTCCTATTAGGAAAAACATTTCCACACCATAATCATGAGAAAATTTCCAATACCTTTTGTACCAATTTGCATGCCATTTCTTTTCAATGTAAATTTGAATTTCATTCAATGTGGGGTATTTGCAAGCTAGAATTGTCCATTTTCTATCAAAATAATGAGTCAATAATAATACTGTTCATAATGTATTTTTTTCAAGCCAATTTTTTTAAGTTGTGAATTTGTAATTAAAACATTCATATTTTCCAAAAAGAAATGACATGTGGACATGTTATATAAACTAGGTTAAATTGTTCATGAAAAAAAATTCTTAATTCCATAAAATCATGAAATGAAGGACTTTGTCATTCCTATTGATTTTTGGTGTTATTAAAAATCAATAAAACTTTCATATGATGTTGAAATAGCTTAAAAGAACTCATTTTGAATTTGATTTTTTTCCAAATCAAAATTTGGAAAGAAAATGGTGTTATTTGATTACAAACTATAATTACAAGGAGTCCATTTTCACTTTCTATAAGGACTATAACACTACAACAAGTTTACGATTTAAAAGTCCCCCACTAATAAAAAACTTATCATTTGCAATCAATTTTGGCAACTAAAATCTATTGTTTGCAACTTTAAAATGTCATTTACAACTAAAAATTAATGATTTCAAATTATTGCACTTTTGTGTCACACCAAATTATATAAAAATCATACGATTGAATCCCTTTTCATAAAATTAAGAAAACACTTGACATGAAACACATTTTAATCCATAAGGGAGCCAAAAATTTGACAACACTATCATAGATGCCAATATTGAATATGATCATATGATGAATGGAATTCATTTGAATGGATTTCTGTCTATGATTTTATAATCCATTCATAATTCACCCATAGTTAATTTGTAATTCTTTTATAGTTAATTTGTAGTTCATTTTTAGATAATTTGTAATTAACTCCCAATTCATTCCTTGTCAATTATTAATTCACTCTTAATCATTTCATAGTTTTCTCATTATTCACTCATAGTTCATTTACAATCGTGAAAACTTTTAAGAAGGATTTTTGGTTGATGGATATATGGAAACCTCCATGAAAACTTTCATGAACTAAATCCTCAAAAGGGTATAAATAAAGATAAAACCCCCATTATGTTCAATTTGTTCAACACCAATGCGAAGTATAGTCTTGTTCCAAATCCTTGTTCTATTCCTTTTGTGTTTACTTTTTCATGTTTTATCACAATAAAAATTTGCTTGCCATTTTTGTTTGTACATTTCATGTTTTTGTTTTTAGCCTCTTGTGATTTTGTTTCAGTTTTTATGTTTTGTGTTTGGATTTAATCTTTAGGTATGTCTTTTCATTGCTTGTCTTCATAGTTCTCATGCTTGTGGCAACTAGGCCATCCAAAAATGAACATTTTAACTTACAAACACATTTATTTGAATTCAATTGAATTAAATTTCAATTCAATTCAAGTTACATGTAATGTCATTCAATATTTTCATTTGAATGGAATTTAATTTTCACAAAATAAATTCATTTTTCCATTAGTTGATCATCATTAGTAGTGCATAACAATGTGAAGCCCAAATTAAAGTTAAGTAAATGGAAGGTGTGCTTTTGGTTCCTTTGGAATTCATTTGGAAAGCCCTTGATGAGTAGTACAAATGTGCCAAGGTGGCTTTGTAATTTTCAAACATATATTATGGGAATTATTGAATTTTGAGTAAATGTCATTGGAAATTCAATAAAAATCAAAATTGATTCTTTTATGGAAATTGGATTTCACAAAAAATGTAAAAACCTCTTAGATTTTTTGTAGTGTAATTGGAGGGCCACTAATATGCTGATTTATTCAGCTAGCCTATGAACAAGCATGTTTTCATGGCAAATTTTATGAAAACATAAAGCCCCCCTCTTCCCCTACTCTAAAGATTACATTGATTTATACATTAAGTAAAGCATGTGAGCAAGGTCATTACCAAAACTGGGTTTGTACTCAACTTTCACCTTACACACCCTCATTTTGGTAATGTTGTTGCTCTTTAGTTTTATTTTACACATGTATACTTCAAAGTAAAACTATGTTATCACATGTGTTCAATCATAGAGTTCAAATGAATGTTCATTATGAATTAGTTTTTCGTATATTTAAAAAAATATTCAATTAGTGTTCCTTTTGTACAATCTCACTAAAGCCACCCAACCCAACTTCCTAATGGAAGTCCAATCACACATAATGGTAGTGTTTAAAAAATGTTAAGGCCTATAGATATTGACTTTTAGTAATTTGTACCACTAATGATGTACCGAGATTATTAGGTTGTACCCATCACAAAGCACAAGGTGAACATTATCTAGGAGCCTAAACATATGTCGATCATGAAACAGGGAAAGTTCTTGCTCCTACTTTTTAAGAATGGGCAGGGATCTTACATAAGCTCCCTCCCACTCTTAACCAATAGGCATAAGATTCTTCCTTTTATTGAAGAATGTTATTCATACATATAAATTTCTTTGAGTGCCTTACTTATAAGGGAAGGCACTGCTATTGATGCCTTCAACCCTGTGAACCAAAGGCAAAGCTCGAAGTGTAGGGTGGAAAGCATTGACAATAGTGCATTTCCCCCAGTAACAATCAAATGTTGGAATCACCTTACATGAAATTTGCCAAGCTCCTTTAAGTGAAACCTCCTCCTCCAAGC
>Ga0116228_10000803_pt1 | contig 24734 bp, 13 predicted proteins | sample S1TSphfallax_2_FD_89694 | JGI IMG/M metagenome (GOLD analysis project Ga0116228, IMG submission 89694) | Host-associated microbial communities from peat moss isolated from Minnesota, USA - S1T2_Fc - Sphagnum fallax MG | ecosystem: Host-associated > Plants > Peat moss > Unclassified | place...
CGCAAAGGGAGGGAAAAGCTTACTGCCGTTGTTGTGAGTCTGGAATGGTGCCTTCACGCGCTCCTACTCTCGACAAGTCCGACAAAACTCTGGTGTGGGCGCGAAACGAGACGTTTTTAAAGGAGGGAACTACGGACCGTGTGCCGAAATTTTAATAAAATCAAAAAATTTAAAACATTGTCTGTGACAACGAATTGAAGCTACGGCAGTCTAGACACAACAGACTTCTCCATAACATTAGCCAAATTTTGGTTTGTTGTTTTGTATAGCCATTATTATCTGTCGAAAATTTCAGAATTAAAAAATCAAGTGTCGAAGTTATTATTTCAAATTTAATTAATTATTTCGTAATTTGTTGCCAAAATGGTAAAGATACTATAGTACTTTTGTGGCATTGAAAATTGTATATGAATGTCATTGATATATTATGGTGGGATGACAATTTCATTATGTTTTGGAACATGATATTCATGCATGACATGGCATAGTGTGAGCATGTTCATATGACCATGATCATGCAATGGTTTTTATTTTGGGTCAAATTTGTGTTGTAAGCATAGTGACAATGATACATAGGAAAATGTAGCTAGATTTGGCTACAAGCTAAATATGAAAGTAATTTTTTTTTTTTAAAGTTATATTTTTGGTTACATGCATGAAACAGGTATAAAACATGAGAAGTGGCCTTAAGTTTTTGTTGAATTATGGATATTGAAAATCTCAAAAAACACATTAATTTATCACTTTTGGTTTTAATATAACTTTTTGGTTATATGTAGCCAAGACCCAAAAAAAAAAGAAAAAAAGTTAGCATCAGTGTTTTTTTTGGCAAAAAATCATCCAACCAATGACAAACAAAATGGTTTTCAGCATGGAATTATTTTTAAAAATATAAATGTAACTAAATTATCCCTTTTTTTAAATGCCCAAAAAAAGTTGGGAACATCCCAATTAGGGTTTAGGGAGGCGGAGGCATTTACACCTTTCTTCAACTTTCAACGTTTTGTTTTTTATTTCTTGTCTCTCGGCCTCCACTTTGGAGGAAATGCACAAGGAGGTGCGGCTTTGTCCTTGTGGAACAATGTTCATATGTCTCAGTCTCCACTTTGGAGGAAGGCACAAGGAGCTGCAGCTTTGTCCTTGTGGAGCGATGTTCATACGTCGGACCTAGGTGACAAGTCATGTTTGTGTGATCAAACGGACTTTGTGCGAAGAGCGAGTAATCAGGTCGGCAAGGAGAGCGTATGTTCAAGAAGTTTGTCGACCACAACATGTTGTCAGGAAGTCGAACCAGTCTGGGCACAATGCGTGCTCAGGAGGTGTAGTTGGTTTGGGCACGATACGTGCTCAATCGGAGAAGCTGCTGCTGGTCACCAGGAACGAGGGCAGTTAACGAGGAGGTTTAGTTGGTCTGGGCAGAATCTAGCCATTTTTGTGTAAGCTCCTGGCTTCGTTAACCTTTTATTTCTTTGTCCTCCTATCTATTTCTCTGATTGGGTGAGCTTTAAACATCCCATTTTTGGGACTGAAGTGATTATGATCTCTGTGACAACATGTGTGTGGGGATTAACCAACCGTTTTGCTCTTTATCTGAGTCCAAATCCATGTTGGTATTTCATAGGGTATTTCATGTGGATGCAAATATGCAAATGTGCTCTCAAGGTGTCACATGTGTTCAATATTCTGGATTGTATGACATGTGCTCAGCTGGAAAATCTGCTGGTCACGAGGAATGAGGGCAATCAGCATGGGCAGTCAGTGAAGCTTTAGGAGCTTGGCTGGGTTCCATCGCCTAAGTTTTGATACATGTTATAAGAAGAGATCTCTATTTATGTTATTTACATGGTCAAAATTTTATTGAGTTTCCAAATGATTAAAAGATTTGACTCCCTAACAAGTTTTATTCTGCACGAGCTACAGTATCCATGGCCAAATTCTTGTTGGAAAATGCCCAAGTGTGGTTGCCCTCATCCAAGAGAATCCCAAACCAGAAATGTGAGGGTTTTCAGCCGCCCACTTGGGTGGCGCAAATTTACATCTTCCATTTTAAAACAACTTTGTGTCTCTTCAAAGTTAAATGGCACATGCACATGGGTTTCCAAATATGGATGGGATCGAAATTACCTCTAGGAAATAACTCACTTTTGACTACTAGCTGTGTGTGTGTTTTTTGCAAATGGTTTCAACAATCCAAATGTTTTTTTGTAGAGGGAATATTACTTACAACATGCTCCATATGATATTCCCAAGGATTTTGTCTTTCTCACCATAAATCTTTGTTCTACATGCAAATCCAATCTATTAAATCAGTTTTTAAAGGGTGATTGAGTTGAGCTAGGTGATAGTGTTGTCCAACATGCCTACATTTGTTTTGTTTTTATTGTGGTACATTATACATTTTACGTGCATGATTCATCTTTGTCATGATTGTGTTTCTCATTTTGATTTTCTCATAAGCTTTATTGGTTCCATGTTAAATATCTTTGTTCTCCTTGCTAAGATATTATTATGAAATTCAATTGTGTGTTTTGTTTAGAATGTGATGTATGAATAGTGGATACAAATAGAACAAACGTCATTTTATCTACTACCAAGCAGGTCCAAGGTGATGTGTTTCTATGTACCTTTCTTGATGAGATAAAAACTAGTAGCAAGTGTGGTTTAAATATATATGATTGTTTCTCCATGGTTTTGTTATCAAACTTATGTGTTTCAATGTATGACCTTAATGTTTGGATGTATAATATTTGTGTTGCATAGTGTATTAGTGTATCACAATTGCACAATGTAACAATATGACAATGTATTGAATTATATATTTTATTGGTTTCTTTTTAGGTTTTGCAAAGATGTCAAATATTGAATCAATAAATCTTTCCATTAAGTTGATGGGAAGGCAATTGATGCTACTTAGAAAGGTTGGACCAAAATCCACCAATTGATACAATAGTGCAATGACAACCTAAAGAGCCATTTGAATGTTATAGCCATGCATATTTTTCCAACAAAATTTGATTGAATCATCATTGAGCTATCCAAGGTTGTAATTAGGCCTTGGATGAACAAAGTAACAAGCTTGTGATGAAACCTTATGCTATGCTTGAGTCTAGCCAAGGATATAAAAAATTGTGCATGTTACAATTGGAAATATTTTTATGTTTGATAAAACCTTTGGGAAGAAGAAAGGATGCAAGAGAACGTGAAACCATAGGAGCCCACAAAGAAACTAGATGAATCATAAAGCAAAGAAAAAGTGTGAGATTTCCCTTACTTTGTTTATTGTTGTTTCAATTATAATGAATTACATGTTTCTCAATGTATTATATTAAAATATCAATCCATTAGATATCGATATATTTATAACATTATCTTTAAGCATGGAAAATTTGGTATAAAGTTGAGGCAATAATGCAATCATTTATAAATTATACCTATGGGAAATGGCATATGTTAATAAGTCATGGGTATCAAACTCCTTTGCTAAGTTCTATGATTATAAGTCATTCAAAGGTGTTTGATCATACTATTGCCCCAACTTGATACCAATTTTTCCATGCTTAAAAAAAATGTTATAAATATACTAATATTTGATGCATTGATATTTCAATCACATACATTGATAATTTTTTTTATATATAATTAAAATAGCAATAAAACAAAATAAAGGAAATCTCGCCTTTTTTTTGCTTGATGATTCATTTAGTTTCTTTGTTGGGCTATTATGGTTTCAAGTTTTTTTGGATCCTTTTTCTTTGTAAGGGTTTTTTGAAGTGTGGTAATAATTCCAATCACAACCTACACATTTTTAGTGTATCCACAATGGTCTTACATTGAGATTTTATGTTTTAAATGTTCTTCACAAATTGGGACAACAAATCTTAAATGTTGTTTTTTGGGAAGACAACCACATTCCGAACCAAGCATTAAAGATTTAGAATTTGCCAAGTTTGGCAACCTTAGGCTTGGTTGGGGGATTTCATGATGGATTTCATGTGTTTCAACTATTATTCCAATAACCCTTTAGACATTCAAAAGGAAATATTTATAGCAAGTGTTTTCATCACCTCATCTTAGAAGAAGTTATTTTTTGGTACAAAGATGGTACATAAATTATAGAGGTGGAAGCCATCATAGGATGGGCCAAATCTCACCTATCATGTAATGGAGGTGAGACTACATATATGACATTATGGTAATTCATTATCATGGTGAGGCACATTGGAATTTATTGGTGTTGGAACCTTCCCACACCTTTCATTTTCACTCCAATTAAAATTAAGGTACATAACTATTTGATATGTGACATTTTTATGCAATGGATCTATGGGGTGTTGTTGTTGTTATGAGGTGTCCATCCTAGTGATCCTACATTTAATTAACTGGTTGATAAGCCAATTTTGAATGTCCTTATCTTTACACATCTTGGGAGTTGGGAATATGGAAATGCTACCTCACATAACCTTTGCAAAAACAAGGCATGTTTGAAGAATCAAAGGATTGAAGAACCCAATGTTGGTTTTCAACACCAATGTTAGGTTTGTAATACATTCAAAACATAGTAATTAAAACGCCAATGTATAATAGTCAATGTAGTGTGTTTAAAAAAATAATGTAACATTGTACCATTGGATGTGTGATTTATCACCTTATGTGTTGATGTAGATCTTGAACAAATCTTGGAGTGCACCATTTGATTTTCCGAAATATCAAAAGTAGAAACATCATGAAGCTTGTGAAGGAGCTTGCAGTTAAAAACACAAGTCATGGTTATTTGCCACCATATAGATCATTGGTTGTCGCATATACAAACCTTTCCCCCAATAATGATTGCATTTTGTTGGATGTGACGTTAAATGTGTAGAATTCACATAACCTTCACAATGTAGGTGAGGTGGCTTTCAAATGGCAAAAGGATTTGGTGTATTATAAGTAAGTAACAAGTTTAAGTTGATTTTTCAGGAAGGGGGGGGCAAGGTGGCAAATGTGGATATAAGATAGATTAAATAAGTTTTTGGAATTTTTATGAACTAAAAACTTTTATTAAACCCCATTTTGGTGCTCATGGTTGGGTGGTAACATGCATGTATATATATTTTTGTGAATTATTAATCCATTCTATTGCAATGTTATGAAATAACACTATGAGAAATTATGTCCACAACAATTAAACTACCTTACAATTAAAGCTTCAAAACAACTAATATACAACTGCATTACAACTATCCCATGGAAATACAACAAAGTAATAAATAAAATGTCATGTCAAAAAATCAATGAATTTTAGTGTAATTGCAAAATATATATTTATATAATATAATGTACACATTGTATATATGATTGTAATCAACTATCTTTGACTTTGTTGACAAATGACATTTTAATTGCATGGAATAATTACATCACAACTAGGGTAAATTTAATTACTAATCAACAACTATTTTGCAACAAATGTATGGCCTTGAATAACACATATGATGACGCACTCCCAACTCCTTGAAGGACTCAAATGTGAGTCCCAAACGAAAAATAGCAGAAGAGCAAGGAATTAGGGCACGCTCCTTCGTTCGTAGCACTTTAGAGGGGTAGAGGGGCGTGCTGAAGCTTTAAGATGGGACTAGGAAGATTTGACAAACTTTACTTACTCACACGAGCCTGCACAAAACCAACACAAAGTGGTTAGTGCATAGTTTGAGCACTTTTGGTGCTAAGACGAACCACGGGCAACTCAGACACACAAGATTCACCACGGCCCGGACTTGTGGGAAGCCACCACCTTCCCCCTTATAGTATACTTTGCATCTCTCCATGGGGCCCACATCCAAATGGCTTTTTGTCCCAGGAAGGTTGGGACTCCCACAAATTTGGAGTGCCATAACTTTATGTGTAGACCTTTGATTGAGATGAGGTCTAAAGCAAAGTTTTAGCCCTCATTGAGAGCTCTCCAATGGTATCTTGCATGTTATTTGCACGCACGGAAATCGGGTCGATTCCCAACTTTTAATGGTCCAGAGTCAAGCTGCCAATTTGACTTCCGGTCGTTCTTTTGGCCATAACTTGTGTTTCAAATGTTCAAATGGGTGATGCGAGCCCATTTTAGATATCTATGTTTCAAGAGCTTTCCATTGATATAAAGAACTTTTCAAGCCATTGAGTTTTGACCCCTAAAATCGCCCTCTGAAAATTTGGGAGTCCATTAGGATTCCAACAGGACTCCAACTCCCAAAGTGGAACTCCCTTGGGGTGTGAGGGTTCATTCCCTCACACCTTCTCACACTCCCAAGAGCATGTTGTGTGACTCCTAGCTTCCCTCTTGGCCCGCAACCTTGCAAACCCTCACTTTGGTCACGAGCCCAAAGCTAAAGTTACGACATATGATCAAACCATGTGTATACATTTCCACTACCCAATATATATGACATTTCAACTTGTTTATAACTAATATGTAATTGTATTTCAATTTAAAATTTGAAATTAAAATATCTAAAATTTGGGTGGGAAACCTTTAAGCAAGTGACACATGGTAATATATCAGCAAATTTACCCCAATGCATCAATGACCTTCATGTGTTTATGTTTATTGTCAAGAAATTCAAGATTTTTTTAAAGAAAATCTTTCTATATTTAAACATTTTGTGTATTTCCTAGTCTTTTGGTGATGTAATTTTCATATCATGTGTTATAACTAAGATTATTTTTGTTTGTTTAGTGTCGAACTAAAACCAAAAGGTTGTTATAAATTTTATTATCTATTTAAATAACTTGGAGACTGAATATTTATTTATTTATTTTGGAGGGTGAAGGTTTTTGTTCTTGTTTTTGAAAGGTTAAAGATTTTTCTTTTTTCTCTTTGAGGTTGAAGGTTCTTGTTCTTATTTTTAAAGAGGTTGAAGGCTTTTATTTTTGTTCTTGCAGGTTGAAGGTTCTTACTCTTATAAAGGTTGAAGGTTTTTGTTTTTGGTTTTAAATGTTGAAAGGTTTTGTTGTTTTTTTTGGATGTTGAAGGTTCTTACTTTTACTTTTTGATGTTAAAGGTTATTAATCTTACTCTTGGATGTTCAAAGTTATTACTTTTGGTTTCAGATGTTGAAAGTTCTTACTTTTACTCTTGGATATTGAAGGTTTTTACTTTTGTTTTTGGATGTTGACGGTTATTACTCTTACTATTAAATGTTCAAAGTTTTTGCTTTTATTTTTAAATATTGAACGTTCGTATTTTTACTCTTAGTTGTTGAGGATTTGTGATTCTTGTTCTTTTATTTATTTGCATGTATTAAAGTTAAAAATGATATGAAAATATATTCCATTTTATTTAAAAGTTGATTATACAAGTTTAGTTTCACTTATAATGATGAGAGATTTATGAAAGGTGATTTTTTTAATATAATCATTTTACATATGTCTTGTTTTGTGTTTGAACATTTATGATGATTTGTGATGTTTTTTGTTATAGGGCCAAACTTTCATTACGTTTCAATCCATCAAAATCAAATTATGTATACAAAGTGAAATTCTTTCAAAAGTATTTAAAATTATAATTAAGTTTATTTGATTATAAACATAGTATTTGATTTTATTTGCAATTGTACAAATTATAGTTTAGTTTGTATCAATGTTCTACATATGTTGCATTTTAATGACAAATAAATTACATGTTAGTGGCAATATAGTTGTAAACTAGTTTTATTCAAGTTGATGGGATTATTTAGATTTTTTAACAACACAATGTTATGATATGCTACTGATTTCATTTCACATGTGGAACTAAATATAATAACATGGAAAATTTCAAGTAGATAAAGTGGAATGAATAAATTGCATGGCTCAAGCTCCATTTCAACAACAAAAAAATGAAACTTCATTTATGAAACATAGTTTTTAAATGACGATATTTGATTGTCGTGGGTCATCATTTTTATGATTTAACCTTTTGTTTATATAGAGAAAAATGTTTGTTATAAATAACTCGCGCATTATATTTAGATTCATAGTTAAATTCTCTTTTGATAGATATATATATTTGTAATGTATTTTTCAACATGGAATAAAAATCTATTTAAAGTTTCAAATCCATTTCATGTTTATAAATAATGATGTCCAATGTAATTCAACATTATTTATTATAATTGGAACAACGTGATAGTGGTTGTGTGGAGTTTGTATAATTGCATTATAAGTTGCAATTTAGTTGTTTAATACTACTAAAATCAACTACCATACAATTGCTTTGAAACCCAAATTTAAACACCAAGTTGCAAATTGTCAGTAAATCCTTTATTTTCATTTCATGTTTAGTTATAAGTTAGTTGCAAAGGAGAGGAACATAATTTATTGCTCAAATGGATTAATTAATTAATTAATTAAAGAATATATTCATTAGATTAATTATAAAATAATTATAAATAAGTTACAAAAATAAAGATATTTAGAATCCATTTATTAAATGGATGAATGAAATAATTAAATATTATATTTGTCAAATTAGTTGTAAAATAATTATAAATAAATTACAAAAGGTATTAACATACAGAATCCGTTAAAAAATGGATGAAAAGTGACATTGGCATTTTGTTTGCCATGTTGGAATGTGCATGAGAATTTGATGTGGAGATTAGTTACAAAGAAGTTGCATATAGTTGCATGTGAGTTACACCATATATACGATATACTATACAACATAAAGTGTTTGTTACAACTATTGCAACTTGTCCATTAGCACTCAAGGTCATATAAATACCATGAGTTACAAATGTCCATTGCAACTAGAAAACCCAATTGCAAGCCCAATTGTAAAACCTTATATTTTTTCATAGTGTAATATGTTTCACTTTAATCAAAGTTTGTAATCATGAATTAGTCTATCAATGTATTAACACTAGTAGAAATAAGCCAAAATGTAACCACTCCATTTACGACTACATGCGATTTGTAGTTGTTTATAACTAGATTTGGGAATATTTACAATTACAAGACCAAATTTCAACTATTTTGGTAATTCTCACAACTATGATGCAACTATTAAAAATTTCATCATATTGGTTGGATCGATTTTACATTTATTTTCATCCATTAATAGGTTGATATGTCCCATTAGTTAAAATAGTCACTAAATTAGTTGCATCTTAAAGATATTTTACAATGACACAAGGGTGTTTTTTAATGTATGTACGAAAATTGTATATATATATATATATATAATATGCATATGTATGTATATTATTCATATAATGAATTTCAAATTTCATATTTGAACTTTGAAATTTGATATTTGAATCTGAAAATTGTTATTTCAATTGTTTAAAAAAATATTTGAATTTGAAAATTTTGATATTTTTTATTTAAATTCAAAAAGCTTATTTGATTTAAAATTTGATATTTGAATTGTAAATTATTTTGAATCCAAATATTATTATTTCAATTTAGAAAATTATTAATTGATTATAAAAATGGAAATTTTTATTTTGAATATTTTAATTTGAATATGAGATTTTATATTTCAACTCTGACGTTTTTTCATTTAAATTTAAATAATCATTTGATTTGAACTTGAAATTTCGATTCCAAATTATGATTTTGGGTTCTCAAAATTCATACTTCAAGTCTGAAAATTATTAATTGAGTCTAAAAATGGACATTTCAATTTTGATTTTTTTAATTTAAATTCAAAAAAAATATTTCATCTAAAATTTGATATTTTAATTCTATTATTTTCGAATCTAAAATTAGTATTTCAATTCAAAAAAATTAATTGAATCTAAAAATCAACATTTTGATCTTAAATATTCTGATTTGAACTTGAAATTTGATATTTGGAGTCTGAATTTTTTTAATTTAAAATTTAAGAAATTAATTGACTTGAAAGTTGAAATTTGAATTCCAAATTATTATTTTGGATTCTCAAAATTCAATTTTCAATTCAGAAAATTATTAATTCAGTCTTAAAATTTTGGATATTATTATTTGAATCTGAAAATTGACATTTTCAATTCTGAATTTTTTAATTTAACTTCAGAAAACTTGTTTGATCTAAAAATTGATATTTGAATTTTGAATTACTATTTTGGAATCTTCAATTTAAATTTGAATTCAAAAAATTATTGATTGATTTTTAAGGGTCTTCCCTACTAGTGTTATGAATAATAAATCAACTACATATATAATTATAAATAATTATGTTTATTAAATATAAATTTCACTAAATAATTGTTTTTATAACATAGATTTGTATATTATATAATTTATATTCTTGTATCTAAATAAATAAATAAATAATATTAATGTGGAATTACTTTTAAATCGTTGTAATTACTTCAGATAAGAATTAATGAGTATGTGCATAATTATTTTATCAGATTACTGTCATGAATTATAATATTATATATATATATATATATATATAATTTTCTGATTAATCACCTATTATAAATATTTTATAGTAATTTTACAATAATTATGAAGAACATTAATGTTATGATTTTAAAAATATTTTATTTATAATTAATAATTACTAAAAGAAAAGGATTACTTGACCTATAATAAGTTTTACAACAATAAATCTAATTATACAGTAAGTAATGTATTTTTTGAATATTAATTTTTTTTAAATTCGTGTAAGAATCTACTTTTTAATAACAATTATTAATCCATTTTTATAATTTTAAAATAAATATTTTAAATATTTTATTTAAAATTATAGTGATTGAATTAATTTTACATTGATTATATTATCTATAATTTGATTAGATTCTAAAAAATTATTAAATATTATTAAATATATAATTATCTATGAAGTATGTATTAATAACTTGTGAATAACTAGATAGTTAGTTTATTAAAAATTAAGAAGTTATTACTTATTTAAATAATTGATAATGAATACTGAATATTTGTAATGTATAGTTTATAATTTAAATATATGTAAATTTAATCATTATTAATTAAATGATTATATGATTATCTAGTGAACCATGTATTTGAATTGTTTAGAAATCTAAAAATTAAGAAAATAAGACATGAAGAAAGTTTTGGAATTACAACTTAGTTTGTGAAGAAGTTGCTAGTTCAAAACTTATATCATATTGTTTATTTTCCATTCATATTTTGAACATTATATAAACAAAGGGGTGTGGTCATCCAATTTCACATTAAGAAATTTGTGCACATGGGATGAGCTAATCAAAAGGCTCAACCCAAAACAAAAAAATAATTTATGCACAATTTTAAAATATTTACCTCCCTAACCTACTTATTTACTTAGCTAAGTAGGTATCTAGTTTGACCTACCCACCTAGGTTGACCTATGTACTTACCTATTTAAATACCCACCTATATGAATAGGTATTTAACCTAAGAAGGTAGAGCTTACCTATCTATTGTTTTACTTAAGTACGTAGGTAGGTATGTAGCTTCGGTTTATAAACACCTACTTATGTACTTAGGTACCTTCGAACTTTTTTAATGCCATGTGGCATATTTACATTGGGCCATGTGTCATAATATAAGATCATCCAAGCATTTGTATTGAATGTTTTAGATTATTTCAAAATAATGATTATTATTATATTTTAAATAATCAAATATTAAGACATGTGGCATCACATCATTTGCCTTCAATTGTGACCAAAATAATTGTATTTTAGTTGCATGTGACAATAAGTATACAATGAAGTCAATGGATGAATTTGTATTTGTTGACTTTTCCTTTCATCCAATTCCTTTTGTCGTTTGCGACTAATTTATTATATGCGACTTGTCCTAGACGACTCAAGAGATTTTAATTACAAAATGTCACTTGCGATTAAAATTTAATCACAAAGACCAATAAAAAAATTCTTGTTTTTCTTCTAGTGTAATGTGATAGTGTATTAATGTATATGTGTAATAATCATGTGTTTGTTTATCACTATATTAATGTATGAGTGTATCATTGTACTAATGTGTCAATGTCCATGTTTATGTACAAATATATTAATGTGTTTGTCTATCAATATGTTTATGTATGACTACATTAATGTATCAATGTTTTATTTTAATGTATCAGTGAATTAATTCCTTAGCTAAATAATGGATGTGAATTTATGACAATGTATCAAATAGTATGCATTTAAATAATGATATCATTGTACTAGGCATCATATGACACCCAATCAAATCATTGTTAAGGATGTTAAGTTTGAAACAAGATTCAACATTTAAACTTTTGTTATATGCAAACAATTTTGTTCGAAAGGATTCAAGCCTTAAAAATATATTGTTGGCTTGAATCTATTTGATAATATCCAAGTATGTCACCTTTAGAATAAAATTCATTTAAAAAAAAAGTTGTGATAAGGTTATAAATTTTGATAAATATGATTAGTTTTAGACATTGTAATATCGAGGAGGTTTTTTAGGGAATGTTTTGGTAAAATAATGTATCGTTCGATCATTGAAGATTAAATTAGTAAATATTAATTACACATTGTTTTAATATTACATGAATATTTCAAAACTTGATGCATTGAGCTACATATTTGAAACATCAATCCATAGCATGTCATTGGAAATTAGTATATTAATGTACCAATGTACCAATGTTTTAGTGTTTTGCCTATTGAAGTGGTGCTAATGATGGTCATTTTTTTGCAATTGGCTTATACCCATGAGCCAAAAGTTCAAGTGTCATTTGAGGTTGAACCCTTGTCATCTTCGATTGGTAAAGCCATAAGGTTTGTGCCTATGGGGTTATGTAACCCATTATGTAACTTCGCCACAACCTTTGTTTGATTACCCTATGCACGGTAAACATTTGCCATCAAATGTTCGAGGAAACTCAATTCCCACTAGTTGCATCCACCATTTCCAATCTCATGCTTCAAAGTTGTTCCTTTAAATTGATTTGTATTGGGGTGGTCAACTTGTGAATTTATGTAGATGGAGTTGTCATTATGTGGGGCCACATAATGACAACTCCCCGAGGGGTGTACCCACCTATGGACTAAGTAGGTTTTTCAACCCACCTTGAGCAGTCCCTTTCAATGATTCACAAAAACAAACAATTGTGCCCTCTACAAGGTAAAGGTGAAAAAACATTAAAACCTTGAGTTGATGCTTGCAAATGTTTCCACATTGTGCATTGATGCAATTACAACATGCCCGCTCTATTGTTGGGTTATGGATGGTGCATGGCAAATGGGCTTTTTAATACGATGACATGACTAATGTTGGACCACCATCATAGGAAAGCAATGTCACATTTGTGTTAAGAATGAACCATGCCCCCGATAAGGCCCCAACCACAAACAATTGTTAATGTTTGTTGTTCACGAACCCAAAGTTCTTGTGTAAACTTTGATACTAGTATTGAATGAGGACATTTCCAATTAACTCATGGATGCATCAATCCACATGACGACCGACTAATCTCTTTTTCCCTTATTTTAACCGGACCTTCAATGTCCCATGGTAACTTTCAATTATAGCATTAGTGTATTGGCCCAACATAAGGTGGATTTCAAAAACCAACCACCCACATGTGAGTTTTATGTCACCAATTTTTTTCCATGTATTTCCAAAAAACATTAATTATAAGGTACTTACTAGTGATATATTGTAGCCTATTCATTGCCCACATTTCAACACTTGTTCCAAATGGACCATCCCTATCATACATGATGTTCCCTAATTCTTACAATACATTATTGTGTAATGTTAAGTCCATCTTGATACATGCTTGTTTTTGCCGTGTTCTTTTCACATGTGGCACAAACATATGAAAATGGCAATGTTTGGCCATATAGTCATACACGAAAGAAAATGCATTATACATGATACTTGGTGGATTTAAATATAATCAATGTTGATGCATGCTACATATGCATTTGGGCAAGTGACATGAATAATACATAGTTGGCAATTTGTTGAATAGAAAGGGGGAAGGGGTAGGGATTTTATTTCATGCAATTGATTTGCCCTTAGGCACAATCAATAATGAAAGAGCTAGGATGCCATGATGGGTGTGTATTATGAATGCTTTCAGTCAAAGTGTGCATCCATGGTGTCAAGTCCTTTTGTCAACATTGTGATGTGATGCAATATGCTACAAGAATGCAATTGAATTGATGGTCAAACACCATCATGGTTTAAAGGGGGAACTACCATAATTCACAATAGATCAATGTAATATTGTATGTTAGCTAAACATTGACAAGAGATATAATGAATGATCTATTAACATTTATAAAATTTTACATGCATTTATTTGTTCATTGATTTTTCCTATTAGTGTTTCAATGGTGTTAATGTATATACTAGTGTATTAAATCACATGTGCATGTATTATGTATCAAACATAATGTATATATTTTTTCATTTGTCCCAAAGGTTGCATCAATTGCAACACCCCCTTGGTGCCCATGTTCAATCATCATCTCCTCTTGCCATGGTGTTTGGATACCCATAAAAAAGGCATGTTTTTCTTAGTGAAACTACCGTCCACCTCTACCCTAGTTTTTTGATAGTTGAACATTGAATTAGTGTTTTGTTGAACCCACATACACACACTTTTCACATCATTCTTATGTAGCTCGTATGTTTCTTGAGCCAATTTCCTAAACAACACCTTAACATTTTGCTCAATGAAGAACATGTTTTTATTTAATTCACATGTCCTTAACATGATGTTCTTCACATGTTGCCTATGTTTTGCCATATTTTGAAACACTATGAGTCCAAGCCTTAATTGTTCCATCACAAAATCCTTGATCTCTTGTGATAAATGGGTAGCAAATGCAAATGTATCACCCATCTTTAAATCCCCATGGACATGTAGACCATTTTGATTAACATGATTTCATTGAATGAAACATAATTTTGATATATGCTTGAACAATACAATGTTTTAATGGTGAATTTAGTTCTACATCCTTTCTTTATAGAACCACCTCATTTCTTCCTAGAATCTTGTGTACCCTTGTGGCCAATCCTTGATGGGATTACTTTCCCATTTCAATTCCTATTTTTTGGAGATGCATTATGGTTTTGTGTAATATCCTCGACATCATTTGTGAAATCATTGGGACCATATTGACATTGGTACCTACGAACAACCATGTCAACCAACTTAGTGTTATGTGTGAACATAAATTGCATTACAAAACATATAATTAGTCACATATTTTATGTTTATACAACAATAAAATTAATTCATCAAATGGTGAACATCACATTTATACATGTATAATATATATGCAAGTCTTGGGGTAGGAATGTAATAAAAGTTAAAATTTGAACCTTGAAAACCTATAAGAAATATATATTCATGGTTGTTGTAAATCATTGTGAAGGTGGATGATGCATTTTTTGCAAATAAATCAACATGGTCCACTATCTTGACCATATTCACTAGCTATGAAATCAAACACATGAGTTGTGGGGATGAATGCAACTTCAACAAGGCGAAGGCCTTGTTGCATCCTAGTGTGTCAAATGATAACTTGGACCCACATCATATTTTCATGATCAAAAGGCCCATTTGGTGATGTTTGAACTACATTTTTTAATGTTTGTAGTTCAACTTGATGCCCATTTTCATACAAGTGCAACGACTTCCCTTCAATGCTTGCAAAAACCATTGTAGAAGATATTAATTTCTATGCACCTTACATTCTAATTTGTGATAATCAACATACTTGCTAGAATCATGGTAAATATTTCACTTAACATAAAATTAGGTCACAATGACATGTGAAAATATTGTAAAAATGTTAAAAGTGTGATCCAAAACACCTTTAGAATAACACAAGAAGGTCATGCAAAGAGGAAATTCATGTCACTTGATATGCAAAATGTAAAAATGTGAAAAATGTGACCCTAGACTTTAATTTGTAAAATAATCCTCATTAAAAGTTCAATAATATTTATAATAGATTGAAAAATGCAAATATCAACTATTTAAAGTTGAAAAGTGGCAAAAAATGTATAACATGTGTCAAATTTTAATATGCAACCATTCATTTTTCAAATGTGGATTACTTGTAATACACTCAATGTATTGTTCACACCATGTGTTAGTATAATATTGGTGTTTCTAAGTAAATTAAATTTAATCTTATTTTATCCATAAAGTTGGACATGTGGCAACTTCTTATAACCACATTTTGAAAAATTTCCCACCCTTCCTACGTGCAGGCATGTTGAAAATTTCCTTAATGTATACCATTTTGAAAAAATACATATAATAATTGGTTATAATTTTAAAATGGTAGGACATGTATACCATGTCTCATTTTTTCCCATATGGAGAGTTTTCTTTCTCAAGTGTCAAATACTAGTAACACATTCAATATATGATTCACACCATGTGTTACTAACATAGTGGTGCATTTCAATTAAATTAATTAATTTTTTACTTTATCCATACACTTTGAAATGTGACAACCTTTTTTCCATTTATTTTGCAAAATTTCCTACTCTTTCTATGTTCAGATGGGTTGAAATAACCTTGGTGTATCAAAAGATCCTTAATGTATCAATAAATTTTCAGTGTATCAATAACATATGGTTAATAATAGTTAGTTATAATTAAAAAATGATGATAAACATATGTTAGGTTTATTTCTCAAGTGTGAATATTATTCAATGTATTGCTCACATCATGTCTTGATATTAGATTAATGGTTATGTACTAAATTAACAATTGTTTTACCTTGCCCATAAACTTGGAAATGTGGCAATCTCTTGTCCATTTATTTTGAAATTTTTCATGTTATTTCTATGTTTAAACATGTTGAAATAACTTTAATGTTACATCAAAAGACCTTTAGTGTGTCAACGAATCAATAATGTCTCAATAAATTTGTAGTGTATCAATAACACATGGTTTATAATAGTTGGTTATAATCAAAAAATGATGGTAAATGTATACTAGGTGTCAAATTTTCATATGTCGTGATTATTTATCAAGTGCAAAAAATTAGTATTACATTCAATGTATTGTTCACATCATGTGTCAACAATAAATTGGCAATTTGGTACTAAATTAACAATTATTTTACTTTACCCATAAATTCAAAAATGTGATAATATCTTATCCATGTATTTTGAAATTTTAATGTATTGATTTATTTTATACATTAACAATTATAGTATAGTAAACAAACATTTAGATGTTTATTTCTAAAGTTTCTTATCCATGTAGTCATTTTGAAATTTCATCACCTTTTGTTACACAATACATATGTACCATAGGATTTATGTTTATGATGTAACATGATGCATGATGACATAATGCATGATAAAATATTATGTTTTTGATACATTGCCGTATTGATACACAACAAAATAAAACAAATATAATCATTAATCCATGCAACATTTATTCTTAAATAAAAAATGATTTTATTAACAATTACCTTGTTTTTAATCACATGCACACATTTTCATATTGTGGCAAGATGCTATGGATTTCAAAAGGTAAGGGACTTGGTAAACACCTGCCATCAAAACTTGATAATCATTTTATGCTAGGGTTTATTTTCAAGGTTTTAGGGTTTAAAGTAAGGGCTTGTTTGTTTGTTTATTGGTCTAGTATTTGCTTGGGTTGGTTTGGTATATAGGGTTTCCACCATCATGTAAATACTAGGGGTTAACAATGGGGTTTAAGTTTAGTAAGAAAACATCTTTTGCTTCTTTTTCACCATATATATATTTTATTCTTTTCAATGAATAATCAAATGTATCTAGATCCATATGTAGAAAGGTTATGGTGGTTTGTAATTTGGATGATCCAAATGTGTGGATGCATGATAAGACAACATTATTATTATTGAACAAACATTATTATAAGATTAAGGGCTTTGCAACTAGGCTTGCAACATTATTTTTGAATTGCAATGACCACATGCAACTCAAGGCATTTCTATGGCATAAATGCTATGAGAAAAGTTGTAACAATTGCATTGAACACACTTCACCATATATGGAAACATATATTTATAAGTAAAAATACATGCAATTCTATGTAACTAGGTGTGATTATGTTGTAACTAGGGTGTTCATGTAGGTTTTTTGCACAAAATGCCTTGGAACAAATGAATTGATTACATGGGTTTTCATTGAGCCGTTGATGAACAAAATCTATTGATGTCCATTGCAATTAACTTGCAACTATTGCATTGTTGATTTTTTTTTTTGTGACGAATGAATTTTGCCAATGGTATTATCTTGCAACTTGAATCCAATTAGTGTAGTTTTAAGTTACAACTTATCAATTTGTTGGTGGAACTATTTTGCAATTAATGTCCACTTATGGATGGCATTATTTTGTGCACGTTGTAACTAGTAATGATAATTTTGAATCATGAAACATTTTACACAAGTCCATTGCATAAACAATAACAAACATCTTACTATAATAATACAATAGTATGTATTTATATTAATGTTGAAAGAAAAATAAATTCATATGAACATTTTGGGTGATCCACAGTCCTTTTCAATGGTATATATTTTATTTACATCTTCAGTGTTCAGCTAAAACATGTGACAATTATTGTTATCAGATATTCTATTTAATGTTTGTTGTTATATAATGTTAAAAGGTCCACCTTGTTTTTATTCAAAAGTTGGGTTTTATTTTGATAATTGTTGAATGTGGAATGATGTTTGCATATCAATGTATAAATAGCCTCATTACAATGTGAAAAATAATTTAATGTTGATATTCTAAATTTAAGTAAGAATCTTTTGCAATTATAATGCAACAAACAAACAATGTGCATACAATGTCATTCTTAGCTTACCACTGAAATACAATATAAACAACAGATGTCACAACTATATAATGATTAAATTGCAAGTTTTATATTTACAAAAAGCTAGTTCAATTCAAAATAAAGTATCATAAGCAAAATTGGACTACATTGATTTTGAATTTTCTTACATGCAGATGTAAATTTACGTTCACTTTCATTGTTTTAGCATGAAAGTCTATTGAGCTTGTATACCTTGGGACTTGCACCATCAAAGTTCATAATCAATAAATTGATTTTAGTCATATAAAATTAAACAAGCTAACAAACATTATTTTTTTTTGCATAAGAATAATGAATGATATTACAAATGCACAAAACAACATTTGTGTTGAACTTGAATAATTTTATTAATTACACCAAAAAACTAAGTCTTATAATTTCACACAATCATGAATAATAATATTTTGATGGTTTTAATTAGTAAAAAAAAACATTTTTTTCAAACAAATAAATGAACAAGAAAAATTCAAATATATTTACTCCATGTTAATAAATGAAAACTTTGTTTTTCTAACTTGAATGTTTCATTTTAAAAACTATGAATCAAAAATGAAAAAATAATATTATGTAGCATGTCTCCTAGTCACTTCACAAGAAATTGACAAACTTAAAATTAAAGAAAACAACCATCTTCTTATTCATCCTTTATATATTGTTGACATTAGGCACAAGTGCATAATAACCATAAGTGTAAGTCCCAAGATTTATTAAGAGCTACAACCATGTATCACATGCTTTTGCATATCCTATACAAATTTGAAATTTGTGCAAGTAATTAAAATTTAGTTGTATGTCAATTATGATGGACATTTGGTTCCATTTTAGTTTAATCTCGGTGGACACAACTTTTCATAGTTAAAATTAAAAGAGATTGAGGTTTATTACAAAGGATCTAGATGTACAAGATAATGGCATTGGTAATAGAATGTATGCATTGCTTCAATTTCATTTCAAGATTACACTTTCAATTAATTATATAATTTACAAGTGATGTGATTTTTTTGTGGGTTGCAAAAAAGATGATGGTTAATCATAACACATTGGATTTACAATCTTACAATAGTGGAACAATAATTTTTATATAGTGAGAACCTAATTGTATAACTATTGGTATCACAAAGAACAACATAATTGATAACTAGTTACAAGAAAGTTGGATATGCCAACCAATCATTGCCATGGCCAATTGGTGATTGTCACGAGTGTAGTATAAAAGGCTAGCCTTCTTTAACCATCTCCATGCAAAAAAATCAAACGTGAAATAATCTAAGGCACATTCATACATCAATAACTTTTCCTTGCAATGCTTTAATCTTATCAAATTGATCATTCTAACATGTTTGAGTGGTAAATGGTTCAACTCCCATTCTCTTTGATTGTAATATTTGACAATCTACGCATGTTCAAGTTGGAATTCTCCTTGCACCTCTAATTGTGCTAGGAAGTCCTTCCTAAATTTAGATCATCCACGTTGAATTTTATAGTTTTCATTTATCTTATTTTCAACATTAGTAGTAATAGAATGTATAATAATACTCACATGAGAAAAGAGGGGAAAATATAGAGAGGGTGTGAATTTTTATGTTTTAATTAATTTATAATTATATATTGTAGGATCAAGAAAGTTATCTTATTAAAAGAATTACTACTATTGATAATAATAGTAATAATAATCACATGATACATCATCATATGGGTTTCTTAAAGTGTCACTTAATTTTAGACTCAAATGATAACTAACTTTTTAATGATTCAATTAAAATGAATAAAATGGAAAATTCATCCCTTAAACATGATAAGGCACACATGGTTGCACACTCTTTTTGTTTGGTTTAACCTAAAGTGTGTTCACCTTATGCTTGTGACTAGTGAATGACCCCATTCTATACATGTTGAATGTACAATAATAATTATACATTCGATAATATATATAACTATCACCATCATTGCAAGGTTGCCATGAACCCCAACCATTTGACCTATCAATATTTTCTTCCATGGTGTAATTGATAGTATGATCATTAACATGATTACGAATTCCTTTCAAGTTTTTGTGAAATAAGAAATTAATTACCATATTTATGATTAATGTTTACCTTGCTTACTTTCTGAAAAATTGAACCCCACACATGTGCACCATATGGAACAATCATAAATAAATAAATAAAGGAAAAAACTTGACAAAGGAACAATATAAGAAAAAAGAATTGACCAGAGTCTAAACAAAAGACCACACTCGAAAGTGCAGAATGCATAATGGGGAGCCCTAAAAGGAAAAAACACGAAACCTTGGGACTTAAACCCATCACAAGTAGCATGAAATAAGTTGTGCGAATAAACGGGCCCAAAATTTAGAAGGACACTAAGATTAGAAAAGGTTTCTATTATTACCATAATGGCCCGATGTAAAATAATGGTGGCTTAAACTTAAAAAAAAACCACTGACACCCTTTATTTATAAAATGAATGTATATTCAAAAGAGGAGGACTTCTTGAACCTTTCGCTAACCATACCATGTTTGACGCACCTCCAAATTTTTTGAAAGACTCAAATGCAAGCCCCAAAGTGAAAATAATGAAAGAAGAAGGGGTTGGGGTACGTTTTTTAGCTCGCAACACTTTTAAGATAAGAAGGGTGTGTTGGAGCTCAAGGATGGGGACTAAGACGAATGAAAAGTAGGTCAATTATTTATATCAATCTACACAAACCAAACAACAAATCGATTAGTGCATAGTTGGAACATTTTTAGTGCACGGACAAACCACGGGCATATATGGATTCACAAGATTCACCATAATTTGGATATGGGGGGAAAACCACCACCTTCCTCCTTTATAATATTCTTTGTGACATGTCACAAAGGTTACATCCAAAATTGTGTTTTTCCTCATGACTCTTTAGTTGGGAGTCCCACAATTTTTGAAATTGGGAGTCTTATCACATTAGATGCCCATAACTTCTTATGAAATCCTTCTATTGAGGTGAGGTCCAAAGCAAAGTTGTAACCCTTGTTGAGAGATTTCCAATGATATGTGGCATGCCTCTTTCACGCACATAAGTCAAGGTGACTCCTAATCTTTAATGGTCAGGAGTCAAATTGATGCTTTGACTACCGACCTTTCTTTTGGCCATAACTTGTGTTGTAAGTAATCAAATGAATCATGAAAACCCATTTTAAACATCTACGTCTTAAGAGCTTTCTAATGGTACAAGGAAGTTTTCAATCCAATGAATTTTAACCCCTTAAATTGCTTTCTGAAAATTCAAAATTCCACTTGGAATCCAATTCCATGTGTGGGCTCCTTCCTTCACACTCTCCTGCACTTCCAGGAGCATGAATGTGACTTCCGAACTACATTCCTAGCTTGCACCTTTCCATACCTTTACCTTGGTCACAATCCCAAGGCTAAGGTCATGATAATGTTGGCACATTGATAAAAGATGTCATTCGCTTGTTAGTGTAAACATCAAATATTTTTATTGCTAGAGGGATGAAATCATCTTTAAGGTGTCGATCATGATATGACACAATCTTTACTTTAGTTACAATTGTTATAGTCGATCCCTAGGAAAAAGTGGTTCGTGAAACAAAATTTGTATGAGTTGGGTTAGTAATGATTACATTTACCAAAATGCGAGTACCATCTATTATAAACACAATATCCATTCGTCACCATGATGACTGGAAAGATGGTGTCTAGAAAACATGTGTTTATTCGTGCATAACGTGCAACCCAACATCCCTAGCAATGGAGGCGAAAAAATCTCCAATTACATCATGTGTGGTCATGCGTTCTCTTCCTTGAATACAATGAATATGCGTATCCCTATCAAATTTATGGCATGGTTGCATATGCATCGAGAAATATCACAAGTTGTGGGATGGGGGATGTCTAATTTGGTGCATAATGATGAGGAAAAAATGTTAGAGGCCATCTTAAAAGATGGGATGATTGGGTTGGTAAAAAGACACACTTGAATTTAAACCTACACAAGATCTTAACTAAATGCGATAACAATTTGAAAATAGCTTTGAGATGATGTTGGAAAATGAATGCTTGTGCACACTTTTTTAGATGGTCTATTAAAGACAATTCACTTTTTTTTTTTATAACTATTCAAATGGTGGGGTGGAAGTTTGATTAACTAGAAAATAAAATAAAATTTAAAAGATTTCGAATCTTTTTGGAAATATTAATTAACTAGTCCAATCATTTAATTATTAATAGGTAGAAGGTCACCACCTAAAATGTGCCTGGAATGGAAGTGGATTTGAATTGTTGACCCTTATAGCCCCTAATAAAAATGGGTGATCATCTTACAAAAATCTAGATGCAATGATTAAGGTGACAAGCCCTTAGTTCCCCAAGTATGTTATTGAGACGATAACCTTTGTAGAGACAAAACTTGTCCCACTTCTGGAAATTGTAGGAGAAGCTTGTTGACGAATTAAGGGAGCTTTTAGACATTACAAAGAGGTTTGTTGACAAATTAGGGGAAACTTTAGACACTCCAAAAAACCTTGCCTTCAGAATTTTTTAAATACGCGAATGAGGGTTGAATCAAAGGAGGTTAACTATTGTTGAAAATCCAAGAGTGGGGGGAAAGAACGGAAAAAAAAAAACATTTGTAAAAAATAACAAATGAAAATCCCAAGTGCTAGTTGCACATCCCCCAATTTAGGAAAGACATTTATGTGTTAAAACATCATTGTCCAAAATGTCATGGAAAAAATAAAAAATGAAGAAAAAAAATCCCAAAAAAACACCCAAAACCATAATTTGAAAGACAATTAAAGCAAGCTCAATGATGTGTGTGTCATTTGCAACGGAAGGAATCAAACAAGATGAAAAAAAGGTAAACGAATTATGAAATGCACAAAAAACTAAGGCAAAAAGAAAGGACCACTCAATTGGGTTTTCACAAAAGAGAGACCTTGCATACTTACTCTTGGCTATTGAAATCTTGAATTATTCAAATTGAGGGTAAATGACCCTTTAAATTATAAATAAATAAACAAAATCTGCTGATTATCAATTGAAGGTATAAAATCTATGATAGGTACTTATTTGCCACCATAGTTACATCTAGAACGAGAGTAAGTTCATATTCCTTTTTGGATGAGGTGGAACATGAAAGTGTAGCTCATTCCTTATAAACTTGCATTAGTTTTGAATTTACCTTCTAATGTTAGGGAATTTATTTTGTGACCCTTTTTGCTTCTTTTTCCATTGAATTGGCTATGCACTTGTCGATTGTCATCTACCATGTGTAAAGTTCCACCACATTTTCATAAAAGATTATGATACCCAGCAGGTAGGAACTCTTTTAAAAACAAGAACTTCCCGCACCTTGTAGAGGCACTATAACACTCTATAACATGACCTGCTGCAGGTTTAGGATGACTCATGAATGTGAAGTGGGACAAGTTGTATTCTTAATGAACCAATTTCAATTGATTGTGTACATGAACACAAATGGGAAGCAATGATTGTGAAGTGCCATACCCCGTATCAACATCTTTGCAGGAATGGGACTCACAGTAAACACTTGAGAGAGGAATTGTGCTAGAGTTTACTACAATATTCTTCAGAAAGCTACTGACTGCATATTTTCAGATTTAGTGGAAGATCAGATTAGGTCATGCAAGTGACATTGCCTTGCAGCTATCTACAGGCACAATGCACCATAACTAACTTCTGAGGGATTCACATGCACACCTTCAATTCAAACGCAGCTTGCTCCCTCTTTCTTTTCCTCCACCATCTTGATACACAGACCAGACAATTGGCATTCCTCAAAAGATGATGCAATATGCAGAACCTCAGTTCTTTAGCATCTTTGAACCAGTAGAAATTGACGTTCCTGTTTGGTAAATGAGCAGCACACAGAGTAACACATTGCAGTTATGTGGGCTTGTGTTTGAGAGACATATTAGTTGAGTC
>Ga0116228_10000804_pt1 | contig 24712 bp, 21 predicted proteins | sample S1TSphfallax_2_FD_89694 | JGI IMG/M metagenome (GOLD analysis project Ga0116228, IMG submission 89694) | Host-associated microbial communities from peat moss isolated from Minnesota, USA - S1T2_Fc - Sphagnum fallax MG | ecosystem: Host-associated > Plants > Peat moss > Unclassified | place...
TGAACATGCAATGATTTACTTTTCAACAAAATGCATAGAACTCATGTGCCCTCACTAGCAGCAAACCCTGATACAAACGAAAATGAGAGTGAAACCTTCCGTTCAAAAAGATCTGATCAAGATTATCACCTTGGAGAATGATTGAACTATCAAGGAGAAACTGTATGAGCAGCTCAGAGAGAGCTCCGAGATGAATTTCGAGCTTCTTCTCCAGCTTAAAGAAAACACGAAACAACAAACAAACACTTAAAACATTAGGTTTTCCGTCATACCAATAGAAAGGTGATCGCCCGACGGGAGTCCTGTGGCTCCTCCACTTACGGACGACATGATGATGGTCACCAGAATGATCAATCCCAGCGTGCTCTGCATGGATCAGTCTCTCGCTATTGCTTAAGCAGCGCTCCTTAACTCCTTAGCTATGAGTCTCTTCTTGATTGCCACGGTAAAGAGAAAACATTAACAGAAACAATAACAACAACAACAACAACAACCGAGAGGAGGATTTAGGGTTGAGAAACTCCTCCTCAAAAGAGACCGGTACCATCCTTACAACCTTCCAGAAGAACATGGTCAAACGACTACAGTAGAGAGTACAAAGAACAAATTACAAAAAACAAAATATCCAGAATTCAATCAGCCCAACCTAGTCTTCCATTGTTCACCTGCAATTTCAACAATCGCACAACGCAATTCTCATGAATTGATTTCTCGATCATGAGCTTGGCGAATGAGATGTCGTTGGGTTTAATTGATGCAGGGTGTTGAAGATTGGTTAAGACGCTGGGCTGGAAATTGGTGGAAAACATTTCTGTGAACAGCGTATCCAAGAAATTCCAGCTACTTTTCTTTTGGGTTTTCTTCTTGTGGAGTGCGGTGCAAGGGATGAATTCGTGTCAAATAGCTCTCATGTCGAAAGAACTGTGTCGCATCGTTGATGGGATGGACTACTAGCTGTGATTCTAAAGGCTTTCCTTTCATACATGTGCTTTTGATTGGTAAAATAATTGAGGCTTTCTCTATTGCTTCGTTTTCTCGAGATCGTCAAGCGACTGTGATCAAAACAAAAGCAATGCTCTTCATGAGCATTTCTACTTGCCGATAATTATTTTTTTGTGTTCTTGTCGAATTTCAAGCTCAGCTCGCAAGTATTTGGACATCGCAAGGCTAAATCAAAAGGATGAAATAGGGAGATTGGGGTTTAGGGTACAACAAGATGGAGAAGCATCAATGCCATAGTGAGATCTACATTTTGCATACATTTTTAAACAAGGTCCTTCAAGGTTTTCTTCCTGCATAGTGCTCCCACCAACGCTTCAGCATTGGGACTCCAACTTGGGTACAACCTGGACCATATTCCATGATGCTGCATCTTGGACCATGGGACATGACCCTTTGGACGAAGCAATAAACACACTGGAAGAGGTACTTCAAGCTGGCTTTCTGGTCAATAACCTGTAACTTGCAGTGCAGTAGCCATATACCATCTATGTCCCTGATCAGTTGTTTGTCAGGATTCCTGATGCTTATAACTAATGTTGCATGAACTTGTGAGTGACAAATTTGCACCTGTACTATGTGTATGTTCATGATGATCTGCTGCTGTAGCTAGGTTGTTTTGTTTTGTTTTGTTCTGGTTGTGATCATCTGCACATCTGGTGCCACAAGCCCATGAATTACCAAGTGGCTGATTCATGAGATCAACTGTGTGTACATATGGAGGTTCTACTGTTTTGTCCACCTTCTGCTTCATCCTCAAATCCAGGGAAATGGAAAGCACCAAATAGACTGCAAGAATGAAGAGCAAGATGCTGGGGGCAACAAGCTTAGGCTGTGGGAGAGATAATGGTAAATGCAACGATTGTCAACAGAAGGTTGTCTTTCTCAACTATTATTTTGAGCTGACATTCTTTGAAATTATGTGCCTTTCTGAAACCCATAAATGCCATTACCTATAGATAAAAAAAGGAGTAAGTAAATGTAACATTTGAACAGATGACATAACAGAAGTCCCAATCCATAACAGAAGTGGATTTGTGAAGAGAATAGTTGCTATGAGTCATCAGTTCATCAAGCTGAAACTGGTCGAGAAATGAAATTCCCTTCAAAATCAAAGCAGATGGGGATGTTGTAATTTGGGAACTCATCTTCATGGAGCTGAAGAAATTGGTAGAGTTGGGATTGTACATGAGTGATACCTTGGATTGCAAGCATTGTGTCTGCAGTTCCAAGGCACCCCTTCCTTAAGCTACTAATGAATTCTGGAATAGTCTTTCCATGGGTTTGATGAAAAATCACACTCACTGATTGACACAAATTGTGTGTCAATTGTGCAAAGTCTGGATTTACAAGTATCCTGGTCTCTGGCTTTGTCAAAAATCTGTAAAGGTCTTTGATTTCTCCACTTGAAAACCTGATCAGTGAATTGTGATGAGAAAACAAGTAACCCCTTCCAGTTAGTATCTCATCCCATAGCAACTATCTTTATAACCTGTCAGATTTTTCTTAGTGTGAAATCAAGGACAGGTTATTTAGCGTACAATCCCCACTAGACTGTACAGGGCCCTCCATTTTTTGTATTTCTCAGCTAGGGTGTCATCATAATCTGACAGATTTTGAAGTAGGACAAGGGCCTATCTTTTGAATGTTCCGAGATTCCCTTTACCTTCCACTCAGCCTGCTAGCCTTGTGACAGGTACCTCAAACCTGGGAAGGCTTTCAAGCTAGGCCCTTCTCCTATACTGAAGACTCTTCAATGGGTTATATAGTAGATTCTTGTATACATTTGACAATGGAAAACTTGTACAAACAAGGGATTAGTTACCTTTGGAGAAGCTCACTGCAAGTTGATTCTTGGAGGCCAACCATGGTTGAAATTTTCCATGTCTCGATTTGTGCTGACCCAAGATAAATGAACTGAGCTACTTCTCCAGACTGTAACACATCTACTCTACAGTACTTGCCTGCATCATTTGTCTTCAAGGTTTTCACCATTCGGAGATCAGTCACCAGCCACAAACTGGGTAGTGTAACAGACAAGAAGTGCATATTACCTGGAAGTATACCACCAACTACTTTTGGTTTATAGAGTAATGGCATGAAGGGTCTTGGCCATTGCACATGTTCAATTGTGGGCTGCAGTACTGATGCCGGTGAATTTCCTTGGGGAGGTGCTTTTTTCAGGACCTCCCAAGGGCAAATCACTTTCCCATTTGTGGGACTGTGAATGGTGACCAGATTGAACATAGTTTCTGCAAGGGCCTTCCCAGCTTCCTTGGAGCAGAATTTATCAAGCTTTGGTAAATGTTTACTGCACTTGCGGCTAAATTTTGCAACACTCCCAGTCGCGAAGATTGAATTGTCATTTGTTTGGAAGAATCCATCCACAATCACGCGGCCATCATATATTACACCTGCCTGGTATGTGATTTTTCATATTAGAAGAATCACCAATGGGTTCTCCAAAGAATTTGCTATAGTGGTAGTATGTAGGCAACCTCTAGAAAAGGAATTGCATCGATTACTTAATACAGATCTAGGTGTTTGGTAGGAGATGGGCTATCTTGAGAACCTTTCATGATTGGAGGTACCTGTTATGAGTCCTGTGGACTGTGTGCAAGGTAGGTAGTGAAAATCTTGGAAGGTTTGAAAGATATGCCCTTCTCCTACTTAAAAACCTGTCAGATTATGACAACACCCTGGCTAGGACCTTATGGAGTATGTAAGGCCCTGTACAGCCTATGGGGACCATATGGCATGTAACCTGTCCTTGATATACACTACACAAAATCTGACAGGATTTTGAGGATGCTTGAAAGTAAGAAGTAGAGCAGAAAACAGAACCTTGTTTATGGCCTGGAAAAGGTGAAGGTCAACTTGTCTTTCATCAGCTGTGACAAGTAATGAACATGGTTGGTGTAAAGTCTGTGGTTCTTGTTCTTCCTCTACTGCAAGCAGAAAACCAACCCAGCAACATTAATGTTTCCAACTATGAAAATTCTGTTTCTTAGTCGTCTTTTCACCTTACCTTGTACATGTCCATAACACATGCAGGATGGATATCAAAGGAAGTTTTGTCATGACACCAACATACAAGAGGTGTTGTTTTCATCTACTTGCACCACAGCTTTTGCAATCATGAAACATAGTTATCCCAATTGACTACAAACCTGAATGTGCTTGCTATTGACACCAAATCCTCAGGTATATCACATTTTCAGGTTTTCTTTTTGTGCTTTATGGATTCAGAATGTATGTATGTACACTTACTGACATGGAGATAGTTCCAGTTGGAATTATGATAATTTCCAATTGTGCTATGTACAACTTTGAAACAGATCAACAGAAAACAAATCTTTCTGCTCTTGACAACCCCCTTCAAAATCCCTTCTTGAGAAAAACCTGTTGAATTTGGAGCTTGTGTCAGTGGATGCAGTTCTTGCACTTGAGACAGGTGTTCTTCCACTGCCTCCAGATCCTTTGATGCATTCACCGAAAAGTGCACATGCACACCTGACACAGATTCCAGTTCATTGGTAAGGTTTGGTTAATTTACTCACTTTGAAGATGTATCACTTATAGGTGGTGATATGAAACCCAAGTGCTTACTAGAGTTTCCAATTCTTCTGCTCCTGGTTCTTTCAAAAGATGAAGAATGCATTGTGTGGGTGGGGGAAAAAGGAACTTACTGGAACCATTTGTGTTTGGTATTTGATCAGCTTGTGGTGCTTCAATTGCTGTCTTTTGAAATGAATTTTCATCTCCACTTAACGCAAGACGAGTTTGAACCACTGAGATTTCCAAAAAACTAATTCTCTGGATTAAAATAACAAACAAAGAAGAGTTTTCAATCAAGCAAAATCAAACACAATGCAAACCTATTCATAAGAAAAAGGTGAACACATAGTTGTGAAGTTAATAGGTGTAGAAAATCTGACCTCTTTTCTCAATTACTTCATCTGGGGATACATCAAATTCCACTTTGTCAAGCCAATCTTCAGTCTTGCCCATCATAAATTGAACATGTACTGACAGCCACAACCACCCACAGTTTGTGCAAGGACATTTTAGTAATAGCAAGCTTCTGAGCAGAGTGTCGGAGAAATGTTTCTTTCTTGGAAGCAAATTAAAATGAACCAATCAACATGTGGCTTGTGTCCATGATTCAGGACGCTGATTTGAAGAAATGTGGTTTCTCAAAAACAAGCCAAAATCAGCCCATTGACATGTTGCTTGTTTGCGTGGTTCAAGCCAGATGAAACATTTGGTGATTGTCTCTGAAAAAAGTGAAAATGAACCCATTAACATGCACATTGCTTGCATGATTCAAGATGCCCATTTTGAAGAAGATTTCTCAATAACATGTCAAAATGAAGCCATTAGCATGTTGCTTGCATGAGTCAAAATACCCATTTGAATAATGGTTCTTAAAAACAAGCCAAAATGAACCCATTAACATTTTGGTTGTTTGCAGGATTGGGGGCCACCTGTTTGAAGAATTTTCTCACAAACAAGTCAAATTGGACCCATCAACAAGTTGTTGCTTGCATGATTCAGGGCATCCATTGATCGATCCCCTCCTCACAATGCAACACAGTTAAAGACTAAAGACCACATTAAAAAATTCAGTATGGAGTTACCCCTCTTGTCGCCACTTGAACGATGCCCACTTCTAGCAATGTTTTTGGGATCCACGGTTTTCAAAACAGGAGTAAATGTCAAGCTGTCAACCCAATCCCACATTGCGTTCAAGTGTATAGCCACCAGCTTTTTGCTATGGATTAATTGGACACCTTGTGCCTTCAAGCTTCCCACCACTTCCCTTGCAACATTTATATCTTTCAAGCAAGAGCTCTCAAAATTCTCCAAAGCTTCTGTCTCTGGGTGGATAAGGAACAAGTCAGAGCCTTTCTTCCCTTTTCCAAGGAGAATTTGTACTGCACAAAAAGCCTCCAAGGTTGATCCATAGACCACAACTGAACCAATATAAGATTTTGCATAGGCAGCAGTGTTTGCAATACCTGTATGCATGACAAGAAATGCTTGTTACATTATTGATAGTCCAAAAATCACGAACACATGTTAAGACATGAAACATTTTTTAAACAAAATTTTGAATGACAAAAATCCTAGAGTTTCTTTTGCTCAAAAGGAATATGTGAATTATTGCAAAAATAAACATGATGACAAATAAGAGGGGAGTTTCTTAGTTTGCAAAAGTAAAGGTTAATACCTGAGCCAAGTTCACAGTGGTCAGCAGCCAGTTCTTGAGCTCTGATAACTCCCTTTAGACCATGAGTAAGTGTACAAAGCCCAAGTGCATGTCTGGTTTGATCTTGAAGACCAGTGGCCAATACCAACCAATCATATGTGACCTCATTGTTGATCTCTTTGGTCAATAGAGAGACAGTTTTCTTGTTTCTATCAATTCCTCCAACAACACCTATGATGAATTTTACAGCACAATCAAGCCCAAGCTTCCAAAAAGACTCACTTGGGCCTGGATCAAACTCCAAAGGATTATTCAAGGGTGTCAACTTGCTGTTGCTGCTGCTGCCCCTTCTGCTGCTGCCCTTAATAGGAGCAGCTGCAGCATGTTGATTGTGCCCCTCAAACCCATTTGCTGAAATGAGAGTGAGGTTCATGAACCACATGCTGGTGCTCAGCATTAATGTCTGTAGAAAGGATGATGCTGCTCTTGAGGCTCCAATCACAACAATCCTGGAATTGATCACTGCCTTGTGCCGACACACAAATTTTTTGCTAGTCAAGTAAAGAGTGCATTCAAACCCAATAAATTGCCCTCTCAACTGGCCACACTGATCTACTGAAGAGGCTGACTTGAGACTTTCCAGCTCAGGGTTGAGAGAAATGTTGGTTGTTCTCAGGATTGCATCTCTCTCATCTTTAGTGCCACTGGTTCTGTTTGTGATTGTACTAGCTTTCTTTTCCTGTGTATTTGACAAAACATCACAGTCCCAGCTCATTTTGTTACGAAGGACAAAGTAAGTCTACTAAAAACACTTCCTCCTTGGCAGGGTTACACGCCAAATGTGCATCACATTCTGTCTGAATGATAATGATCATAATCACCAGAATGATCAATGAAAATCATACATGATTCAGAGATCAGTAAAGATTGAGGGTAAATTTGTTGAAACTACAAGAGAGAAGGATGGGGGGGGACCAATTGCTTACAGGACCACTTGCAGGATCTTTTACAGCAGCAGCATGAGGTATGGGTGAAGCTTGTGAAGATGGATTGCTCTTTGCAGAAGTTTTGATATCCACTGCGGGTGAAGCTTGAATATCCACAGCTGGTGAAGCCTTGATATCCACAGTAGGTGATGCTTTGATATCCCCAGCAGGTGAAGGTTTGATATCCACAGCAGGTGAGGGTTTGATATCCATAACAGGTGAAGCTTTTAGTGATGATTTTGTCTTGATGAGATCTTCAATGTTACCAATTGCAGGTGTGTTCAGAGAAACAACAGATTCACTCTTTGTGCGCTTGTCAATATCTGACACAGTTGTGGTCTCTTTGGTTCCTGCATTCATGAACAACACTGACCTTGTGTTGGCAATGACAGAACATGAGATTGAGATTGTATTAGATTTCAATTTGTGAAACTTTGTGTAACATTAATATTGATTCAGAAGTCAGAAAATATGTACTTCTGAAGAGTTGGACACATACCAGAATCGAGCTTTGATGGTGGATCAACAACATGACCCCAGGAGCAAGAGGGCAACACACTTAACTGCTGCTTGCCACATACAAGTAAGAAATCCTCCAAGAGCCGTTCAGGAAGCTCCTGGCGTGGAAAAATGGGGCAATACAGAACTGTTTTCATCATCAGTCTCATAGTCTCTCTCAGGAAAAGTCGGCTGCGAGCATGAAAAATGGGGCTCAGTACATACAGAAGAAGCACAGCATGCTGTTGCTGAGGGTGGTACCTCCTGGGCACAAGAGCATCAATCTCAAAGTGTGTGTGTAAAGTTTCCAAGGGCACTCCATCTTCCAACCATGCAAACCCGACTATTTGGAGACCCATCAGAGCAACAGTTGTCACACCTGTGAAACTGCCATAATTGCTCATTAATCAAACTCTAGGTGCTGTTGTTTGATGCACAAAAAAAATGTCAATAACACCTCACTGGAAAAATAAGGATGACAAAAATGTTGCAGCTAGACAAAGCTAGATTAAGGTCCCTTCAAGCTTTAGTTGCTCAAGCAAGGTGGTTGCCCAAATTATAGGACCTGATTGTCATGTACACACACAACAGTTGTTGAGGAATGTGTATTACATCCTTTGTAAGGTTTGAGAACGAGGTCTACAATGGCTGATTGATCTGGAAAGGCTTCTAGCAGCTCTGCCAACCCAACTGCATCAATGGATTTGGAACGCCGCACCTCAAACCCCTGATGAACATAGGCATTAGTTGCAGTATGAGAATTAAATTAGTTGACTGCAGGACTGCAGAGACAATAGTAATTCACATTGCCAGTCAGCTTGCACTTTCATATTCTCTCACTGAAATCAGGAATATATCTCCATGGGTTTAAGCATGATATTGTAGAGCATGAATCAATCCATAACCTATGACAGCTTAATGCAATTAAATGTTGAGTGGATATATTTACTGGAGAGAGGCCATTCCGATGAAGCAAGTATATTGATGTCTTGTTGGAGGAAAAAGGGTCATCATCCCTCCATTGGAGGTCAGGATTCGACCTAGAGATAACTCGTGTGAATAGATGGAGCATCGGGTGAAAGGCAGATGCATAAGGCAATGCCACCATACAATAGTCCATCTCCTGTTGCTGCAAAGATCAGTCCCTCAACATTTCTGAATCATTCACTATGTGAGGTGGTGCGTTGGCTCAAGTAGTAACAAACTCATTAGGAGTGCTTTTTTGCACCACCCCCCTTTTTGAAGCATGTCAGGCCAGAAATTTGTGGCATTGCAGCTCAGATGTCACAATGTTGTAAGTCTTGCATGACCTCAAAACCTACCACACCTTAATGCACCACCCTGGGTATGTGTACTCATGTCACCTTCAAGCCACATATTGCAGGTCTTCATCACAACAAATTTTGTTGCTGAAAGTGATATGCAGGCTGCACATTTGTGCTTGCATTTTCATCTTGTTAAAAATTATGAATATGATCTGAAAAATTCCTATGCAAAAATCAGCTCTCGCATTACATGGTGAACCATGGCACCAGAAGTACCTTGAAGGCAGCAAGCAGGAAGTCAATATAGTGATTTCCATAGCCCTCATCTAGTATCAACATAGTAACCTGGAACAAGTTGTTGGATATCTGTGTAGGACTGACTAGCTTCTGTTCTTTCACAATCTGAACCTCCTTTGCATCTGTCAAGGTCCACATATGCAGCATTAAGATTCTGCAATCACTTTTGAATTAATCAGATCTGGAAATGTAAGGATCATTCACATGTGATTTTGAGATCACAGGACAAAAAAGGGCCCAAGGAGCAAACAACTTTCCTAAAAGCATTAACAAATTCTTTAGACCTTTTGAAGACATTGTGGAAGCCTTGGGGACAGCCTTGGAAACCCTTGAAGCTGGGGTTGAAATCTTGGCAGAGGATTGAGCCTCATGAGCAGGTGAAGCCATGGCATCCCGTGGAGAGGGTGAAACTAATTTGGTTGAAGGTCGAGCCTCTGGGATGGGTGGAGAAGGTCCAGTGACTGCATTCTCTTCAGCTTCAGCAGCATCCACATTCTCTGGAATAGTGACAGGAATGCTGGCCTTCAGCACCTCTGTAACCTCCTTGCTTTTCTTCTTGGGATGATGACCCTGCAACACACTTAGAAAACAAGATCTAGATTCTAGTCCCAATCAGCTTAGCTTATGTCTAAGTGATCTACCATCCTAGGCAATTCCTGTGACTTCTCCTAAGCTCATCATATATGTGGAAACATGTCTGTCTGATCTGTTAATCTTGAAGTCATAAGCGTCCAAATGCGTGCTAGCTCATCATTTATATGACAGCTGTATGTAGTTGATTGCCCATACCACATCTCACTGCAATGAATTAGCAACTGAGTTTGAAGCCTGAAGACCATCAACAGGCAGCTCTAATATTATTCAGTACCTTTGAAACCAGATCGTCAAAAAGGTCAAGCTCAAAATTTCTGTTAAGAGACTCCAGGTCAACCTTTCCAGTGATAGACATCAATCCCACCACCTTGTGCTCCACCTGCACACACTCCCATCTCCTCGAAGTTATTTCATTATTGTAACAACTCAGGTTTGTCCCTTTGATGGCACTATGTGGCATCTATCATAGCCCTAAAACAAAGTGGTGCTGAAAGTGAAGCATGATAGGTGGTTTTTTATATTAAAGATAATGCATGCTATGAGGAATATATATCTCCATTAGAAGTATTGAGAATTTCTCTGATGTTTAAAAGGTTTCTCTGAGGAAGTGTGTTACCTCAGCTGCAAACACTGCATCCCTTTTGTTCTGTGCAGAAATGAGGCGAGCCACCGCATGTGGGTGGTCAGGGTGGGATGATGGAGGCAAATCTGTTAGTGGGAGACCTCTTTTCTGGCCTCTTTCTATCAAAGGAACCAAGTTATCTGCCTCGTCTGTTATTGCCCTCCTCACTTTGCAAGGTGGAAAATCTTTGCTGGGCACCATCCCCATTCACAAACAAAAGTCTTTTCTTGTTGTCCACACCCCAGTGCCAGTGAAATTGATATGCTACAATTAGAAACCTATCCATAAATCAGGCATGTGAGAAAAACACTGCAACTTGAGAAATGGTAGAGACCTTCGAACACAAGCACAAAATGAACACTGCAATTCATTGGAGCGAGACATAGTCTTCATACATTTGCACAAAACTTTTTGAGTATATTCACCTGCAGTTTCACAATGATGGAACTCAACTTTGTGTCATGCATCTGCTGATGCACTTACTATATTATTTGTGTGCATATGCTTAGCTTGATCCATAGTGCAACACCAAGCACCAAGGCCTGAACCAAATTTAGCTCTTCTCAGCTGAACTACTGAAGTAGCAAATGCTTGCTCTAAATAAAGTTGACAATGTTTGTTTCTTCTTTCTCATGTGATGTTTATCCATGTACAAAACACATAAGGTTAACTATATGCTTCCTTGATTTTGAGAACCATAAATTCTGGACTGTAAAACATGAGCTACTCTCAAGTTTTTTGGGGTCTAGGATCTTGAGCATGATCAGGGCTTCAAATCAATAGTTTTTTTGTAGCAGCAAAAAATTGCAGTCTCTGCATTACATGATTGTCAGGAGCAAATTTACTGACCAACGTGAAGGATGACTTGTGTGGTTGGAGAAACTGAGAAAAGTGCATGGAGTGTCTCTTTCAACAAAGAATCCTCATCCTCTTTGTTGTCAGGCATGCTCACACACACTCTCAACCACATCATGCTGTCACTCTGCAACATTCAACCATCAAGCCATTCTGGTAACCGATAATTGCTCCCCAGAAAGCATCAACAAACCAAGTTTATCCACAACAATCACCTCAATTCAAACCCTCAAATCCTGCAATTCTTCAACCTCTCGCAACATCATCTCTCAAGTCTTTGAGTTCTTCAACCTTCAAACCTCTGAACAATTATATTCTTTGTTCAAGATTGAAGAATTCAAGGATTTGAGATTCTTTGCAAGAGGTTGAAGAATTGTGGGATTTGATTTAGGTGTATGATTGCGAGGAAGAGAGAGAGATGCTTTTGCAAGAGGTTGAAGAATTGCAGGATCTGAGGTTTCGATTGTAGTTATATGCGTGTGAGGAAGAGAGACGCTTTGCAAGAGGTTGAAGAATTGCTGGATTTGAGGTTTCGATTGTAAATATATGAGTGCAAGGAAGAGAGAGATGCTTTGCAAGAGGTTGAAGAATTGCAGGATTTGAGGTTTTGATCATAGGTATATGAGTGCGAGAAACAGAGAGATGCTTTCCAAGAGATTGAAGAATTGCAGGAATTTAGAACTTTGATTGTAGGTATATGAGGTCGACGAAGAGAGCAAGTACTTTAGGCTTACCAAATAGCCAAGATCTGAAGCCTCTTGAATAGCCCAGTCCATTGCTTGATTCGAGAGGGTGAGGTTTTGTGGCAAAGAAGGACGATCATCGATTGCACCGAAGGCCACCACCTTGTCATTAGCATCAATCCCCACGACACAACAAAGACAGAGCTCGCTGTAACAATCCACAAACAACAGAGACACAACAACAAACACTTCAGAAAAACCACAAGCATCAAGTTGATACATACACTCCGGTTATTTGTGCAATGGGAGAACTCAATTGCATCTTCGAAGCGCTTCGTGGATTCAAATCACCACCAGCACTGAAGGTTTGTTCTCGATGTCTAGTTTTAGGAGTGTAGAAATCTGTCCTGCAGATTGAGACAAGGGTGAGAGAGATTCGACCATGATCATCAAGTCGCTAGTCATGAGCTGCTGCTGCTTGAGCCTTGCATGCCCGTCCAAGCGTCTGCATCAAATCCTGTAAACCTCTAGCTCATGATCCAAACTCCATTTGCATTAATGGCAATCACTTGAGCGTGCACTTGGAAAAAGCAACAACCCTGACGAAGCGAAGGAAGAATTTTGTTTCTGGGTTTTGGGTTTAAGGGAAAAGGCGATACATTATGCTTCACCATTTCCATGCTTGGGATTGTTGCACGTTCTTCTACTCACGTGAAGTTTCAAGCTTTCAGATCTGTGACGACTCTAGAAACGTAAAATTTCACGCGCAGTAACTGCAATCGGGATATAATGAACAGTGAAGGCGTTGAAAGGAGGAGGCTTACGCAGTGGCTGCAACGTTGACCTTCCCAAAAGTCGATCGGACTTCTTTCAACTTCTCGTGGAAATTTTGTGTCACTTTCACAATATCCTCGTTCTCTGCTAGTCTAAACTTCACAATTGAAGCAGCCATGAATTTTATATTTCCTGCACACAAATTCATGCTAAACTTGTGTGAGTGCGAGAAAGGCAAATGCAAAAGCTTGAAATGTTTGGATTCTTCCAAGCTTCCACAGAATTCATCACATCTCAAGCCTCATGGTTCCTCAGTCTCCTGTTTGGACTAATCCTTAGTGAAATGTTTTGATTCTTCCAAGCATCCACAAACTCCTGCAAATCTCAGAAAGCCTCGTGATTTCCATGTTTGCAGCCCGGTTTACTCCTTCCTCAAATGTTTTGATTCTTCCAAGCTTCCACAAAATCCTTTACATCTCAGAAAGCCTCACAATTCCTATGTTTGCAGTTTGGTTTTACTCCTGAATTGTTTTGATTATTCAGAGAGTCTACAAAATCCATTACATCTCAAAATGCCTTGTGGTTTCTTTTTCTCCAGTTTCATTTAACTCCTGAATTGTTTTGATTCTTCCAAACTTACATCAAGCATCCTTTACATCTCAGAAAGCCTCATAATTTATATGCTCACAGTTTGGTTTACTGAGTTCCTTCCTGATATGTTTTGATTCTTCACAAACTTCATCTAAATTTATTGCATCTCAACATTACAAATACCTTATGGTTCATGTAAGGGAAGAAGGCACTTCCTCTCTCTATTATCAGGATTTGTGTTGGTCTTATGCTTTTGGGTTGGTATAATTTCATGACAACACAAGGCATTTTCTTGTTGTCACTAGAGGGAGATTCAAGCTTTAACTTAGCTTCACAACACACAAAATTCCCAGATCAAGAAGGAACAAGAAAAATGGAGATTCATGTAGAACTCTTAATGTAAAAATAGCATGTAGCAAGCCAGAGCACATGGTCAACCCAAGCAATCTCTTGCTCTATACGTTGCAAGTTTATCTTAGGAATCTGGTTTCCTTTTTCATTCTTACTACTGATTCTGTGTGCATCTAAATTCAATCTCAATTGAAATTTCTCTGATTTGCATTCTAGTGCTTGCTTCATACGAATATTGCACTGCAGCTAACAAATTTAATCTTGTACAGTAACCCTTTTTATACAAACTATTTGATGCCTCCTGCAGTTATATCAATACAAAGAAATTGAGACTGTATGTGTCAATTTCTTTGTCTTTTGTCAATGTTGACTCATGCACTATGGTTGTGTTTCAAATCAGTGAATGAGGAATGTGACAATTTGAATGTTCGAAGATGAAAGATCAGGGGACTAATTAATCAGAGTGCACATTTTGGTTTCGTTTCATTTTAGCAATTGGAGTTTAGATGGATACCATGATTGAAGAAGTGGGAAGTTGCTGAAAGTGACAAAAAAGTGGTGAAGACTGCAAACCTTCTGAGAGTGATCAGTCTTTCAATGATTCAAACAAGCTACAAATCTTGCTCCAAATCAAGCTAGCTTCAATTTGACTGCTCACCAAAATCCAACAATCAACAGGTACAATCATATGGCATCAAAACATCTCTTGTCCCTTCTTCTCTTTGTTAATTTCATGTAATTTGTCATAATCGTGACATGATCCATTGGAATTCCCAGGTTAATCTAAGTTTGTCTTCTGAGTTTGATACAAAAGCCAGTACTTTCCTGGTCTTCTTTGCATCCATGATGATATGTGAAAATCTTGTGAAAGCTTGCAGTAAAGGATTCTGCAAAATTTTAAGTATGTCTTTTTGAAGATGACACAATCAGTCATTTGACAGTTTATTCACAACAAACTCAGTGAAATCTTCAAAACCTCCACCAAAACTGAAAAAGAGAAATTGTAGTATGTCTTGGAACAACTCTTGAAGCAAGCCACATTGACAGCAAACTAAACTCTAGAAGATACCTTGACAATCGTGATTGAATTTGTCATTCATGTGGGAGTTGACATGAAGTTGAACAGTAAAAAATGCTTTGATGTTGCCAATGGAAACATCAAAGCAATCAAATGTTCAACAGTTTCAAGATCAATTTCTAGTAGAAGTGTGGAGAGGAGATTCACGCTAACTTCAGAGAAGCTTCAGATTATATGGTGAACTTTCTTACTACAAGCTCTCAGTTAATGAACAACAACAACAACAATAACAAAATACAAAGCAACTTAAGAGTGATTCAAAGAAACTTGGTAGCTACTTGGGGAGTGGAAAGACCATGTCCCTTCACCTCCTAAGCACTTCACGCCCACAAGCTTACTAATACCTCCTGAACAACATCCAACTTCTAACTTCCACCAGATCTGATCTTATCTTGCATCCAGTAAATTTTAGAACTTGGAAATTGATTTCTTCCAATAGATTTCTAGTTTAAATGTTAGGTATAACAATTCTCTTCACAAAAATTTCTCAACTCTACTGCTGTGTTTTGGGGATGGAAAAGAGGATGGTCATGGATTGCTGATCATAGATGTAATTTCTGCTGATTATCAAGATTCTGGGTTGTTGTTGAAGGATGAAAGCAAGTATACAAGATTGAATGGAGATCGAAAGGGCAGTGATTTTGTTTGAAAGGGTTATTCCTGTCAGTTATCTTCCCTTTCAACGGTTTCTTCAACTGAAGCTGTTAGTGCAAGTAGATTGTTGTCCCACTTCCAAGAGTCCTGGTAACAGATTTTGTTAGTTGCAATGGTTTTGCAGCTTGCTTTAGAATGAACAGTAACAGACTGAAGTGGCATGAATTGCTTTGAAGCCTTCCATATGTGAAAAATTCTATCAATGTTCACCTGGTTTCCTTCTTAGGGAAGTTAGTGCATGCAATGATTCCAGGGAGAGGAGGAGCACCTGCAACTCAAGAGATCAGGATGCACATGGCAAAAAAGTCTTTTGGTTTGTGTTTTTGGAGAAGAAAAGAGTGCGAGTAAGCCTGCAAATCTTTGAATCCTAGGTAATATCGTACCTAGGGAAAAATTCATTTTGGTAATTTGGATGGAGGTAAGAGGGTTAGGCAAAGCTTGCAATCATTCAAATGTGGAAAAATGCAATTGGATGCATGTAGAATTGTGTGTCATGCAATTGTTGCTGCTTGTTAATTATGACATCATCTATTCCTCAACAAGTCTCCACACTACATCTCTAAATACGACTTTGTGATCACTCTGGATGTCTTTTAGTACTCAATTTTCTTCAGATGATTGCTACTAATTTTTTTGCATTTGAGTATACCTAGCTTTATCAGTTTGAGCACAATCTTGATGGCAAACAAGAACTTAGTGATTCCAATAAACCTCAATCCAGTGAAACATCATGTGTTTTGTTTATGCTGTATGCACAAATGCTTCAAAACTCAGGGATTGCTGCTCAATTCCAAATGCACCACAAAACCATTCTCAAAGAGAGGGGCTAGCATGATGATGGTCTTCTTTCCAAATGGGATTGCACAAACCTGGCATTTTAAGTTCTGTGAGCATCTTCTTTTCCATTTATTTCTTACAAAGATTTCTGTCTGAAATTGATACCAAGCTTTTTTTCTGATTTTAGTTTGTCAGCTAGCAATCCTGGGTTGCTGCTGCTAGAAAAGTGGGCTCATGAAAAACATATTAGACTTTTAGAAACGCTGTTCCATGTGTTGATTCAAGGTCCATTGAAGAAATGCTTACCCTGAATAACAATCTCAAATCTTTTCATTTCTTCGAAAACAAACTTCTGGCCTTAAAGATATAATTGGCTAGATATTGGTTACTTACTTCAAAGGCCAGAAATCTTTTGCTTCCTTTCTTCTGGAACTTCACAGGTAGCAAGCAGCAAATGCACTACTCAACAACCTCTTAAGAACTGGTTGAATTTGTTTAGTGTATGTGGAGGGCTCCTGAACCCTCGGTAAAACTCCTGCTGCAACAGAGGATGGCACCTTAAGCGGAAGGCTCCTCCTCTCCTTCTCAGACAAAATTAGAGCCGTTCAAAATCACCCCAGATCTTTACACTGGATAAAGGACCTCCGATTTGGGGGCGGTTCTGGGAATTTAGGTCCCATACTGGGTTCCTGCCTCATGCTCGTCCCACATTCCCAGAACTAGCTCCTTCTCGGTCCTTACCCTACTCCACATCAGACATGTTCGGATACGAAGAAGGCCCCAGAGTCCTCAAAGAAAGGCCCCCAGTACCCCTTCCAACTGGGACCATGCGCCCTCTGGAATTTTCTTTCATACTTTTGATTATGAAGATGATTTGTTTTATTAAAGAAAAAAATTACGTAATTATGACGTTTCCAACTGGGGCAAATGTTCTGGGGATTCGGGAATTTCGGAATAATTAAGTTGCAAAATATTTTCTCTTTAAAAAAAAAACGTTTTTTGGGGGGAAAAATTAATAATATTTAGATATAAGTAGGACAAATCCGATGGACCGTTTGTCTCGACTTCTACGCCGTCGGATTCCAATCTAACGACGCAATGCCACGGACTGGAAATTGTTGATGTTCTCATCAGTGGTAGGGTACACGTGGATAGATTTTTTTCTGAACAGGTTTCTAGGAGGTTCGATTCAGGCTCGGGGATTTCATACGTGGTCTCTTTCTACTGAATGTTGCCTTTATTTTGGTCTGGCAGTTGGCTTCGGTAGGTCGTTCGCCGGCAGAAGCTACAATTTCGATAGATTTCAGGTCAGGAGTAGGTTCGGTAGTTCCTGGAATTGGTTCGGGACGGAAAGTTCATGATTAAGAATGCGGTCGCTGCGCTGATGAGAGGGTACATTTGTGGTTGTGTTTCTTCGTAAAGGATTGCTCTTGCGGCGGATCTGCATCGCGAGTTGTCAGAAGAGATTCGTTGTTCTTGCGAAGTTGGGCAGCTGAAGGAGATCTTGTGGAAGTTGTACGTCTTTACGGCTCTCGATTTGGTTGAGAGCAAGCGCAGGACGAAAGGAGGTAGACAGTAGTCTGGTGTTTGTTGTGGTCGTGGATCTTGTGGAAGCTTTGTAAAGCTGTACGGCGCTTGCTTTGGTTGAGAGCGCTCAAAGGAGAGGCAGACAGTATTTTGGTCTTTTGTTTGTGGTTCTGTTAGGGGCTGTGAATATGGTTGTCGAACGTATTGACTCCATGGCAGCAGTTTCGAGCGCGGGGCTTCCGGCTGCGATTCAACGCAGTGACGGTTGCGCCCTCACGGGGCAGAACAGCCGCGGGTATCAATCCGATCAACCGCTGGGGCAGGATCTGGTGCGCTTGCACTCCGGAGGCTGTGAAAGCAAGCAGGCTGGGGAGGAGTTCTTGAGCGTCAAGGACTCCACCCGGCGGAGGAAAGTAAGTTATTACACTGAGGATGCTAGTGGATTTTGCGTCCAATGTTTCATCAGTGCGCAGGATTTGAAGCGTTTGCTAGCATGTGGCGAAAAGTTTTGCATGGCTTCTTCAATCATGATGCGAGAAAGTTCGCTTCTTGCTTGATGCTTTTGATTTTTTTTTGGAATGATTTGGAGCGTTAATGTCCTTGAATTTACGTCGAAGTCGTTATGCGAGTTCTCGCACGGATAACTTGTTTTCCCTGGGAAAGAGGACGGAGTTACTGTCGACACGGTGTGATTTTTTGTCTGTAGAGTCTGCTTTTGAAATTGTGAGGCTATCATAAGGAGAAAGTCGCGCGATGTCAGTTGTTAACAGTGCTACTCTTTTGTGGAATCTCTATGTCCTGAGGAATTTAGGATCCTCGGGGTCACCATTCTTTCGTAGCCGGCTCATTCAGTTAGCCGCTGATGGCTCATCACGGTTAACACATCTGTCTGAGGGATTTCAACTGGGAACTATGTTCATGGTGGCCATGACCAGCAGTGGTAGTAGTAGTCTGTGAGCCTGATGCAACCGTGGCTTCTTACACCGATCTTGCTGACACAGGTGAACAGGGCGGCGAAACTGAAGCAGTGCAAGCTCGATGCCCGGAGAGAGCAATGGCTTTCAAAAGGTTCCCAAGGTGTGTTCCTGTATCCCCTTTGCCTTTACTGTATCCTGCAGTTCTTAGATGTGAAAGTTCTTCAGAATAAATGCTACCTGCAGAACTAAAGATGCATGCTCTGTGACAAGAAGTATGTAGGCCATCAAAAGTGTGTCCTCTTGGATCACATACCCTTCAAATAGATCTGGGTTCAATCTGTCGCATCCAGCAGCTGATTGGTTTTGTCATATATTAAGAAAACATGAAGAAATGAGAAGGGAAGAAGTGAGTTTGTATTCTGAATCCAAGGGCCTCTGGGCCTCTCTGCTTAGATTGTGTCTCGACTGTAAGAAGTTTCTGAAAGGTATAGATTGACCTCTGATGTTATGTTTACTTAGCATGTACTGTATCTCAGAACTATCTAGATGTCAATCTAGATGCAGATTTGCTGCATAGAGAGACAGGTTCCTATTTTTAATTTGTTGTGCTTTTTGGTTCCCAGAGCAGGTCTGTCTGGTATGGATCTTTATGTGTCTTCTGCTGGAATGACTGATCCTTTTGACATGGAAACATAATTCTATCTGGACACTGTCTCCAAAGATTGCTAGATACCTTGCACTACGGCCAGTCAATGCTGAATCTTTTGCTTATTAGGGAGACCTCTGTCAGCTGTCATGATTTTGCAACTGATGATAAGGCCCCCCTGGATCTCTGAGACTTCATGTGTGGTGACTTGGGATAAATTAATTTATATCCTGTTTGGATTGTGGAGGCATTCTCCCAGAAAAATTGCTGAAATACACATTCTGAAATATTCTATGACACCTCTCATTGGTAGGGTCATCCACTGAGTTGCCATCAGGTCTGACTGATTGGCCATAAGTGCCTGGTTTTAGGTCTATTGTGTGCGGGACTGGAGCAGTGGTTGGTTGGTGTACTTTCCATATATGTCACAGTTTCAGTGTAGTCTGTCCAGTCGCATTGCAGATTCTGAATGTTTTTCACTTTAATGTCAGTTCAGATAATTTGTGGCACTATGCCACCTCTGCAGGGCAGAACAAAACAATGTCTAGCTGAGAATTATAACTCAAGGTGTTTGTGGTCAGGTCAGGGTTACAAAACAAGTGAAGCAGGGATACGTCAGCTTTTCCAACTTGAGCAATCTCATGGTTGAATTAGCTCTGTCAAGTGGGCCCTGCAGAGAGCTTTTTTCAGGTCATAAGTTTTAACTCTTTTGCCAAAACTGAAGAGTCACTCTTGTCAGTTGTTAGTCAGGAAGTTTCTTGTACACAATTGAACTTGATGATATTTGAGCCTTTTCTTTGTGAGGATGAAGCAAATATTCAACATTCAATATACATATTGGATGCAGGGAAGCAAGGGAAGGTGGAGCAGCAGCATTTAAGTTGTGAGCATAATCAGGAGGCAAGGGAAGCCAATTTTGCAGCCCAGGAAAGGGCTGGGACTTCAGGGCATGCTCAGATGCAAGTGTCAGGGCTGAGTGTCACAAATAGTGAACAGACACCTGTCATGATCTCCCGATCTGTGTCCATTGGTACTGGCACTGGCACTCATGTTGAAGGCAAGAGCACAAAGAAAGATGCAGCAGCAAGGAATTGGCAACAGTATTTGGAAGATCCACAGGGAGGTACTGAGCAAAAGCATGATATAGGAAATGGATGGTCAAGCAGTGAGGCTACCAAATCAAGGTCTAGTAGCAGTTGTACAAGTAGCAGTTACAATGGAAGTGGATCTGAAGACAATGATGAGTCTCATGATGCTGAAGATGATTGGGAAACTGCCTTCGATTCACTTCACATACAGAGCTCCATATTTCAACCTGAAACTCCACCTGAAGGCCCAAGTTCAGAGCAGACACATCATAGTGAAGTAAAAGAGCCACATGACAGGAAATCCAGTGGGGCACAAGTACATCAACATCCAGATTACCTGCAGGGAACTCAATTGAAACCTGAATACAAATATAAGACAAGTGGCTTTGGGAGCCGAAGAAGCAATGGTGGGAGGGCTTGGAGACCAGATGATATATCTCGGCCACCCACACTACCCAGGCTCACAAAGCAGCATACTTACCCAGGCCATCAAAATGGTGGTGGTAATCATGGTTGGGGTTCAACACATGGAAACATGCGGGGTCCTCCTTCAGCGCCATCCTACTGCCCAATATGCACAGAGGAGCTTGATATGACAGATTCTTCTTACTTACCTTGTTCCTGTGGGTTCCAACTTTGTTTATTCTGCTATCACAGAATCTCTTCAGACGATGGACGCTGTCCGGGGTGCCGGAAAGCTTACAATTCAGAAGGGGCAGTGAAGTTGTCACGCTCATCCTCCGTATGGCTGCGAGTATCATCCACCTAGCATTTAATGCTGTCTGGAATTATTTGAGGGTGACCAGAAGTGAGACCACTTCTGGTTTCACAAATTGTGTGAAGAAAAATGGTCACAAGAATACCACTCATCTAGCATGTCTGGCTGGGTTGAGAACTCTGATAACGCACAGACTTGCAATTTGCGCTGTCCTTGTGTACGAGGAAAATTGTTTGTCTATGTTATGTGTGCACAGGTATTATCTTGTCTACATTTGTCTCCTGACATTATTATAAAATTTTCACCTGCAACATGAGGACATTTAGAGATCACTAAATAAGCTTCATGTTTAGGTCAAGAAAGAAGTCTTTGATAAAACTTTGCTTAGCTTTAGTTAGCAGCAAGGGCTATGTCTACAAAGTGAAATGTGTCTTGTCTGTTGCACTATTCTGAACAGTTTTGAGTGCAATACAGTGTGAACTTGTCTTTGAATAAGGTTTTTCAATTGCTAAATGGGTTTGTGATGATTTAAGTCATTCACAATTTTTTGGATTGATAAAGCTTGTGTTCCTTGAATGCTATTTTGTTCACAATTTTTTGTATCTGATAAAGCTTGTGTTCCTTGAATGCTATTGATGGTATCGGATACAAGATGTGAAAAAACTAGATACCTTCAATAATAAGGCAACCATGGTACTGTTGCATTTTGCACATGCAAGTATGAAGATCCCATTGTCTTCTGATTTGTCCTCGAGAGGAATTCTTTTTTTTCATGGCTTCTGAATTGAGATCAGTTAGCATTCAATTACAATAACCTGAATCCAATCATGTGCCCCTGCATTTCTCGAAGTTGGAGATTGGCACTGTTTATTGCCTTTGAAATTTGGTAATCATAGTGGTGCACTTGATAATTCCAAGATGAAAGATTTGCTTAGTACAGGACTGTTTAAGGCACTGATTAGTCAAGGTCACAGTTTGAGGCATTCATACCTTTGTGTTTTGGTGGTCCTTTCTCGCACCTGAAGTTCTGATCCAATGAATGCTGGACCTCATGGATGATCAAGCAAAAAGCATCATGAAAATAGAAAAGTCAAGAAGGATTCAGATCATGACAATTTGTAGAAGGATTTGTAAATGATGAAATGAGCCATGAGCTGATAAGATTGTCAGCACATGGAATGAGCTTTGGCTCGATTGTACCAGGCACAAGGTGTACAGTTGCTTCCAAAAATACTTGGCCAACATTCTTGAAATCTGGGGGCATGCTGTTATCAAGCTTTGGTGTACTGCAAGAGTCCAACACCTCATTGAAGGAAGAATTTCCATTAGACCAGCAACAAAAATTCCTCCAAATTTAACCAAATGCACATAATAATTTCTCCAAATTCCACAATTACTCTACAACCTTCACATGCATGGCATTGATTGTCAAGTTTGCACCACCTTTTGTGAAATCCTCAAGTCTTGCCATTGAACACATGTTGGGCAAATTCCTGAACTCTTCACAGTCTGTATAGAACAATCCATGTAGTTGCAAACTCTTGGTCAGAACACCATGAATCTCTTGAACTTCAGTATCTTTTGACAACAAGCACTTGCAAATTGGTGATAACACTCTTATCTGGCAATTGAGTCAGTGTGCAACAGCCATTCAAGCTCAAAATGCTCCAAGGAAATCAAATTAATGAGGCCAGGAAGTGAACTCATTATTGGTACCCCGTTCAACACCAATGTCCAGAGGTTGGTCAAAATACCTACTTCTGTCATGATGAATTTCTAGAAAGATGAACAATTACCAGTATCTTCCTGTTCTGAATATTCTGAGGCTTTGAGCTGGAGAGAACAAGACAATCACTGAATACTATGTTCAACTCTTGCAACTGGAACTGGTTGGTGATTTACAATCCTTCCCTTCGGTCAATCACACCATTTCAGCTTTACAAAGTTTGAAACTTGATGTTGTCTGAACAGGTCAAACTCATCAGTCAGCAACAATCCCAATACAGGAATCAAAATATTTAGGAATGTGACAATCAAATGCACATCTCTCCATCTCCTTTGGGGATGATGCCACAGATTGATAAGGCATCATATTCTTGCAGACAATTATTCTTGACTTCGATCTTCTCCAGATATTGGTACCTGAAAATACAAGCCTTGCTACCCAGCATAGCACCAACAATATCCAAATCTTATGGCTTTCCTGGGGCCCGGGTATTGGAAAATCTAGTGGATAACTGTCATTAAACCCAAATGAGCATCCATATTGTCTACAGCCAAGAAAAAGTCTTGCCTAGGCAAATGAGCTTTAGAAGGTGGATTCCTTGCAAGTGAAAAACTGGAGGAATAATGGAAGGAAGAGCTTCACCCAAGCACCATAGTCAATCTTGCACCAGACATAAGCTGCTGCAAAGAGCTTCTGTTGTACACAGGCAAGGAATGTATGCAGACTTTTCAGTTTGGTGATCCAAGAACATAAGTTTGAAATTGACTTTCCACTCACCAGTAACACAAACAAACACCTTACACCCACAAATACAAGTGAGACCTCATAAACCCTGAACCCTGAAAGTGAGAAACAAAAACATCACAGAAAACCCAGAAAGAGAAAGTTGTACATTACAACAAGATCAAATAAGAACTTTGTGATGATGTCTGAATCCTATAAAGACCCATCCTTACCCTGCAGCACGATGTTTGGTCTTCACAAGACTCTTCATATGTTGTTTCCTGCCTAAGCCCGCACAAGCGGCATCATGGAGTTCTTCCAACAAACCCTCCAATTCCTGCTGTAGTGATGATGACACTATTTTTTTCCCTTTGAAATATTGGCAATGAGTGCCACCTTGGTCATACATTCATAGTGTCCTGCAACCACCAAAACCCAAGTGTTGAAACAAATGTCCTGGTGAGCAATACACAGCATCTTCAGCAAAACTTCCACCAACTGATCAAAACAGACAGCCATCAATCAATATTTTCACAACATGGGTCCCAAACAAAAGTTCCAACTGCAGCACAGATTCTTGAATTGTCATCCTTTGTCACCCGAACATGGAAATGAGCAGATCAGAACCATCTACAACTTTGCAACCAAACATGCAAGAGAAGTGAAGAAAATGCAAAGAGCCTTTGGCTTTCACAGTGGGTGTTTTCAGAAAACAACAACAAATGGCCGATGTTTTCTGACACCTTTTTCTCACTGGAAAACAGATCTAGAAAAATAAACCTGTTGCAATTGCCTCCACAGACATGTATGAAACAACAATTTTCTGATGGAGCTTTACAATAATGGGAGAGTCAGCAAACATCTCAGCCTGCTTTGCTGCATGAACCACACTAGGGTTGGAGTTCTCTCTCTGTCTCTTTTTGTCTCAGTCTGTGTGTGTGTGTGTGTGTGTCTGTGCTTTTGATTTCTTTGAACCCGACCACCATGAGCAATTTCTCTACACTCCTCTACAAAACAAACTGAGAATCAAACTAGACACAGAAACATTTCCCAAGAGGTTTTCTTCTTGGAGATCTTGACAGAAGAAACATTCCCATGAGCTTTTCTTCTTGAAGATCTTGACAGAAGAAA
>Ga0116228_10000808_pt1 | contig 24664 bp, 15 predicted proteins | sample S1TSphfallax_2_FD_89694 | JGI IMG/M metagenome (GOLD analysis project Ga0116228, IMG submission 89694) | Host-associated microbial communities from peat moss isolated from Minnesota, USA - S1T2_Fc - Sphagnum fallax MG | ecosystem: Host-associated > Plants > Peat moss > Unclassified | place...
TAGCCACCAATATCCACCAATAGAATAGCCAAAACTAGCCACTAATATACTACCAATTAATAGCCACCAATATCCACCAATAGAATAGCCAAAAATAGGCATTAATATAATACCAATTAATAGCCACCAATATCCAACAATAACCATACATAGAATAACCACCAATAGTGAGTTATAAAATAACAAGTAATAGGCATTAATAGAATACCTAGCAATACCCATTAATAAAATAACTACTAATGGCCATTAATAGAATAGCCACCAAAAACTATTAATAGAATAACCACTAATAGGCATTAATAGCCACCAATAGAATAGGCACCAATAGCCATTAATAACCACCAATAGCTTTAATAAATGAACAACCAATAGCCATAAATTAGAATTGATTAGGATTACCAAAAATAACATAAAATAACAAAAAAAAATCACAATAACTGAAAATAACCTAAAATGAAATATGTTAAAATAACCAAAAATAATTTAAAAAATCATAAATAGCCATAAATAATGTAGGGTGAAATAATTCAAATTAATGAAAAATAGTCATATAATAATTTAAATTAACTTAACATAGGTAGTATTATTATATTAACAAAAATCTTATTCATTTATTTAAAAAAAAATTCAAAAGAATGGTCATTGAAATGTTATTGAATAATGATATTTAACTTTTTTTTTGTTCAAATGATTTTAAACTTTCAAAATTAAATAAATGTAATTATGTACATTATTGAATTTTTTTAAAAAAACTTGAATCATTTCATTTGAACAAAATTTCAATAAGATATGAATTTTCAAAGTTTATGTAAAATGAAATATTTGATAAATAGAATGTAATTTCACATATTATTACAACAAGCGGGGTGGCTTGATAGTAAAGGTGTTTGCCTTCATTTCAAAGGTCAAGGGATCAAACCTCATGAGTGTTGTTATGTGTGGTCAACAATGGTATGTTGACCGAATATTTTCCTATCGAATTCCTAAATAGGTGCTTAGGTTGATTACTTGGCCTTAAACCCTAGGTTGAAATTTGAACCTAGCCTAGGTAGTGTGAATAAATCATAGGTTAAAAATCATGAAATTATCAATAATATTTTATATTAAATGATTAAATTTTAATTGATTTTCATGTTAATTAATTAATTAATTAACAAGTGAATGGTTTAATAAAATTATATTTCATTTGGGAGTAACCTAAGTACTAATGAAACAATTCATTGTCCGTAATAACTGGTCCCCATTTACTAGGGGGTTAAACAATTTCACCAAGTGAAAATGTCCAAATTCATTCAAAATCTAATAAAACATAGAGTGAACTAAGACGCATTTTGTAATAATGTAATCTTAAATGCAATACCCACATGTAGGGTCATTTCAAAATAACCAGTATGTAATTTGGGTGGCCTTTCAATGAAAACCAAAGCTTATATGCAATACTTGCATGTAAGTTCATTATGAAATAATCCATAAGTGATTTAGATAACCTTAAATGTAGAATCAACCTTAAATGCATTACCCACATGCAAGGTCATTTTAAAATAAGTAGTTTGGGTACCCAAAATATGTATTTTTATATACTTAAAATAATTTTATGACAATTAATTATTATGAATAATGATATAAAATAATGATTTGAATAACTTATCAACATAAAAAATCTAATTAAAATAATAAATTAAATATCAAATTATTGGTTTGATTTTTAGATCTAAATTTCAATTATCTAAATAATTAAGGTTCAACCAAATAATCAATTAATTAATTTTTTTTTAAAATGACAGTTTAAATATGATAATCAATCATTTACATTATCTGATATAAATTTTTAATAATTCTTTAATTATGACATTATTTCTTTAGACTAGATTATTATGTCATATGAGGCCCATAAATATTACAATGGAAACCTATATGCAAGTATGGCAATGGGTGTAAAAAAACTAGCAATTATTTATGAAACATATATGTGGGTATTGCATATTTGAAATGGCTTTATGGAAATTATAATAGAAAGGATGTAAGTATTGCACAATGTTCATTTGATCTTTGTTAACCTTAGACAAATTAATGTTACCTATTCATATGGACCTATTTAAGTTTTGATTCTTACATTTAAAGTACTAAGAAGATTATGAAAAAGAAGACATATATAATTAACCATATACCCATCAAACAAGTGTGACTAAAGAAAAATATTATATTGATAAAAGATGTACAAATATGGGTGGATCAAAAAATGTTAAAAAACCCAATGAAAAAAAAAGATTTTCTATAATATATCAAAGAACTAAAGTTCAAAAATTAAGTAATTAAAAAAATGACAAGGTTGAAAAAAACTAGTTAACTATATAAAGTGGAAACCCTAAACCATGTCATTATCTACAATCCCGTGTTTAGCTCAGTAAAGAATTGTTACATCTATAGTCGTTACTACATGACGAACAATGTATAGATGGCGGCATTGCATTTGAACTTGAATTGCATTTGCAACAAACTCTTCCTTTGTTATGCCATGAATTTTACAAACACCCAAAAACTACCAAATTAAACCCTAATACACCTTGGATGAAACAAAATTAAAAAAAAACAATAAACATCGATTTTTTTAATTTTTATCTTCCAAGATTCATGGAAATCTAATACATTTGTTAACTCTTGTGTTTGACTTGCTTTATTGGATTTTCGATCCTAATTTTTGACATCCCATGCCATCTTTAATCATCGTGCATATGTAAAACAAGTGGATCAAGTCATTTCTTGTAAATTTTCATCCTTCTCCCTGTGATGTTGCATTTTGAGGCACACTTCCCATGACATGCATTAAAACCCAACACTTGCAACAATTGCTTTGAAACTAATTTGACCAAAGTTGGTTTTAGTAATTATGGACAATATTTTGTAACAATTATCAACTTATCCCACTTGCATCGGGCTTTGGCACAAGCACGACTAATAACCTTTTGATCATTCTACTTTTACACAACCATGGCATCTCCCAAAATGCGAGCATTCATTTTAACATGGTTTTGATGTTGAAGACCTCCTTTAGAAGTTGAAGGCCTCCCAAGTTTGGCCTTTTCTGCCACTAAGCCATGCACCTTCTTCAATTGTTTAATTAACAACCATTTGGCACAATATGCAACAATGCAAGTGCCAACTTTACACTTGCATTTTGACCCAACCTTCGTCCATTCTTTGTCCTTTCGAGCCATATTAGGTGGACAACAAAATGCCGATGGCTGAAAGGCCTAGTAGTTGGTTTCAAGTTTCAGACTTAAAACAATAAATATATATTAAAAAATCGTTATTTTGTAATAAAAAAAATCCTAACCTTAAAACCTTACACATAAAAAGTTCAAAAAATAGAATGCAGTTATTGCAAAACATAAAATCACAAAATCATATATAACTTTTGCAAACTCTAACTACTTTTAGGTATTGTAATAAATAAATTTGGATAAAAAACTTTTTAAAAATTGTACAATTTCTTTTATCTGCATTTAATTTAATGTATGTAAATTCTAAAACAATCTAACCCACCATTTTTGGATTGAAATTCCCAATTTGTATTAGGAGTGATCTCATCATTTGAATTACAAACTATCACCATTGTCAACTCTAAACCACATAGATTGCTTGATTCATCAATTTTCAATTTTGATGGAACAACATTTTGTTCCTTAAGTCTCGATTATAATGGATCAACATTTTGCTTCCCAATTGTCTCTTCTGATGAAGCAACAATTTATTTTTGAACTTCCAAATCACCATTATCTTTCTTTAGTTTCCTTTTTTTAACCATTACAACCTTCAACATTAAAAAAAAACCCACCATTTCATTGTTAATTGTCAATTTTTGTGAATTAGATTAAAAGTGACGCATTCCTAACTCCTTCAAGGACTATAAAGTAAGTCCATGTACAAGATAGTAGAAGGGGGAGGAGTTGGGGCATGTTCCCTAACTCATAACACTATGAAGGGTAGAGGAGCATGTTGGAGCTCCGGGATGGGACTAGGAAGAGTTTACAAGCTTCACTCACTCAGACGGGCCTGCACATAACCCACACAAGGTGGCTAGTGCATAGTTGGAGCACCTTTGGTGCTAGGACGAGCCATGGGCAACACGGACACACAAGACTCACCATGGCCCGGACTTGGGGGAAGCCACCACCTTCCCCCTTATAATATACTCTGCACCTTTCCACGGGGCCCACATCCAAATGGCTTTTCTCTCCCGGGACTCCTGAGTGGGAGTCTCAAAATCACACCAACGGGGAATCTTGCGACTTTGGAACCCCATAACTTTGCGAACAGACCTTGGATCGAGGTGCAGTTTAAAGCAAAGTTGTAGCACTCGACGAGAGCTTTTCAACAGTATATCGCACGTCGTCTACAGCTAAGTAAATCGGGTCGATTCCTAACTTTTTTTGGTCGGAGTCAAACTAATAATTTGATTCCCGACCTTTCTTTTGGCCATAACTTGTGTTTCAGATGTTCAAATGAGCAATGAAAGCCCATTTTAGACATCTACGTTCCAAGAGCTTTCTAATGATATAAAGAATGCCACAAGCCATTGAGTTTTGACCCCTAAAATCGCTCTCTGAAGTTTCAGGAGTCTATGGGGAGTCCATCTCCCAAAGTGCGTTGGAAGTGTGAGGGTTTATTCTCTCACACTTTCTTACACTCTCAGGAGTATGTGGTGTGACTCCCAGGCTTTTTCTTGGCCCGCAACCTTGCAACCCCTTTGTCTTGGTCGTAAGCCCAAGGCTAGGGTTGTGACAAAAAGAACCAAAAAAGAAAAATTACACAAAAAGAAGGTGTTGTCGCAACAAAGCAATTGAAGAAAATGATGGAAACTATCATCGTCTTCTTTTTCTTCTCTATAACACCACCATAGAAAAAGGGAATGGTAGCAGCTATCATCACCTTCTTCGCTACAACACCACCACAAAGAAGAAAGTGATGGCAACAAGTTGTCGTCACCTTCTTCATTACAACGGAATCACAAAAAAAGATGATAGTGCAATATTGTTGTCTTCTTCTTTTCTGCAACACCACCACAAAAGAAGGCAATGGCAACAAGGTGTCGTCACCTCTTCGTTGCAACAACACTACACAAGAAAATAACAAAAAAAAATGAAGAGAAAGGAGGGAGCTTACCTTCAAGCTCCCAATCTAGCCTTTCACTTTTGGCTCACGCTTCAAGTGCATTGTCCTAGCTGCCACTTATGCCCTCTTGTTTCTGGCTCCTAGTTCAGCTCTCCCACTTCAAACTCTCCCAAGTTTTAAGAGGGGTAGGTAAGAGGGGGGAGGTAGGTAGGAGGGAGGTAAGTAGGAGGGAAAAACTTTGGGGCTGAAAAGAGGCTGAAACAACCAAAAACCTTGGGCAAGGGAGGATGTGTTTTTGATTCGTCCCCAAAACAGCTTGAACAGCCTCATCCTCAACTGGTGCATTGGTGGCTGCTGGTTCACTCCAACCTGCTAGTTACACCCCTAACTTATGGAAGGGACAAATAGTTATTGTCGATCATGTAGATGTCATGTACAAGGCTACAATAACCTGATTTTCTGGAAATAAAAGTCAGGACTTTTTCAATCCCATATTTTTACCGAAGTCTAATTGGTTCATTATGGGTTGAAAGCAGCCAAAAAAGTGGCAATTTGGCACTATATTTCACTCATTGATGGAGTTGACAGACAGCTTGGCAGTTTTGCACATGTTATAGAAAAGTTCAGTTTTTGTACCCATGATTGTGTTTTATGGAACTCTACCCTTTCATGGGCAGCTCACAACTTACAACCTTTTCGATGTGCATTACATGGAAAGCATTATCGGTAGCAAGTTTTACGATGGAATTTAACTTTTTATCATAACAGGTCATGACTTTCAATTTAGTTCACCATACTTCGCTAGAAAATGTTTTCCGCACGTTTTCCAATGAGCTAGTGCACCTAAAGTCTCCCTTTAAAGTTGTAATTGATTTGGTTGGTAGCACGCCGATCGATGCACCGATGTGCACCACATTCACGTGTCAATCGTGTTCCAAAGTCTATTTTAGAAAATTCTGTAGCCGAACCCTGAGTTCTGATCCTCATTAAGTCTGGACTCAGGAGGCTTTTATCAACAGGTAGTAAGTTGTAACTAGGGCCGGAGTTTCATATGCTCTAGAAGCAAGCAGAGACAAATGAGTTGACACATGATTTATTCAAAGATCTAATGCAATTAGTTTTTTAGATACACATCCCACTTTCTTTTGAACCACAACAGCAGACCTTACCTGACAACCTGTTGGTACCCTAATTAAAGCTCATTGGCAGAAGGCCAACAGGAGTTTCGCCTGCACTTCAATGGGTTTCAACGTTTCAACCCAAAACCCCTTTTTGAGATCTGAAGGTCCCAGAATGGGCTATACCAGACCCCTCGAGTTACATGCTTCGTTTTTTTTCCTGGTGCAATTTTTGGTTTAGTTGCAATTTAGTTATTTAATAAGTAACATAGGTTGTTATCTCTATTGTAAATAATTTAAACTATGTAAATATAATTAAAAGGGAAAGAAAAATGTCATGGCCCAATTCATTTCTTTTGTTACTTTGGGACCTGAGATTTCAGGACCACCGGCTGGTAATTTTTAAAAGCCCCCTCAGGTGAATAAGGGTGCAATGAGGTGATTTCCTAATTTTCAGACCTACATTGCAGGAGTTATTGAGTTGGATTTATTTTTCTCAATAAAAATTTAATATGAATCAAATTATTTTTTTGGGCAAATTGGGAGTTCAAAAACGTCTATAGCTTGCAAATCAACAATGCAACCTAAAATGTGGGATGGTACCACATTACTCCAAACTACATTGACGCTACAACAGAATTTAGGCTCCAACAAGAGTGGAAACTAAATTTCGAATCCTTGACAAACCTTCTGTCATCCCATGATGACATCCAAGACATCCTGAAATCCAGAATCTTGACATTAGGATCACCCTATTTGTGGGTAGTAAAGCAACTGAAATTTCATAATATACAAGGGCTTGTAAGCTCCAGGTCTCTTGGGTTCAGAGCACAAAAATGCTTGCAACAATGGTTGGTAAATTTTTAACATAGCATTGACGGTAACTCTTGTTCTGTCCGCTTCTGGAAGCAAACCCAGCTAATCTCTTCAACCTAGCATGAATCCACACTGAAAGGAATTTCTGAACCTTAAGGTGTTCATGTTGGCCCCATTGAGCTCAAATATCACACCTCTTGAACAAATACAAACATGTCTTGATGTTCAAAAGTCTCCTACACTAGGAATTACAATCCTGTTTGTATTGATTCAATCCTATCATGTGGTTGATTGCTCTGAACTTTCAAGAAATGAGACAGTTCCCAGAACTTCAAAAATCATCCAGACTTTTGTATTGAATTAAAAATAACAACTAAAAATCTGCAAGCTGAACAGCCGCTAAACAATAGTTTTAAAATCCTGGATGTGGGAAAACAAACTAAGTCCAAAATGAAATAAAAATATTCAAATAGATCTCAAAATCCCAAATGAGGTCAAGGGGTGTTAAACCAGTGCTGGGCTAACTTTTTAAAATACCAGCCAGGTCCTCGGATTGAGAACAAGTCAAAAAAATTTACTGGAATCTAGTTTAAGGCCCACTTTAGACAAGGGTCCAGGGTCCAATTTCCTAGGAACCAATTTGGACTGATTTGAAGCAAATTGAATCCTTGAGTTGGACTATACCTTTGTCCCTAGCCTGATTCTTGTTTCTCCAAATCAGGAGCTCTCCTTTTAGCACTGTTTTTTGGTCCCAACCAATTGATTTTCCCTCCAAAAGAGGTGCCATCGACGTTTAGCCTCAATTTGCCACTTTTTGCTCTTGGACCCTCGTCTGAAGGCCTTAGGACCAATTTAAGGCTTTTGACCAATAAGATTGCTTGAATTCACTGGTCCCTGGACCTTGGACCCTTGTCTAAAGTCACCCTAATATTCCATTTTAAAAAACTTTCATACCAGCCTAGTCGTGGTATTAGGGTAGATAGTTTGGTTTTCAAACACTTAATGGCTAAGAGGCTAGAGGTGTCTTGTCACTAGCTTGGTTGGCAATGGGTTCCAAAGAAAGTTTTGTAGAGCACCTTTGGGCACTCCAATCATTGCTTAGATTGTAGCATTCGGGTTAGAATCGAGTGAAATATGAGTAATAAAAGTTGAGGATCATCTTGTTTTGATTAATAGTGAATATCCCTTGCAATTACAAGCAAGACCTAACAAACACAATTACCCCTATCACTAAATAGTGAGTATCCTATTATCAACAACTCATATGATGACAAGTGGACAACAATTATCGCACAAGCAAAATGAATGGAGATGAAAACGGAAGTTTCATGTGAAAATGTTTATCAACTACAAATGGTTTTGATGAAATATTTCAAAAAGGTTTCCCCATCTATAATGACAAAGTAAACCTTGTTCAAGCAACCCTAACTTTGTTTTCAGTTGGAGGCACCACAATAATAGGGCTTGACATCCCCACCATACATTTCATTCCTATTGTTTGTTGTCTTTTCTTTTGATGATCATCCTCTTTTGACAAAATGTGATTGTTTTTGCTTTGATGTTGTTAACTATTGTTGTAATTGAGCTCTTCATCCTAGCTTCCTCCTTTCTTTTGTTTTTTTCTCCTACTTTGTTCATGCAATTGATTCATAGCTTAATTGTTTGTATGTGATGTAGGTGTGGAACATTATTCTTATTTTTTTTATCATGATCTTGCATTCAAGTTGCACCATGTTCATCATGGATTCTTCTAGGTGTTCATCATTTCTTTTGATGAGTGAAAACACATTAAGGGTGACCCATTTTTGTTAAAAAGTGGCCCAATTTTTTAAATCATTAAAGTACATTTTGTATAGTTGAAAATAGTCATTTTGAAATTTGGTGCCAACATTTTAGGAAGTGTAACCTTGAGATTTGTGTTTGAATGCGTAGTCTTAGAGGTCATGAAGTCTAGGATGTAGGTGTGGAGCTCATATGTTGTTATGGCAACCTCAAGCACACTCCATTGAATTGACTACAACTTCATTAGGGCTTTAGCACAACCCTAGTGGTGTTGCATTATTTGTCCAAGCTTCTATTTGCATCATTGGAGCTATGCCATTGGGATTTGAGGGCAAAGCAAATGCTACTTTGTTTAAACATGACATACAATAAGAAAAGGGAGCTTTGTTTTCAACTATAAAAAAGTGTGTTCATTGAGGTATGTTACTATTTATTGCATTTCATGTTTTGGATTTGTGTTTTGCATATTGATTGAAGAGGAGCCTTAGTTTTGTTTTCACCCATGATTAGGAAAATGGCAACTATTGCCTTTTTGTTCAAGTGTGTATGTTTGCCCATATTCTTATATGTCTATCTCTTTTTGTTTGGGGTGTTAATCTTTTTTCAAAACAATTTAAAGTCCTTAAGAAGAATTATTGTGATTACATTTGAACAACTTGCTTGTTATCAACAACAATTTTTCAAAAATATTGTTTTGTTCAAACCTTAGTTTCAACATTTCTAAAGTTTGGGGTAAAATTTGAAGATGGTTTGCATTGTGTTTTTGGGACTTGTAGGTGAAAAAATGCAAGAGGCATAACAACATGAAGAAAAATTGTGGTTACAAAGGTAATTGGATTTGAACTTCTAAAAAGCTCAAGTTATAAAACCTTAATGAGTTATGTGTGGCACCTTTGGAATATCATCTATTGCACCATCTAAATTCCCAATATCTTCGTCTAAATTGCAAGTCCTTGGTGTCCCATTATACACATCACTAGGTTTAGTCTTACTGTCCATGGCCTTCGGATTTATTGGTTGAATCCTTGTTGCTTTAAACCAATCCTTCATTTTTTAAAACAACAATTGATCCAATGATTTGTAAACCCATCTAACTAGTGTTGTTTTGTTTGGTTCATTCTAGTTCTTCCAAATCATGTTGTTGTCTTTTTCTTTTTTGAAGGTCACTTTGAATGGTTTGAAACAATTCACATTTAAAGGTTGTAATGTGTGTGAAATATGTATAGGTAGAATTATCATGTCCAAGCCACAATATTGTGCCAATTTTATTCACAAAAACACATTTTGAGTTTTGCGACTTACCTTTATGACTATGTATTAATTAGAAAGGACAATTGTGATTAGTGACTATTGAGTTGTTAAACTCATGTCATTTCACCCATTTAATTGCAAATGGCATATAGTTGCAAAATTTAATCATCTTATCAACTATGATATTTTTATTTGCTTATAATATTGAAATTCCATGTCATCATTGACCTTGATTTGACATGTAAAGTGCATGCCATGTCAACCTAATCATTTTACTCAACTAAAAGTTATAAAAGACACCTCGATAAATGGATGACATGTGCTAAAAATATATAAACACATGTTCAATTGTGAGTCATCACACATGAATAAAAGTCAACTTAGCTTAGGTCACCTAACTTAGGCTATGTGACCTAGGCTAAAAGAAACCTTAGCCTCCTAGCTTAAACTAGGTTACCTAACCTAGGTTAAATGGCCTAGGTATCATAAGTTGCAAGAACAAGGACTTTAACCTTTCATTTCCACTTTGGAGTTCAAATCTTCATCCATTGCATTACCAATTTTTTTAATACTAAATCCATTAAACATAATATTATAAACATCAAAGTTTTTAGCCTCAAATTCAATTAGGCCACCCAAGGTGGACATAGGTTAACCTACCTACTACTTACCAACTTAGCCTAGGTTAACCTAGGTTTCCTTAGGTTGACTTTGGATGAGTTAGGTCAACCTAAACTACCTATAAGCCTAGCCTAAGTTAACCTAGGCTTCCTTATGCTAAAAATAAATAAATTTAGATTACCTTGTTTAAAACTACTTAGGTTGTGAACTAGACTTAGATTAAGGTATGCTAAATTTAGCCAAGTTAGAGCTAAACTAAACTAGGCTAGCTTAAGCTAGACATAGATTAAATTAATCTAAACATGGTTAAACATTACTAAACATCTTTAAACACAACTATTTAGGTTAAACCTGGTTGAATTTTTTTAATGTATGGTTAAATCATTTATAATTTACATTTAAAATAGTGATTTAGGCTAAACATGGCTAAAGTAATATAAATGAAAATAAACATTTTTTATGTTAAACATGGAAAATCAATGATAAATTAAGCTAAATTTGAATATTTAGGTTATGTTTGGAAAACCAAAATATAGTTCACAATTGAAACAATACATGGTTAAATCTAAATTGTGATAAAATTATAAACTAAACTATGTTGTTTAAATTAAACTTGGCTAATAAAATGATTGGTCCTATGCAATTGTAGTTGTTTTTTTAATCATTTTGTTTGAATGACTCATGAAGTTAACCATTAGTTGTTAAAGACATTTTTAGTCATTTCTTTAATGGTGTTGAACATTGTAGTTGCATGGGAAAAGTCATAAAAAACATATTTTGGCATTATGAATTTTGGCATTATGAACAATTTTGACCAATCAATAAATGTAATTTTATTGAAATTAATGTCATGAGTCATTAGGTTGACCATTAGTTGTTAAATACATTTTTAGTCATTTCCTTAATTGTGTTGGACATTGTAATTGTATAAAACAAGTCATAAAAGATATGTTTTGGTATTTTGAACATTTTTTATCAATAAATAAATGTAATTTTATTGAAATTAATGTCATATATTATGAGGTTGACTACTAGTTATAACTGTTTGTTAACATGTGGCATGCCACATGATCATCATAAAAATTTGAGTCACTGTTATTTACTACTAATCACAAAAATAAATGATAAATCATTCAAATATAATAATATAAATTCAAAAATAAAAATATATGTACCCAAAAATTGAAGTTGTCATATGGTTGATGAACACCTTAGACTTGGAAATGGTATTGTACACCTACTATGAACCTCTTTTGGTTAACACCTAAATTCTTAATTGTTGTCCAACCTAGATGCATGTCTAATAATAGTTCCAAATTTGAAATACAAACTAATTGTGCTAAATGTACAAAGTTGTTAAAGTCTAATAAAATGATTTGCATGCTTCAATTGTTAAACCTTGTGCTCTAAGACCTCAAGTCCCTTTGCAAGCCTAATGGTTAATCTTGAATGTCTAGACTTGAACAAATACCATCATAAATTCCCTCATATTCCATCTTTGAATGGTGTAACTTGGGTTTGGGTAAGTTTTGCTACGTTTAATAAGAGTTGTTGTAATGTGATTGATAACCCACATTCTTGCATACCAAGTACCCAATAAACAATAATTACCTCCTTTTCATCTATCAACACACTTGGTCAGCCATGTTTCTTGGATATGGTCTTATTGTTGAGGTGATCTAATAACAACGTGAGAGATTTATTCCAAAGTCAGCTAACCTTCCTCAACGATGTGACACATTTTTTCACAGCATCCATAACCTCTTCTAAGACCTTTATTGTCTGAAAAACTTAAACATTTTTACCATGGCACTAGTATAAATTCTGGTTCACCTAAGACTTGTTTTAAGAAAACAAAAAACGGAATAAGATGAAAACCCATCTACTAAGAAATTTCATAGACTTGTTTTAATTATCACTCCAGGTTCCTGTTGGGGTTCTTGAGATGGGTAAATCAGTTATAAGCTTTGCTGTCAAAAACCGCTTTGAATGCAACACACATTGAAGAGCTTGCTACTGACCCTAGTGATAGCACAATGAATGAATGAATGACTTTGTAATGTCAGACAATAAGTACAACTTACAACGTTTTTTGACTGACGAAATTTCTCCGGTTACTGACCCAAAAAAATAAATGGCCTGCACCCTTTCCAAAGCAATTTCGGGGGAAATTTTTCACAAGTGTGCTGATAGACATCAGGAGGCCCAACTGTGTCACAACAAAGTCAATAAATCAGGGTACCTACCACTGCCTTTCTTCATAAAGGCGAGGGCATGTTATCTGAGCTCTTTATGCGAGAAGCCGCTTGTTATTAAACGAAGAAAGAGAAACTGCCACACACACACACATAATCAGAGGTATGGCGAGAGCAAGTTCGCTCTGCACGAGAACCCGCTAGTTTTTTTTTGACACAGGAAGAAAATTCCATACGCACATAGAGTTACGGTGAGAACAAGTTCTCGTTGAGACGTCTGCTACACATGTGCAGCGCCCCTCGGATACAGAATGTCGAATCTCTTGTAAGCCTCACAGCATCACATCAGGTCGCCGAAACTCCCACTACAGGTGCATAGCTCGTTGCCTAAATTGCCAGCTTTGAAATTTTGTGTGTAGTAACTTCAGGTGTACATTGAACAGAATTGAACGTTTTGGATTTTACATTGATCAGAATCCAGTACGTTTTTCCCGTCGAATCACCGCTGAAACTAACATGTATCAGTTGTTCGATTCGGTTTTACAATGTGTTTCAAGGCGTGGTTCTTTCTGCTGTGGTTGTGTTGGTTATCCTCAGCCGCAGAAATTCTTGAGTCCCCAGTCTGTTGTCCCTAGAAGCTTCAGTCGTTACACTTGTAAGTTTGCATATCAAGCCACAAGGTTACTGAGCTTATTGGAGGCAGTTGAAGTTGTGGAATTCGATTCACAGGTCTATTTGGTTGGAGAGAGTCGCCTTCGTTTTCGTTGGTTTTTTCCCTTGTGTCTGCCTATCTTTTGTTTCCTGCTATGTGCGTCTCATGCCTTGGGTTTGGCAAAACAGGGGTGCCTCTCAGAACTGTTCGTGTTGCTAGGTTTATAGTTCTTTCAAACTAGTTCTTCTCTTCCACAGTTATCTTCTTCCTTGTTCCTCAATCTTACCTGGGTGTTTTTTCTCACTTCAGGAAAAGTGGTGATTATCCGATCCCAACCCCTCTAAATCTCAGGTCTTAAGTAGAGATTTTTCAGTCTTTATTTCCTTTTGCATGGACCCAAGATAGGCCAGTAACAGTCCTAAATAGTTGATAAGTATGGGAAATTTTGGAAGTTTTTGTGACTAATACACGTCTCTGCATTTGTTATCCATAACCAAATGTTCATCCAGATGATTGTATGCTTGAGAGAGATAGAGGTGGAGAGGGAATGATACACTGTGAATTATACCAAGAACATGGCTTTCAACAATTCTACACAAGTGGTTTCTCATGGTGGAATGAAATGCTTGAAGCTTCAAAAGTAAAGCCCCAATTCTAGGTCATATGTACATGTAAAAATGGGTCACAAGACTTATTTTGGTAGGCATTGCTGATTTACTTTTCTTTTTAATGCGATTGAGAATAAAGTGTTGAAGAAGTCTCACGTATACTTATTATTGAAGAATCTAGCACATGTACATATCAATACATGTTCCAAAGGACTCTGGTGCAGTCACAATAAAAGTAGCCAGAAGGGTACCAAGGTTAAGGTGTTTTCCAAGGATTGCTAAGCATCGTGTTGCATTGGTACTAATATGGGCTATGTTTACAACTTGGTGGTTGTTTTCTTGAATCAATCAGTTTTGCAAGTCGTTTCATCGTATTATGTCCTAAGATTGCCATTTAGTAGGTAAGCCAACTCGACCATGTTCATGATTTTTCATTCTAATTGATTTGCTTATTCTTTTGTTGATGTGTTATATTATTGGTTGAATAATGTAATATGCATACATTTGTAATAGGTGAGCATTGACTTTATGATGTGATTCTAGGCATGTTAAGAAATTTTGAAGAACTTTAGTTTAATGAAGATGCTTTTGCTATGTGTTATAGGATGAGATGGTGAAGGTGGCCAAAAAAAATCAAGTGAAAAAAAACACGTACACAACCGTTGTTGTCAATAACACAATTTATGATTTGGAATTGCATGAAGAAACTATTTGTGAATCAAAAAAGTTACAAGTGCTCAAATCAAAATCACAAGTGAAGGAAGGTAATATCAATGATGAGCGAACAAGAGAGTCACATTTTTGTGAAGTCAAAATTATGGATAATACAGATGAAACCTACAAAGTGTCCGTGAAAAAGCATCAACCTATGAGACAAATATCAATTCCTCGACATGAGTTGATTAACAACCAGCAGATCATCATCCAATATGATGAAAAGCAAAGGTATGTAGATGTGGTCATCTGAATAAAAGAAATTTGAATTTGCATTGCATATAATCTATTGCTAACCCTTCAACTTTCATTGAGCATTTTCAATGCGCACATGGGCTTTACATGGGCTCATGTTGCCAAAATTATCGATATGAATTGTTTAGAGATGGTGTACAAGGTTGTGAGATGTGAGAGTGATCCTAAGTAACCAAAATTTTGGCAATTATATAGCTTTTAAGTTTATATACATTGAAATTGATTCTATGAAATTCTTACCTATATGTTGTGCAGGTCACTAAAGTGTGATCGAATATATCGTGGGGACAAAAGCTTTAACAAGAACCCTGACATTCATGATACCACGGATTCCAAAAGGCCATGTGAAGAAGAACAGAAGCCAAATGATCCAAATGGGGAGCATCCAGCAAAGCTAGCTGTCAAAGATGTGATACGAAGCCCAAGAAAGACACAACGCCAATTGTTCCCAGATCCAGAAAATTCTCAACTTATGGTAAACACATACAATAAGAAATTTTCAAATGTAGTTGGCTTGGGTTTTGTTCGCCTTAATAAATGCATGATTATACCAACATTGCTAATATTATTTAACTATGAACTTTGTTGCATTTAATTGTTCATTCAATTGTTAAAACATTAAATAGTTGAAGCTAGATGAGATTCATTGGAAGGATGAAAGAGTTGAATTCTTCATCAAAATTAAACTTTATGTGATCAATTTTTGTGCAGATTCTTCATAGTGAACGAGGATTTCAAGAATGCATTGAACCAAACTCTCCAAAGAATGTGACACCAAGAGAAGACCAGAAAACAAAAAAGAGAAAAATTTCTACCGATACATTTGACCTTCATGGTACCACAGATTCCGAAGGGGCATGTGAAAAAGAATGTAAGCCAAATGATCCAGATGGGGAGCATCCAACAAAGCGGACTAAAGCAATCCATTATAACGATGATGTGAAACAAAGCCCTTACGAGACATGAACCAATTGTTCCACAATCTGGAAAATCCTCAACACATGGTAAACGCTTAAAATAGGAAATTTCCAGGCTTGTGTTTTGTTCATCTTAATAAATTCATGATTTTACCAACATTGATTATATAGTCTAACTATGAAGTTTGTTACATTTAATTGTTGATTCAATTGCTAGAACATTAAGTAGTTGAAGCTAGATGAGATTCATTGGAAGGATAAAAGAGCTTAATTCTTCATCAAAGATAAATTTTCTGTGGTCATTTTTTGTGCAGAGTCCTCAAAGTGAGGAGGGACTTTGACAATGCATTGAACCAAGCTTTTTCGAAAATGTGATGACAATAAAAGACTAGGAAACAAGAAAGAAACCAACTTCCAACAAGACATTTGACCTTCATGATACCACGGATTCCAAAAGGGCATGTGAAAAAATGTAACCCAAATTATTTAGATGGGGAATGTTAGTTGGATATAATAAAGATATAACTAGGGTATCAGGAGGAGTAAATTTTCCCAAGTTATAAATGTTAATTAATATTTTTATGTGTTAAATGATTCGTTACTAGTTACTAATTATTTGAATTTAAATTAGTTTCTACTTAGTTTTAAGTAACTAGTTTAGTTACAAGTAATTTCTACTTAAGCTATATAATCAAGTTAGACTTTTGAAACATTTGTCAGTCCTTTTCATTTGGTAACATAGTTTAATTGTTATTTTTTAAATTTGAATTTACATGCGTGAGTTTAGTTTGAACATGCCTACAAAATTTTGAAGTTTTTTCATGTCTTTTGTGTATTTTGTCCATAAATAGTTGGCAGTCCCATCATTTGGGTTCAAATTCATTTTATTTTATCTCCAAAGAAGGGGTGAATCAAAATTTAAAATCTATGGGATCTCATATACATTTTTTATTTTTATGTTGTAAGGATTTCATCTCAAGATTAAGGTTAAAGCACACTAAAATATACCAAGGACTAATCCCTACTACATGAGATCATTGGCAATTCATGTAGAAGAAAACGAAAGGTCAAATTTTTGCATGGTGATATAGAATTAATAATAGTCGCCATCCAAGGATCATGATTGAATTTAATGATCGCTCCATCAAATCTTGTCCATTCCAACCCATGACTTATGACTACATTGCAACTACTATTATTTGCAACTAATTTTGCAATTAAAATTGAAAGTATTATGTAGCACCCTAGTCACAAGTGCTCTTAATCATAATTTCAACTATAGGGTAAAAATGGGGTAAAAGGAACTAATTTTTGTGTAACCACTTTTGAATTTGAAGTCACATTTATATCATTTTGTAATAAAAATCTACAAATTTGTGAAACTTGAACATTACAATATTCATATTAGACTTGTGCAACAACAACAAAAAATTAGAATTTTCCCAATGACATAAAGATGTTAAACCATGTAAAAACACATTTACAAATGATTGTGATGGAATCTATAATTTTAGTGGTCTAAAATATGGTACTTATGAATTTTTCTTATTCATTAATTTCGATGGGGATCAAAATATAAAAGTAAAAAACTATAGGAAGGACTAAGTCCTTTTCATCCCAAGTGGTACACCTATAAGGATTTTCACCCATATCAAATGGTTGTAGTAATGTGCACACAAATGCCTTTTTATTACAATCTAAAGTTCAACAAAAATGTAAGAGGTTTGTGAGAAATTCATCGATGATTGTTGCACCCTTAAGTTTGTGAGAATTTTGAAGAACAAGATATGGTGAAAAGGTCAAAAGGTTCAAGTGGTCTAGGTAGAGGGCAATGATATCCAAGTTTGGTTATTGTAAGGTTTTGTGCACATTATGAGTAAATCATGAAAAGATCGGTGCTGCAACATTTAAGTGAAGCAAATTAAGAATGGAATTTGGGCCACTTTGAATTGTGTGTAGATTCCTTACAACAAGTAGAAACATCATATTGGGAAATTTTTGTAACTTCCCCCCTTACATTCCAATGAAATTAGAACGTAGGTTTTCAAATTTTGATGAAAAATACATGTATGAGTTCAATAAAAGACAACCAACTCACTTGTTAAAATTGCATGAGCATACAATTTCAAATCTAGTGATAATATGATGATATATGTATGGGTTCTTGTTTTGCTTATGCTCATCTGTGATTGATTGTTTTGTGTGTTGCCAGTCAAAAATTGCTCCTGGGGACTGGTCACTGAACCTTGAAAACTACCTTTGATTTTATTAATTGCTGAACAAATAGTTGAAGTTTCCCATGATATCCATTCATGAGGCATGAAATTAGCAGTACCCACCAGCACACCATCCATTGGATGCCCATTATGACTCAGCTGTGGATGAACCTCAACTGAATTAATATCTGGTTTCATTTTGGTAACCCATTCTGTAAGAAGTAGGTCCTATATAGAGGTATGAAAATAGGTGAACACTAGGTAAATAGACAGTTTATACATAGGCAAGGGCTGATTTTACTACCTACCTATGAACTGGGTAGCAAAAAGAAAGCAATGGAGTTAGCTAGGGAACTGGAACCCAACAGAAAACTGTTTCCTGACCACTTGCCATCCATGTTGATGGTATGGTGCCCTGGTGGGTTCTGGTTCACTGTGGCTGACATATACAACCCACAACCATTAAACAACCAGTTCATTATATCATGGCTCTAAATAAAATCCAAGAAAACAAGACTGTGGCCTTGCCATTTACATTAACAAGTCTCTTAAGGCCAATGAAGAATTATGGAAATTCAAATATTTCACCATGCAAAAATATAATGTTCAAAAAATCCTCTAAAAGAAACCAAAAATCCTTCCAGATATTAAAACTCTATAACTAATCTCAAGTTTCAACACAAGCCAAAATATCATCTTTCAGAAATCCTCATATAAAAATAGACCTATTACATAGGGGCCAAAATCCCTTAAGCTGCTATACTCTATAATGAATCTAAACACAATGTCCTTGCCTTGGTAGGCAAGGCCAACAAAGAGCATATATATGAGACATGGTTGTGCACTAGTCCACTCTTGGATTTTTTCAATGAATGTAAATCTGAGACCGTAAACCAAGGGTTTTTTATTGTGGCGAAATTTTGCCATTTTGTGAAAAAAATGGCCCATAACATGAACAAATGATTTTCTTAAAAAATGATCCGAATTTGCCAGATTTTTATTTATTTTTAAATCATCTGATTTTTACCTTGGCTCTAGTAGGTCATCACAAGTATAGAAGTATTTTGAAAACCATATACTCTGTTGTGAGATCTGCTCTGTAGCCAACTGTGACAAAATCTTGTTATTAACAATCATCACTCTAGCAACATTGAAAAACTGGGGGAAAAAAAGAAAAAAAAACACTGCCCTAAACCAAAGGAAAAAAGGGTTTCTACAAGAGAGCTTCATGCATATGTTCCTAACTTGAAATGTCATGGAATTTGAAGGACATTTTATGTTCAAACTTTTACAAGAATGTGTGGTAAGAAGGTGTTAATTGAAAATGATGAAAGTGTAATTTAATGAAATTTTATATGTTTCACCAAACACATACATTTCATTGGAGATTGGATAAGTTGCAAAATCCCTTGGTACACTAATGTCAAATTGTGTAAATATTTGCACTTAATTATATGATAGACTCATGGCTCTGTCTTTTAGTTGCAGTTACTTAACAGCTTTTATGTTTCTTTTTTTAAAATGATGAAATGATTAAAACACTAAAGCTGCCCAATGAAAAAAAATTATTCAGATTGACTTCTAGGGAAATTATTATTATTATTATTATTATATTGAAAAACTATCAAAAAGGGTTGAAATTAAGATTCATGTCCCACACCTTTTTAAGATGGGATGTTTTGGTTCTGGGTCCTATAAAATTGGAAGGTTTATTTGGAATTGCTGATTATTTGAATCCTAAGCATTTCATGATGTAGAATCTTTTGAATCCTAGGAGTACTGTGGATGGAATGTAACCCAAAATTTAAAATAGAAAGCACACAAATATTGAGATGCAAGACCAAAAATGAATCAACCATGGAATTGTTTCATTTATTAATATTGTCTAGTTTTCATCTTATTAGCATTGCAAAATCTCTTGCAAGAAAACAATCTCCAAGAAATTACACACAAAGCAATACATTACTTGTAGTAGAACCAGCCACAAGATATTTATTAGTGTCCATATGATAGAGTGTCACTAGATACTTCAGCATTTTTTGGGAGAATAGCAACCTTGATAAGTTGATTTTGGTGCAATGTTGAGTGGGCCGATGATGGGAGTCCTTTTGTTTGACATTACCACATATCTGCACTAGAACACATTGATATTGTATTAATGCTGCATGCTTCCAAATGGGGTTTTTCTTCTGAACATAATACAACATGTAACCGCTGAGATACAAGTATTTAGCTTCACAATCCTCACACTTGATAATCAACCCAATTCCAATTATTCCATCAATTCTTATGCTGAAATGCAATGGCTGAAGTTCTGGAATGGATAAACATCAAACAAACAAATTTGTAGTCAATTTTGAGAAATATACATTCCATTAATCTCTTTGTTGAAAAGTTTTGAGGAATAGAGTACATAAATATATAGATATATAAGCTATGCAAAATTGCACCTTTTATTTTGTGCTGGATCCAAACACATTTGTGTCAGCCACCATCAGGGTGCTGAATCAATACCTATTACCAAAATACAGAAGTCAGATCATCTTCTATGAAATTTCTACTACATTCATTTACTTGTGCATCCAGTTGACATTATTGTCATTAAAAACTACAAAAGAAGGTGACATTGTGGATTGTGTGCCCAAAATCAATATGCAGAAAGTAAACCGAACAAAATATCACTGTAAATTTGAGTTCAAAGTGACAAATGTTTTAGCAATATTGACAAGCCATGCATGAGTGAACAAACACCACCACCAGCACCTATAGCTATTAATTAAAATGACTTTAATTTTTTTTAACTATTATACATAGGCAAAGCAAAGAAAAAGGAAAAGAAGGGGTTTAGCAAAAAGTCCAAGAATGATGTACCAGCAAAGACTTGAATCCAAGAACTCAATAGTATCACAATTCCATACTATCAAAAGATATCAATAACAGGATCTTACAACAAGATAATTAATATTTAGTGTACTGTGATCAAGTCCTGTTTTTAATTTTTCTTTAAATTAAAAAAAATTACAGTTGTAATTTGGCAAATTAGCTTTGTCAGATTATAGAAAGGGGTTAGACTTACTGCATACGAAGCCTGTGGGGTTCTGAACATTGCACTTCCCAGGCAAGGCTCGAGCTGCTTGTATATCCAATCCCAGTTCCTCCCCGGCTATGGCCAAATCACACAAGCATTGGGGTCCTCCATCTTGTGCTGCTACTTGTGCTATATAGTCACAGCAGTCTGTAGGTGGTACGCTGTTGATGTCTTGAGCAGAACTGAGGCATGAATCATATTCTTCTATGCCTGGACATGCGGCATTCACATCTGTTACCATCATGGCCATGATTATGACCATGAGCAGTAGTAGTCCCATGTACTGGGCTACAGATCTTGTTGTTGCAGCTGGAGCATGAGATAAATTCCCCATTTTTTTATTTTTTTTTTCTGAACTTTGATCTTAGCAATTACACTCCTTGAGTATTATTACATACTATAATTTGAAACTAAAAGAGAAATTGCAAACTCAATCTTCACTGTAGCCACTAACTCAACCAAGAGAAGATTGCCAAAGATTGAAGACTAGAAGAGGCACAATAATGGTGGACTAAAGACAGCAACAAACTGCTTCACCTGAGCTGATTTTGAGAAAATGGGATTCTGATGTTCTTATAGAACAAGTGATGACTGGCCAGGACGTACCACAATTTGTTGTGTTGATAACATAGTAAGTCTAGGTTGATTAGTCATAGTCATCTGTCATGTTAGACTGTGAATCAATCAGGCAGTCATGCAATTATTGTGACCAATGTATGGTGGTGATAGGTAGCAGTTGGTTGTGTTGGGTTGACGCATCTATGTCAAGATCATATCAGAAAATATGTAGCTGGTGAACAAGGCACAATTGTGCAAGGAATGTTGATGAATGTATACTAGAGCATGTAATGTGGGGTGGTGAGTTGTAGCAGCGCAGATCATGGATTATAGATTTGGTGAGAGTATGTGATCAAAAATGTGGCAATTGGGTTTCTGACAGTTAAAGCCAATTCACTGAATCTGGTAGGCCTGCATCATCACAGGCAAGCTCTGCAGTAGTGTCTTGGGTCTCAGAGTTAACAATGAGTTACCACAAGCTGCTTTCCCCTAGGTTTGACAGTTCAAGGATGAGGTTTGGCTACTATTTTTGTGCATATAACGTGCTGTGTTTCTCTGGGTAAATGATAAATTGGGCTTCTCTCCAGGATCATCTTGCAGGCATTCAAATGAGGCCACCAGCAATGAGAGTGAACTACCTCTGATTGAAGTCACAATTTTGGTTCTCCTTGGGGAACAGTCCTACATCCAAACTGCTTCAAAAGAAGATGCAAATCTTCACTTGCTGATACCAAAGGTTCTTATAAATGTGTGGTGCCAATCCTCACTTGTTGGACACCAAAGGTTCTTTGTAAGAATCTGGTGTGGGTTGCTATGAAATTATACATTCTCATCTGGGTCTGTTGATCCCAAGGACCATGGCACTGATTCAACCTCTCGTGATGGGACATCCATAACTAATCAGTTGTGTTTGATTGAGCAGATGTCAAGATTTTCTCTCCTCTTTAATTGGATATAAGGCCTCTTTTTGAAATTCCTCTTATATGTAGGCTCTTGATTCAGCAAGCAAGGGGACCAATACCAATTGGTCCCTTCGGATTTGGCTTCATAAATTGTTTACAATATGTCCAATATTAGGCACCATTTTCTTTCACTCCCCATTGTAAATTGTTAGCATGTCCTACTGCATAAAGGTTTAGATGGTTTGTGTCTCTACAACCATTTTCCACTTCTCACCTTCTACACATTTGTTTGCACATGTTTTCTATTGCAATATCCTTCATAATGAAAGACTTTTGCACCAAACTTTTAGGTTCAACATGGGTGGTTTATGTCAAGAATCTAGATAATTTCATTGTGAATTTGCATAATCCTATCATGATGGGTGCAATTTGAAATATACATTTGTTTATATTTATGCGAGTACATTATTTGTCACCACATGAAATGATGGTTGAACGGGTAAGGATTTGGTTTAATGCTCTAAACATGACAGTTCAGTTTTCTTTTGTGACATCTTATAGTTGTGACTTAGAAGATTGAATTTTTTAAAATTAACATATATATTTCACAATGAGTCATAGTTCTAGTGACAGTGTAGTGACTTTCCAACATTCTGATGGAATTTCTTTAATTTTATTTAAAATATTATAATTTTAGAATTAGTTTTTAGTCCAGCCACATCATTGATGCATGTTGGATTTTGGCATAGCCATGTTAGCTAGCACTACTGGACACTTTTGCCAACACAAACATGACACATTGGAGCCAAGTAGTCATTTAAGCATCATACATGTAAATGACATGCTAACGAGTTGATGTTAAAAATCATGGGTGTCTTTTTATTGACAAAAAAACTTCCAAATGTCTGAAATGACTAAATTTTCAATCAAAACATATAGGGAACTCTTACACCTTGTCCTAAATGATGGCATCCTAATTGCTCAAGGGCATCATGCAAAGACTCAAAATTAAAAACCACATGAGTGGGATTTCCTCATGGACCTAATCAATCACGTGCAACATCCACAAATTACTAAAAAAACAATTGGATTGAAAATTTGTTTCTTTAAGCATCTGCCATGTAAGAACAACATACAACATGGTCTGAAACAAACTACACAATGTCAAAGTGGTGGTCTATGGATTGTAAGATCAATCTATTTGAAATCTTCAAAAAAGATAATCATGGTCTTCAAAATTGGATTCACATTATGATGCATTGATGTAATATATACAATGCAAAAGCCAATGTTTTCCTACTTGCCTTAGCAAATTTGTAAGATCAATTTTTTCCTTGGGTTCTCCTTCTTCACCACAATTTCTCCTTGAAATACTTCTTATATCAATTAATTGCATGTTTCAATTTGTCTTTCCAAACTTCAACACATGTGCATGCCCATATCAACACAAATATGCCCATGTAGCAAGCTATGATTCTATAGTGGATAAAAATATGATAAAGTAGACCAAAAAGGGTGTAATTCAAAAATTGAGGTCTTTCATTGAATCTATGCCAAAACTAGATTTTTTGAAACAAAATGTATAACTTTTTAGAATTTAAAATGCTACACTCATTCTAGAATATTATAAGTATTAGTTTATAAATTTGAAAATAGATAATTAAGGTTTAATGTGTCATGAGTAGATTCATGGGGGGGTCATATTGTGTTTATTATTAAACTACATGCATCAAAGAAGGTATTGTTGAGGTATCATGTGAGGGATCTTTAAATTTTCCCACCTTATTATTATATAACATTTTAATATCCACATATTTCACTACTAGGAAATGTGTCCTAGTTCACTATGGATTTCACTA
>Ga0116228_10000809_pt1 | contig 24657 bp, 24 predicted proteins | sample S1TSphfallax_2_FD_89694 | JGI IMG/M metagenome (GOLD analysis project Ga0116228, IMG submission 89694) | Host-associated microbial communities from peat moss isolated from Minnesota, USA - S1T2_Fc - Sphagnum fallax MG | ecosystem: Host-associated > Plants > Peat moss > Unclassified | place...
AGATATTGGTTCAAAGGGTTGTGTGTTACTTCGTAACTGATACCTTGGTTCTAGATGAGTAGTACTATTTTCATCATCCGAGGACATGGTGTTGTCCCATGCCCCAAAATTTTGTGATAGTACACAGCACTAACTACAAAATTCTAACACAACGTACAATTTGAAAAGTACCATGTGTTGTTGTGAATGATGCAGGACGCAGGACGAAAGTCCGACAGACGAAAATCGGCAATGCAATGTTAGAGGTCACCACGCCGCAGCTCGCCCGTGAGCTTTGTGGCGATGGTGATGGCAACGTGGAGTTGCAGCGGTGTAAGCTCGCGTTGCTACAGCACTGCAAGCTCGCGACGCTACAACATTGCAAGCTTGCGACACTACAGCACTGCAAGCTCGCAACGTTATAATGCTGCAGCTCGCGTCGCGACAATGTTGTGATGCTATTGCAGCACGTGTCGCGGGAGCGTTGCAGCGCTGTTGCAGCGCTGTTGTAGCACGCGTTGCGGCAACGCTGCGGCGTTGTTGCAGCTCGCAACAACGACGAAAAGCAGTGCACTATGCAACGATGGCAAGCGGCTCTAGTGCTCGCGGCAACGGCAGGCAGGGCTACACTGCTCTGCAGCGATAGCAGGTGGCCAGCGCCGAAATTTTTTTGTTTTTTTTTTTACTCCAGAGTTTCAAAGAGAGAACGAGAGCAAGACAGATAGAAAAGAAATAGGGCTTCGAAACCTGTTTCCCGGCTTTGTTGGTTGGCAAGCTCCTTCCTGTCAACTCCCTCCTTCAACGTCAACTCCCTTTAGCGGCAGCAACAACACTAGCACCCTCCGATAGCAACAGCACACTAGCACCCTCCGGTAGCAACAGCACTAGTAGCACCAGCAATACTAGAAGTAGCAACGATAACTTAAAAACAAACTCAAGAACTTACAAGCAAAAGAAATCTGTGGCTTTCAACATGAAGCATAGAAAGTGTAGTTTTTCTAGAATTGAAATGTATTGCAAAGAAGTAGTGAAAGCGTATGTAAACGGTGGCCATGTAGTGACCACCGTGAGCATCTAGAAAATCCCAGTAAACTATGGAGGCAACTCTCAAAACAAGGAATTCTAGAAAAACTAAGAAGAGAAAGAAAGGGTTGGACCTTTTATATCGTTGCCAACAATTGAAACCCTAAGTACCTAATGGCGTACAGTCGCCTAAGACCGTGCATTAACCCTAAAAGCGCACATGGGCATGCCCATAACTGGCCATCATGTATGAGGCCATGTACGGGCATGACATCTACATGCTATTGAACTATAGATGGACAGAATGCCAACACAACTTACTTTTGAAAAGTTTAGACCATAATTACATGTACCAACTAGTAGGTCATAATCTACAGAGGGATTCCCATTTGAATTTGAACTAGGGAGAATAATGGTATAGGAGCTAGGATCATTTGTAGAAGGATCTAGAGATCCTATAACTCAAACAAGTACACCAAAGTTGGTGGAGGAGGTAGTTGCAGAAGTAATGAAAACATATAAGGCAATTGAATTATTTTAGACCATGGTAATTGTGAGTTTGAATATGAGAAATTTGACTATGGAGGTAAACACTCTGAAGAATAGATTACTTACAAGGGAGAAGGAGAAGGCAATGTTACATGAGGAATTGGATAGGAGAGAGATTTCCAAAAGGGGTATAAGCATAATGTGGAAATTTAGAGGAAGAATAGGGCTAAGGTTGAGTAGAAAAATAAAGTACTCATTAAAAAACTATAGGATGAGAATGAAGAGCTTAAGGGTAGCATAACATGGCTAAAATCATACGATGAAAAATTACAAAATTTAAGGTATAATGCTGAAATCTAGGAAACCACAAAAAAAAAGTGGATAGAAGCATTGTTTCTTCATAAGAAATAATAAGAGGCTTTGGATAGTCAAATGAAAGCATTGATTAAGGAAAAGAAGGAGAAGGAAAATGTTTTGTCAAATTTGGAATTGATAAATTTGAAGAATGTATGTCTGTTGTAGTTTAAGGAGCTTAGAAGAAATAAAACAAAGGCAAAATGAGAGCAATTAATGGAGAACAATTAATGGAGAACAAGGAGTATCAGAGAACTTTACAGCACTTGTAAGCATAGTTGGAAAGGGCACATGGATAGAGGAAAAGTTTGGATCTAACTGATATCAAGAAAAGATTAAAGGATTATGAAGAGATGTTGCAATACTATACTTTGATGAGGACAAAGAACAAGATGAAGGACTTCGAGGTAGAATCTGAGGAATGGTGGGAGGTTACAGAGGAATATTTTACAAATGAATTGAAGAAGAATTTGGTTCAACATAGAGCTAATGAAAGAATTTTGAGGTACAAGTTGGAAGCTTATAAAAATATATATCCAAATTTCATTTGTGGCAGTCTAATAAATATAGAGGTATTGGATTAAGATGAAGAAACATAAGTAAGGCCTAGTGGGATAATTAAGGAGAAGGAAGTACAAACTAAGGAATCACAAGACCATAGAAGTGGAACAGCTTAGGAGGAGGCAATATAGCCAAAGACACCATAAGACCTTAGAGGAGGGGGGTTAAGAAGAAAAAGAACCAAAAGGAATTCAGGAACAAGGAAAGGTGGAGGTTATTCTAGCACTAGAAGAAGAGATATCCAAGATATAATATCTAGAAATATAACCACAAACTAAATTAGTGGGGGAGGAGATTGGAATTGCAAAACAAAATGTAGATGTAAACCAATGGTTTTTATGTAGATTAGGAGTACATCATTGTAGTAGGGGAAATAAATGCTTAAAAGGATATAGAATATTCTCGTTTCATTTTTGTCATTTTGCAAGGATTTCGAGGATGAAATCCAAAGTATAGAAGGGGTAATGTTAAGAGGGTAGGATGAATATGTGATTTTGGATGAATAAGGTAGTTAAGATAAGGACTAATCAAGGAACTTTATTAGTTTGAATTTTGAATTCTTGTTGTTTAGATCATGATGATGTGACTTGGGATAGTTCAAAAAGGGAGATTTTTTTTTTTTTAAAGGAAAGAAAAAGATGAGACAAGAGAGTTTTTAGAGAAGAGTAGGAGGAGCTATAAGTACTTGTAATAGAAAACCATATACTTTGTTTTGATATAGCATAAATTGTTGTTTTGGATTTTTTTTTCAACAAAACATGGGATTACACTATAATTTGGGATTCATGTTTTCAATAATACAAAGAAGCACAAACTTCTATAGTGAATTTTATGTTCATCTTTTATGTCAATTTTCTATAGTTTTATATTATGATGAAATGAATTGTAATCTTGTTTATGGAGTTTTTAAAATGTATTCTGAAGTGCAGATTTTAATTATATGCAAGAACCATGAATTTGATGAGAGAATGAATTGTAATGTTAAGTTTGTTGATACTTAAGATATAAATAATGAACATATGCATGTGAAATACAAATATGTTATTACATTAATGTGAAATATTTTACAAAAATTTAAATTTCACTTCTACCAGTTTAAAAATGTTTAATTAGAAATTGTTTTTGTTATGGCATTAATCACCAAGTTACTTAGAAAATCTTAAGTGTTTAAATGAGTTGTTGAATGTCAAACCATTCGAGAAGACATAAAAAATCAACACATTTAAACTCTTATACTCATTAATCTTAACTGGGAATTAGAATTTCATGTTCATACTTATGCATATTAACTAGCAATAGGGGAAATATTAGCTCAAAATTCAACATGTAAAATAGATCAACATGTTATGTACTCATTACAACTGCTTAATTTTGTTAAGAGAATTATACTACTATTGACGCACTCCTAAGTTTCTTGTTGGACCCACTTGAGGGTCCAAGTGTGTTGAATTGCGAAAAGGTGGAACTTGGAGCCGCTCCTGACTTTCAGCACTAAAGGGGGTAAAAGGGGCGTGCTAGAAGTCCAGGGATTAGACTAGGAAGAAGGTCAATTATGTTGTTACACGGTCCTGCATCCAAAACCAACCCCAAGTTGGTTAGAACTCATTCTGCATCCATTTGGTGTTGGGACAAGCCACGGGCGACCTTGGACTCATTTGACTCACCACGGCCCAGACTCGGGGGAAGCCACCACCTTCCCCCATATAGTATTATTTGTGTTACTCCGCGGGAGCCACATTCGAATGGCACTTTTTCCCGGGACTCCCAAGGAGGAGTCTCGAAACTATCTCGGGTTGGACTCCTGGGACTTTGAACACTCATATCTCCCGGCTCCAACCTCTAATTAGAGTGAGGTCTAAACCAAAGTTGTAGCTTTCTTTGAGAGATTTCCAATGCCCCATCGAACTCCTTCTACAGACGTCGGGAAGAGGTCGATTCTTGACTTTTAGTGGTCGGGAGTCAAATTGCCAATTTGACTCCCGACCCTTCTTTTGCCCATAACTTGGGCTGCAAATGTCCAAATGACTCATGCGAGGCCATTTTGGACATTTAAACTTCAAGACCTTTCCATTGATATAAAGAACACTCCAATGCGAGGTGTTTTGACCCCTGAAATTGAGCTCTGAATTTTCGGGAGTCCTCGAGGGCTCCAAGTCCCCACTTTTGGGAGTGTGAGTTTCATCTCCCCACTTAGCCCAAAGTGGGGTTGCGAAAACTATAGATAGAAAAGCTTTAGTTATGGTTTATGCCTTACACAAATTTAGGCATTGCTTATTAAGCAATAGGTTCACATTTTATGTAGACGATATGGCTTTAATGTATTTAGTTAACAAGCTATAGGTTATTCGTAGGTTAATTAGATGGTTCTTGTTATTTTTGGAATATGATTTCAAAATCATATACAAACTTGGTAAGTCGCATCTAATGGCAAATGCATTGAGTAGATTACCCAATCAGACTAAACCTATTGGAGTACTTGATCAAACCTATGATGCCTCTATTCACTTTACAACTTGAATGGTTATAGAATGTTTATGAATACCTTTTAAAGGGAGTGATGCTAAAAATATTTGCTATGTCACAAAGACAATATTTAGCCCAAATAGGTAAACCATTTGTGCTTCAAGAAGGAGTATTATATAGATTTGGACATAACAAGTTTCATTGAATTCTACAACCAAAACATGTCCCCATAGTTTTGCAAGAATTGCATCGAGGAATTACAAGAGGCTAGGGCATTTATCTTCTGACATCATTGTGAAAAAAATCCTTAATGCTAGTTATTGGTGGTCGATAATGAATCAAAATGTTCATGAATATTGTTGAATATGTGATCAATGTCAAATAATAGGTAACCTACTAACATAAAATTTGGCCAAATTGGTTACTATGTTACTTGACGAACCATTTTAAAAAATGTGGATTGGATTTTATTGGACTTGTTAAACATGCAAGTAGAATGTCATGTAATTGGTACATTTTGGATAACCACTTACTATGCAACAAAGTGGGTGGAAGCATGAACACTTTGCACCAACACTATTGCAATAACCACCAAGTTTTTGTATGAGCATATTCTTACAAGATTTGGATGTCCATTTATAATTGTGATTAATCAAGGTACCCATTTTATCAAGGATGCGATCAAATACCTTATTAACCATTTTATCCTTAGACATATCAATTCTACTATTTATTATCCATAAGGAAATTGACAGGTTGAGTTTATAAACAAGGTTTTCGGAACCTTATTAACCAAACTAATTGATGAGAATAGAAATGAATGGGATGAACACCTATTCACAGTCTTACTTTCACATCGAATTACTTACAAAGTTGGAACTAATTATACCTCGTTTCAAATTGTGTATGGATTACATCCATTATTACCTACATAATACATGTTACCATCTAAACCATGTGAAAATAGAAATCCATAACTTGTTGGAATCCTAACTAATTGATTGTCTGAATTAGAGAAACTACAAATGAACAAGTTGATTGCACAAGATTTAGTTGTTTCTAACAAATGGAACACATCATTATGGTCACATAATTGGTTCATCGAAATAAACGTTCAATTTGGAGACTATGTATTATGGTTTCAAGGAGCTATTTCCAAACATGCACCAAAATTTCAAAGACAATGGTTTGGACCATATAGGATCCAATATTGTTTGCCTAATAATATTGTTCTAATTTTCACTATTGATATGTTTGATCCTAACTTTGTGCTTGTCAACGTCAACAAGTTGAAACCATACATGTTCATTGAAGATAAAACTTTGCAACTTCTATTAACTAAACCTAGTGACCTAGTTATTAATGAACTTGTTCAAACCAAATAACCTGAACCACTATTTGTTGAACCTAAAGATCTTCAACCTATGGCATTTGAACCAATTAATAATCATTTGATACATGATAGTATTAAAAGAATAAATGTGCATGTTCATTATGACCATGATGTGCTCGTTTAAGACAAACAATGCAATTGTTCACAATGATCAAAATGATGCATTTAGTGAGGCGCTTATTGATGTTTACATCGTAGAAGTCTCTAACTCTAAAGGTCGCATCTATTCACAGCCATACAATTCTTACCAATTGAAACAATATAGAAAATCATCACAACCTTTATTTTGTCTCTTCATTCTTGTTTACTTCTTCATATTATTAAAGGCCATCAGTGAAAGTGCCTTAGAGAAGTTAAGACAAGAAACAAAGGAGAAAGAACTTGAGAGAAAAGTTGAAGCTTTTAAAAGAGAACAAATAAAGGAGAAAATGAAACATGTTAGATTGATTGGAACAATCTTTGTAGAACTATTAACTTTGTGTGTACCCATAGCAAAGGATACTAAATTTTTTGAACAAGAGTAGAGAAATAAGGAGTTAGAAGAAGAATTAAAAGTAACCCTTCATTTTCTTAAGAAAACCATTACTTCTACAACAAAACTAGCACCGCAAGTCATTGTTATTTCATATTCATAGGAAGAGGTTGAAAGTTTACTTCAATATGTTGTTGAGGAATATACAAAGCAAGGTTCTTGCATCAAGACCTATGGAAGAAGAGGAGTTGTAACAACTTGTTGAAGAATAAACAAAACAAGTTTTTGCACCAAAACTTGTGGGAAAAAAAGAATTGCAGCTTGTGAACAAGGATAATGGAGAAGAGTTTTTTTAAGAACTCTTTGAAGAAGAACCTATTTGTATTACTATTCCTAGACACCCAAGATTAAAAACCAAAGCCATGATGAAGCAAAAAGGCAAAGCACTTGTAGAAGAATAAGTTGAGAAACATGTTAAAAAAAATAGTTTCTAAGGTGAAGGAGAGCCAAAAAATGTTGCATTAGATGAAAATGGACTCCAATGAATTCAAATGGGCTAGACAAACTAGTATAGAGGGCCTATTCAACTTGCAATGGATTACACCAAGAGAAGACATGTTATAAGATTTTTTACAAACTTGGGAAGTAATAAAGGATGAAAGAATTCTAGGGCGAGTATGTGGTCAAGAAATTATCATTGATCATGTACTTATTAATGAACAACTTATAATCTCCAAGGAAGGAATAATAGATGTTGTAAATGCAACTTTTGACAAAGCCAAAACCACCTTGGAAAAGATTGCAAGTTCACATGCCTTCATTGAAAATGAATAGTGGAATGTAATATACATGGAGGAATTTTATGCTAGATTTACAGTTATTTTGCAAAATTTTTACCAAAGAGTGCGATTAGCCTATTTTAGCAATCGGATTGCTATTATTTTTTACCTAGCCAACATGGGGCAACCTATTAATTGGTGTTCCATAATGTTGACCCAATTATTAATTGAATTGACTCATTAAACAAAATGTCAAAAGAAGGCAACATCTAACCTAGTTTCTAGCAAAACTAAAGGAGATAATTGTTATTTAGGGCCTATCCTAGATATTTTATTTAGGAAATGGTTCCTTTTATTTGAGGTGCCTTCACTAAAAACAGTAACCCCAGAGGAACATGTGTCACCAGCTAGCCAAAAGCAACAAGTTGTGTAACAACGACAAATTTCACCTGAATTTATTATAAAGGAGCAGTTCTTGAAAGAAAGAAGACCATCATGTTCAACCACTGCATCTCCTTTACCAACACATTGGTTTCATTGGCTAAAGACATGTATAGAATTGCCTACATCAAGGCACAAGTTAAGTCTTGAACATGTTACCTCACCACCAAGAAAGAAGTCTATAACTACTTTTGGATCACCAATTGTTGATTTAAAAGAGGACAAGGAAGGAACCTATTTAGATGAGATTAGAGTTAGAGGAGGAGAAGAGCTTTATGCAATAGTTACACAAGGTAGCATTGAAGAAAAACCTAAACCTAATTTGGATCAAGTAATTGACAACATCCAAGTTGAACATGTTGTGTTTACTAAACTTGTAGTACCCATTGTAGAACCTACACAACATGTAGTTGTAACCACATAATCATCCCAACTTGCTCAACCTATAGTTGAACCTATGCAAATAGAAAATCCATAATTTTTTAGATTCCAACTTGTCCTAGTTTCTAATCATTCCACAGAATAACCTAAGACATATTAGTATGTTTCTAGAACAAGTTGCTAAAAGTGCCACAACTTGGTTAGGGACATTGTAAGAACTTTCAAACCTTAAGGTTGAATTTGTGCAAGTAAAAAAGAACCTATTTGAGATCCACAACCATTTATAAACTTGTAGCCTAGCCTAGAGCTAGAGATGGTGCATAAGACTTTGAAGAACTATGACAAAGAAATTGGTGAATGAATAGGGTTGAACATGAGAACCAGAACTTGTCCAATAAGTTGAAAGAGGCAGAATAAGTTAGGAAAATTAAAAACCTACAACAAGAATATGTAGAGCTCAACTAGTTCAATTAGAAAACCCACAATGATTTGAAGCTCTTTAAGCTTATTTGGAACAAATGATGCATGACTGCACCAAAATGGAGGAGTTTAGTATGTAACAACAAGGTGTCATAATCGGTTTGGAGCAAACCTATCAAGACTTCAAAGTTTGAAAGGGAAAAACAAAGTTTGATTGCGTAAATCCAAGACTGGAAAGGTAAGTATGAAACAACCAAGGTTGAATAAACCCGACCCCATTTTATCTATTAGGATGAACAAGTTGAAGGAGTTTGAGGAGTTATTGTTGGACAATACATTATTCAAAGTGCAGAATCAAGCCTTGGGAGACAAAAATCCCAAGTGGAAGGAGTGGTGGCAAACTATTCAGGAGTTCATGGAGGAGCAAATTCAAGACAATATGGAACTAACTTGCTCTAATGAACAAAGTTACCAACTTCAACCACACACATACCAAACTGCTTTCCTTAATTTTAAATATGAATTCTTTAGTTTTGTATATGTGGAGATTGGAACTAGTAGCAAAGTTCCAACACCATATGTGGTACAACCTATTACCATTACCAAACAAACCAATTAGTCAACTAAAAGGTGGAACAGATTTAGAAATCATAGCCTTACCTGTTTAGACTTTTATTATACTTGTTCAAGTTACCATTGTTGTCAATGAACTTGTGAGAGTTAATGAGAAATATATTAAGGAACATGTTGAACCTATTAATCCTTCATTCATCATATTAAACAATAATGTAAAATCTTTGGAATTTTAATTTGTTAGTTTACCTCTAACCCCACACCAAATAGGTATAAGTCAGGAGATTATTCTAATTTCAAGTACCCTGCATGCCTTGGAGGTATTCATGACACCCATAATGACCTTTGAAGACTGACTTGATCAATAAAAGACTACAACGCCAACAAGTTTTCAAATTTTGAGCTAAGCTAAACTTGTGGAGGAAGGTGCTAAACTTATTGAAGGAACCATCAACCAATCGGTTGCAAAAGACCAAGCTAACCTAGGATTTTGAGTTAGCATTTTGAAGACAAAATGTAGTTTTCAAAGGGGGATAATGTTACCCATATTTAGCAATAGGTGACCTAATAGGTTGAAAATGTAAGCATGTTGTTAAACCTAATAAGTGATTTAACGTGTTATTTAACCTAACCTATAGTATTGATCTAATTAGTTCTTGAACTTGATTGGTAATATTAGACTAGGTTAAAGACATGTTGACATGTTAATCAACATAGCTATCTGCAGAACCTATACTTGGTATAATAGGTAGTTTAACAGGTAGTTAAACATGGTCTAATTTTTTAAAAATTTGGATTATTAGTCTAGGTACTAGCTAATGACTTTTTATAATGGTTAGTTATGATTGTTGTATTTTGAAATAGCTAGTATAAGACTAAGAGGACAAACTTATTTTAAAGACTTTTGATTTCATTTTTGATTATGTGTTTCATTCCTTCACTTATGGAACATGAATTATTTTCTTTAGCCAACTTTCTTCAAGCTTTTAGTAATTTGTATATGTTAGTTTAGGACTTAAAATTATTTTTAATTTTATTAATTGTTTGTATATACTTGTTATTGTAAAAAAAACTTGTTGGTGAAGAATTCAGAAGTTGAATAACCTTAATGGGAATAAAAAAACTTGTTAATAGAAGGCAAGGTTTTTATTGCTTGTATTGTGGAGCTTACAACCCTTCATGATGAAGTGAAACATTTTGTTGTTAAACACATTTTCCTTGTTATAAGTGGATGAGTTGTCTTGCTAAATATTCTTAACAAGGCAAATTATTTATGTTCTTTGCATGCAATTTTTCTGCTAAATTGATGGTCTTCCTTCTCCACTTCAAAAGGTTCTAGATTTGTGCCTCATATCTTCTCTTCAACAAGACATATATTATGAATGTGCAAGTGGGTTAGTTATCCTTAATTTGCGTGTGCATTAGAGTGCATGAATGACAAAATTAGGTGCATTTGGTTACATGAACTAGCTGTTACATCAAATGAAGGCTTAAGTTTGGAATATCTTTCAAAAAGAGTTGTTGTTGGTGTAAGGTATGCATTTTTTCTTTTTGTCTCATTTTGGATTTCTTCCCTTATCTCCTTTGCACTTTGATTTACTTGGTGTGCTTTATGCCATGTACATGTTATTGTTTAAATTTCTTCTCATTTTTGCTATGCTTTTAAGATTTGGGTTTCCTCTTTCATTAATAGAAAATGGTCATTTTACAATTGGTCCCAACAACTAATTTTTAGTTGCAAGCGACATTTGTAACTTAAATTTCAATAGTCATTTTGGACAAGTCACATGTGACTTTAATTTCAAACAACAAAAGAATTTTGGATGAAAGAAAAACTCGATGAAATACCTTCATTCTTTGACTAGTCATATATTTATTGTCACTTACAGCTAGGATATGAATTTTTTGGTGAACATTGGGAACAAGTTATGTGTTGCCACGTGCCCCAAATTTCAATAATTAGAAATATTTTTATTATAGTTTTGAAATGATCTAAAACATTTTTTTATATATTTAGATGGTATTAGATTGTGACACATGGTGCAATAAAATTTTTCCATGTACGTGACATGTTAATTGAGTTTATCCAAAATAAATTAAATTGTATTTAGGCATGTAGGTCGAACTTGGTACCTACTGACTTATCTACGTAAGCCAAATACCTCCTTGAGTAGGTAGATAAATTAGAGAGGTAGGTAGCTAGGTGTAAGTACATGAATATTTTCATTTTATTTTGAATTAAAACTTTTTGATTGGTTCATCCCATATGCCCATGTTTTCAAATATGAGAATGTAAGAAAAAACACTTTGTATACTTTTTAAGATGAAAATGAAAGCCAAAACATATGGAATAAACTTTTTAGTTGCAAGTAGTTTGCGCCTAGGTATTTTTAGTTGCAAATTATTTACAATTAAAATTTTTATATATCCCATATTTTTATCCTCATTTTAATTTTTGTAAATGATATAATTTAGTAGGTAAACGACTAACTAACTAACTAACCAACTAATTAACACCACATATTTAATTAATTTTGGACTTTAACTTTAATTTTGAACTTTATTCAAGATGCATGGGGGCGCCAAAACACATTTGGTGGCCACCAAATAGGACACATTTCAACCATCTTTTCATGTAATTGCATTAAATTTCAACAAAAAGTTGAATTTGAAAACAAACTCAACATGCTAGGGAACAAAACCCATATGTGGCCACCAAATAGGAGAAATTAGTGCCATGCCCACATGCACTTTCATAAATTTTCATTAAAAACTTGAATTTCCATTAAAATTCAATATGATTGATTGTCTAGTGGCTTCCAAATCACTAGAATTTCAAGCGTATTTTATTTATTGTGCATAAAATCTACATAAGAGCTTGAGTTTGGAACCAAACTTTTCAAGTTCACAGTCAAACCAATGTGGTGTTCACCAAATTTCAAGTAAAAATTTCCTTCCTTTTATTGTCAATTGTAAACAATATCCTCAAATTAAAATTTGTTGAATTCATTATAAAGTGAACTAGTTGGTTGAAATGAAAGTTAGACCTTGCCAACCACAAATCATAAACTTAAGTACATGATTACCGTTTTTTTCGTATGTATTACTAATGCCAACAAATATTAACAAAAAATTCATACACCCATGACATTAAAAAATAATTTATATAGTACTTTTTCATGTAGATTTAGGATGATTTTAAACAAATAAATGTCTATATTGATAGAAGTTTAATAGATTGGAATGTTTATAAAGAGGATAAACATTAATATTTTTTTCAATGAATGCACACAAGAACATTGAACATATTTTAGAACATTAACATCCCATTTGAAAAAAAAACTAAATCTACTTCAAAAAACATAAAATATCACTAACATTTCTACTTTGTGTTCATAAAAAATAATATCTGCAACTACAATGCACATGAGTTATTGTTAGTTGCATTAAGATTAGTTTTTTTCCTAAATGCATGGGTTGCACTAATACTTATAATGGAATTAACTATTGAATTACTTTTAGCTAGAAAAAAAAAATGTAACAAAAGAGATTCCAACCCATTGTTTTGGGTTTGCATGATTACACTTCCACTTGTTCAACCAACAATTGTGATACAATTCCTCATCATTCTTGGTTCCCTTTATAATAAGAACCCACAAATGAACATATACCTTCTTATAATTTTCATTCTTTTGATCTCTTACAACATCACTTTTGGCCCTTCCTATCTAAAGATGATAGATTATAGGGTCTGAAGGCCACATAAGAACAAAATTACCAATAAACAAATCACGAAAAGGTGTGTATGCAATAGTGCTCAAAGAAGGGTGCATGCTTCTAGGCTCACAATATGGAGGGATGACAAGATCTTCAGGGTCAACACCAACAAAGGTACGAATGGATGCGTGCTCATAATTAGCTCTCCAATTGCTAGAAAGCCATAAGCTTTCCACCATAGTAAAACTCTATTGTGGGATAGGTCTTGATAACAACTCCAAAATGCTCTCCTAATATTTCACATAAGGACCCATAACTTTAGAATATGAATTGTCCTTCAACATCCCAAGCCTCCAAAACTCAATATATTTAAAAATCCCATTATTAATAAACTTGTCCTTCTCACCTCCCCTTAATTCATCAATTCTCCATATCAAGCAAAATGGAACAAGATTCAAAACCTCCCCCCTTGCCCCACCGGCAGTTTTGCTCATCATGTGCCATCTTCTTTCCACAATCATATGGTTGGGCCATTTTTAGGACTCCACAAAACATTAATAGGAGATACTTTGTATTGCATCATTGGCCACCCTACCTTGTCCACAAAAAATTGAAACAAATGCATCTCTAAATATCAATAAGGATGTTCGGGCCATTGTTCAAGTATCCATTAACCCAAGATTTGAAATCAAGGATTTTTTGAATGAGTTACATGGATGATCTTGGGAAAGCATGAGTGCTTTCATAAAATTTGCCATGACATAATTATTTTGCATTCTCAACTTCTTTGACAAATATCTAAAACTTTCATTAATATCTTCATGTATGTGCCCAACTACAAGAAACCCCAATGAACTTTTTCGAAAACTTCTCAAGCAATTAGCAAGGAAAGAAACACCAACATGTGACAATTTTTGATATCTTTCACACAATTGTTCATCTAAATAAGTAGTTTCCTTGGCAATGGCTATACACCTACAATTGTTTTTACATGCTTCAATGCATTTAAACAACAAGAACTTCCTTGCAAGATTTGTTGGAAGAATGCATTTTGGGGTTCAACTCAAACAAAACCCATGATTCCCTAATTGGTTCCTTTTCAAGGCTACGAAACAATTGCACAAGTGACCCAATTTTGAAATTAGTATAATTGAGCCAGAGCTCATTAAAATATTGAGCAAAGGCTTTGTCCCCATGGCCATGAGTAATCATTTGAGTTAATGTCATTGGCAACTCCCCTAGCCCAAACACCATTTTGTTCTTCACTTGAACCTAAGGAAGAGCTATTTTAGAATGGTCCATTTTATCACAAATTACGCATTGCTCCAAAACATCTAGTGAAATTTCACTCGGGTCCCATTATTACTTAAAGGCTTTGAAACATGTGTATTATGCTTGCCGTGGGAAATATTATGGAAAGGAGGATCAAACATTGTTGATTGACAATGAACCCATCAAGGCGATTCAAAATCTGAAATGGATTGGTCTTTTTCTAGAATCATTCAGGGGACATATGCTATCAAAGAATAAAGTGCAATGGTTGGACCTACCATTTCATTTGTGGCCACCCTTGGTTGGATTACCATTGGTCAAAATGGTTTGAGTTCATTATGACTTTATTGTCAAATATTTTAAGCCTTGTTTAAGTTCCTCGTCAAAAAAATATTCTTGGTTCCTTTACTATATGTATATGATAATGCCAATGTTCATAATGAGTAGCCCTCTTTAGGTATTGTAATCTAAATCATTCCATTTTTGTTTTGTTTGTGCATTTTTTATTACTTTTATATATAATTGTTATATGTTTTAATATGTCCTTGTTTTTTGGTTTTGACTTTTGTGTGTAGTTGGTTTGGATTGTTGTTTGTACAATATGCAATGTTGTTTATAGCTATGAAAGGGAGAAAACAAGGTTTGCTAGTCAGTTTTTTATTCCGAAATAGTGTTGATATTGTCGCATATTTTACTATGTATAATCATAAAACTTCTAATACTAGGAGGATTTCACATCGTGCTTAAAATTATCCACAAATTTAAAATGGCCTTTTAGGGTTTTTATACAAAGATTTTTAAATATTGGATTTTCTGTTTCAATAGTTTTGGAGAAATTAAAACAGGTGTTTTGACAACCTGGTGGCCACTTGGTGGTTCAATTGGTTTCAAATTATCCTTCAAATTTAAGGCGTCTTTTAGGATTTAATTAATTAATTAATAATAATAATTTATTTTTTATTGTTAAAACTTTTGGACAAATTAGTATAGTTTCAAATTTTGACAACTTGGTGGCCATTAGGTCCAATTCATATTTAAAACATTTAATGAAGGTTGTTACCAATTATGTAATATACTAAATGAATTGCTGAATCTTGTAACTTTTTCCCTTTTACTTGTTATGTTTCTAGATTTTTTAATTGTTGCAACTTCTTTTCATCTTGTTTTAGACTTGGTGGCCCTCACGCCTAAGGGTTTGGATTGGATTTTTTGATATTGAATATAATGTTTGTTTGATCTATGTAAATTGTATTTCATTAATTCATTATTCAATTTTTTTTTCTTTTTTTAAACAACCTACCATGTTGTTTTCAAGGTTTATTGTATAACTTGAAATGTAATTTATAGTTCTTCAAAAGTTTTTTCTTGTGGCTAGCAAACTTTGTCTTGGTGGTCACTAAATCATTTATAATTGAAAGATTCAAAAATTTAACATTGAAATTTGTGTGTTGGCATTTTTGAAGTTGTGTAAAATCTTAAATTAATTAAATATGTGTTGTATGCTCCTTAAAAAGAGTATCCTACTTGGCCAACTTGGCATTTGCCATAGCTACTTTCGAAGCTCGACGCTTCCATTATAACCATTGCCCTTGTAATTTGGATACTACCGTCCCTGTGAACAAGTTTGTTTGTGCTTGTAGGCTAGTTATTGTCTTTCGTGATAGTTGTAATTGCTACTACAAAACATCCTCCTTGTGATCCGGTTCTGCCCCGTGGCTACCATGATGGTGCATGAGGGTAAATGCCTCATCATTCAGCTCATTCAACTTATCCAATAGTTTCTCCTTGTCCACCTTTTCCATCTTCAAATGCTCTTCCAGGGTGGTTATTTTGTAATTTCTCATGGGGCCTTCTTCAATTGGGATGTCCACTACCTTTCAAAAATAAGTCTATCGTCAATTTGTTCGCTTGGGCTTGTAATAATGCTACCTCCTAGCACTTCTGCTTTAATTGGGTAGATGTTTCCCTTGCCCAATCCAGTTGACAGTTGAGGTTATCATTCTTCTCCTTTCCAGTTCAGTTGCCCTCTCCAAGTGTAATTGGGCAATTTATTTTGCTTGTTGCTACCCCTTAATTGCAACTATCTTCTTTCTGTCCAACGTTTCCATCGAGTCCACAACTGCCTCCTGATTTAGTTGCTGGTACTACTTGCCCACTAACAATAGGGTTTTCATCCTTAATGAGCACCGTGGTGTGAATAGATTATTGGTAGGGGGTAGGGAATGTTTTTTTACCTCCTCTGGCTCTTGATCTTCCCTGTGGTTGTAGATTCTATTTGTTGACTTTAGGTGATCCTAGGAGGGACTACTGTTTGTTGGCTAATCGCCGTCCTACTAAAGGATTGTGCTAGTCCACTTTCTGCAAGATGTCTAAAGGATGCAATATGTTACTATCTTAGTGGTGCTTCCTCCATCTCTTCCTCAGGTATGGTAGAGAGGGTAGTACTTTCAGCCTCATGCTTTGCACCCTCTCCTCCTCCTTGCATAGTGTGGTGGGCCTTCAAGTTCTTTTTCTTCCCTTTTCTCCTGTGGGTCCCCAATATCCCTTCCTTCCACTACCTTTTAGGGGGCATAGTGGTGTCCTCCCATATTGATTGCACATCCATCCCCTCAGCTTCTAGAACATCATCCAATTGAATCTCATTAGTGTCAGTTTGGGTAGACCTTACAGTTTGTGGTGGCTATTAAGTAGGTTGAACCTTCCTTCCCATTGTGGGTGAGGGTGATGGTATTTAGGATTTGTTAAGCACAAAATTATCCCTCCTTTAACAACTTACTATGGCCACTTCCCCTTACCCCTTTAAGAACATTCAAGGGGTGTCACAATTGGTTAGCAAGTTCCTTACTTCCCTAGGGGGAACTTAATTCCTCCTACCTTGTTTGATTAGGACAATAACCTTCTTCACTTTCACACCACTAATTTAGATTTTGGTTACTATTAACTAAAACCCTAAATCATAGGGAATCAGACCCAGAATCACATACACACATACATCCATTGGAATCCAACATTTTCAATACAAAGCTTTAACAAAGAAACAAATAGAAAGTTACATGAAAATGTTCAGTTACTAGCTAGGGATCTCCTAGCCAACCAAGTTCCTACTCACACATAGCAAAATACTCTCCTTCTACCAGCAGCTCTATTTCTTCTCACTACTTCATTCATTTCCTTTTCCATTCCTAGTCCTACTTGCAATCATTACCTAACCAAGCTCCTCTTGGGTCATGCTCTTCCTTCCTTGCCATCAAATATCTACGCAACAATGAATAGAATTTCATGGGTTCTTAGGGCAATTTTAGATGAGGGTCCAAGGTCCAGGGACTAATGAATTCAAGCAATCCTATTGGTCAAAAGCTTTAAATTGGTCCCAAGGCCTTTAGACAAGGGTCCAACACCAAAAAGTGGCAAATTGAGGCTAAACTTACATGGCACTTGTTTTGGAGGGAAAATCAATTGGTTCAAACCAAAAAACAGTGCTAAAAGGAGAGCTCTTGATTTGGAGAACCAAGAATCAAGCTAGGGACCAAGGTATAGTCATCTCAAGGATTCAATTTGCTTCAAAGTCCAAATTGGTTCCTAGGACATTGGACCATGGACACTCATCTAAAGTGGGCCCCAGTTTGGGATATTCAGCAATAAAAAAATTCAAACCTGTCAGACACAGAGGTCGCAACTGCAAAGTTAACTTATGTTGTAGTCAATTCACCCCCTTAATCCATAAAAATCTCACTGTTACCATATGCATGATAAAGCTTAATTCAGTGGCGGGACTACAGAATGGGAGGGTGGGGACACATGGCGGAGAGCTTGAAAGTCCTGTTTTGCAATCAGGATTTGGATTTGGAGTTCTGCAACACAAAAGTGTTGAGCTTGGGCAGCAGCAGCAGTACAATAGCAACAAGAGCGAGGGACAGCTGCGACGAGAGGCTTTTGAAAGAGGCCACAAACGGAGGACCTGGTCTTACGGGAACGCCATAGCAAAATAACCGGGAGCCATTCTGAATGCTTGGACCTCAAGTTCCCTGAGAGATGAGGGAACTTCTTGGGAACTGAGAACAGACCCCACGTTAGGACCGATCCTCCCTCCTCTCAGAAAGAATATCCACAAAAACTTGGTGCGTTATGTACATTCGAGCGTTGTTCCCTGGGATTCCTGGTTCCCCGGTGATGGGCCGGGTGACCCGTTCCATCTTAGTTAAGACTCTTGTAGACTCCAAAATCCCCTCTCACCATCCGATCTTTTCCACCCAAATTTCTTTTACCTTATTCCGAAGTTATTAGCATTTTTGTATTAGAGAATCTGCCACAATCTATCACTCGCTGTCCGTTCCATTGAGTAAAGGGACGACGAGATTACGAGGGGAGTGGGATAAGAATGGCAGAATCGGTAGCCCGATTTTGCCCAACTGCTGATTCTGCACTCTAGGGAGACAGTAAAGTGGCAGAAACGACCATTGAGGCTTTTAAATACACAACATAAAACGGATACTGCATGCTAGAGGCTTCTCTGTTAGGTCTGACTGCATGCCGGTATCTCCTGTTCACAAACCTTCAAATGCTGAACAGAGAACATTAATGTCAGGGTCAGCATATTGTGTCATTCTCTGGTCCACATTATATGATATAATCTTCCATCAATGACGAACCAAACACTTGTAATAATGATCAAAATGTCTGTTGAACATGAATTTTCTTTCAAAATCCTTGAATCTTTCAGCCCAGACCTTAATGTCATGGAATGGTCTCCGCCTTGCCCATTATGTGGATGCATTGCTTAGCTCCCCTTAATGGACTTGCTTGGCACCTGACCCAGCATAGGGGGCAGGGGTTGACCATACCATAGTTCAAAAGAGTCCCAAAAACTATAGAGAACTAACTGTACACAATACACCCATCCCCCACCCTCACCCTACTTTTGCTGTCACCAGAAACACCATTCTTAGTAATGTATCTCCTCACATAGATCTCATGGTGTGAAAGACCGTTCAGAAGGTAAGAGTCAGGCGTTTGCAACACCTCTCAAAAGTAGTCAATTCTCTTCTATAGTTCCATAGGCTACTACCACCGAATGTTTTTCAACTGTCTTCCCAGAAGTGTGCTGATTTTAGTGGAACAAGTATTAGCAACCAGTGGAACAATCCCTCCAAAAATACCTTCTAGCATACCCCAGACCTTGAAGTTATTTCAATGGCTCAACTATAATCCTGTCCATAATCGTGATTCCAACTGAGATTTCCAAGCACCCACTCCACAACTGTGGTCACATTTCCACCAACAACAATTAGGGCATGAACATTTTCTTGTGCATCTAAAAATCCCATTTCTTGGAGCTGAGAGAGTTATGATGCATAAAGTTGCTCTGGCCGAACTGCATTCACTGCATCCAACACACCAGCTGAGATTACGAAGTCTCGTGGGGAATTCTTGTTCATTCAAAATCTGAAGACTTTGTAACAAATGTATGATAAACTACACCATCTTGAGAACCACTTAACTAGACCTGGAGGATGGGATAAATACTTAAAACATCTATCTATGATCTCAGCCCTGCGGGCGCAGGGGATGAAGCGGTGAGGCTGTAGGGGGCGTAGGGAGAGGCTGTTTGACCCTTTTCACACTAAAAGAACGGGTTTTCTTTTACCGAAATCTAGTTTTTTCGGGTGAAAAACTTAGATGGGCAGTGCAAAAACATCGACGAAGCTTCGGTAGGTGCGCTTGTTACGATGGGTTTAGGCCCATTTTGTTGCTCGATTTACACATTTGGTTGAAGATGTCTAAACCTACCCAAGTTTGGGTTTGCTTCTTTGCGGTTTAAGTGCGTTTAAAGGAAACACTGCCGAGGTTTTAATTCCTGCTAGTTGAAGTGTCTGTCGTTGTTTGTGGGCACTGGATTTCTTGACGTGTATCTAAAATGTGGTTACGCTATTGAATTTGCTTGGAAAACAACATTCAACAAGGCGCCGTCAGAGGGTTATGCACACCGGGCAGGTCACACAGGTCATTTGCTGGGAGCTCCTGCCGAAACAAAAATTGTGGCTTCAAGAAGGCAACACAGCTTCGTCCAGATGTGTGTAAAGTCTCCTTGCATTCATGATACTTAGAGAAGGAGGTGCCAGAAAGAAAGAAATTCTGTAGCAGAAAGGATCTACAGAAAGGGACTATGGAAATGTTTTCAGCGTAAAAGCATTTGTTGTTGAACATTCTCCTCCCAAGCACCTTCATCCCAACCTTATTTTATGAAAGCCAACCTCGATTGTTCAATGACTTGGCATTTTATAGATACAACAATCTTTTTATGAACGTTGAAGATGATGTTGTAGATCTTTCTGTAGGTGCTTTATTTAAGCATTTCCACCCAATTTCTATAGACGCTCTTGGTCACTACGATAGTAGGCTGGCGCATGAACGTCGTGCCGAAACCAAAAATTCGTGACAAGAGGTTGTGCAGAGAAAAACCCAACGTTTAAGATCCAAGTGACGAAGAAAGCATTTCGGTAGACTCTGTAGGTCTTAAAAAACGTTTTCAGCGCATACGCAATTCTTGTTGAACACTCCCCTCCCGAGCACCTTCACTGCAAACGATTTTTGTAGACGTTCGTGGGTTTTCTGTAGGATCTACAGGGCCTACATAAATGTTTTCAGCGCAGAACTTTTTTCTGTAGACGTTGTAAGTGCTTTTAGTAAGATCTACAACATCTACAAAAAACATTTTGCGCTGAAAACGTTTCTGTAGACCTACAGAAAACACCTGCAGCGTCTACAGAAACGTCTACAGTGCATAATTTTTTTCTGTAGACGCTGTAGATCCTTTGTGTAGGATCTACAGGGTCTACAGAAACGTTTTCAGCGCAGAAAGCATTTCTGTAGATGTTGTAGATCATACTTGCAGGGCCTACAGCGTCTACAAAACGTTTTCAGCGCAGAAAGCATTTATTATCAACGAGCGTCTACAAAAATCCACGAGCGTGTACATAAGTTTTGAAATTTTCTCTGCACCACCCTACATGACAGCAACGTTTCGGCTTGCATGACGTGCATGCTTGAAGTAACATGTTTCGGTGACCCATGGCGTCTATAAAAATCTTGAAAGCCTAGGTCTCCTGCGCACGACCTTCCACGACGTAACTTTTCCCTATTCATGATGTGCATGCTCCAACGAATTGTTTGGGTGACCTATAGTGTCGTTTGGGTGCAGTGCCGTACATGCCTTTTTATTCGTGAAAATTGTGCTATCAGGTTCTATGTAAAGTAATCAAAGCACACATCACTCTTCAAAAATTTAGTTCTCCAGTTTGTAGTTGTGATTTTGTGTCATTTGATTTAGGCTACTCATGAGTGAAAATGCTTTGCTGGTTTTGGTTTGTGGTTCAGAAAAATTAAAAAATTCATAACTTCTTTGGTTCGGTACGCATTTTGTTCATAAAAATCCAAAAATTTGAAATTTGAAAATGTTGAAATTTCAATATGCTCATGGATTTTTACAGACATTGTAGGTCAGCGACACATTTTCGGTTGGAGAATACACGGCAGGCAGAGAAAACACTTGGAACCATTATTTCAGAAAGGATTTTTGTAAACATTATTGGTCAGAGAGACAATCAATTACAGCTTGAAGGGTCGTGGAGAGAAAAAGAAAGTGTTCTGAAAGCCTCCATCTTCTCAGAAAGGATTTCTCTACACATTCTATAGTGTTCAGTAGATATTTGGGAAAAATATTCAATACACTCGTAAACTTGCCTAGAGGACAACGTTCAACAAGGCGCCATCACATGATAACCGGGTTATGCACAACAACAATTTTCAACAAAGTGCCTTTGCAGAAAAGGTTTCTGACATATACCTTGTAGATCCTTATAGAAAAAAATTGAGGAAAGGATTCATAGGGTTAAATACAAAAATATTTTTTGTGCAAAAGCATTTCTTATTGAACTCTCCCAAGCACCTTCATACCAATCTAGAATGTTCAAAGACTCGGCATTCTGTAGATACAACATTCTTTCTGTAGATGATGTAGATCTTTCTGTAAATGCTATATCCTAGGATTTAAACAAGATTTCTGAAAACGCTCTTGGTCACTAAGATAATCTATTGGCGCATGCACGTCGCGCAGAAACCAAAACATCGCAACAGGAGGTCGTTCAAAGAAAAACCCAAAGTCCAAGTGTTCTCTTTGCCCGATGTGCATGCTTCAACCAAAAATGTGCCGCGGACCTACAATGTCTACAGAAATCCATGGATCTGTAGATGCTCATGGATTTCTGCAAACGCGCATGGATTTCTATAGACACTCATCAATGAGCATCTACAGAAATCCATGAGCGTCTACATAAATTTTGAAATTTTCTCTGCACCACCCTACATGACAGCAACTTTTTGAGCTGCATGACGTGCATGCTTGAAGTAACATGTTTCAGCGACCTACAGCGTTTACAGAAATCCTTGAGCATCCACAAAAATCTTGAAAACTGGAGTTTCCTGGGCACGACCTTCGACGGTGCAAACTTTTTCCTATTCATGACATGCATGCTCTTAGGAATTGTTTGGGTTTAGGGTTAGCCTTGTTTGGGTGGACCACCGTACATGTCTATATCTATTCATGAAAATTGTGCTATCAGGTTCTGTATAAAGTAATCAAAGCAGCAGATCACTAGTCAATGCTTCAGTTCTGCTAGTGTAGTTGTGATTTTGTGTCGTTTGGTTTAGGCTACTCATGAGTGTAAATGCTTTGGTTCTGCTGGTTTTGGTTGTGGTTTTGTGCCATTTGACTTATTCTACTGACGAGAGTCGTGCACGCAGGTTCTATGGAAAGTAATCAAAGCAGCAGATCACTGCCCAACACTTCAGTTTTGCTGGTTGTAGTTGTGGTTTGCTGTTTGATTTGTTCTACTCATGAAAATTATGTTATCAGGTGTTGTGTAAAGAAATCAAAGTAGCAGATTAGTGTCCAATCTTTGTTATTTCACTTTGTAAAGGCATATATATGTGTCGCACGTTGGGAGCATAGACTGGTTGTTGACATTGATGATTGTTCGTAGGGTCTCAATCGATTGTCGCTGGCAGCTGCATCAGCTGCTGAAAATGTAACGTCAGTTCTGCAATCAAGCACCAAAGATTTAACAGCTAAGGTATACAACCCATCTGTATTTTGTTGGGTGTCTATTGTCATGAATTTCAAAGGATTTCAGGAAAGTAGAACTCATTCAGTTGATGATATTTGTCTATTTGGAGGAATGGTCAACTCACTATTTATTCTTTATTTTGCATGAACCATGACCAACTTCTTTTTTTCAGATACTTTAGTGCTATAACTCTTCAATTGATGGTCTTGTTTAGTCGGAGTAACAACAATCCAAGTGAGACGTTCTTGCCATTACTGGCATTTTTAGTGCTTGACCTTCTAGATAGTCCTCTATGCCATAGGTTTAGCTTTTTTAATTATATAGGGCAGGCTAGATCACCCAAATAATCGGTCATAACATGCACGTTGTAAAACATGGTGGCATGTACCTCATGCAGGGAAAAACCCAACGTTCAAGATTTTTACATATGTTTAAGGAATTCGTGAGACGATCATAGATTCCTGTAGATTCTATAGGTCACGTAAATAATCGGCTACAACATGCATGTCATGTAGAGAGAAAAGTTGGCGGCGTGTACCTCATGCAGAGAAAAACCCAACGTTCAAGATTTCTACATATGTTTAAGGAATTCTGGAGACAATCATGGATTCTTGTAAATGCTATAGGTCATGTAAATAATATATTACAGCGTGCATGTCATGCAAAGATAAAAATTGGTGGCATGTAGGGTCGTGCAGAGGAAAATCCAAATTTCAAAAATTCTCTAGACGTTGTAGGTCAGTAACACATTTTGGTTAGAATGCATGTCATATAGAGAGAAAAATTCAAGCCATCTTTTGAAAAAGGATTTTTCTAGACGTTGTTGATCACAGAGATAATCGATTAGAACGTGAAGGTCGTGGAGAGAAAAACAAAGTGTTCTCCAAGTCGCCATCTTCTCAGAAAGGGTTTTTTAATACATTGTATAGGGTTCGATAGATACTTGTGCAAACTAGTTGGTCCCTTCTGGGACCTGGAGTGGAGGTAGGCCTAACGCCGTCTTTTACGTCTCTCTCTCTCTCTCTCTCTCGTAGAGTAGCACTGCTCCTGCAGCACTAACCTAAACGTTGTCTACTACGTAGCCTACTACATGGGGGGGGGGGATAAACAAGCCAGCAGCAGCTGCAAAATCATTGGCATACATAAGTCTTCTTCAGCACCTGGACGCTTTCTGCAGCTGATGTCCACAGACACGTCTCTGATGGATTTAATGATACA
>Ga0116228_10000811_pt1 | contig 24641 bp, 19 predicted proteins | sample S1TSphfallax_2_FD_89694 | JGI IMG/M metagenome (GOLD analysis project Ga0116228, IMG submission 89694) | Host-associated microbial communities from peat moss isolated from Minnesota, USA - S1T2_Fc - Sphagnum fallax MG | ecosystem: Host-associated > Plants > Peat moss > Unclassified | place...
AAACTTCTTGCTCAGAACATAGAAAGAAGGGTTCTATGAAGTTAGTTGCACCAAGTCGATAAGAAAGGTGAAAGATGACTAAGTATGGTGCATGATATCATTTTCTCATCACTGACCACCTTCCAATTTCTGTAGCAATAAAATCTACTTTCAAAAAGAAGAATCTTCTCCAAATAACAACATAATAGTCTACATTCTTGGCCTATTAGCAAAATTGTTGCACCCATTTCATGGAAAGGGAGAGGCTCGAGACCATCCACTTTCAACTAGTGCAACGAAATGTCCAAATATTTAAGAATGCAGTTACAGTGAGGCAACAAAAGCATACATACAGGTGCTCAATACCACTATCCTAAAGGCATCTCTGCTTTTGCAAAATACTAAAAATGGGTGGGGGAAGTGCATATTGTGGGAAGTTAGTCATTTGAGAGGAGGGAGGACCATTCGGAGTTGATTTTACAAAAGTATACACCACCAAAAGCTCAACAACTTCATAAAAAATCACACTGAAAACAAGTGTGACCACATCCATCTCTTTGCTACCCTATAATGAACCACACTTTTTTACATGAGCAGAGAATAATTGACAATAAAGACTAATCACAAAACAAATTTCTCGTACATCTTGATAGAATCCTAACATAGTTCCAACACTCATTCCCAAGGCAAGTATTCAACTTGGTGCAATATGAGGTATATGTTATTCACTTGACAATTAGACCATAGGTAGGATATGCACCATGCAGAGCTTGAAGTAAGCTTGCATGTGCATTTTGCAAATGTCGATCTTGCACAAGGCCTTCAATTCGATAAGGCAGCAAGTTCACCTACACTTTTATCTAGCTGACCCAAGTCCTTAAAATAGATAATAGAAAGTCTAAATGTGTATTCCTCCATAAGAAAATATGTTCCCTCCTATACGAATCTTGTTTTAAGAGGTGTGAAAGAGGAATGTTGATAGTATTTGCCATCCAGTGGCCCTCCATTATAGGCCTTGTTCGACTCTGCAACTATCAAGCACATCTGTAGAACACAAAGTCATGTCCCAAAACATGACTTTCCCAAAACAAATTAGAGGACTAAACCCAAAGCAAACATATGAAAGCAAAACAGACCAGCTGAGGATGACAGAAATACAATGACAAGCATTCATGATCTAATCATGCAATAAACATCTTTTAAGGTTTAGGACCTTGTACATGGCTAAGCCATTCCTAGCTCCTGAGATTAGCATTTGAGAATTTTCTTGTATTTATTTCTCAAATTGATCAACTTGGCTACTGCCATTAGCAACAACAATGGAGTTCTACTTTAGAAACAAACTCCTGTATTTTGCCAAAATATATCAAAACCCTATGTCCCTGTTTCTTGGAAAATCTACTTCAACACTGTAAAGCTCTCATGGTGAACATCAAGCTCACTTTTTAATGTGACCAGAAATTGAAGAAGGAGGAGTAAGCTGGTATTTTTATAAAAAAATATGTTATTGTTTTAATATTTGATTGGCATCAAGATTGTTCATGTGCTGCAAGAACTCCACATAGATTTTAGGTATCTAGATCAAAACACACATCACCATGAAGACTGAGGAAGGCAGAGAAATTTGGTTTATTCTTCTTCTTTTTCATGCTTCAATTCCTGAGGAAGTACTCAACTTAAAGTTTTAGGGTTCTAGATCAAAAAACACATCACAATGAAGATTGATCATTTGAATGAAAAGGAGTAAATAATAAGGCTAGCCTTGCCATGCGATGCACAAATTCATGTAGCACAAGAATAATCCTAATGCCAATCAAATATCTTGTTAGAAACAACAAGGAAAAAAAAAATTAGCAGCCAATCACCAAGCTGAAAAACATTCCTTTTTCGGTTTGAACTTATGCAGAAATTGATATCAATGGGCTTACTTGTTTGTAGGAGCCTCCATTACTTGGAATGAAGAGGATAGGGACACCCAAAAGCTTGACAAGATGTAGCTGGTAGTCAATATTCTTCCAACCCTCATGATAGAAATAAAGATCGTACTTATGTTTGGAGGAGGAGGAGGATGTAATAGTGGCGAGAGTTGGGAATGGAATATGAGTTGGGTAAATATATGTCATGACGCATCCATTCAGCAAGGGCTTTTACAACTTATGGCATCAAGAAAAACTAAAGCCTAGGACTAAATCTTCTGCTACTGCCACCACCGTTGCGATAACATGGTAACGATTGCGATCAAGCTTGCATATAATTATGGACTATGAAAAAAAAATCTTTATTTTGAAGGTGTTAAAAATGATGCCACGTGGCACCTTGAAAATTTAGACTGCGTTTTGAGCCCTCAGGCCTACCTCCACTAATTAAAAAAGGGGGGTTTTTTTTTCTACTACTATGTGAGGATTTATAGCGATTAACCTTACATTAAAAGGTGGAGCTTAAGGATGGGCTGGTTGGCTATTGGGAGATACTTTAAAAACCATATATTGATTTAAATTAAAGGGCCCAATGCATGAGTTGACCAAGGGTGAAAGTATGTTTACTACGTAGTAATTATTAATCGATCTCCTATAACACATCTTGTTTTTTGGTAATTGTTCCCTCTACAGCAAAATCAGTTCTAGTTTTCAATGGTCTAGATGATTGTTGCATTAGTGAAGGTTGTTTCCATTGTGGATTCTGGTGCTTGCATTTGTTGGATGACTAATTCAAAGGTTTTTTGCGACTATTCATCCTTTTCCCAAATTTTTGTAGTCTTGGTCTTTTGGGGTTCCTTTTTTTACTACAACGCCAATCTTGGGTTCTGGCTCCTTATTTCGACAATTAAGACCATGTTGACAACGACCTCATCTTTTTTCGGTTTTGCATGGGAGACTTTCTCTTGGAACATCTCTTGTGTAGCTAACTTATGTGGACAGTAATAGATTTTGCGTTCTAGTGAATTTCATATGAAACAATAGTAGACCAGAAAACTTCCTTGATTTTGGTTCCCTTATTTTCCATAATTTCCACTCGTTCCTTTCCTTGCTTAAGGAGAAACTTCATTCACCAAAACTTCTTATTTGTTCTTTAATTTGTTGTTTGGATTTTTTGGGTTCCAATGACATTGCTCTTTTAAATGCCTTGATTTATGACAAAAACCACACATCTTTTTTATTTCAATTTTGTCTTGTGTTTTCTCTAGTTTTTTTCATGGTTCTAATAATTTTTTATACTCCTTTACATCTACCATAATCTTTTCATAAGTGACCACAAATTCTTTGTGCTCAAACAAGGTATCTCGCTTCATTTTTATAGTTACAATTCACGAGTAGGGGACCAACCCAGTTTGAAAGAAGGTTGTTAACAAGTTGTTGTCCACCTTATGTTGAAAACAATTGGCAAGTTTGAGGATCCATTCACAATAAACCTCAACCTTTTTGTTGCTAGCCTGTTTAATGATTCTAAAGGCCATGTAAACATGACCATCATTTTGAACAGTGCGATATAGCTTACAAGATGTAGTTTCCAACTCTAGAAAAGTGTAATTCAGGTGAGATTACATAAAATTTTCACCCCACTTTGAAATTAGATCTCTTAAGGTGAAACAAAACAAGTTCACTATGTCAACATTTTGCTTTTCACCATTAACTTGAATTGCTTTCCGAAACACTCGAACATGAACATCCAGATCTATCCTAGCAGAGTAAATTGGGTACGCCAATAATTTCCTTAATGAAAAAGCCATAGGGGTAGTGGGTGTCAGTGGTGGATACCATGGTGGGTACCATGGGTTCCAAGGGGAACATGACTAGAGGCAGTTGGAAATAGGGCACATGATTTTTGGTAAAAAACCCACCAATAAGAACAATTATCGGGGGAATCATCATAGACATTTGGATACCCTAACTTCCTCCAATTGCAACAATTCTAAAAAAGGGTATATTGTTAATCCAAGTGTGTTGGAGAAAGTAAGTGGAGGGTTTCTTAGGTAATAAGGATTAGGAATCATTTTCCATGTATTGGGAATATTGTTGTTGTTTGCATAGGATGATGGTCCATAGTTCCCAAGGTAGGTTGGTAAAATATTATTTCCGATAGGATTCATTGTCGGATACTAATCACTCAACATTTGAATAATGGGGTAATTTTAGGAAACTATGAAAAAAGTGGTACACTCAAGTATTGTAGGAACCTAAATCATTGGAACCTAGGAGCTAACTAAAATGGCAAGTTGGGTGGTCACAAAAATTGATACTTGGTTGGATCTATAGGGGCAATTTCCAACTACATGTGTGGGACCTTTACAAAAAGTGCAAATATGGCTAGTGGGTGTGGAATTGATAATAAAGTTATGCATTACCAAAATTGTCTAATGTGAATCATGCTCCCCACAAAGATTCATCATTGAAAAATGGTCATTATTATCAGTTTTGGAAATAGTTTTTTCCAAAGACTCCACCAGATCTTCAATTGTCTTTTGAAGTTGAAAATTTCAATCTCCAAGGCTCAAGTGCTAGGTGCAACAATCTCTTGGTATTGAAAAACATCATTTTCAATAGGGGTCCAAACATGGCCTTGTGAAGGTTTCGTATCTGTAGTCACAACCAACAATTCCATCAAACGAATTTTGGTGTCAAGTTGTATTTTTGGTTCTCCTCTTTTAATGTTGATTTTGACCTCTTGTTATTTTGCCACATGTAGGTTAGCAAGGCCTTCTCGATCCATCATGTGAAACTGTCCTCCTTAATTATCAAAAAATACATCCCCACCTTGTTGCCACACCTTGTTCATTTGCTTCCTCATACTACTTGTCAACACAATTATCATTTTAGACATATAAAAGTGGTTCACACCTACAATAAAGATTTTTTATGTTTTTCAATTTTGAACAAAAGAATGAATTACATAAACAATGAAACTTTTGGAAGAAATAATATCCATTTTTCCAATGAAGACCAATAGCTTCCATTGAATTTCTTAACAAGAGAGCAGCTAAACCAAAAAAATTGGTTCTGCATTTATAGTATGATTGTTAAATGTTAGGCCCACCTAATGAATTTTGGAATGTTTTTGGGTACTTGATTGGAAATTAGTACAAACTTGAACACCTCAAATTTGCTAATGTTTAATGAAAAATAAGCACTTCAAAATAGGTGGAAAATAGTTAGGCAAATAGCTTACCACTTTTTCTTAAGGAAAATAGGTACATAACAATAATTTTTTTTACAACATCTCCAAAGCTGGCAATCAAGACAACAATAAAAAATATAACTTCAACACAATTTATAAAGCAAAAACTTGAACAAAATAAAATTCATTCCCTTCAAAGAGCTTCAAAGTGCCAAAAATACATTACAATCATATCCAAAAAAAAAGATAAATAAAAAACCCTTTAAGCTTCCCCAAAAGAAGACTTCAAGCCCATAAAACAATGGTGGGGGTCTTAAAAACTGAAAAATCCCTATAAATCCTCCTAAACTCCAAGTTATCCAACTTTATCCTACATCTAAAGTCTAGGATTGAAATCAAAGACAACAACTAATTTTTTGGTTCTATTAAGAATAACTAAAAAATAGTAGTAACCTTTAATCAATTCTAGCCTAAAATTGGTAGTAATTTAAAAATTGGTAGTAATGTAAAATCAATAGCAATGTAAAATTAGTTCTAACATAAAATCACTAGTAATGTAAAATTGGTTTATATCTCAAAATCAATAAAGTTTGATTTTCGATACAAAATTACAACTCCTCAAAAACTACCTAAAAAACTTTTTAGCCTTAACACCGTGTAGTTGTTTTCTTGATTTTTTCATAACTAACATGCTTGTTTAAAAAAAATAAAGAGTTCCATAATGATCTTCTGTCACAACCCCACTTTTGGAAAAGTGTGAGGATGACACTCACACTCCCGAAATGGGGACTTGGGAGTCCTCTAGGACTTCCAAAACTTCAGAGTTCAATTGCAGGGGTCAAAACACCTTGCCTTGAGGTGTTCTTCATGTCATTGAAAAAATATTAAAGTTTAGATGTCGAAAATGGCCTTGCATGAGCCATTTGGACATCTGCAACACAAGTTATGGCAAAAAGAAAGGCCGGGAGTTAAACTGGCAATTTGACTCCCGACCACAAAAAGTCGAGAATCGACCCGACCCTAGTGTGTGCAGATGGAATGCAACACACTATTGGCAACACACCATTAGAAAGCTCTCAACGAGAGCTACAAGTTTGCTTCAGACCTCATCCCAATCCAAGGTCTGAGCAAAAATTTATGAACTCACAAAGTCCTGGGAGTCCAAACCGGGACAGTTTCGAGACTCCTCCTTGAGAGTCCCGGGACAAAAAGCCATTTGGATGTGAGTGCCATGGAGTAATGTAGAAGATACTATATGGGGGAAGGTGGTGGCTTCCCCCGAGTCCGGGTCGTGGTGAGTCTTGTGGGTCTAGGGTTACCCGTGGCTTGTCCTAGCACTAAAGGTGCTCTAGAATGCGAACTAACCAACTTGTTGGTTGGTTTGATGCAGGTTTGAATGAGTAACTAAATCTTGTCCCTCTTCCTAGTTCCCCCCGGAGCTTCAACACGCCCCTCTACCCCTTTTAGTGCTAAGAGATGGGAACGTGCCCTCAAGTCCCCACAATTCCGCTATTTTAAAAACCAAGGCCCACCTTGGGCCTAACTTGGGACTTGGGAGCGCGTCATCTTCCTTGTACAACAATATTTTAATGTATTTTTTTGTGGGTCAACACCTCTTAATGAACTATAGGGCTTCATAGACCTTTTGATTGATCCCAATCATGGTTTGTACAAATCAATTGGTGTTCATAAGGGGACACCTTCAATCTAAATATATATATTGTCGTGGAATCGTCTTTTTGAATTTTTCACAATTGATATTCTTGTTTATAAAAAAACCTATGAGTTCCACAATGGTCTTCCTTATATATAATCTTTTAATGTTTTTTTTATTGTGGGTCAACACCTCTTAATGAACTATATATCTTGCAAACCTTTTGATTGATCCCAATTGTGGTATGTACAAGTCAATTGGTGTTCATGAGGTGTCCACCCTTAATGTAAAAATATATATGGGGAAAGGAATGGGGATAGGTTTAATGTAACCAAAAAAAAATTGATGATTACATCATCTTATACTAATGCATCTATATGGATTCTACAATAGTAGTAAGCACTTAAATCTTTTATGTATGTATGATGACCAAGTAACCTTAAAGCTATATAACCTTTTCCTAGGACCTTCCAATTCAACTCCCATCTTCAACACAATGTTTAATTTCCATATGGTAGGGGGTGAATTAAGGTGACCTTTAAGATGAACACCTTACTGATCTCCCTATCACCTTCTTTGGATAGTAACCACACAAATCATAATGCCATTTTTTTAGGTGGGCATCTTTGATTATACCATTAAGCTTCCATTGGTGATTGATTGATTTCTCCATAACCTTTTAGTAGGCTTGTGTCAACAATGTGGCACATATACCCTTTTTCACAATGATGGTCATGAAGCTCTATTCCCATTCTATTGTTATGTGGGCATTGCCAACAATGGTTGTAATCTATTGGATAATGTATAGAGCATTAGACATCTTTGGCAAAGATTATTAGAAAGTTCAATTTTTGAGTTGTTGCCAAACTCCTAGTGGGAATTTTATTTTCATGGGCTTCGCTTCACTTCCATTGTTAGCTCTACAATAAAGTCCTCACCTCTAAAAAGCCGATTCACCACTTGTTTACCATTTAACATTTGGAAAACCAATGCAACACATGTTTGAAGCTTTATAATAAAAAAACTAGTGAGTAACATGTTATTGGAACCTACATCCATGAAAGACAATCAATCATGTACCTCATCATACCTTCACATTATTTGGATCAACCCATCATAAACAATTTTGGAGGTACAAATGGAAGACATGCAAATATGACAAAGTTTCATTATTTGGGTCCTTGACACATAATCATATTGAGGTTGAAGTATCCATTATGTACATGGACAAAAGTTACTCTCACATTGTCTATATGATCCAATCATATTTCTTCATGTACACCTAATCTTCAGATGAAATAATATGTGAATGGACAAAAAATTTCCACATGGAAGACATATATCTTGGTTTTTTCTATCTAGAAACACAATGGCAAGGTTCACTTATAAATGAAAAAAAAATGGGTCCTCTAGTTTGCCATCCATCTTGTGCATTTTCAAAACAAATCCTTACACTCAATACCAACAATTTCATGATGATGTTAAGAACCAAAATGCAAGTGATACATGTAAGCATCATCTTGGTTACAAAATGTTCTCATTTCAAAGTAGCAAGTATTAGTGTCAAAAAAATGTTTTTGTGAGGACCCATGCAAACAAGATGGAAATTGTGCCTGATTTGCAAATAACTGTTGAACAAGGTTTGAGGTGTGACTTGTAAGGTGATCTTCACATTTGTTAGACTTAAGCCAATCTATTGCTACAAATTGCATGGTAGGTTTTTTGGCCACCACCTTCATCCACATAATCACCATCCTTCACGTGTGAGAATGGGGTTCAACCAAGGGACTGGGAAAAAACATGAATATCACCATGGCTATGAGGACAACCTACCTTTTTGTGATCTCTGAAATATTTTTTGCCACAAATGAGGAAAGTATTTGCATCAACAATGGACACACAACTAGTTGTATTGAGAATTGAACATTTTGCTAGTGACCTTTCTTTGAACAAAAAGTTTATACATCTTCATCTAGCCCTTGCTAGGTTTGCTTTTGAACTGTTAAAAACAAGAATTCACAGCTTTAAACTGAAGTAGACATTGAAACTAGTCCTTGAAATAATAGGCTATGGTGCTTTTAATGAGATTATTCTACTATCATTTTCTTCCAATAGACAAGTTACAAGCAATCTAATGGTAATGACCCACCTACAGCTTGCAAGTGCTTAACAATTGTTGCTAGAGTAGAGAACTTGGAAAGACCTTTAGACTGTTATGCAAACATTAAATTGAACAAAATTAGCCCTAGAATTAGAGGTTAGCAACTTGGTTGAATTAATGTTACAAACATTTAATAGGGATATCTCCTATGACATCAATTAGATACCTAAACCCCAATAGAAGGAAAGAACCAGCTCTTTAAAAAAAATCCTACAATAGAATAATGACCATGTTCGACATCTTGCAAAACACAAAAAGAACAATACATAATGATCTAAGAAGTAAACACCTGCTATAGCTTGACCTTGTCTTCATTTGAGGTCTCTTTTTACTCATTTTACACATTTTAACTTTCTAGCTTTGGATCATGGTCTTGCTCTCATATAGAGTCCATTGGGACGTCATAAAATTCATCATCTACTAGTTGGAGGAATGTGTTCAATTTAGGTTCAATAAGGCCATCTTTCAATGCATTGCCATGTTGTTTACCTTTCTTTGCATCAAATTGCCCATCTTCATGTGATGGTTTTCCTCCCTTCACTTTCCATCTTTTAGTTTCCATTATAGTGGGAATTGGCTTATTATTAGCTAACTTCACCTTGTACATTTCTTGGATTGTTGTAACAAATAATAACAAGAGGAAAATCAATATTACTTCTGACATTCAAAAAATTGAAATAAATATAGTGGACTCCTTCCCACCACCTATCCCCATGCCTTACAACAATCGGTAGATGTTGAACTATTCAAAGGGCTTAACATAAAACAAGAATTTCATGCCAAACTATTTTCCATTGTGAATATAAAAGGACCTATTGGTGTAAGGCTATGTTCCAAAACCAACATGCAACACATTCTAACATATGGAGAGTGATGTCCTTGTCATGTCCTGAACTCCAACATGTGTTTTAGTGTTTCCAATCCACAATCAACACAAGTTTCACAAAGCAATGTTGAAGATAACCACCTTGTGGAAGCAATGGTGATATCACACATCCTCCATTTGTGCACCACAAAGACAGTAGTTCATTGTGTAAGAATCATGTTGCCTAAAATAATAAGTTAGAAGTTTCAAGCCATGTCTACAATGAAAATCACCAACCTCTAACATCACATTACCATCCCCTTGTATGTTAGCAAGAGGAAAATCCAAGAGAATTATTTTTAAAAAAGAACATTTTTTCGAACATGCATAGGTATTATATATACACAAAACACCAACCAGAGGATTCAATGGGTTAGTTTTCATCTGGATATGGCACTTTTCACTAAGAATGAAGTATTGAACATTATTTCCTCAAGCCTCATACATGAAATTTTCATCATAAAAACACCCCGTCTCATGCCACCTATGTACAAATTGTTCATAATGAAAGGACAACCAAATTGGAAGTTCTATCGAAAAAAAAAGAAGTGTTTTGCACTTCACCTACTAATCAAATTTTTTTTGAGTTTTATTGTTAATAGTAAAATTAGGCTTAAAAACCATGTGCAAAACTTATAAACACTTATGGGTGTCTTGGATTGCTTAAGAAAAGAGGCCAAATTTGTTGCTACAACTTTCAACAAGTTGGGGGAAAACATCCACCTAGAATCTTTTACGGTACCTATCAATAATGGCTTGTGAGGTGAACCAACTTTGTGATGGACCTTGTGACTAATTACATTTGCAAGGCATTTAACTAGCTTTACCTCCAAAAGGCACTTCATAAATTGCTTCAATGGCTTGTCATCTAATCCCAAGCCCTAGGGCCTTCCCAAAAGTTATGCTCTTTTGGCCCTAGATTGGTTATAGAAATTCCTTGCCATTCACATAACTAATCAGTATAAACAAAATTCAAAATTCAAAAGCAAAACAAGATTATAACTATCAAAAGCCATATGGAGATCCAACAACAAACCCTATATCCTAGCAATGTTCATACATTAAGAAAAAATAGAAATTATTCCACATTGGGTCATAGTAGTTCATGCTTGATTAAGACTTGAAATTCCAAAACAAGGCTAAAGAAAATGAAAGAAGCTTTATGTAGGTATGTTGGTTACATGTAGGGACGTAATCAAATTTGAATTTAATGCAAAAGAATTTAGTTTCAACTTTCAACTATTTAATGCCCACCCCACCATAACTTGCAATAGGAGGATTAGTTGAGATTCATCAACTTTTTGAACTTTCTAAAATCAATTCTTTATGATATAAATGTGTTGTTGGAGATGGGTGATGGATGGGATGATGCAAGTAGCTTCCAAGTTCCAATAGCTTGACTAGTCGTGATGAATAAGGCTCAGAAGATCCATAGTAGAAGAAACTAAGCTATTTGATCATATTTGGTTCATACCCATTTCTTTTCAGGCAAGAAATGCCAATAAAACAAGGATAGAGGCTATAAAACATAAACCCATATTGGGCAATTATTAGAAATTAGGAAGGTATTCTTGCAAGTCTTTTGGTATACTCATTCCTACTACTAGTATTAGGCTTAGCATTAATCTTTGTCATAAACATAAGACTTAAACTTGGGAGTGATATTCATTGTGGACATCAATTTTGTTGCCACAATAGGTGACCCACGAGGCACCTTCAAGTGGACCAATTTTTCATTTCCTTGGCCTTCGAATTAAATTATTCCTTCGCATTGATTTGTTTAAAGCTTGACGAATGCATGATAAATTGGCTTGTTAGTGACATACTTAAACAACATTTGGTTATGGACATACAAGGCATGCCCCCATTGCCATCTTTAATCTTGGATGAACATGGTGCAATGTTGGAGCCATGCAGATTGGAATAATATGATAGTTTCATGTTGAGGCTAAAAGAACATTCCTACCTATAGGTAGGCCAAAATGTATTCAAGTTCATCATTGTGGTGTTAGTACAAAGTTTTGCAATTGCCATTCAACATTAAATGTTAAAAACAAGACTAAATAATAGTGAATAATTACCTTCAATATACCACGAGATCAATCAAGCTTTTGTTTACATGTGTAGTGGATTAATAATTTTTTGTAACTCCCATAGCTGTAAAAAATGTTCTCCTTATTCAATAAATGTTAAAAGGTAACTCTTCAAGGAAGATGTTATTTAGTTCCGGTAGCCACAATGTTAACTATGGATGTAGATTCTTCTACACAAATGTAATTGCTCGACTATCTGCATAGTGTTTTAGTTTTTCCTATGACTAGGTGTCTTATATCTTGACACTTTTGGTAGTGTGTTGATACCTAGGGATAACAAAACCCAAAGTAAGGATAAAAAAACTTAAATTTCTACATGTTAAAAGAGCATCTTTGTGTAAACATGATATGTTCAACAACATTAACATGTACATAGTAACATTTTTGTGATAGACCCTATTAGTCTCTCTAGAATAGGAGTTTAGTGTAGGGTGAAGTCACAATAAAATGAGCCAAAAAGGACGTCAAATGGGCCCTAAAAATAGTCAAGATTCGAGAAATATTTATGTTTTACCATTTAAAACCATGGTAATCATGGCAAGTTGGTCCTTTCTCATTCATATAAATGTTGAGGAATTTAAGACCAAAAATCCATTTGATAAAATTTTAAGTTTAACTTTCGGTTCAAGACTTTTGAAAGTGGACACCTATTGCATCAAATTGAATCAATTTTGCAAAGGACTATCAAAAGGATCATATAATAATAAAAAATTGATGGGGAAAATAAAATAAAAATAAAGACCTATTAGCCACATTAAAAAAACATTCATACCCTAAAATATGTGAAACTTTAAAACTTTAAAATTCAAAAAACTTTCCAAAATTGATTCAGAATTTTTGAACTTCAAAAGTCCTTTACCACATATAAATGGGGTATAATGTACATGATGTTAAAAAAAAAATTGTAGTTTTTTATACGAGAAAACATAAAATTCTAAAAATCAATTTTTGTTTATGATTTGAAATTGTTATCATTTTTAAAGATGAAACTCATAATTTACAAGGAATTGACACATTTTCAAATTTTCATATTTATTAAGAAATACAAACCAAAAAAATGTCATCTATCTAAAAAATTATATGCATTTTTCATATAAAAATTTAATAAATAATAATTCAAAAATTCATCATATGAAAAAAAAGATGGGTCAAAAGGACATGAAGTTTTTTTCTAAAGTAACGTCGTTGGTTCGTTTTATCTCGTTTTGCCTTGTAGTGCCGCCATGTCAGAACAAAAGTCCCAATGTTTGAATGTGTTCCAACGCTTTCATTGTTGCAACAAACTCATGCAAGACAATTACCACCATCTCCCCATGGTAAATCAACATGGAAATCATCCAAAATTGGATAACTTTCCTTGTTTTGCCTTTCTTGTGATGTTGGTTGCCCAAGCCCCATTACTTTTTGCATTGAATCAAGGACATTATGCCCTCTGCCACGAAAATGTTGGATTATCCATGTCTTGTTATCCTTTCCCCAATTTATGTACTAGTAGAAAACATGGGGGGCCCTTTTGCAACTATGTTTTCAACTGGTGTTCAACTACAAACCAAGTTGAAAACTACACATATAGTTGCAACTTGTTTTTTGTAACTAATAAATATTTGTTGCAACTATTAACCAATAATGTCAACAAGTACAAGTCAAAAATGTATGCCATGTGTCAACACCATAGCAATAACTAGTACGTGCCACTATTTGCCAACTTAATTGAAAATTGTTCTAGTAATCTAGCCAAGGGATGTTGTCAATTACATTTGACTGGTGGATGAATTTCATTCGTTGACTAGGCATGATGTCAACCCAATATATAATTATAGTTTCAACTAGGATGTAACTATGTAAGTTGAACATTTCAACTATGTTGCTTTTATGTAAATTGAATACCTGGCATGTTCACAAAGTTTGGGGTTAACAAATAGTTAAATGACACATGGCACATTCACATTAATAAACTAGGCCACATGGTGCATAAGCATAGGTTCAAGGACACTATTTCATGAACATGTGAGAATGAGTGTGAACAAGTGAGCATAAGGGAATCTTTTTAAGAATATCTTACTGACATTGATGAAATATTATTTGACACATAGGATGGAATATTCTACCACATGTCATGGATGGACAATTTTCGTGGATGGAAAAATGGATGATAAATAAAATGGTTGAACTTTCAAATGAACATTGGCAACAAATCAAGTTACATTCTCCCCCCTCTATTTTATTTATTTTTTATCTATACATGAAGTTGCATTTGTTCCACCCTTATTGTTTAGTTGAATCCTTTTTACCTCTACCACATCTTTACATTTACTTCACTTTTATTGCCTTATATGCCATTGATTCACATGGACATTTGACAATAGTTACTTTGTTCAATTCAACATAAATATAGAAATCTACCAAAGTTGGTGCGCCATGTGTTGAAGCAAAAAAAATTTAGCACCATTATTAAGAATCTTGCCCCTTGGTTTTAGACATGTCTTATGTGGTAAAGTATTATCTGTCTATAGAAACATATTCTTCATTGCCACATCATTCCTAGCCATTGTCATCTTCACGTCGTAATGGGAAACAAGTCAAACATAGTTATAACATGGACTTGTCAACAAAATACATGTGGGTAGATATAATAATTATCTATACAATACAAAAATCTTCTGATGAAAGATATTTCAACCATTTAAACAACATTATTGTGAAGCTTAGCTATTCTAAAAACACACTGAAAAATTGATACACAAATTGTAGATGTATCCTACAAAGGGTTAGGTAATTAAGGGCATCACTATAGGAATGTAATAAGAGAATGCAAGAAATTGACAAGTACAATTTATGAATATCTTCTATTTACAACCTAGCAATGCCACTTTCCATATAAAATATAATTACCATTGTCATTAAATGCAACAAGTTTGTGGTTGTTGTTACACATGTTAATATATTATTCTAATGCAATGCAAACCACATTCTAATTATTAGAGAGGTGGGTATTTAATTTGCAAGTTTTCATGCACACATTATTAGTTGTTGTTTTGCGATGCCATGAGTTTTCAACAATTTCTCCACTTTCAATTGCTTTGCTCCATTTTGAAAAAGATAACATACATGGCTTGTCAAACGCCTCAAGACTTAGATTTATACCTTGTTGTCAGGAAGAAAGAAATGAAGTCCATCAATGCAAATACCAATTATAAATTGGATATTGGGCAGCAAAGAACCATTTGCAAGACTACAAAATCTATGCAATAGTGATTTGTATGTTTGATGAAGACATTTTGAACATTTTACTACGACCTCCAAGAGATAATCCATGGCCAAGACACCCAACAAATCAAAATTTCATAACTCAACTCTTGAAGCAATCTAATTATCTATTAGGATTTGTGTTTCCAAATAAGTATTCTTTCAAAATCGCCATCAACAAAAAGTGGCAAGAAAACCAAAGCGATTCAAAGGAAGACAAGTATGAATCACCAACATTTGTTTATTGCAGGGAAACAAATGCAATGGCGCCATTGGTGAAAGCATGCTTTCAAACTCCACCTATAATGTAAGGATCTTGGAGTGACGACAACGCCAAAACGTTAGAGGTTCTCCACAATACTAACACAAACAAGGCCATTGACATCAATGACATTTCAAAACCATGAGAAAGTATTAGTGAACTATAAGATTGTCATTTGCAAGACATTGAAATGACCCAACATTATTAAAATGAAATAAATGAGTTAGTGCAAGATGTGTACTTGTCTGCATGTTCGGTTTTTTTATCACGTCATTTGACGAATATTACATTTCAAATTTTCTCTCAGGAGTTGACAAATGAAAGTTATGTTTGTTTGAACAACTGCAACCAAAAGAAAATCATAGGAAAATAATTTGCAAAACCATCAAACGAACTAACAAATCCAACTAAAAATTGAATTATTTTATGCCCACGACAATCTTGGAAATTTGTATTTGGATTAAGCTAGGATGGAAATTCTATTCATTGTCTGAAACATACTTTGGATAAAACAATTAACACTAGATTCCATATAAATATGTTGAACACCGATGTAATGTAGCATATAAAAGGAAAGAAGGAATATGTATGGCCATTTAGAAACCAAACAATTGGGAAATGGCTTCAATATAATGAAAATTACACTCATAAATGGAGAACACACTCCACACAAGATTGATTTCAACTGTAATACATATATAAAATAAAATAAAATCTCCTAATGTGGTTATTCACTATTTAAATTTGAAATTCGTTATCAAATAGCCACAAACTTTATTGGAAATTGTTATGTATCGTTATATATTGTTTAAGTATTGTTAGTAATAATTCCCGATTGTAGGGCACAATAATCGCTAGAATTATTGACAATATGAATAAATATATACATTTGTGTGTTAGGTTATTAAAATAATAAAATTGAAAGGATTGATCAAATACCAACATCACTATTTTAATATAAGTGACATCGTCATAAATTAATTATGAAAATATCCAATTATATAATTATAAATATATTTCTAAAAAACATGTATATTGGAACTTTGGATAGATATATTCTCAAAGATAAATGCAACATTAAAAAAATGAAGAAAACATATAATCTCTATTTGGCATCCATATAATGTGTACATGTCAATATGGAATTCCAACTGCAAAGAACCCAATTCTTTGTACAATTTCACATATGAAAAGGATGGGTTGATTGGGCATTTGCAATAATCATATAAAGTTTGAGATCATTTTGAAAACAATGATATATTAAATTATATTCCAAACAAGTAATAAGGTTTAGATTTTTTCTTGGAGAAAAAAATGTTTTCTTTGGGGACAATTTATGAGACTTTGGATTTTCTTTAATGTGTGCTTCAATCATTACACGATAAAGGTCATTCTCACAACTAGATTATTTAATTTGGAAATATATGCAAAAACAAAGAACACCCATAGAACATGGAATTGCATGGGTAGAATATACAATTGATCCCAAAACTAAGATTTAAATTGGAGAAGACATTCCAACAAATAACATCATATTGTCAATCTTGTTTGACAAAGTTTTTTCCAACATTGTGGTATGTACAAGCTTCAACATATACACTACAAGTGTTCCAAGAAGGTGACTTAGAAAGAACTTTGAGTGAAAACATACATAAAAGGAAAGTTTAAAGCAAAACAAAAAAATATTGTTAGAGTTTTCCACCCAACCTTAGGACCACCCAATGGGTTCAAAAACCCAATGATCCACCCCTAAGCTCAAAAACAAATCCTAAACATCTTCTAATGCTTCATCATCAACGAAAATTCTAATTCTTGGATGGTAACCTTGGGAAATTATCTATGAAGGAGGTGAAGCCAAGGATTCCATAGTTAGGGCTCGAGTCTTGACATATGATGGTAGCAGAAATAAATGGTAGTCTACTAGAGCAACTCATCCTCCCAAAATGAAAGGAAGCTCCTTGATGGAAATGACATTGCAAATAAAAAGAGGAAAATATGAAGAATTAAAGGAATGCATAATATTGATGCAAGTGGACAACTTACTCATAGTCAAACAACCTCCTAGAACATTTCTTGACAAGGAAATCAATATTGAACTTGTGAACGTGCTTGGCGTTAGGCTCAAGCATGGCCATTTAAATGAAAGGTTCCAACACCTTCGTAAAAACCTCCATATCCAATTCCAAGGTTAGGATGTGGCACCCAAGGCTTTGGTAGGCCTTGATTATGTTGCCTGCAAGGTGAAAGATGGTTAGACAAAAATATTGATGCATAGATTGTGAATGATTTTTTTGAGAAAGGATACATATTTGTGGATGTAGATAAATCCACAATAGAGGATCTTGTCTCGTAATAGACATCAATCAAGGCTTGAATAGTAGTAAGATGCATTTCTTTTGGGCCTTGAAAGGCCTTTTAGCCTTGGGTATAGACATAAAGGTCATATCCATCCAATTATACAACACATCCTCATTTCAAACATCAATAAATTTGTTCACAAACTCATTGGATGGCGAGGAGAAGATGAATTTCTTAATGCCTAAGGACCTTACATCAAGGACCCTAGCAAGAAAAGTTACATGATTAAGGAAAATTTGCAAATTAAAGAAAATTTTCAACTAAAGTTCAGAAGAAAAAAAATATAAATAAAGTTTAATGGATTGAATTGGAACCTTGAGGCATGGGTCATTGCTGCTTATAAGCAACAATGAGTTCACCACATCCCATTTCATCCATATCTAGAAGCCATTGTTTTCCAAATAAGACTTTACCTCTTTCAAAACTTTGAGGTCATTCGAGTGAAATAACAAAATAGCCCAATCAAAGGCCAAAAAAATATGGGCAAAATCGAATTCCAGCAATGTACTCATCAACCTTCCTATTCCATGTAGGAATATCATATGGGTTCTTAGATACAAGAGGAACATGGAGGTTTCTAAGAACGTATGCAATGACAACCTAAACCTTACCATTAGGATTCATTTGCATATATATAAAAAAGAAAAAAATAAATACATATAGGACAATCTACTATAACTATGTTGTAAAGGGAAAGAGAATGTAATGTAAACATACCTTGTGAATGGATTTAAAGATTGTTTCATATTTCGAGGGCCAAGTCCGAGATGAGATCTTGGTTGCCACAATGGAATACCAGGAGAATGGGAGGACCATGTGGTGAAAGCCAGGAACCTTGTTACATGTAATAATAATCAGACTCGGGTGAGATGGAAAAAACTAGAATGATCCATGTCCAATGCTTTGAATTCCACCAGGAGGAAGGGTGGGAAGAACAAATGAGGTAATAGCCCTTCTTTCTATGTTCACATTATCTATTGTCTACAAAGTTTAGCTCAAAAGGAACCTCAACAAAGGTGTCAAAGGAGGGAGGTTTACTCACTTTTTCCTTCAACTTTCCATTTCCCTTGGAAGCCATTTTTTGCCTCCCACCTTCAACCTATGTTTGTGCACAACTTACAAGAGTTTCCATGAAAGAGGGTTTGATACTTTCCTTCAAGGGTATCTCTAAGGTGGGGGTGTTGTCTTTCGAATAGTCGAAGTACTAACCATATTGGAGAAGATGGGGAGGAAGTCAATCCTTAAAAAGGTCCTTTTGGAACATAGTGTTATTGGCCTTGGGGTCATCCTAGATGTCAAGGAGATTGGGGAGCTAATCAATGGCATGGTGGAATAACAAGACGTGATAGAAATACCTGCAACATAATGAACAACACCTTCATAAAGAAATATGATAAATGGCTACCAACTTTCCTACTTTCGGTGCTAAGACAAAGGAAAGCTTTATGGTGATGCATAAGTGAATATGCCTACCAACAAACATTTAGAAATCAGTTTGAAGTAGCTTGAGAATGGAATGAAGTTGTATATTTGGAATATTTACACAAAACCCACTTGATAACCTCCTTGTTCCCAAGTTGCTACTCCTAAAATTGGTTTCTTTAGATGCCATCCTTAGGCATGAATTTATAGAAAAATAAGTCTCCCATATTGCTAGCTTCCATTGTTGTATATATGAAAAGAAAGAGATCATATCAAAGACCTCTTTCACAACCAAGGAAAAATTGAATACTATTGTAGCAAACAACTTGAGTGCCTCAATCTCAAGTTGTAAGAATAAGAGTGAAATAAGAAGGAGCGTGTTAAAGAAAAAATGAAAAAAAAAGGTCATCCAAAAACATAATTCCTAATGCTAGAAGGTTGCATTGTGTAACCATTTGTTGAATTGGGAGTTTAAAAACTTGAGCTTCACGAAATTTTTAGCCTCTTGTAAAACAATAAATTCATTCCACATCTTGAGCCATAACAACTTCTGCTCAACTAAGACATAGGAATAGGTGAGCATTTGGAGCTTTTTTATCAACATCTTTCATTTTGAATTCATATCCCAATGAACTTATATTTCCCTCAAAATTTACACCCAAATAAGGATCACGTATTGGCAAGTGCTTGCAAAAGGCTGAGTAGTGATCCTTCTTCACCTACTCCATAGCTTTCTCCATTTGCTCTTAGAACCTCAATAGTCAGCGCTTTCAAGCATAAGGGAATTTTTCAGAATACAATTTGATTGCGACGTCCCCAATTGAAGAAATTTTTTATTGCAAGAATAAACAAAAGCAAGGATGAACAAGTTGAAAATAGAAGGAAAAAAGTCTTTAGGGGAGTTTGAAATATGTCATTCCTTATACATATCTTCCAAAAAAACTTTTGAGGTCGAAGAATGCAATGTCTTGTAGGACTTGGATTGGCATTTCTTGTAAACCTTTGCTAATAACACCTCCTTGAACTGCTCCAAGGGGATAATTCCAATTGATTGAATTCAAAAGAGTTCATGAACAAGGTTAGGTTTTACATGGTCTAGTTCCATTGACCTATAGAGATATAAAGAATGATGAGAACAAAATCATTTAAATCTAACTTAATGTAAGAAAAAAAAGAAGGTTCAAAAACATACTTGAACCTCATCATGGCAATGAGGAGTTTAACAAGCCCATGAGAATGTCAAGACAATTGAATCAACAGAAATATGTGGTAGAAGTGAAATTTAATTTCTACATAATTATTCCACACCACTGTAACAATAAATTTGCACTTCACATGTATACATTCACTATTTTTACCTTGATTCTCAACATACTTAACACTGCCATTCATTAAAACACTAGAATCATGGTTATTTCATATAATTAGAATCTACATTTTTTAATACATTGTTAAAAACTCAAAAAATAAGATTACAATTCATTTCATCATATTTTGATACTACAAAAAATTCATTATAGAAGTCTATGTTTCTCTGTATTACTAAAAACATGAATAAAATTATAGTAAAATTTCATGTTTTGTTGAAATGAAATTTAAACAATAAATAAAATCTATGGTATATCAAAACAAATTTAGTGTTTTTTTTACTACAAAGTACCTACAACTCCTTTCATTCTTCTTCAAAATTGTGTGTTTAAGAATTCTCCTTTGCTTCCCCAAATCTTCCCTCTTTGGGTAGTCCCAAATTACATCATCATGATTCAAAACCAATAAGAATTCACAATTCAAAACTATGATGTTCCATGAACAATCCTTGTCTTAAATGCCATGTTCATCCAAATCATGTAATCATCCTACCCCCTTAACATTACCGCCTCTGTATTTTGGATTCTATCCTTGAATCCTTGGAAAATGATAAAATATGAAATGAGAGTATTCCATATCCTTTTAAACATTTGTACCCACTTCTAGCTTTGCAGTTTTAACTAATATATCTGTCTTTGTGGTTCTGACCTCCTCTTCCATTAACTCAGTCTATGGTTCTATTTCTATAAGTTATATATTAGATACCTTTTTTTTTTTGCTAGAATAGTCTCCACTTGTTCTTGTAATTTAATTCCTTGTGGTTCTTTCTTTTCTTGACCCCTTCTTCTGAGGTCCTACAGTTTTTCTATTTTGTATTTCCTCCTCCTGAGCTGTTCCACTAATGAGTTCTTGTGGTTCCTAAGTTTGCACTTCCTCCTCTTGAGTTGTTCCATTGGGCCTTGCTTTAGTCTTTTCATCCTAACTCGATACTTTTGTACTTATTGGATTGCCATAGTTAAAATTTGGAATTTTTTTTTGATAAGCTTTTAACTTGTACCTCAAAATTCTTTCATCAACTCTATGTTAAGCCATAAACTTTTCCAACTCCTTTCTAAATATTCCTTTATAACCTCCCACCATTCCTTAGATTTTTCCTCAAAATCCTTCATGTTGTTTTTCATCCTCATCACAGTATAATATTATAACATCTATTCATGATCCTCTAGTCTTTTCTTGACACCAATTGGGTTTAGACTCTTCCTTTGATCTTGTGCCATCTCCAACTTTGTTTATAGATGCTACAAATTCTTTTGATATTCCTTCTTTTCTTTTAACAACTTTTTTTTTGGGTTGTTTATGTTGTCTTTCTTCTAAGCTTTTCGAATTGCAACAAAAATACATTTTTCAAATTCACTAATTCCAAATATGTAAGAACATTTTCCTTTTCCTTCTTTTCCTTAGCCACTATTTTCACCTTACTACCCAAAGCCTTTTGTCGTTGCTTATGAAGAAATAATGCTTGTTTGCACTTCCTCTCTATGGTTTCATAGATTTCAACATTCTACCTTAAATTTTATAGTTTTTCATCCTACAACTTCAACTATGTTTTGCTACCCTTAAGCTTTTCATTCTCATCGTGTAGTTTTTTAATGACCATTTTAATCTTCTATTCAGCCTTTGCCTTGTTCTTCCTCCAAATTTCCACATTATGTTTATACCCTTTTTAAAAGTCTCTCTCTTTATCCAATTCCCCATATTCAAACTCACAATTACCATGGTCTGAAATAATTCAACTACCTTATTTACATGCATTACTTTTATAACTACCTCCTCCATAGACTTTGGTGTACTTGTTTGTGTTGTAGGATTTTTGGATCCTTCTACAAATGATCCCATTTCTTGCACCATTCTACTCCCCAACTCAAATTCAAATGGAAATCCCTCTGTAGATTTTGGTTTGCTAACTAGTACCTATAGTTTTGATGGTTTGAACATTTCAAAATAAAGTTATGGTTCCTTTCCCTCCGTCTGCAATCCATTAGCATGTAGACCTTCTTGTGTTAGCTGTTGTTGCTACTACAAATGTTGTTGTAAATGCTAAAAATGTTGTGGACTTGCAGTGGTTTCCATTTAATCTTCATCTCCATCCAAAGTGTAGATGTTCCTCACCCTTTGGAAACCTTGTGTCATGTTCCCTTTTAATTTCCTCACTTTACTCCCTTAATCATCTCTTTTGTGGAGATGTCATCTGCGGTACTTCCTACCTTTGTTCCCTTAGTTGTCTCTCCTGTGGAGATGTCATATGTGGTACTTTTACAGTTTATTTGGCTACCTATACCACCATTGGCACTAAAGATGGTTCCACTTTGCCCGTCATCATTTTATGTGCCTTTCCTTCTATGATCTCACGCTCCTTCATTCCTAAACCTAAGGCTCCTCTTTCCTCAACTCTATTCTTCCTCCTAAGAGCACTTCTTAAAAATTATGTTGCAGCCTTCTTTCTATTTTCTAATGTTGTCTACACATCCTCCCTAGTTTTAAAACCTTGGCTGGTGGTTTCTATGGATTTACCTTTTGATGCACAAGCAGATATTGAAAGATTTTTGCCAATACCAAGGAAAATTGATAGGTATCTTTCTTATCCCCTTTACTTTCTTTAACATATTTATACCATCAATCTAACTCACTACATTGACTATTAAATAAAATTTGTGCCCAATCTACCTTTTGTCGCTTATCTACTCTCACTAATGTAATAACATTATTGTTGCTAAAATATTGTACCTTTTCCTTCTAATAAATGGAAAATATAATGGCAAGATATTTGATGGAGTATGGCAAATCCAGACTCTTTACACTCCATTTATATGCAGAAGAATTTATAGGTGCAAGTTTATAACTTTGTAATGCCTACATTATTAGTGACTTATTGACTTATCCTTTTGATTCTTTTGCATACCGTTTTGCACACACTCCAAATACATATACAATTAGTTGTTTGCTAATTACATACACCTTATCCTTATGCCCCTAATAGATATATGCGCCCTTGATCAATAATGTGTTCAGACATTCTGACATTACATTGGGCATCAGTGCTTACCAATCCATTAAAAACACAAGAACAATCCTTACTTTAGAAACCCAATTTTCTTCCTCAACAATATCCTTCCAATTTTCCATCTATTCAACATGTTTATCATAGTTTTCTTTCATTTGTGTCTACATGAATCGCTTAAGATCTAGAATTTTAATACCTTTCTCTAAAAGTGTAGCTCTGTCAAGGATTGTGCATCTTTTTTTTGCTATAGCTTCTAATTCACACCTCTCCATCTCCATTGCCCTTCGTTGTGCGTATGCCATCATTTGCACTTCTCTGGTTTGCTATACTTCCACCTGCACTTTTGTGGATAAATGTATTTTCGCCTCAACAATGTTCTTCTCACTTGCATCCTTATGTAATGTCTATGCCCATTTATCTATTGAATGTGTCAACTCATCTCCTAACTATGATAATAAATCTGTTAACTATATTGATTTTTTTGTTAACTATGCCAACAAATTTGATGATTGTGCAAATACCCCTAATGACTAGGTGAATACTCATGTTGATTCACCTAATACCCTTAATAAATCATCTTTAGACCTTTGTATTTCAAATCCCTCACTTTTGTAGTTATTATTCATGGACTTATTAGTCATTTGTAGATTGAAAATCAATATTGTGTTGATTGTAGGATCTTTTGTCGCAACCCTAGCTTTGGGCTCGCGACCAAGGCAAAGGGGTTGCAAAGGTTCGGGCCAAAAGGAAGCCCAGGCGTCACATCACATACTCGCGGGAGTGTAGGAAAGTGTGAGGGAGTGAACTCTCACACTCCCAAGGCAACTCCCACTTTGGGAGATGGAGTCCCGAGGGACTCCCAAAACTTCAGAGACCAATTTTGAGGGGTCAAAACTCAATGGCTTGTGGCGTTCTTTATATCATTGGAAAGCTCTTGGAACATAAATGTCTAAAATGGGCTCGCATTGTTCATTTGGACATCTGAAACATAAGTTATGGCCAAAAAAAGGGTCGAGAGTCAAATTGCCAATTTGACTCCCGACCAGAAAAAGTCGAGAATCGACCCGATTTACTTGGCTGCAGACGACGTGCCACATACCGTTGGAAAGCTCTCAACGAG
>Ga0116228_10000815_pt1 | contig 24600 bp, 21 predicted proteins | sample S1TSphfallax_2_FD_89694 | JGI IMG/M metagenome (GOLD analysis project Ga0116228, IMG submission 89694) | Host-associated microbial communities from peat moss isolated from Minnesota, USA - S1T2_Fc - Sphagnum fallax MG | ecosystem: Host-associated > Plants > Peat moss > Unclassified | place...
ATTTGCCCGACAAAAGTAGGTAATATGTTTTATTTCTCCATTTCTTACTTTTTCTTTGTCCTATTACTTTTTGGTAATAAAACTTGACAAGTTTACACCATAATACATGTTTAAGACTAATTTTCAAGACTTCATCAACACATGACATAAGTGTCCAACACATGTCAAAGGATTTCCCATTCAAAATGATCACCAAACACTAATGGTCTCACTCTTGATCCACTTATTTTTTAACAAATTAGGGTTCTAGTTTTTTGAAAATAGTATAAATCAAAGCATGTAAAACACCTAATTGCTTGAAAATTTTCAAAATCAAAGAACCTCTTGCCAATTGTTTTTCAAGAATTGGTAGTTTTCATCAAAGAACCACAGAATAACCAATAATTTTATAAAATGTGAAACCTTGCCAATCATAAATAAACCAAATCACTCAAAAAAGGGGGAATACAAGGAACAAAATAGAAGGACCCACATCCAAGAAGACAAAATAACCACCAAAAAAGGCAAACCACCATGGGAACATTAAGTTCTTGAACCCCCTCTTGTCGTGAGGAGTATATCAAGTAAGGAAAGGGGAGGACTTTTTGAAAGGAGTCCGAGCCTAGAAGAAACTTCACCTATTGCAACAACACATGTTAAAATAGAGATCACTTGAGCACATTATAATGCCACCAACACCTTTTACTTATAAAATGTGTGCAAAATTGAAAGAAGAAGGCTTCTAGTGCCTTTCATTCCCCATGCCATTTGGCACATTGATGAAGAAACCCATCCACTTTGTTGGTGTAGACATTTAAAAACCTTTATAGTTAGAAGGAAAAACATGTTTGTTGGGAATTGATCGTGATAAACCATCTTTCACTTGAACCACGATTATTGCCATAACCCATGAAAAATAGTAGCATGCAACATTAAATCAACTTGAGTGGGGTGGGCGATGATAATGTTTGCCAACATGCGGACACTATTAACTGAATAACGCAATGTTGATTCGATGACGCAAAGATTGTAGGGTAGGGGGTGAGAGAACATGAGTTTATAATTGTGAAACATGAAATCCCACATATTTTGCAATGGCTGCAAAAACATTTCATGCAACATCATGCAAGACCATCTTTTCCCCACCATGCGTGCAACAAAGAAAGTGGATCCCCATAGGATTGAAAAGTTGGTTACAAATGTAATGTGACACCCCAAGGACTAAAGGATGGGAAAGACCCAACCAAGCGTGTAATGTGGTGGAGAAAACATTTAAAGGTAGGTGAAAGAAAGGAATGACTAGGCGGGTTAATAATTAAACGCCCACACCTGGCCCCACACACAACCTCAAACATGTTTAATGTGAATTGGAAGGTAAATAAAAAAAGGATGCTAATAAAAGAACGGTCTTGTAATCTTTTTAAATTATTCTCTTGAAGGTGATTTGCACTTTTTTCAGCCAATTGTTCAAAAGGTGGAACACATATTGCAACTTTTAGGGAATAAGCTTTTGCATTAATATCAAATGCACTTCGAAATGGAGTGGCCTTGAGTTGTTGACACCTATCACCTCTAATAAAAACATGCGAAAATCCAACAAAAATATGAAAGTTATGACAGGGGCTACTGAGGCCCAACTCCTTAAATAGGTAGTTGGAGTAATGACTTATGAAGAAATCAACCCTACACCCCCATTAAAAATGGGGAGTGCTTCTTGTCAATAGACTAGAAGGACATCGAGGAACTCCAATGAGCTTGGACTCAAAAGTTTCTAAAAAAACTCCCATAAAGGTGGAATAAAAAGTGGTGAACTAATTTCGAAAATTTGGAAGGGGAGGAACAATGAAGCAAAAAGGAAGGCTTTTTAGGTGAACATTGAGAGAGTATACCAACAGTCACTTGGATGCCCCTAATCTTGGGAGCACATTTGCAAGCCAAACATCCTCATAGAAGGTTCAATGATTGATTTTTTGAGATTTTGATAGGGTCAAAACTAGTGTTGGGAGGGTATATGGTTTGAAAGGTAAAAACCGAAGGTTTAGGGTCAACTTCTTGTGACCCAAACTTGAGTTGACATCATTTTGTTGGAATCAGCACAAGAATTGACCTATGGAAAAAATGTTTTTCTAGAGTCAGAAGATGAACCATGGAAAAACATTTTTGAAAACTGAGTCAAGATATGTATGTAAAAAAGTTGATTAAGAAAAAAACTTAATAAGTAGATTGAACTTTATAATTAGATATTAATTTTAATTAGTTGTTCAACTCTATATTTAAATAAATCCTTATTTTAATTAGTTATAAACTTTTGTATTCACATAATTTTGAGTATTGGGGAATGTGCACAGTGTATATGGAACTAGACTGGATTCAAAAATCAGGTTCAAATGTTCTTAAATTTGAAAAAATGTGATAAAACCAAAATCTAAGGGTTCAAATTTTGGAAGACTGTTGCTCAAACCCTTACCTGAAGAACCTTCACATAAATTTTAAAATGTCAAAACAGGACTGGAGGTTCTCTCCAAAAGGAAGAAGCGCACAACACTGGTCAGAACTCAAGAACATGAAAACCAGTTCCTTGAAAACAGTGGGTCAAAAGTCCACACACTCAATGCTGATATATGCCAATTCTTTCCTTGTGTGAACCTTCAAACAATGAAGGCAAAAACAAAATAATATATTTTGGTTTTGGCCACAGGGAAGAGACTTAATTAATTAAAAAATATATATTTTGAAAGTGAATTGATTTTGAAGCGTTTCAATTGCCAAAGTGAGAAAAAATTAGTGAAGATTGTTTGATTTCTATATCTATGGTTTTCAGAATGTAGTAAAAAATATAGAACAAAAAATTAGTATTTTCATACATGGTTTTATAGCAATGTTGGGCAAATACCTGTTTTGCCAGTAAGAACCTCCAATATAATGGCTACAGTAAACCAGCACCCACCACCACACCATCCACTGAATGCTTGTTATTACTCAGTTGTGGATGAACTTCAATTGAGTTAATATTTGGTTTCACCATGGGAACCAATTTTGTGAGAAATAAGTATCATATATAGGTAGGAAAATAGATAATTATTAGGTAAGTAAATGGCCTACACGTAAGTAATGGCTGCTTTTACTATCTACCTACTAACAACCTGACTGTGGGTTGTTATGTTAGTAGAAAGATAGAAAGAAAATGCAACTGAGCTAACCACCATGGTTTAGTTAGGGAACTAGAACCCAACAGAAAATTATTTCCTGACCACTTACCATTCATCCTTCATGGCAAACAGGACAAGGCAAAGACGGAGGCTGGGCGCTATGAAAAACGAAATGCCCTCTCTTCTGTTGGATGAAAACATATCCTTTTATAAGGTTACCTCCATATACACTGCAACATTTGTGGCAGGTCATTACGTCCTAAAAGAACACTCTTCTCCTCACAACACATTCGAACGTGAAACCAAAGTATGAGTGGCAGTTATGGTGCATTCACACTTGATGTTAAGTGAGTGCTAAAATGGAAATCTAGGTGGCATCCTAGGTGGCACCCAATGTTAAATGGGCCATAGCTCAATGTTAATAGTGACTATTAGCTTAACATAAAATTTTCATGGCAACTAGGTTCAAGTCCTAAATGGCTAGCATGGTGTTAGGGGACTCAACCAGATAGTCCCTAACACCAAGTGTGAATGCACCGTTTCAGAGACCTTGGCTGTCATCATGAGGCTGCTGTTACAATAGATTCCACTTTGCAGTCATGTGACCAAGAAACCAAAGGATTCATCATTTCTAATGAGTTGTTTTCCAACATACCATGCAGAGCTGGTCTTGGAAGAAGCTGCTTTTTAGAAAAGAAAACCCTCTTTGAGTTTTTTCGGGTTTACCTCCCTTTTCTTTCTTTAGTTGATATGCTTCATGCAACTGGTGAAGGGGTTTTGATGATACTTAGTGCTTCCCTTTCCTCAGTGTGGACCATCTCTTTTGGGCGGTTTGCCTGCCTGCCTGGACTTTTCGTCCTTGCCCTTTGTTTCTTTTTCTCTCCCTTTCTTGGGTGCTTTCTTTTGATGGAGTTTGGCAGGGCGTCATCACCTTTTTTCCTTGGGAGCAAAGTTTTTTTCTTTCAATTTTGTGATGTAGCTAGTAGCTAGCTAGCTGCAGTGACAATCATTCATAAGAGGATTTGAGACCAAATTTGATTAGGTACAAGATATGAATAGAAAAGGCTGGAAGCATCTTTTTTACATTCTTGGGTACCTAATGGAACCTAATCAGTGTTTTGTGGGGGAGGGCAATTTTGGGTTGTAGCCAAAAATACAAAATAATCCACAGGAAGATTTAGCCAAATTTGGCTAAAAATAAATAAAAAAGATCTCTCTAAATTTCTGGCTACCTACTTGAACCATCTATAGAAGAAATCTGGGATTTTTTCCAAAAGAAATTTCAAATTCTGGCTATTAAAATCTTTATTTTAAATTTTTTTAGCACTTTTAGTTTTTAATATAGCTTTTTGGCTATATACAACCAGCAAAAAAGGCTGAACCAGAAATATAATCGTTTATATTCTCCCTTTTTTTGTAAGAAATCTGTTGATAAAAACGCCATAAACGCCATAAACCACTAATTTATCCAGTTTCTATTTTTTTAATTAGCCATAAAAAAGAAAGCGATCAAGACTCCAATTTTTATTTCAGACTAGGCGATCAATTATCCCAATAACTCAATAATATGTCATGTCATTCAATAATTCTGAAATCACTTTCCCATTTCGAAAAAGTAACGAGGTCTGCCTGTCTTTGTGGTTTAAAAAAATAACCGCCGGTTCCGGGTATTTGGAAAAACCAGAATCTTAGAACCTCCGGTTCCAGTGTTTCTCAAAACCCGCATCAAAGAACCTCCGGGTTCCACGAAAGGCCCGGAAGTTTTCCAGGCAGTTATTCGACTTGTTCAAAACAACCTGACCCACCCACGGTCATATACTCACGGGTTATTTCGCTGTTTGACCATCACGGTTATATATCAAAACCGGATATTTTCTTTCTTGATAATCCCGGTTATCAACGCGACGCCCGGAGAGAGGGTTTGGTCTGCTTTCTGATACCCACCCCACTCTGGTTACCACCTATTGGAAACGGCGGTTCGCCGTACCGGGCTCGCCGCCTTCTTTGGTAGTATTGGACCGGTTACTAAGTGGAATTGGCCTGGTTACCAACCGGGCACGCTCCATAGTATATACTTAACTGCTGTTGGGTTACGGTCACTGCTGCTGCTACCACTTTTGAAAGAAAATGGTCGTTGAACGGTTTAGTAAGTTACTAGTTTGTTTTACCACCCTTTTTCCTGCCCACCACACGACTGCCCGCCAAGAACGGAAGCGCAAAAGTGTGCTTTGCTTTTCGTGCCCAAGAAATGCACGCACTCCCGGACGCGTGTTCTCGCAACACACACACACAAGAATGATCTGTCGCTGCCGTTGTTTGTCTCTCTGCGGCAAGTTTGCTACAATTGGCAGCGGCAGGGACACCGAACATACGTGCGGAACGAGGTTTTTCTTTTGTGGGTTTGTCTAAATATTTTGTCTTTGCAGAGCACATGCGGCAGGTGTTTAGCAAGAAGATAGAAAAGAATTGAAGGAATTGGAAGCTGCACATTTCTTCTCATTCTTCTTTGCTTGCTTCCTTGTCGAAGGTCAAGAATTTTTTTTTGGTTTTGTGAGAGAATCAGGTCTGGGGTAGTAGAGATGAAAACATATATAACTTCTTCTTCTTCTTTTCCTTCTTGTTCGATGAGAAGGTGTTGGCCTTCTTCTTGGCTGTTAGTGTTTCTTTCCCTGTTTCTCTGTGTTGCATCCAGTCGTTTATCTAAAGAGTCCTTGCATTCAAGCTCGGGAACGAGTCCTCGCACTCCTCTAGGTCAGGCCGAGCGCATGATCAAGGCTCTAAATCTGTTGCCCAGTGTCGCGGAAGAGGATTTTGCCCCGATTGAAGGACCTCGACTTCAGGAGCGGCGTATTCATCTGGACATCCAAGGGGATCCAGGTGTAACTCCAGAGGAGCTAGGCCAGTATGCGGGATACTTTAAACTAGAACGCACTCATGCTGCCAAGTACTCTCCTTTCTCTACATCTCCAAATCTCCCGTCGTCGAAGCTCTGTTATTGGAATCCCTCCTTTCTCAGCGTCTCTATCAAGCTTGTGTCTTATTAGAAAACCTAGTTTTGCTCGAGCTTTGACCCTTCTTCTTCTTTGTTGTTTCCATGCACGAATTCACTTTTAGGGTTTCACAATCTAGGGTTTCTAAGGAAGAGGAATTTTAGTTTTTCATACCAGAAGATCAATCCTGCATTCGTGATTTGGAGTTGCAATCCCTACAAGGTTCAACTACAATGATGTGTCATGGTTTAGCATATTTGTTTTGTTACAAACTTTTCTTTTGCATGGTTTCATCACGTGTACTTCTGGATCTGTTTTTGTGGCAGAATGTTTTACTTCTTCTTTGAGTCGAGAGGCAAAAAAACAGAGGACCCAGTGGTGCTTTGGATGACTGGAGGTCCAGGCTGTGCTAGTGAGCTTGCGGTGTTTTATGAAAATGGCCCCTTCAAGATCACTGATAACTTGACTTTAGTGTGGAATGAATATGGATGGGACAAGGTACAATGCTATTTTTCTTACTGTTTGCTTGATGCATCAGAGGGAACAACACAAGTGAAAGATGAATTTCACACACAAAAGTGTAGAAACTCTTAACATGTACTGAAGACTGCATGTGTCACAAGTGATAGGTAGTAGTGGCAGCCAAATGGCTCTCAAGGAAGGTGATCCTGGGTTTTGTGCTGGGTGCTCTTGGTCCCTGTGGTTCTGTCAGTGATAAAACTGTGAAAGTTTCTATTGCAAGTCTGGAAACTGTTAGCTTGACATATAATCAATCAGTTAGTTGTTGGGACTTGTTATTGTTAGAGTTTTTGTAGCATTGTGAACAATTGTTATCATTTTGTGAAGGCAGCAAAACCCACTGATGTGATAACTTTGATGGTACCATCTCACTAGGTGAGATATTTTGTCTTAATTATTTCAATGATCTGTCAGTGACTTCTCAGTATCTAGTTCTGTATTTCACACCGTCTGCATCCACTGTGGGAACTTTGTTGGCAGGTCTCAAACATAATCTTTGTTGATCAACCAATCGGAACTGGTTTCAGCTACAGCAGTGACTTGCGAGACATTCGGCATAATGAGGCAGGAGTCAGTGAAGATATGTTTGACTTTTTCCAGGTTGGTTGCCCTCTTGTGTATGACATTTATTCAACCTCGTGCAATATGATGCCTTGTTTTCTTTTTTCTAGTGTTCATCTGTTCCATCAGACATGTTGTAAATTTTGACACTCTATATCTGAAGAGGAGATTCATCTCATTTATGTATATTCTTGGATTCTATGGGCAGGCATTTTTCAAAGCGCACCCAGAGTTTGCAAAGAATGACTTCTTTGTTACTGGAGAGTCATATGCTGGACATTATGTGCCTGCTGTTACTGGGCGTCTACATCAAGCTCAGAAAAAGAAGGAGGGTTTACCAATTAACTTAAAGGTGAGAATTCCAATGTGCTTCCTTGGGCTGAAGGTAGAGAGGGTCAGGTGCTTCTGTAACATTAGATAAAGTTCAGGATTTATGATTTTTGCTCATTGCTAGGGCAAGTTAAAAATGAGATGAAGCCTCCCCTCGCAAGCTAGTTGCAGCTTGAGTGAGGATACTGTTGACCATTTTATTTGGCTATGCCTTGTAAGGGCTAGCCAAGATCATGCCCGAGTCTTCCTTTTGTTTCTAGAAATGATACAGAAACTCAGGATGCAGATTTTTGTATAAGTCTGTACTATGTTTTGAGCACATTGTTAAATACTCATTGGTAGCTTATGAAGTCAGCAAGGATTACTGGCAGCTAGTCACTGTCCTTTGTAATGAAGGTGATCACTGGATACTTTGTGCAGGTTATGACCAGACTTGTAATTGTTGGGTTTGTTTAGGTTTGGCCCAAACTGATTCAACATTTTGTTTGGTTACCTTACATGTATTGGTGCGGGTTCCCATTGCTTCTGGAAGTATGATGGAAACTCAGGACATAGATTGATAAGTTTTTTCCCCTAGATTTTGAGCAGAGATTATTCTGTACTTTCCTACATGCTAAGTTAAGAGTTGATGAACTTGGTGTAGAGTACAGCAGCTAGTCACTCCCTTTTATGAAGATGGTGATTGTCTGGCACTTGTGAGTTACACTCGTGAGGTTATGACCACATTTATCCTTGTCATGCCTGTTTTGGGTTGGCCAGAACTGACATGGCAGTTAGCTTCAAAATGTTTTTGTGGAGTTTTCTCTGCAATCTTATTGTTATGGTTTTTCGAGTTTCTCTGCAATTGCATTGATATTTTTGGTTATGATGGACAGGGCTTTGCAATTGGCAATGGTCTTACTCAACCAGACATTCAATATGAAGCTTATGCAGATTATGCTCTTGATATGGGTCTTATTTCAAACTCTGACCACTTTAATCTGGGAAAGCTGTATCCAGCTTGTGCAGCATCAATCAAGCTTTGTGGTCAGCTTCTCTTTTGCTCCACTTCAATTTGTGAAAGCAGCAATCATTCATTCTTACTTTGCAGATAGTAAACCTGTCTCAATCACTTCATCACCTGTTTTGAAAGTTTCTGAGATGCTAACCTTCTCCTACTGAATTGGTGCAGAAAAGAGAGGATCCATTGCTTGTGTTGCTGCATTCATTATATGCCAAAGTATCTTCAGCTCAATTTTGACCATCAGCGGGAACATCAATGTATGTTCTTTCAAACTCTGAAATTCCCCCAGAATTTCCATTGCTTCCATAGTCTGGAAGCTTTGACAGCACATTTTGCACAGCTTTCATGATTGATTCATGGAGTTAGGTGGTATCAGGGGAGCACTTAGACAAGGTCTGGTCAGAATTGAAGTGCTGATAAACTTTCAGCAACTTGCACAATGGTGGCAAAAAAACACATTTTGTCATCTTGGTCTTGAATGAGCTATAATTGGATGCTATGTTTTCCTTACATGGAGTTCTTGGTTGTACTTTGGGCAGTACTATGATGTGAGGAAGGAATGTGACGGTCAGCTTTGCTATGACTTTTCAAATCTGGAGCTGTATCTAAACAGTGGAACTGTTAAGGAGGCCTTGGGAGTTGGCAAACGCAAGTTTGTATCATGCAGTCCACTTGTTTATGAAGCCATGCTTGTTGATTGGATGAAGAACCTTGAGAAGGGCATACCTGAACTCCTAGAGGATGGCATCAAGCTTCTTATTTATGCTGGGGAGTATGATCTGATCTGCAATTGGCTGGGTGAGTTCAGTCATGGACTGTGTTTTGTTATTGGGGGGATAGTTAGGCTGTGCAGAGTATATGACCCATTTTAACCAGTTCTTTTGGCAAGCATCATGCACCTAGATTGAAAATGTAAATGGATATGTTTATGTGATCAGAACCAGCTTCAGCTGATACTTCTTGAATTTGTGTTTCGCATTACTTTCTACAGGAAACTCCAGATGGGTGACAGCGATGGATTGGTCAGGTCAAATTGAGTATGCAAAAGCAGACTGGCAAGCATTTACAGTTGATGGCCATGAAGCTGGTCTTTTCACTGGCTATGGTCCTCTCAACTTCCTCAAGGTGTGTTTCAGTCCAGTTCAACATGATGACTGTCTTTTAAGTGTGAAAAAATAGTGTTTTTCTTTTTAGTAATGCTTAGAAACACTTAGAAACAATCAATGAGGCATCACCTGTTTTGTTCCTGCCATGAAGGGACATACTCTTGGTATTAGGTCCCTCTCTACTGTAAGTATCAATTGGAAATTAGCTATCGTTCTTCAGTGTGTTGCAATCTAGAATTCTCCCCCTGTTTTGCTTGTAGATAGTAGAGATTATGTAAATTGCTCTTTTGTAGCTCCTTGGGTTCTGTCTGTAGCAGAGATATGATGTTAAGGCTAAGGCAGCTACGGCTATTACTAAGTGATGGTATGTGGTTCAGGTACATGATGCAGGGCATATGGTACCTATGGATCAACCCAAGCATGCCTTGGAAATGCTTTACCGTTGGACACGTGGCAAGTCTTTTAGCAGTAATGCCACTGCTATTCAGGAACAAGTTGCCACGGAATCAGGAAGGGCAGTCTCAACATAGAAGTCCTCTCACAAGTTACAATCTTTACCAAAAAAAAGGCTTGTGGAGGTTCTGTCCACTATATCATATATCAGTGTCCAACTTTGTGCAGTACAGTCTGGATAGATAGCATCTTGATTTTCTTGTGTATCCCCTTGATTGATTTATGTGGTCTGTGCACCGAGGAGAGCAACTGTCAACATTGTAAATTTGTTCTGGTACAAATTTCCATGACTTGGACATAAATTTCGGGCTATTTCTGTTACCCCCACAGTGTATGTAACCCACATGGGAATTCTATTCTTTTCCATTATTGCTGCTTGATCATCCTGGATGCTTGGCTACCATTTCTCTGCTACCTGGCTAAAGGAGCTGCAGGAGCTTCATGCTGAGTCACATGTGCATAGCAAGAGTTATTAGATACTGTGCCAGTGACCATAGAATATAACCACTCTCAGGAGTTGGGAGCTGATGAAATCACTGGGCAGTCATGGCAGCTCATCACTGCTATTTGTGATGATGGGCTGACACTTTGTGTGCAACCCTCATAAGGTTATCACTGCACTCATTGTTGTGTTACCTCCAAATTGTTGTCATGGAGGTTTGTCCGCAATTTCATAGATGTGTGTCTAGATGATGTTACATGGCTAAATTAAAATCTGTAGATATAGTATTGGATCTACTTCTGTTTGATCCAGTTGCTATCTAGTCCCATTTAGGTGTCTCTCTAATATGGTAATTGCCAGATACGGTTTTCAATCTGGTGGTCACCAGATGTTTCAATATGTTGACTGTCAGATACAGTTTTCAATCTGGTGGCCACCAGATGCACTTCATATGTAGTGGCCAACATACATACTCTTGGCTGTTTTGGGATCTGCGGGCCACTGGATGCATTTCCTATCTGGTGGCCATCAGATATATAGTCTTTGGATCTGTTGATGACCAGATACAATTTCTATTGCGATTTGATGTGGGCCTCGTTCAATCTGGTGGCCACCAGGTTCTGTGAAAGGTGCTTGGTACTGGACATAGAGGTTGGAATTGTGCCATTATTGCAAAATTGGAATCACTGTGAAACTGAGCAATTATTAGAATGCAAGAGATTCTGACCAGTTTGTAATCAATGTCTTCGAGGTTGGAGAGTTTGTTGTTATATTATTTTGCACACTAGTTGGTAGGGTTAGGACCAGTGTTGGGCAGTTATTAACCTCTTTTATATAACCACCTATTTCAGTTTTCAATTTTATAAATTTTTTTGAACCAAGGTGGTTCTCACATTTAAAAAAAAGAAAATTTCATACAGTGTCCAGTTCTTTAATTTATATTTTCCTTCATGTACAGTTCTTACCTCATCTAGATTACTTGGTTATATTAAGCTGGTTCTTTAACTTAAAAATTTTAAGATTGAGATCCTTGAATATTTTTTCAAATTTTCACAGCCCAAAAATAAATCAGCAAGGTTCATTGTAAAGTTTTTATATCTAAGCAAAAATAAATCAGCAAGGATCATTTCAAAGCTCGAATGTCCAAACAAAAATATGGGATCACATTTCAAAGATGTAGAAGACACACGATTATATCTCTTTCAATTTATTTCGCTCAAATGAACTTTCAAATTCATTTAATTCTTTCTCGAAGTCTAATTTAGAATTGATCAATTCTACCAAATTATTACGAGCCTTGCTCAACAATATGGCCACCCTATATTCATGATCAATGAAAGAAAAGATCAATTTTAAATTCTTGAATCTAGAATCTAACATCAACACTAGCATATTATAAGTTCTTTTCTCATCATCTCTTTGTTAAGAAAGAAAGGAATGGTTAATCATCCTGAAGACCTCCTTCTTAATGTTCTTTGCAAAAGTTTCTAACTCAATATTCAATTCGGAATCATCATCAATCAAAACATCCAATAAAAGGAGATGATTTATTTCTTTCAATAGCTTCAAGGTTATGGATGTGATTGCATTCAAAGCATCATTCAACAACTCGTGACCCCCTAAACTCGTTCAAAATGCAAGTAATGACAACAAGAGACAAAATGTTTAGTATAATCTATGATATATGCCATGTGAATGGAGAGGGAACATAACTGGTGACTCTAGGACTAGTTTGCTTGTTATAACAAAGGCAATGACTTCTCGGGATTGAAGGGATTCCTAAAACATGAAAACTTTGCTTGCAAACTTGCACAATTCATATTCTTAATTAGAAGGCAACATTTTGGAGTAGAAAGGTTCAAAACAATAAAAGAAAAAAAAACTAGAACAAGTAATTTGCATTTTACCTTGTTTTGTTTAAAGTGTTCAAGTTTTTGAGCTTGAGGCTTGCAATAATGCAAACCTTCATCCTTTCATATCTTCCTTTCCTTGATTTTTTAGGCCATGTAATACATTTAAAAAAATCCACATGAGCAAATTTAATAGAAAACATATTTCAAGGCCTTGAAAATTCTTTCTTTAATAGCTACATATTAACAAGCTTTAGAGAAGGCATGTTCAAACCAAATCCCTTGAAAACTTTTCATCACACCTAAATCTTCACAACTTACTATTGACTTCAAGGTAATTGTCATGGTATTTAGATTTGCACCTTCATCTTTAGCATAAGTAAAAATCTTTTTGGTCAAGCCATATTGTTTTGAAAGATCTTGCAAATGTTTGCCCTAATGTTTTGGATGCTTCAAATAAGCCAATTGTAATGTGTTTTGACATCTAATTGTCTCTTAAGAAATTTACAACCAATGCAAAAACATCATGTGCTCCTTTGAACATTCACAAATTATAACTTGTAATAGTATAAGCATATGTTTGTTTTGTCTTCTTAACCAAGTTTGGTAACATTTCCTAATTGAAAGTTTTTTTGGAAGGGAAAAAGACTCAAGGGCATAATTGCATTGCTAAATGTTTTAGTTAAATATTCTCAACAAATTGAATGCGCAAATGACTTTTAAAAATTAAACAACCAAAAATCTCCACCATTTTTTTTTGGTGTGCATTATCGTTTTTGTAAGGATTTATGGTCACAAAAAAATTGGAGATTGCATTTGCACTCACTGTAGGCCTTTTCTTTGCAATTAGTCTTTTCAATGAAGTTTTTAGGTTGTTATTCACTTCTTCTTAAACGTTTTGGCAATTAGTCCATGTTTGCATCGACATATATTTTTAATATAACTATCTCATTACTCTTGTTATTTGTCCCAATATTGCATGACTTACCAATCTGTTATAACACAAAATATAATGCATGACTTGTGGCACCTTAACATCAATTGGTGATTCATCATTGACACAAAAAAGCCCGAATTGGAGAATTTATACCATGGGGTCTCCAACTTAACCTTTATTCATTCAATTTTTGCGTAATTGATTGCATTGCATCATTATTTTTGATTAATAGCTTATAATTTCCTTAGACCTTTCACCTTTAGTTCTTCTTTCCATTTTTATTTCACTTTCATTCATGAACAAATGACATCCTTCATCTAGAAAATTTGGTTCCATTTTAAGGGCATGTTAACAAACTAGAGGTAAGAAAACCAAATAATCATATTCTTTTTAGTTTTTGTAGAATGTGAAAGACGACACATGCACTCACAAATTATTCATTTTTCACAAAAGACATTATGTAAGCAAAGTGCCCAAGGTTGATGGAAACATGCAAGTGCAAAACTATTTCAAAATGTCTTTTAAAATATAAAGCAAAAGTTCAAGGTTGTAAGCAATGTTTCCAATTTGCAAGTTATTCATGCACAAAAAAATCCAAACACATTATTAACACATTATTTTCAATATAAGTAAAGTTTTTAAAAATGAACAAATATCACAAAATTATGGGAAAAAATGAACATACCTAAAGTGTAAAAGTTTTATGCAACCAACAACCTTTTGCTTCTAATGAAATTCCAACCTATGCAACAATGCATGGGTTGGGGTAATACCAACCATAGAAAGGGGGCAAACAACATGATGAACACCAATGACACAATGAACAATAGTTTCAAAACTTGAGAAAGTTAACAAAATTGATGAACATTTGTAACGACACAATGAACACTAATAACAACACGATGAACACTTATAAGTAACATGATGAATATTTGTAGCAACATGATGAACACTAGGAACATGATGATCACTTGTAACAACATGATGAACATTAAGAACATGACAAACACTAGGAACATGATGATCAATTGTAACAACATGATGAGTACTTGTAGTAACATAATAAGTACTTGTAACAACACGATGGGCATTGGGGAGATGATAATCACCAAAACATGATGAGCACTTGCAACAACACAACAAGAACTAACAACATGAGGAACACTTGCAATAACATGACATGCTCCAGCAACACAATGAGCACTAACAACATGATGAACAACAATAATAAGAAAAAGATAACAACATGATGAACATCAAAAAACATACTTGAGAAATGAGAAATGTAATGGACAATTTGGCAATGAACACAAAGTAATCTTACTTCCCATGGAGGAGAAACAATGCCTCCCTAAAGCCCAATTCTAGTTTAAAAGCTTAACTTTAATTAATTACCTTAGACTCCTTATTCCTAGAGCCCTTACAATTGAACCTAAGGGTTATTCATATAGTTTAGTTGGATATCAAAAATTCAAATAAAAAAGGCCCAATTTTTATTGAATTGGTTGGGTTTCTAAAATTTAAAAATTGAAAATCCAAGTTCCAACATAGTAACACAATAAAACCATGGACCCAACATCCCAAGAAATAAAACTTGGATAAAGGCTATTGAATAAAACTTTCTAAAATTACGAGGGAAAGGGTAGTTTTCAAGGAATGCCATGGGGAAGGTAACATTGCCTTCTAACACAAACTTAAGAAAGTATAATAAAAATAGAAACAAACTAAAACTTCCAACTATCTGAGGGGGGAGGGAAGGAAGGTAATTAACTTCTAGGTCAAGTAGTTGTACCTTTGACAATGCTTGGTCAAGTTGATTAATACATTCCAAGCATGTTGCTTTGCCTTGCTAAATGGTTACCATTCACTAAACAATTTGAAAAATGTTCCTACCATCTTGTATTTACCAACTAACTTCCAATAAACTATAGTAGTCCATAAAATAAGTTTTAAATGTACACAAGAAGATAAAATAAACTAATATGACAACTATAATATTCTACATCAAACTACAATAAACTATTAACATTCTAAAGGGAAAGTAAGGCAAAGGAGAATGAAAGAAAAAATATAACACAAAATTTTTCCTATCTTTCACATATTCTTGTATTACTTCCTTCTGTCCTCATACAAGACCTTTTTTTCTTGTTCTTTCAAGAACTCTCAATCCAAGAATGATGGGAATCTATCTCCTAATCTCTTTTTTCCATAAACCACACAAGTTTCATATTCCACCTGCAAAAGTAAGCCCCTTCTTTTAATCCTTTCATCAATCCTTCTTAATTTACTAATAAATAACTACCAATAACCCATTTTCATGGTCTAATTATCCTAATGGCTTCATCCCAAAATGAATTAAAAAACAATAAGTAATCTACCATTAGTAACTATTTAGTTATTGGGAGGCCCATAGGACTAACTAATTTAAATAGTTTTTCTACCCTTAATAAACACCTTTAGTGATACATGACTAGTTTTTTGATTGATAATTGGTTGAAAATTATGTTGGTTTTGAACCATGGTTTAGTACTTGCCCAACATTAGTTTGGACCGAATTATTAACATTGCAATAATGTTGGGCTCCTATGTAAATGTGTTACAAAAAATGAAGGGTGAAATTTGATTTGTTTGCCTATTCTTTTTAATAACCAAATAATGTGAAAGGTTGGGTAAATTGATGGAATTCATGCTAGGCACTACCAACCTCATACCAGTACTTGCTTGTTACCAAGTTGATATAATACTAGTTCAATACTAAGGTTCTATATGTATCAATATTAGGTGTAGACCTAAGACATCCTAGCCAAGAAATAGCTTCTAAATACCACAAATTGGCTGGATATGAAATTAAAAAAAAATCCAATACCAACATTAAGTTGGTATTAATTTTTCTGATATACATACTAATTGTTATGTTTAAAAGTTGGTACCCACCTAACATTAAATTAGACCCTCAACGTAAACGGGCCGTACCTAATAAGAAGAAGGCTAGAATTATGTTTTTCTTCAACAAGTGCATCGGATGCTGGATCAGGAGAAGTGCTAGTTTCATGGGTAGCATCGATAGCTGTCTTCAATTCAGTCACAAGACTCAATAGGTTGGATGTTTGCTGTCACAACATAAGATTGGAAGCTTGCAAAGAGGCACTCGTTGACCAAAACAGATCCAGCATCTTGTGAAGCATGAGCAGAGTAAGCCACCATTGTTTAGACAGTGCCCACACTACCTCCTTCTCAGCTAGGAACGCCTTGACCTTTTCCTGATGCTTGACGTACCAAGATACCACATGACAGAGAGAAGACCATCGAATCGTGATATAATATGGACTTTTGCTCTTCATTTTGGAGATCAGTTTCTGTTGGCGTCGCAGATACGCGATCATAGTTGTCAACGTGGTCAAGAACGCTTCTGGAAGACGGCCCAACGCTTTTTTTAGAGCAAGATCCAGTTGGTGAGCGCCGCACCATATTCGAATGAGACCTTTCGCCGCAACTGTTTGGATTCGAGAAATAATACCCTTTCGCACTCCTGTCATGGAGGCTGCACCGTCTGTAGTTATCCCAACAATCTTCATCTTCCAATCAGGATCCAGTGCTGACAGTGAGTCGGAAAGCAGTTTGAACATCTCCTCTCCGGAGTGTCCAACAAACATAGGGACGGCGAGCATGTGAAAGTTGTGGATATCTCCGTTCACTGGAATGCAGATCCTGAGATCAAGCATACTGACACCAAAGGAATCTGTTGAAGCATCTAGACTAACTGAGTAAGACCACGAGGTGCGCATCATCTCACTTAGCATTTCTAAGCTGAGCGCACAAGTGATACGTGCGATTCTCGCCATGTCATTCTCCGACGCACATCCAATCTTTGTTGCCTGACCTAGCTCCTCTCGAGACACTGAGGCCACTTTTGCACACTGCACGAACAAGAGTCCACAACCAAGGAGACGTTGAACATACCACAGCTGGTCAAAATTGTTTATCCTGATATTGTAGGAAGAAACTGGTTCACCGTCGGAGTTGTGGACTTCCTCAAAGATGGCTTTCGCCCTCGAAGCGGAAGCAACATCGTCAGCATCAACATCGAACAATAATCCCAATACAATAGTTTCGACAATATCTTTTCCAATGTTGATGGCCACACGTTGCTTCCCCGATCGGTCAGCTTCGAAGTAAGCAGGCATGAAGGTTGTCTTGAAGAACTTCTTGAACCGATTGGCAAGAGGCGTTTCCAATACCGAGGAATCCGGGGAGGAGTTTACCTCTTGAATGTAACTTTGCCTGAGCTGGTTGTATTATTCCCATCGCTTTGCGTGCTGCTGTTGCAGGTGTTTCGTAAAGTTGTCTGTGCGAAATTTCGGTCCTGTCCACTGCTTGTGGTTGGCAGTGCGCTTTCGCCGCTTCCTCTTATTGCCGCCACCATCAACCACTTCATTGATCGCGTCAACATTGTTGGTGTTAATAGGCGGTCCGATATCATTGTTGTCCGACTTCTCCTCTTCTGCTGTGCCGTCGCATGTGTCAATACTTTCCTCACGCCCAAATGCTATGCAAAAACGACATGAAACGGTTTCCACTCTCGAAGTCGTCGCATTCTGTGCGACAACCTTCAGACCGTACTCGTCCGCGTACAAATCCTTCCACTCATAAGAACGTTTCTTTTTCGTCGGCGCCATCTCAGAAAGCACCGCTAGCGTAGCTGCTGTGATGATGACTACTACTACTTACTACAGCAGCAACAGCGAGATACTAGATACTATTCTAGTCAAGAAGAATGACAACGGAGGGAGACGACAGACGAATGAGCAATGGATCACTCTAGGACCGAGGCTGAATGACGATGCAAGTATCGAGTTTACGGAGTTACGGAGTATCCAAGTATAATGAATCATTAAATTAGCCACTAAGACATTTCAAATCCTATAGTTTGTTACAGAAATCTATGTGTACGAAAATAGGTGAATCGCGGATTTCGTAAATGCGTGCAATGCACGCAAAAAGAGGCCTGTGCACAAATCTAAGAAGGCCTGCTCATGTGGGTGCTTAAGGGTGAAACACTTTACGCCCCCCAAAATTATTGTCACAAAAACATAAATTTTGCATTTGGTTTTTTTGGTATATGTGGACATCACATCTTGGATTATTTGTGCTTATTTGAAGTATATTACATTAGCTTTAGACTTGAACTAGTTTATTTAAAAAAATATTCCAACAAACATTTACAAACTTGACCAGATGAAATATATTTGTGTCAAAACAAACACATCACAAAGTATGAAAAATTACAAATACATTTCAAAACTAAGGTTATGGGTGGAATTTTGTAATGATTTTTTTTGTGGTGAATGATATTGATATATATACATCAATTAAATTTAGGACCATTTAAAAGTTAAATGTTTTTGGTTGAATATCCATTGAAAAATATATATATTTTTTCATTTCTTGAATAATAAATGCATAATAAACTCTTATTTTTGAGAAAAAACCATTACCTTAAATTTTTAAATTTTTTTATAGGTGGCCATTGTATTGTTTTTTCATTATTTTTTCGGTTTGGTAATGTGTCATGAATCACAAACATGAAGTTTTATGGTCATTGAAAAAATGTACGTTATATATTTTATGCGCATTGATTTTATCAGATCCTCTTCATCTAACCATTGGATCAAACTTAACTTTGAGTCCCAAAATGTTGTCATGCACATTCTAAAGTTTTTTTTCCTTATGTTTGGGGTTTTCAAAAAATGCCATTAAAATTTCAGTTTATTACATACTTATCATATTTGTTATACATCATTTTTTTGGGTGAAAACTGGCTCACCTGTAATGTGCTTTCACTTTTAAATGAAATCCATATTCTAGAGATTTAGTTTGAAAAAAAAAAGGTGAAATCCTTTCAAGTTTTCTTTGAAGCGTGCATGGTTGTTGCAATTTTAATTCCAGGTGCGAGTGATGTGTTCATGTTAAAAAGGGGAAGAAAAATAAAGGTCAACATAAAACAAATGATTCCAATTAAAAAAAAAATCTATGTATTTAAATTGTTATATTTCAAGAGCTTTTGGGGTCATTTGTGGTTGGTTTTTCTTTATGTAATTCACACAACTTTTGATATTCAAGGTTCATCCCTTGTGCACTTCTCTATAATTCTAAACTATTTTTCATAATCACATTGTACCTACATGGAAAATTGATGGCATTTCCTGTGGGACTAATGTTAGTTATTGTAAAATATGATTTGACAAACATGGTCACAATTGACTTCTAGGACTACTTGTTGCTACAATAAATCAATTGTGGAGGTTGAAGTTTTGGGCTAGGGTGAACCAACATTTACATTGGTGAGTTGAAGCTTTTTATTAGTGATGATATTAAACCCAATAACAATAGTTTAGACTTGGAGACCTTGATTTGGTCTAAGCATTTATAATATTGAAAAAAAATTTAAATGAATGTGGGGGGGGTGTTTTTATGATGGTACCAGTGTAGGCGGTGGTTCATCCAAGGTGGAATTTTGCAAAATCTGGAAGTGATTAACCATAAATGCAAAATTAGTATGTATGTTCAAACAAAAGTAGTATGTTCAAATCTTTCTCAAGCTGGAAAAAAAATAGTTCAAAAAACATTTAGTCCCCAAATTTCCCCCCAAAAAAAGAAAAAAATTCATCAAATTTTATCTCAAGTTCTTGTAGGTAGCCAAAAATATAGAAGGATGCTAAAAGAATTTACTTTTTGGATGATCATCATTTCAGCTACAACACAAAATTGAAGAAAAGGACACACACACACACACACACACACTCCTTGCTTCATATCCACCTAGATCACACTAAGTTTGACCATTATTAGGTCGGAAGGTTTATTGTAGTGATACATGCTAAAAGACTGCACAAAATGAAACTAGAAATGGGTTTGAAGTCATACCATCGTGCCCACCAAAAAGTCGATTATTTTAGCTTTTTGTGCTCTACCTTATGTGAGACTTTCTTGACAATGGAACATAATGGTGTAACGGAAAGAAAAGGGTACACAAACCATCTTTTGTTCACATATCCTAACTCATGTTACAATGTCTACAACTTATCTCTTGTCAAATAGGTAGTTTCACAACACCCTGGTTTTAGAGTCCTATAGTATGTGATCTTCCAGACCACGAAGATCTTCAGACCATACATGCTTATTAACCTCTTCGAAATCTACTACATTAGTAGTCTGTAGTTGTTGCTGGAAACAAATTCTTATATTGTGAGTGCATGAGTTAATAAAGTCTAGCTTGAAGTTAGCGCTCTCAATGTTCATTTGGTCTGTTATGAGCTACTAATCCATCCCTTACCACATAGATCAATGTAGAGGAATGCTTGGTCTAGCTTTTAGCAATGGATCGATTCCTGGGTATGAATCCACAACTAAACAAGGTATGCCAAGTTTGTTTCCAACTACTCAAGAAAAACAAAATTCAGTGCGAAATATGGATCTATAGATACTTTTTATGATTTCTCCCATCTTGTTTCTCTTTCACTCACATTCTGTCTAGCCCAAGGATACATGCTAAGGTTTCTGGCTCCCACTTAGGTGTATGAACTACCCACTAGATTATCAAGTAAAGGTCCACCAAAGCCCCTACAAATGTAAGTCTCTATATGTTCTTAGTTCTACAGCTTAAACCTCCTTTAGGTGTCATCAACCCTTAGCATCAACCCTTTATAAGTCCTAATTCTACCCTTAGCATCAACCTTTTATAAGTCCTAATTCTAACAAAAACATAGAGCTGGCCATGATATAGTCACTAGCATAGCGGAAAAACAACAGAACAACTATAGATTCCTGCAAGCTCTATCTTCTACCCAAACTGTAATAGTATGAACCAAAAACAAACCTCCCTTTTTTGCCTTTGAACCCCCCTTCTTATCTTGGTCCAACCACCTTTTCTTCCCGTCTCCCTTGCATGCTTGAAATGCCCTTGGCCACCCATTGTCTCTTGCCAACCTGTTTCACATAACACACAAACAACAAACGTTCCTACTCATAGTCATTAACAAATAGTGGTGATAAAGTCCACCGCCTGCATGAAGAAAGTTGACGACAACTCAAAACAAAACTAAAACCCTAAAACGAAATGGTGTTCACATTATAGAAATCAAAGTGACTTCTTGTCTAGTCAGAATGGAAAGTTTATGCATGTTGTGACAAATATGCCCCATATTTATGGCTTGTTGGAATAGACCATACTATATACCATACACAAGCCAATATACCATACCAACACCCGTATTGAAGTGTTTTGATTTTTTCAATTTTGGGATGTAGCCAAGGTGGCAATCATCCATAAACCAACTATGAAATGGAAAAAAATGAACATCCTTAGATATTTTTGGCTACTTACTTGAAGCATGTATAGAAATCTGCAAAATTCTCAAACTAAAGTGGATTAACATTGGTCTACAAGTGGACCAAGCCACACACTTGTAGACATAATTCCTCCACTTAGCTAAGAGGTTATGTCCCATCATCTATGCTCTTCCTTTTTGAACCATTGCAATTCCAATTTGGACAATAATGCTAACCAAATAAACGGTTTTGGTCCTTGTATTCAATATGTAGTTCTCTTGACATATCTTTATGCATTGGATTCATGTGAGGGGGAAAATAAAAAGCATGGGTTGACCATTGAACTAGGTACCTTGTGGGCAAACCATGGTAAACATTCTTGAACAACTAGGTGTCCGAATGAGTCTCAATTACAAACACTTCATACCCTTTGTAGGCTTTTGTTACAAATATAGTAGTCCAATAAATAACACATATTCCAATGCAAAAAGACTCATTGGACTCTAGCCTCTCCCTTTCCTCACTTGGCCATCCCAATTCCCCTCCCAACTTCACCGGCCAAAACATAAGTTTTCATTTTGCTGAGCCAGGGGATGGCTACCCTAAAGACATAGGGAGGTATGGAATTCATGAATGCTAAATACAGGGGGTCCAAGGGAGAAATTATTGATCCATAGCCAACTTTGAGTCTTAAAAAGCCCCAATGGTCGGTGCCAAGGAAGTTGTTTCCCATTTCCATATTTAGTTTAGTGCTCTACTCGGTCTAAAGTCCAAACCGTCCAATTTTCACTTTCTCTTAGGGGTGTTGTTGAACTTGGTGGGATGCCTAGGTCTCCGTATGTGAGTTACATATCCATGTTGCCTTTTGTGACCATTGGAAAACAAATGTCGGTGATGCTTGATATGAATTCACATGGTTTGTTCAGAGTTCAAATGTCAGTAAAAACTTTTTTGCCCCTCCCATCTGGCTTCCTTTTTGGTGGATTTTGGGAGGCATGTTATGCAGCATATTTTTTCCTCACCCTTGGCTCCACATCAAGGCAGGCCTTATTTCAGTAAATCTTGTGGTCTCATCTCCATTTCCCTCCTCTATGTGAAGGCTACTACCACATAATTTCTGTTGTTTCATTTCTTATCATACCTAATTTGAGAATACTACCTAATTTGTTGTATTATTAATTTTGTTCCTATGCTTGTCACAACCTAATTTGAACATACTACTTTTGTTGTATTATTAATTTGGTACCTTTCCTTATCACACATAATTTCAACTTACTAGCTTTGTGTTGTGGTGTTACTAATTTTGTTCCTTTGCTTAGCACACCCAATTTGAACATTCTACCTTTGTTGATAGTTGTTCCATCTTTGTTCTTTTAAGGGGGGGGGGGGAGAGGAGGGGAGTCAAGCAAGCCCAATATAGGACCACCACCTAGTTTGTTGCCTATTTTTGGCCTTCCAAGATCCCTCCCTCCAACCCAATTATAAGACCCCCCAGTTTTCCCTCCCTCCAACCCAATTATAAGACCCCCCAGTTTTCCCTCCTAATTTTGGGTTTCCATCCTCCACCTACTTGATATAATAATATTCTGGCGCCTATTCTTTCCAGCCTGGGAACCTTTGAAGTAGCACCCAACAGCAATTTTTTTGAAGGACAAATTTTGTCAAAATTTCCACCAAAAATTTGCCATATTTTTTACTAGTGAAAATTCAGGTAATTTTTCTATTTAAAAAAAAAATCACCAAATTTTTGACATCACACAATTGAAACAAAAACCCTAGTGCTCAATAGTGCTAGTTATCATTCTGCTGTAAGTTCTTTTGGGAGGGTTTCCTTTATACCTTGCTGATTTAATACTGAAAAAAAATTCCCACATTTATCTCAAAAGAAATTTCACAAAATAGGGTAACAGACTCCCAGACCTTTTCAATTGTCTTTGGAGGGCACCTTTATGCCTCCTAGACAAGAGGCAGGGTCTTATGCCTACTTATAGGCACAAGAGCCTGCCCAATCATAAGGATTAGGTCTGAGAACCCTCCCCCTCCTAAACTTGGTGATCTATCTATGTTTGGGTTCATATAATGTTCACCTTGCACCTAATGGGTAAAAGCCCTAGGGTGGGGGGCACATTCAGGTGTAAGAATGCAAGTACCCTACCTCTCCTACACTTCATGATGATGGATGTTCACCACTTGAGCAAACATCAAAAATGTTTGTGAAAAAAAAGCAAGCAGGGCGTCTTTGGCATAGAGGGTGACTCCATTGTTCTTCACTGATTCTGTTTATTTCTGATATGGCTGTTGTTGTCTGGACCTGTTGTGCCTTTGGGCTTTCTTCCCAGGGCTTTACCCTGTACAAAAATTCACCCAAAAAAGGCTTGAAAAACCCACAAGACTAACCCACAACAGTTATCACCATAGCCTATAAAAAGAAACCACCCTGCCAATCCCAAACCCTATGGTATATTTCAAGAAGGAGACCAGAGCTTCATCCTGAAGAAGCTGCTGCAGCTGTGGTCTCTTTCTGCTGCTCCTCTAGCTGCTGCTGCTGCAGAGAGAGAGAATAGCCATTTTGCTGAGCATTCAAGCTCCTGCATGACATTTCAAATTCCAGAGACAAAAACAGAGAATTGCTTGTCCAAATAGTGGCGCAGTTGGTAAAAAAATTCAACAAGATCCAGCTGCATCAGTTTGTTTGGTTGTTGTAACTTGTTGTTGTCGTTATTCCTTGGATCAGCAAGTCTAGAGAAAATCAGTAGAGATTATAGATCAAGCGCTGTAGTAAAGATCTACTTACAAATTCCCATATGTGAAGAAGCTGTGAGCTTCATATATAGTAGTACAACTACTGCAGCAGATGATCTAGCTCATGTGCTCTGGGTTTGATCAAAGGATAATTAGAGACTTACAGTTTGAAGAAGTTGTTAAAGCTGGTGATGATCTACAAGTCTAGTAG
>Ga0116228_10000818_pt1 | contig 24536 bp, 23 predicted proteins | sample S1TSphfallax_2_FD_89694 | JGI IMG/M metagenome (GOLD analysis project Ga0116228, IMG submission 89694) | Host-associated microbial communities from peat moss isolated from Minnesota, USA - S1T2_Fc - Sphagnum fallax MG | ecosystem: Host-associated > Plants > Peat moss > Unclassified | place...
ACGGTAAACTCTCCTTTCCCCAAAGGTAGCAGTAACCCGTGTTGAGCAATTCTCCCATTACCCTTAGTATCATAAGTTAGCTTTCTGGCTACTTGCTGGAACTCTGACCATGTTTGGGGTAATTGGGTAATTCCTGCTGCTTGAAATAGAGTAGGACGGTAGAAAACCCCTAAATTATTTGTGGCGAAGGGTAGTGACCAAATTTTGCCCTGGTACTCCATAGATGAAAATAAAGCGGGGACAATTTCATTTTTAATTGGAGAGTTGGTTAATAACTCATCCAGCGATAAAATAGAATTCAATTCCACTAATTGACCAGTAATAGTCGAGTTGTACCAGAGTAAATCCGGCGCGGCGTTTCCGACTACTGCTGTTAGAATTTTTGGCGTTTGTTGGTCTTGTCGTCCAATATATATTGCGTCTACGTGAATATTGGTATGAGTGTAATTGAATTTATCTACCAGTTTTTGCAACACATCCCTATTTGATGGCGGATTGACTCCATGCCATAGAGTAATATTTATTACTTTACTTTCTGGCTGAGATTGACATCCACTGATCATTAATAGGCTGAATAATGCAATTAACAACAAGCTGTAACCAACACACATGGACAAACTAGTATATCTTGGCATCTTTTGTCAAAGCTAGTTATATTTTATATTTAAAGCATATTCAAAGCATATTTAAACAGAGTTAGCGTAATTTTTGGCTTATGGCTGGACATAGTAAATGGGCAAATATTAAACGTCAGAAAGCAGTAGTTGATGCGAAAAGGGGTAAAACCTTTACGCAATTGTCTAGAGCAATCATCGTCGCTGCTAGAAATGGGAATCCCGATCCAGCAGGAAACTTTCAACTACGCACGGCGATTGAGAAAGCGAAAATAGCTGGTATTCCTAACGATAACATTGAAAGAGCGATCGCTAAGGGAGCAGGTACGTTTGGTGGTGATAGCTCTAACTTGGAAGAAATTCGCTATGAAGGTTATGGACCAGGTGGTGTTGCGATTTTGATTGAAGCTTTAACAGACAACCGCAATCGTACTGCTGCGGATCTGCGGGTGGCTTTTAGTAAAAATGGTGGGAATTTAGGAGAAACAGGTTGTGTTAGCTGGATGTTTACCCAAAAAGGTGTTTGTATTGTTGAGGGTGCGATTGATGAAGAACGCTTGTTAGAAGCATCTTTAGATGGTGGTGCTGAATCTTATGAAATGATAGAAGCCCAGATTGGGGAAGTTTTGACAGAAGTTACTAACTTAGAACATCTCAGTCAAACACTCACCAACTTTGGCTTCCAAGTGACTGATGTAGAATTACGCTGGATTCCTGGAAATGAAGTGGAAGTTTCTGAATCCGATCAAGTGCGATCGCTGATCAAATTAATTGACACTTTAGAGGGATTAGATGATGTGCAAAATGTTGTGGCGAATTTTGAATTGACAGTTACTTGAAATTAGTACAGGATAACTGGAGTTCTTTTTACCTTCCTTTACCCCTTTAATCCAAACACCAGATGAAAAGATTGCGAATTAAGCCTAACACCTTAAGCTTTACCTTGTTACTCGGCGCACTAGCTGGATTATTACCCCTATCAATAGATATGGGACTACCAGCATTTCCAAATATTGGTACATCACTAAATGTCTCTCCTGGTACTGTAGGACTCACACTCAGTCTATTTATGGCTGGCTATGCTACATCACAACCTGTTTTTGGTCCATGCTCAGATCGCTATGGGCGCAGACCATTATTACTAATAGCATGTGGACTTTTTGTCTTTGCTAATGTTGCTTGTACTATTGCCCCATCAATTAACAGTCTCATATTTTGGCGTTTTTTTGCGGGTATTGGTGCAGGTGGGGGTATGACGTTAATGTTAGCAACAGTTCAGGATCTGTTCGCAGGTGCTATTGCTCGCTCCCAACTCTCCTATATTAATCTGGTAATGACCATATCACCAATAATTGCACCGACAATTGGTGGGGGAGTATTGGCGATCGCTAACTGGCGAGCTATTTATGGGTTATTAACCATAGGAGGACTAATAGTGATGGTGGGTATTGCACTGGGACTAGACGAGTCAATTAAAAGTCGAGATATCAATGCGCTCAAACCCCGGCGGCTAATCGGAAATTATCTGCTGGTTCTTGGTAACAAAGTTTGCTTTGGTTATGCTTTGGTTAATGCTCTCAGTTATGGATGTATGTTTGCCTATATTGCAGGTTCGCCACTAGTAATGCTCAATGTTTTGGGTGTTTCAACCACAACTTATGGATTTCTCTTTGCCTCAACTGCTATCGGTATTATGGCTGGTTCTTTCCTGAGTGGACAATTGAACGCTCGTAGCGTACCACCAGGAAAATTGATTGGCTTTGGGTTAACCCTTGCTGCTATCTCAGCTATTGCACTTGTATTAGTTTCAGTTACTCATACTGCCCAAATAATTACATTATTCCCTCTCTTGGTAATTAATACCTTTTGTTATGGGTTAATCGCCCCCAATGTGATGCAGAATTCACTTCAATCACTACCAGAAATTGCTGGTAGTACAGCAGCAGTAGTAGGATTTCTCAGGATGTTGAGCGGTGCGCTAGCAAGTTTAATGGTTGACTTTTTCTTTGATGGACACACAGTAAATGTCATGTCTGAGGTCATGTCATTCTTTGCGATCGCTTCCCTGGCTACATATACTTATGTGAATCATTACATAACATCAAAGTAAGCCAATAAAGTAATTTCACTATTTAAATATTAGCTAAATATTAGCTAAATATTAGCGACAACTTCCCCAATTTTGCTGATATCATAACCTCCGAGAATTTCTAATTGGGAATGAACTAATCGGTGACCTAAAGTACCAAGTAATTGTTGTACAGGTGCTTCTTCCAGATATGCTTTGAGAATTACCAGATCATATCGCGATTGGCGGAAAGGAATAAATCCCAAACCAAAAGCGGTAGCTACAGAGGCGGTACTAATTCCACCATCTGCTAATCCACATGCTACGGCGTAAGCGACATCTTGATGACTAGTAGCAATGCGATCAAATCCCTGGAGGCGATCGCATGATATTCCTTCTTTTTCTAAAGTTTGTTCTAAAAGCAGACGACTACCAGAGCCAACTTCCCGATTCACAATAGTTGCTCCTGCTTCCACTAAATCAGTTAAACTTTTGATTCCTTTGGGATTACCGAACTGAACCATTAACCCTTCTTCCCAAACTCCTAAAGTAATCAGAACCGCTTCCCTTCCAATTAAAACTTCCCGGACAAAAGGAGTGTTGTATTCTCCGGTTTTAGCATCATACATATGCATCCCGGCGATATGCGCTTCGCCTTTAGAGAGACTATCTAGTGCGGACATGCTATTAGCAAAATTATATTGAACGCGTAATTGCGGATGCCAGCGCTCCGTTGCTTTTGCCCAAAGAGAGATCACAGGTGAACAACCAGCAATGACAACTGTGTTGTGTAGTGCTGTCATATTATCGTCTAGAACCCGGACTTGTAGCTTATTATTGATCTGCTTTATACCTTCACCATCAGCCGGAATCATATCTTGGCGAAAAGCATCTTTACCAATTAAGGGGTAAGCTATCCATTGTCCTCCTACCCTAGCGAGACTAACTCTGAGATGTTGATTTTCGGGAACTGGCTTGGCGAGAACGGCTGTAATTTCTGGTAAATCTTGCTCAATCCAAAATAAATCTTCTACTTGACAACCAAGTGATTTAGCCAAACGCAAACTAATGGCTACTGATGGAGCATATTGCTCGGATTCAATACCACTAATAGTTTGGCGGGTAACACCAGCTAGACTGGCTAAGTCCTGTTGACTCATCCCCAAACGAGTTCTGATTGATTTGAGATTATTTCTGAGATTATTGCGAAGATTGTTTTCCTGCTTCATGCTGAATCTAATTAAATCGGGGCTAAGTCGCAAACTGAGATCATGGGAGCAACACGGGAGTGAATACTACTATCTTCCAGAACTACTGCTGTCACCGAGATGTTTTCCCAAATTGCTTAACTTTATTTCCTGCTCATTCCCCTCTCACAATTAACATATCACAGAAATAGGCTAATTTACTGGCAGCAAGAAAGAATTTTTGCGTTTTGCTATTTTCTCGCCTGGATACGGAGCAAAGGAAAGCTCGGCTCAACTTTGGCTAAATCAATTAGTTAATTTGTTGCATATGATACTGTTTTATGCATAAATTTCAGTTTTGATTATTTCCAAGTCAGCAATATTGATCATGGAAAACATTATCGAATAATTTCCTAAATTTGGGGGACTTGGCTCTAGACGTAGATGCTCCGCTTTGCAGTTTTGGCGAGAAATTTGTGATTGTGCTACAGAATTAATCCACAAATATCAACTGCTCCCAAACAATTATGGAATCATTTTGTTATGTATGAATTAAACTTATCTCCAGATGATTTACCAAGCTATCACATGACAAAGATCAGTGAAATACTACTCAGCCAACTAGAAGAAGCTACGAAGAAAAGCTTTTTCTTATCATGCGATCGCGTAGTACGGGTGATCTTGTGCAGTTGTCATTGGTATTTCAAAGTTAACGGTGGTATGCTGATGTTAAACTTGATTTGTCATGATATAGAAAGTTATCAAAATATCATGATTACTGTTCCCCACTTAGCTAATAAGTTATATAACTATGCTAACCAAGCTAAAATTATTATCAGTTCTCCCATTAGCCAAGGTATTCCCTGGATCATCAATGTAGAAGAACTATCTGAAGAAGAGGACTAGGAAAAGCAGGGGAGCAGGGGAGCATGGGAGCAGGGGAGTTGGGAAAGTGCTTAGAATGCTATGGGAGTATGTAGTTCAGAGATTAATAGCTTAATCACAATCTTAACCACTTAAGCATCAATTTCTTTTCTCCCCTGCTTCCTCCTAAGTGGTATATTCAGCGTTAATCTTCACATAGTCATAACTTAAATCACAACCCCAAGCCTTTCCCGTTCCAGGACCATTCCCCACGCTCACAGAAATAATTACTGGATTATCTAACCTTTGAGGTACAATTTTACTCCGATCACCCGATAAATCGTTACTATTGTCTGTAGCAGTAAATCCTTCAGGGAAAGAATAACCTGCTGCTTGTTTTAAATAAGCACTTGCTGCTGCTTTGTCGAAAGCTAAAGGTTGACCCTGAGCAAACAACAAGAAATCGCCTAACTGGATTTTGAGATTTTCTTGTTCAAAAGTTACTCCGGCTCGTCCAGCAGCAGCGGCGATTCTTCCCCAATTAGGGTCACGTCCGAAAATTGCAGCTTTCACCAAGGAGGAACCAGCAATAGTTTTAGCTATTTGTCGAGCTGCTAGTTCGTTATGTGCTCCAGTGACGCGCACTTCTATCAGACAGGTAGCACCTTCCCCATCACGAGCGATCGCCTTAGCCAAGTACTGACATACTTCTGTGAGCATCTCTGTTAAATTCTCTGCTTCTGGACCGATTTCAGTAATTGCTGGTGTGCGGGATTGTCCATTAGCCAGAGCGATTAAGCTATCATTGGTGCTAGTATCACCATCAACTGTAATGGAATTGAAGCTTCTATCTGCTGCTTTGGTGAGCATTTGTTGCCAAAGGCTAGGTGATACTGCCGCATCACAGGTAACAAATGCTAACATAGTTGCCATATTCGGGTGGATCATTCCCGAACCTTTAGCAATTCCCCCAATCCGTACTGGGCGATCGCCTATATTAGTTTCTAGAGCAATAGATTTAGTGACTAAATCTGTAGTAATAATCGCTCTAGCAGCCGCATCAGAGCCAGTTTCCGACAATTCTGCGACCAGCTGAGGTAGGGCGCTAGTCAAAGCATCTATTTTTATCCTTTGACCAATTACTCCAGTAGAAGCTAGCAAAACTAAATCTGGTGTAATGTTCAATTCATGGGCGATCGCAACAGCACTTGCTTGAGCGTCTTTCATTCCTTGCTCACCTGTCGCAGCATTAGCTTGTCCAGCATTACAAAGTATTGCTCTAGCAATATGCTTGGTTTGTAAAAGTTGTCGATCATATTCCACGCAAGCAGCTTTTACTTGACTAGTGGTAAACACACCCGCGGCGATCGCATCCACATCTGAGACAATCAATGCTAAGTCAGGTAATCCTGAAGGTTTTAGTCCAGCCTTAATTCCTGCTGCTCGATATCCTCTAGCTGCTGTAACACCACCAGAAATTTCTCGCCATTCACCCATAGTTCTTTCCCAAAATTTGATGGATTAAAGATTTATCCCTATTGATGAGTTTATCTTTTTGGCGATAGTTTTTTACAAAGGAGAATACTTAATTCATTAAAATCAGCATCTCTAGTAACAACTATAAATTCCCCTTGTCTTGCATACTCCCAGAGAATTCGATCATCTGCTTGATCTAAACCTAAGAGAAAAACGTGCTGAGAATTAGGATAAATGTTAGCTAGTCGCTCTACTAACCGGGGTGATAGATTATGATCAAACAATAATTTCATACTTGCACTATCAGCATTTGTCGTTCTCTATCTGCTGCATAGCCCAGACAAGCTAAGATATCTTCTTGTGTCAAATAAGGAAAATCATTCAGTATTTCCTCATAAGTCATCCCAGATGCAAGATATGATAATACATCATATACAGTAATTCTCATTCCCCGAATACAAGGTTTACCTCCTCGTTTTCCTGTTTCAATAGTAATGATATTTTGATACTGCATAGCGTTTTTCCTCCTATTTCCTTTAATATTAATACTTACATAATCAACTATTCCTTCTGGGCAAATCCTCTCTAAATAATCTCTATCTCTAGAAGGAGGGAAAATAGTTAAGACTGCAATTACTATTAGAAGTAACTTCCAATAATCTTTTCCCTCAAATTGAGCTAGCGCTGAGAGGGGAGGCTGTTGGAATGTATATTCTCTCCCCTTAGGCCCGTGCGGGTCTGGGGGGAGAGAATTTGGCTTTTTTTCCTTTATCTGAACTATATGAGTAGAATTTAACCGTTAAGTTTCTTTTCCACTAATTCATTAGTCAGTTTAGGATCAGCACGTTTACTAGTCTTTTTCAAAACTAAACCCACAAAGAAGCCTTTGAGGTTTGTATTACCGTTACGATATTTTTCCAATTCCTTGGGATTAGCTGCGATGATTTCCTCGATAATCGGTTCCAAGACAGCAGGGTCGGAAATTAGCTCACTTCCTGCAAAAACGGTTTCTGGAGAAACACCACTCAATAGATCTTTGAGCTTTTCTTTGGCTTGGGCGTTGCTAATTTTCCCTTTATCGATTCTGATAATGACATCTGCTAGATTTGCAGGAGTAAAAGCAATTTCTGTAATATTCAGCTTTTGCTTGTTGAGATAAGCAGTAATATCTTGCGTAATCCAATTAGCAGCAGTCTTGGGATTTGCTCCTTTGGCGATCGCCGCTTCAAAATATTTGGTTGCGGATACATCCTCAGTTAAAACCCGCGCATCATAAGGAGAAAGACCCAATTCTTCCTCATAACGATGACGTTTTTGCGCGGGTAGTTCTGGTAGTTCGCTGCGCCATTTTGCCAACTGTTCTGGGGTTACTTCAATGGGAGCTAAATCTGGTTCAGGAAAATAACGATAATCGCTAGAACCTTCCTTGATCCGCATACTAATTGTGCGTTGCGTCCCTTCTTCCCAAAGACGAGTTTCTTGGACAATTTTTTCTCCCGCTTCGTTTGCTGCGATTTGTCGGGAAATCTCATATTCAATCGCCCGTTGAATGGCGTTGAAAGAGTTCATATTTTTTATTTCTACTTTAGTCCCAAATTCCTTTTGTCCTACTGGACGCACGGAGATATTCACATCACAGCGCAGGGAGCCTTCTTGCATATTACCATCACTGACACCAAGATAGCGCATAATTCGGCGTAATTCTTGAGCGTATTCCGCTGCTTCTTGTCCAGAACGCAGGTCAGGCTCAGAAACGATCTCAACTAATGGTACACCGGCTCGATTATAGTCTACTAAAGAATAGCTGGAACCAGAAAGTCTCTCACTACCTGCATGTACCAGTTTTCCTGCGTCCTCTTCCATGTGTAAGCGTGTAATACCAATGCGTTTGCGTTTGGGATTACCCTCAGCATCGACTAATTCAATTTCGATCCAGCCATGTTCAGCAATGGGGAGATCGTATTGGGAAATTTGATAATTTTTGGGTAAATCGGGGTAAAAATATTGTTTGCGATCAAACTTACTATATTTAGCAATTTGGCAGTTTAGCGCTAAACCTGCTTTAACTGCATATTCTAGAACCTTAGCATTAAGTACAGGTAAAACTCCAGGTAAACCCATACACACTGGATCAATATTAGTATTAGGTTCAGCACCAAAAGCTGTGGAGCTACTAGAAAAAATTTTAGTATTAGTACTCAATTGACAATGGGTTTCCAGACCAATAATCGCTTCGTACTCAGTTTTAATCGTGGTAGCAGTAGACATAATATAACTTTCTGGAACTTATTTTTGGAACTTATTTCGTCCAGTCTACTATTTTAGCGCAGTTTTTAGCTGAAAGTTGGTTTTCCAGCAATGCCAAATTCAAAAATCTAGCCTCTGCTTAAGGGGTTTGGGTAGCAGAGGTTATTGACATAGCCAAAAAGATGTAGGATATTAGGTCATAGTCCCCAAGGTTAAGCGGGATACTTTTAGTCTACTTTTACCAAGATTAACATAAGTCATAGTATTTACACCGTTTGTAGTTGTTTTTGAAATAGTTCTTTAACTTTGAGCCAAGCATCAGCAGCAGCTTCTGGGTTGTAACTAGCTCGATGGTTGCAGAAAAATCCGTGTCCAGCAGCAGGATAGCGAAAGACTTGGTGGGGAATATTGTGTTTTTGTAACTCTGCTTCAATTTGTGCAGTTTGTTCTGGAGGAATTCCTTGATCTTCAATCCCAAAAAAGGCGTAAATAGTACCTTTGATATTTGGGGTATGAGTAATTGTCGGTTCACCACCACCGGGAGTAGAATTAGGAATACCGCCACCGTAGAAGGAGGCTGTAGCTTTAATTTCTGGGAGGGTAGCTGCCAAATACACAATGTGTCCACCAAAGCAGAAACCAATGGATGCGATCGCATCAGCATTAACGTTAGGCAAGCTTTTTAGATAAGCAATAGTGGACTGAATATCGCTTAATATTTCCTCGGCTTTGGTCTGTTCTTTGTATTGTCTACCTAGTTGAATATCTTCAGGGGTGTATTTAGCCTCAAAACCGGGTGCTACACGTTGGAAGATAGCAGGAGCGATCGCTACATATCCTTCTTGAGCTAATCTTTCTGTGACTTCCCGAATATGAATATTCACGCCAAAAATTTCCTGTACCACAATCACAGCCGGAAATTTCCCCCCATTGACTGGTTCAGCTAGATAAGCGTCTATTTGCAAATCTTGATTAGGAACTTTGACGGTAGAGGTACGAATCTCTGTTTGGGTTAATGTACTGCTCATTTTGCTAAAAATTTACGATCTTCTAACCTATACTACTATGAATCTATCGGAATTATAGGATTTTAATTTTTGGTAGGGGAGTATTAGAATTCGGCTGGCTAATGGCTATCAAATCCCGGTTGATGAACAATTTAAGAGCTAGGTTAAGTAAGTTTGTCAGAATCAGGATATCCACCGATTAATTGCTGTTGGTTTTTGGAATGTCTTTAATTGTCCTGGGAAAATATAGTATTAATATACAATAGCGTTTGTCAATAGAGTTTTGAGGAACTTACTTTTACCGATAAGATGACTAACAAACCTCAGATAATTGTCCTGGATGATGATCCAACAGGCTCTCAAACGGTTCACAGCTGCTTACTGCTCTTGAAGTGGGATGTAGAAACACTCCGTGAGGGATTAAGAGATGATTCTCCTATTTTCTTTATCTTGACTAACACCAGATCCCTCACACCAGAATTAGCTGCGTCTGTGACTCAGGAAGTTTGCCAAAACCTGAAATTAGCAATAGCATCTACAGGAATTGACGATTTTCTCATTGTTAGTCGTTCTGATTCTACTTTGCGGGGACATTACCCCATCGAAACTGACGTGATTGCTCAGGAACTTGGACCGTTTGACGCTCATTTCCTAGTTCCAGCTTTTTTTGAAGGTGGACGAGTTACCCTGGACAGTACACATTATCTAAATATCAACGGCGTTTTGATTCCTGTACATGAAACGGAATTTGCCAAAGATTCGGTTTTTCACTATCAATATAGTTATTTGCCTAAATATGTTGCTGAAAAAACACAAGGGCGGATTCCAGAAAATACAGTAAGTAGATTTTTGCTGGAAGATCTTCGTGGTGGTAGCTTAGAACGGTTACTCAAATTAGAAAATAATCAATGTGCTGTAGTCGATGGTGAGACTCAAGCTGACCTAAATCGCTTTGCTGAAGACGTTTTAACAGCAGCAAGTCAGGGAAAACGGTTTTTGTTTCGTTCTGGTGCTAGTATTTTAACTGCTTTAGCTGCTTTACCTCCCCAGCCTATAGCCCCGGAAAACATGGCTGAATATGTCCGCCAAGGTAAGCCTGGTGTAGTAGTTGTGGGTTCTCATGTCCAGAAGACAACTGAACAGTTAACAGCGCTATTAAACATAGAAGGGACAGAAGGAATTGAGGTAGATGTTGCTCGGTTACGAGATGAGGGAGTCAATCAATCAACTCAACTACTCAGGGAAATTCTGGAAAAAGTCCAGATAGCTCATAGCAGCGGTCAAACGCCAGTGGTCTATACTAGCCGTAATGAATTGACTTTTCCAGATGTCAAAACTAGGTTAGAGTTTGGAGCGATAGTTTCTGCTCTGCTGATGGATGTAGTGCGAGGTTTACCATCTGATATCGGATTCTTAATCAGTAAGGGAGGTATTACCTCTAATGATGTTTTAAGCGTTGGTCTGGCTTTAACTTCTGCTAGGCTGCTTGGTCAAATCATTGCGGGTTGTTCTATGGTAATTACACCATCTGACCATCCTCAATTTCCCAGTCTACCAGTGGTACTGTTTCCAGGTAACGTCGGAAATGCTGACGCTTTGGGATTAATCTATCAAAGACTAACTCAAAGATTGACCAAAAATATCTCTAGTTAAAGTCATTGATATTTTAGATGATTTGGTTTTATGAGGTTTTGAATATACATTAGTCCACCAGAAAATTAGTACACCAGATGGATGCTCACGCTGCTACCCCCGATAAGTCATCAGATTCTGCCCTTGAGCTTGCAGAATCACTTCCTCATGAGGCTAATGTCGAGGTAAATGCTTCTCCTGCTAGTTCTGATGCTATTGAGGTAGGAACTAGTTCTGATTCTCTTTCGGTAGATATAGAGTCAAATTCTGCTTTAACTAATTTGTCTGGTAATGAGTTAGGATTACCAGAACACAGAATTAACAATAATTTCTCAATTCAGTTAAAGACTGAAGCAGGAAGGTTTTTGTTGATTTTGCCAACTGAGTCTCAAGTTCCCGCTGCTGAATTTAATTGGTCAGAATTCTGTCAACAACTGAAGCAGCGCTTGAGTGCTAGGGAGCGCTGGTTAAAACCTCAGACTATGTTACATCTAATATCCGCCGATCGCCTATTAGACACAAGACAATTTCAAGAACTATCTCAGGCTTTAAATAATTTTCAGATTCAGCTAAAATCTGTGACTACTTGGCGAAGACAAACAGCGATCGCCGCAGTTACCTCTGGCTATTCCGTCGAACAACAACCACAAGAATTGTCCCTCTCCTCTGCTCCCCAAACTGCGATCGCTCCCCTAGCAGACGCGCTCTATTTAGAAACGACTGTCCGCTCCGGTGTGGATATTCGTCATCCTGGAACAGTGGTGATTTTAGGAGATATTAACCCTGGTGGTACGGTAGTTGCAGATGGAGATATTTTAGTTTGGGGTCGTCTACGTGGGATCGCTCATGCGGGAGCAGCAGGTAATCCTCAATGTGTGATTATGGCTTTACAAATGGAGCCAACCCAATTGCGGATTGCTGATGCTATAGCCAGAGCACCCGAAAAATCACTTGTGCAGTTTTTTCCAGAAGTCGCGCATACAACGCCCCAAGGAATTTGCATCACCAGAGCTAGTGGTTTTTCTCGCAGTCAACTGAGCAAAATTGAGCAATAACTGTTGCATATTTTTTCATATCATTTCCAACATCCCTAACCAAACGCCTTGCTATCATGACTCGCATTATCGTAGTTACCTCCGGTAAAGGAGGAGTGGGTAAAACCACAGTTTCCGCAAATCTGGGCATGGCTTTAGCCAAAATAAATCGTCAAGTAGCCTTAATTGATGCAGATTTTGGTCTCAGGAATTTGGATTTACTCTTAGGTTTGGAAAATCGCATTGTTTATACAGCAGTAGAAGTTTTAGCTAAAGAATGTCGTTTAGAACAAGCTTTGGTCAAAGACAAGCGACAGCCCAGCCTTGTCCTGTTACCAGCCGCACAGAATCGCAACAAAGACGCAGTCTCTCCTGAGCAAATGAAGTCTTTAGTTAGTTCCCTGGCTCCCAAATATCAATATGTGTTTATTGATAGTCCAGCCGGAATTGAACTGGGGTTCAAAAATGCGATCGCACCAGCCCAGGAAGCTTTGATTGTCACAACTCCAGAAATTTCCTCAGTCCGTGATGCTGATAGAGTAGTAGGCTTACTGGAAGCAGAAGGGATTAAAAAGATGCATCTAATTATTAACCGGATTAGACCCGTAATGGTGAAAGCAAATGATATGATGTCTGTACAGGATGTGCAGGAACTTCTAGCAATTCCCCTCATAGGTGTGATTCCTGATGATGAACGAGTTATTGTTTCTACCAATCGTGGTGAACCGTTAGTATTAGCCGAAAATCCATCTTTAGCTGGTATAGCCTTTGAGAATATTGCTCGGAGATTGGAAGGGGAAACTGTGGAATTTCTTGACCTAGATGTACCCGGTGATAACATCCTGGCTAAATTACGCAAGTTATTGTGGACAAAGATTGTTTAACTTTTCTACTAATCTCCGCCAAAAGCCTTAATTCGCAATGATCCTTGAACTTTTAGAAAAACTTTTTTTTCGCGCCCCTGACAACAGCCGTAATCAAGTTAAACGTCGCCTCCAACTGGTGATTGCTCATGACCGCGCTGACTTAGACCCACAAACTTTAGAAAAAATGCGCCAAGAAATTTTGGCAGTTGTTTGTCGCTATGTAGAAATAGATACAGATGGTTTAGAGTTCTCTCTAGAAAGCAATCAACGCACTACAGCGTTGATTGCTAATTTACCTATACGTCGAGTCAAGGAAGTGGTCTCTGAGCTAGAAACTAGCGAGAGTATAGATAGTCCAAAAACCGAGGGTGTTCTATAAATAGAAAAATACTCTCCCATACTCGTACCATTCAGGAATATATTGTGTATAGCAGTACACAATATATTTCTATACTATCTATAAGCAACCTGTGGTTGTATCCAAATTTGCGCATTTCTTTGACCGAAGGTTACAGGATGATCTTGATCCAAAGCTGGTGATGTTGTCTTACCATCACTAGAAACATCTAGTAAAGGCCAATTTTCTGCGCCTAATTCGCCTACACGAAACAACACGCTATTTGGATGCTTCTTACTCCAGCCTAGCAAAATAGCTATTCTGTCATGGTCATTTTCACTGTCGCTAGGCGCAATTGTATTAATCTGATTTTGATCGCGATCCCAGATAACTGCATAATCGGTAACATCACCCGTATTAAACTTTCCGACAAATTGACGAGCTAAGAAGCGATCGCCTTTTCCTGACCAGCTTACAGGTACTAAAATCTGAATACTACCTGCAATACTAGATAATTCTGATAAAATAGGTTGTCTTCTGAGTAAAAGATCCCTGAGAGGAGAAGTAGCAGTTAACACCTTTAACCTTCTTGTGTGTGTATCTTCGATAAACAAGATACTAGTCACCCGGCTATTGTACATTTCGGGTTTAACTTCCATTTGTAGGCGACTATAAATGGCGTACCTCCCATCAGGTGAAATCACAGGAAAACTACGGTACTGTCTGATAGCCGAAAATCCCTTTCCTCCAATATTCGTCTGAGTCAACAGAATCCAATTCCAAGGAATAGGATGAGGACTACCCATAGGATCTTCAGGTGTTCCTTGAGACCCATCAGGTATTTCTTCTATAGGTATCTCCGTAGTTGATGGAGTAGCAGGAGCTTTCGCTTCTTTTGGCGATCCAAATTGAGGAACCTGACTTAGTGAGGAAGTAACTTGATTAGTTACAGGGATTTTTCCAGATGGATTTTTGAAATTTGAGCTTTTTAATGCTAACTTAGCTTGACTATCAGCTGTCTGGGTCGTCCCTGAAGTATTTTCTGCTAATTCTGATTGTCCCGCCAATGTAGATGGAACAGAGATTACTATGGGTGAAATGAGAATCACAATCGCACAATATTTGAGAAATGGTTGTATGCGGAACCATCCTGACAGCAAAAGATTTTTAAACATGAATGAATTCTCCAGGGGGGACAGCTGCTGTGTGAGGAGCAGTATCTTGTAAACCTAGATTGAGAAAATAATGTCTCTAAACGCTAAATTACTTCACAGATCTGCTTTGATAAACTCAGCCATCTGTTATAGCAACTTACACCCCGCACAAAAGCATTTTTTGGGTCAGCCATCAAAATCTGGTACAATTTGCTCATATACACAATATAAATTTTAAACAAAAAAGGCAGATCATCTACTTAAAGTTATAAATTGCAACCTGAATATACAAAAATTGTCATAATTGAGACTGCAATTCAAAAAAATTAAACCAGATAAACAGGGTTTACTATACTAGACGAGTATTATGGTCTATTTTTGATTAGCTGAATGAAAGTCGTATTTTTTGGTACCCCTCAATTTGCCGTTCCTACCCTAGAAAAATTAGTGAACGATCCAGAATTCGACGTTTTAGGAGTTTTCACTCAACCGGATAAACGACGAGAACGCGGGAATCAATTAACTCCTTCGCCGGTCAAAACCTTTGCGCTTCAACACAATCTGCCAATATGGCAACCAGAGAATGTGAAAAAAGATGTAATATCTTTAAATCAACTCAAGCAATTAAATGCTGATATGTTCGTCGTGGTAGCCTATGGTCAGATTTTGTCACGCAAAATCTTAAATATGCCAAAATTAGGCAATATTAACGTTCATGGTTCCTTGCTACCCAAGTATAGAGGTGCTGCACCAATTCAATGGTGTATATATAATGGTGAAGTAACAACTGGTATCACTACAATGCTGATGGATGTTGGTATGGACACAGGAGATATGCTATTAAAAGCCTCTATACCAATCCGATTGTTGGACAATGCGAACATTTTAGCCCATAAGCTATCAGTAATTGGTGCTGATTTATTGCGAGAAACTTTGGCTAAATTAGCTGATCGGGCGATCGCTCCTATCCCGCAAGATCATGCAGCAGCCACCTATGCTCCTTTGATCCAAAAGCAGGATTACAATTTGGATTGGTCTAGAAGCGCTTTCCAACTCCACAACCAAATTAGAGGTTTTTACCCAAATTGTGTCACTACCTTTCGTCAACAAGTATTGAAAGTTCAAGCTACAGTACCTTTAGACGTTGCTTGTCTTGATGAAATATCAGTTCATTTACCAGAAGTTATGGCAAAACTACCTGATTTGACCAACATATCTGCTCAACCCGGTGAGGTAGCCCATATAATTAAGGGAGTAGGAGCAATAGTCCAAACTGGGTCAGGTTTGCTGTTGTTACGTGAGGTACAATTAGCTGGTAAACGTCCCCAGGTAGGGTGGGATTTTGTCAATGGTACTCGTTTAACCGTAGGAGAAATATTGGGCGGTTGATATTTCCCAAGTTAATGGTCATTTGATTCCGTAACTGTAGAGGTTTGATAAAAATGACAAGATTGACAAGGTCCATTAGGATGAACAGCACAACGCAAAATTTCTGAATGAGCATTGTAAATACAGCTAGCATCACCAATCACCCAATGACCATTAATTAGGCTTTGTTCCGATGGCTGTTTAGCAGATTGGACATAAATCGCCATATTATGGAGACGATAGCGACCTGCTTTGAGTTGATATCTATGACGACGCTCCAAAACCGCGTAGGTCTTTCCTTGAAAGTCAACATAATTTCCCGGTTGAGGTATCCAATCAAGCTGTAATCTACCTAATGAACGCCGAGGATTGGTGAGAATTACCTCTGTTGATAAAAGGTCTGGTTGCATAAGGTTATGTTATCTGATTTACATAAGATGTTATCGCAATACCTCCAGAAAAATTACTCTTTCTCGATTAAAACAAGTACTATAATTGAAACTTAGTTGTGAGTTGTCGAATATGGAAGACCCACTATTTAGCAGACAGGTCGTTCCCCTCAAACAAAATCTTTACGAAACTGACTTTTACGCTTGGACTAAGCAACAAGTTTCTCTACTCCATCGCCAAAAATGGCATTTGCTTGACCTACCCAATTTAATTGAAGAGGTGGAGTCTTTGGGGAAAAAACAGCGTCAAGAACTCAGAAATAGGTTGAGTATATTAATTGGACATTTACTCAAATGGGAATATCAACCAACAAGTCGTAGTCGCAGTTGGTTAGCTACTATTCGCATTCAACGTCGAGAAGTACTTAAATTACTCCAGGAAAATCCCAGTCTCCAGCCTGAGTTAGAAGTCATTCTCCTAGGAGCATATGAGAATAGTAGAGATTTAGCCTCAGGGGAAACAAACCTCCCATTAGCAACTTTTCCGCCACAATGTTCCTATCTATGGGTGGAAATCGTCAGCGATCACTTTTTTCCAGGGGAGCCAATGGTGGATGAGTTCTAAATTCCTGGAAATGTAGGTTGGGTGGAGCGACAGCGAAACTCAACAAAATCATTGATCATGTTGGGTTTCTCTTCGAGAAGCCGCTCCCTTGTCTACGTTCCTCAACCCAACCTACGATACATCATTTTTAATTGTGGGCTATTCCTTCTTCCCTCGCTGCGCTTTGTACAGCCCCAGCGACAGCAGTTACCACTCTGGTGTCAAACACAGAAGGAATAATATGTTCTGGTCCTAAGTCGGAAGGTTTGACCAAAGAAGCGATCGCACTAGCTGCTGACAAACACATAGCTGTAGAAATTGTTTGCGCTCGACAATCTAAAGCTCCGCGGAATACTCCGGGAAAAGCCAAAACGTTATTAATTTGATTGGGATAATCGCTGCGACCAGTAGCGATCACAGCCACATCTTTACTGATTAATTCCGGTTGAATTTCTGGAATAGGATTAGCCATAGCAAATATTATCGGGTCTTTAGACATATCCTGTACCATCTCTGGAGTTAAAACTCCTGGGACACTGACACCAATAAACACATCAGCCCCTTGCATTGCTCCCGCTAAAGTACCTTGAGCTTTTACCGCAAATTCGAGTTTTTCTGGGGTTAGATCGCTGCGATTAGTCGAAATAATCCCTTTAGAATCACACATCCAGATTTTTTCGGCTCCAGATCGCCGGAGTAAGCGAGCGATCGCCACACCAGCCGCACCAGCACCATTGATAACTATTTTCACATCGGAAATGGACTTATTCACCAATTTCAGAGCGTTAAACAAAGCTGCTAGGGTAACAATCGCTGTTCCATGTTGATCGTCATGAAATACAGGAATATCCAATTCCTCACGCAGTCTTTGTTCAATTTCAAAGCAACGGGGAGCAGCAATGTCTTCCAGATTGATTCCACCAAAGACTGGAGCGAGATATTTAACTGTGCGCACAATCTCATCTGTGTCTTGGGTCGCTAGACAAATAGGAAAAGCATCTAGTCCAGCAAACTCTTTAAATAACATCGCTTTACCTTCCATTACAGGTAAAGCAGCATTTGGTCCGAGATTTCCTAATCCTAAAACAGCACTTCCATCCGTGACGATCGCGACGGTGTTTTTCTTGATAGTCAGATTATAGACTTCTTCTGGATCTTGGGCGATCGCTTGACAAATCCGACCGACACCCGGAGTGTAAGCCATTGCTAGGTCAGAAATAGTTTTCAGCGGAATGCGACTAACAATACTGATTTTTCCACCACGATGTAAGTTAAATGTCCGGTCGTAGACATTCAATAATTTAATGTTAGGTAATACCTTTAAAGCTTGTACGATAGTCTCAGCATGTTCCGTACTAGCTGCGTCCACTGTCAAATCGCGGATGGATTGGGCTCGCGTCTGCTCTACTAAGTCAATTTGACCGAGATTACCGCCATGTTCGGCGATCGCTTGAGTTACGGAAGCTAACATTCCTACTCGGTTAGGAATCTGTAAACGCAAAGTTAAACTAAAACTTGAATTGGGGGTTAATGCTGTCATGTCAATTTTTGATTTGAAGATTTAAATTTTATAGTGAAACATCGCTCAAAAGGCTATTTTTCCAAAACCCACGGATTGATGCTCAAGAATTCAGCTATGAACACAGTAGCTTATAATGATTATCGGAAGATCCCTTACGCCCGCTGAGTATTTGTGGCTCTGATGAAAACTATAAATTAAAACTGTTACCTTAATTCAACTAAAAAATTCCTATGACTGACTACCAAGAAACCTTAAATAGCAACCCTCTTGTCGATTCATTTATTCCTGAACCACCAACTATTAACCATGTACAAGTGATTCAAAGTGTTATTGGTACTTTAGATCAAACTAATAGCGCTATGGTTAGTCAAACCGGAGATGACGCATATCTATGGAAATTTAAATATGGTAGTGTAGAAGTATTTGTCCAACTCACTGGAACCAAGGATGAAGATACAATTACAGTTTGGTCAGCAGTACTAAATCTCCCTGCTCAGGATGAACCCAGATTAATGCGCCATTTATTGGAGTTGAACTGTACTAGCACCTTTGAATCTCGCTTTGGAATTATTGATAATCATGTAGTTGTCATCTCAACACGCACACTAGCTGGGTTATCACCTGGTGAAGTTTCTCGTATAATCACAATCGTGGCGACAATTGCTGACGATAATGATGAATTACTCCAATCTGAGTTTGGAGTTTCATAGCCAGATTCTCTCATTATCTCCTATGCAATTTACCTATACACGAATTTAGACATTTGCTGCTTTTACTAAAATGTATAAGTAGTTGTAGGGTACGTTACATTTCATTAACGCACCCTACTTTGTTGTTTTCTTGGCTATTTACCGAATCCCTTTCCCCGATTGGAGGGGAGAGATACACAGGTTTCCAATTGCTTGAGTAAGGTTTCCCGATCAAGATTTTGACCAATGAAAACTAACTGGTTTTTACGCTGACCTTTCCATTCTGTATCGTCGATAGTAAAACGCTTACCACACAGATGGAAAATATGGCGCATGGGACTTTCATCAAACCACATAATACCTTTAGCGCGGAAAACATTTGCTGGTAGTTGATTATCCAGGAAATTTTGAAACTTCTTGATAGAAAGTGGGCGATCGCTTTGAAAGGAAATAGAGATAAAACCATCATTGTCTAAATGGTTGGAATGATGGTGATGGTGATGGTGGTCATGGTCGTGATGGTCATGACCGCAATCAGCGTGGTCATGGTCATGGTGATGATGGTCTTCTGTTGGGATTTCTGTATCGAAGTATTTATCTGATTCAAACAGACCAACACTCAAAATTAGGGGAAGAGGGACTTGTGATCGCTTGGTGTGAATAATTCGCGCATCTTCCTTAATCAAGTTAATCTTTCTTTCGACTTCCTGTAAAGTAGCAGTATCCACCAAATCAGTTTTGTTCAGCAGAATCACATCACCATAGAAAATCTGATTAGTTGCTGCTTCAGAGTTAAATAAATCTAAGCTGTAGTTTGCTGCGTCTACAACCGTAATGATTGAATCAAGACGGGTCAAATCTCGTAGCTCTGAACCCAGAAAAGTCATAGCTACTGGTAAAGGATCGGCGAGTCCAGTTGTTTCCACAACTAAATAATCAAGCTTTTCTTCCCGTTCTAAAACCTTGTATACTGCGTCAATTAAATCATTATTAATGGTACAGCAAATGCAACCATTATTCAGTTCCACCATATTTTCATCAGTGAAAACCACTAACTCATTATCAATGCCAATTTCGCCGAATTCATTGACTAAAACAGCAGTTTTCACACCTTGCTGATTAGTCAGGATATGATTGAGTAAGGTAGTCTTACCGCTACCAAGGAAACCAGTAATAATTGTTACCGGTAATCCTTGTTTAGGAGCATCCATTGTTTGAGATCCAGAAGAAACTACTGTTTGCATAGCAGAGTGATAAAAAATCCACAAATGTTGAAGATAGATCTAGATATACAGTCTAGCCTGCTCTAAAAAATTGAAATAATGTAGCGCAGAGAGTCCAGAAAACACTAGCATAGGGATGTTGGTTGAGTTAACCACTGTCCATAGCTAATTATTGCTGATTTTTACTCTTGTTGCTTCATTCCCTATTATGACCCTAACTCTCTACAATACCTTGACTCGTCGCCTAGAACCTTTAACGACTGTCGAACCAGGATTAGTGAAAATGTACTATTGTGGTGTGACAGTCTACGATTACTGTCACTTGGGTCATGGAAGAGCTTGTATTGTTTGGGATGTAGTACGGCGCTATCTGGAATTTCGTGGTTATCAAGTCCGCTACATTCAAAATTTCACTGATATCGACGATAAAATTCTCAAACGAGCGCTAAAGGAAAATACAACAATGGAAGCCGTAGCAGAGCGCTTCATTCGAGCGTATTTTGCTGATATGTCACGGTTAGGAATTAAAGAAGCTGATGAATATCCGCGGGCGACTCATACAATCAATGGAATTCAAAGGTTGATTCACGATTTAGAAAACCGGGGTTTTGCTTATCCCTCTGATGGCGACGTTTATTATGCAGTCAGAAACTTTGCTGATTATGGTAAATTGTCAGGACGCAAGTTAGAAGATATGCAAGTCGGGGCTAGCGAACGGGTGAATCTAGATGAACCAGAATACCATCGGAAAAAAGACCCCTTTGATTTTGCTTTGTGGAAAGCAGCCAAACCAGGAGAACCTGCTTGGGAATCTCCTTGGGGAAAAGGTCGTCCGGGATGGCATATTGAATGTTCTGCAATGGTACGAGATCGCTTGGGTGACACGATTGATATTCATGCAGGTGGTGCTGATTTGATTTTTCCCCACCATGAAAATGAAATTGCTCAGTCGGAAGCGGTAACTGGTAAACCCTTAGCTAGGTACTGGCTGCATAACGGTATGGTGAAAGTGGATGGAGAGAAAATGTCCAAATCTCTGGGGAATTTTATCACCATTCGAGAACTGCTGGATCGAGGAGTTGACCCGATGGCTGTGCGTTTGTTTGTCCTCACAGCGCAATATCGCAAACCCATGGACTTTACCGACGCAGCGATCGCCGCAGCTAGCAACGGCTGGAATACTTTAAAAGAAGCCTTACTCTTTGGTCAACACCATTGCAGACAAATTGGCTCATACACCGAAAATTCCTTGAACCCATATATTGAAGAATTTCAAAATGCAGTAGATAATGACTTTAATTTTCCTGGTGGATTAGCAGTGTTATTTGAATTAGCCAAAGATTTGAATCGCGAAGGGAATATCATTGTACATCAAGGAAAAACACATACCCCCGCCGATGAATTGCAGCAAAAATGGCAAACATTAGTCAAGTTAGCCGCAGTTCTAGGCTTGGAAACGGAGTTAATGCAAGAAAATCCAGCAACTGAGGGTTTAACAGACGCACAAATCGAGGATTTAATCGAAAAAAGACAACAAGCACGAAAAGCCAAAGATTTTGGGATGAGCGATCGCATTCGCGATCAATTGCAAACCGCAGGAATTACCTTAATTGACAGCCGAGAAGGTACAAGATGGCATCGAAATTCAGGATGAGCAGAGGAGAGGAATAGAGGTGGATGAGTCTATGTGGACTGAGTTAACACAAGCGTTGAATAATTTAGATATTCCGGCTGATTGGGTGGGGATTCGTGGGATGAAAGAAATAGCTAGTACTCATCGAGTCCGCAACGGTTTACCCCAAGCCAATGGTAAGCATTTGACTCTGGGAGCAATGTTAGAAGTTATGGTAAATGGTTGTGTGGGATACGCAGCAACTAACTCCCTGACTTTACCATCTCTACGTTTAGCAGCGCAAATAGCTTATCAACAAGCTGTTGTTGCTAGCGAATGGTGGATATATAAATTTCCAGATGATGCTCGTCCGCAAGTAGTTGGGGAATATAATTCTCCTTTCTTAGAACCTCTAGATGTTTGGACTGCTGGAGAAATCAATGATTTACTCCTACGTATTTGTGAAAAACTGCAAATAAGTAACAAAATTATTCAAACTAGCGCTAGTATTAACACTAGTGAAAAAGAAACTTGGTTTATCAGTAGTAATGGCTCAGAAGTCTATCAAAAGATTCTCACCATGAGAAATTGTTTTGGGGCGATCGCCAAAGAGGGAAACATTATCCAGCAAAGGACTAATAATGGATTTGAAGCAAATTCTTATCAAGGTGGATGGGAGCTATTAAAACAAGATGAACTATGGCAAAAAGTCGAGCAAGTAGCAGAGCAAGCCATTGAATTATTGACAGCTGAAGAATGTCCCAACACTTGCACTCACTTAGTTTTAGCCCCAGACCAAATGATGCTCCAAATCCATGAGAGTGTGGGACATCCCTTAGAAATAGACCGCATTTTAGGAGATGAACGCAACTACGCGGGTGGTAGTTTTGTGATCAAAGATGATTTTGGTAAACTGAGATATGGTTCATCTTTGATGAACATTACATTTGACCCGACCATATCTGGCGAATTTGCTAGTTATGGCTTTGATGACACTGGCGCAATAGCCACAAAAGAATATTTGATTAAAGATGGGATTCTCCAAAGAGGACTAGGAGGAGTGGATTCTCAAACTAGAGCCGGAATAGCTGGAGTAGCTTGTGCAAGAGCTTGTTCTTGGAATCGACCGGCGATCGACCGCATGGCTAATTTAAACTTAGAACCAGGAAAAACGCCGTTTTCCGAACTACTAGAGGGGATAGAACATGGGGTTTATATGGAATCCAACCGTTCTTGGTCAATTGATGACCGCCGTTACAAATTTCAATTTGGTTGTGAATATGCCAAATTAATCGAAAATGGTGAATTTACCAAAACCCTGCGCAATCCCAATTATCGTTCTACTACACCAGAATTTTGGCACAATTTAATTCGCGTAGGGGATGCGAATAACTGGGAGATGTATGGTACACCATTCTGTGGAAAAGGAGAACCCAATCAAGCAATTTGGGTAGGACATGGTTCACCTATCTGCGTGTTTGCTGACATAGAAGTTTTCGGTGGTTGTAGTTAGAGGTGACTGATGCTGGACAAAGCGGCTAGAAGAGGTAGCTATAGATATTAAGCTATCTTTGCAAAATTTAGTTAATGAAGTACAGGTTTTTACAGTTGTTCCTTTGTCCAATGAAAAGGATGCAGCTTGAAGTGACTGGGATGATGCGTTTATATGAGAATTATTCTCATAATCAGAATTGCTGTGTTGTAAGCGATGCCCCAAGGGGGCGGGCGCAGCGATCGCTAATTTTGATGTTAAGAAAATTCTCTATTCTCATGGAAACGCTGAGGATCTAGGTATAATTAAACCGAAATTATCAGAAATACGCACTCTAGGCTTCAATGTATTAGCTTATGATTACCAAGGGTATGGAACAAGCACAGGGAAACCGACAGAAAGCCATACTGATCAAGATATTGATAGTGCTTATAATTATTTGACCCAAAGATTAAAGATTTCGCCTGAAACAATTATCTTATTCGGGCGTTCTGTCGGGAGTGGTCCGACTTTAGATTTGGCGGTACGTAAACCCGTGGCTGGAGTTATTTTAGAAAGTGCTTTTACCTCGGCTTTTCGAGTAGTGTTACCTTTTCCCATCCTACCGTTTGATAAGTTTAACAATCTGGACAAAATCAAACAGATTAAATGTCCGGTGCTAGTGATGCATGGTCAGATGGATAGTGTTGTGCCTTTTTCCCATGGAGAGAAGTTGTTTGCTGCTACACCTAAAGCAAAGCTATCTTTGTGGATTAAAGATGGGGATCACAATGATTTCACGGAAAAGGCAGGTACAAATTACAATCGTATTTTACGTAAATTTGTATCTCTAGTAGCAGCAAATCATTGAAAAAAAGAAATCTATATCGTAGGGATGAGAAAATTCAGATTTTTCTGCGTTATCCTCTTAAATAATGGGAGTGTGACTATTTATAATTATTTTTGGTCACACTTCCATTATTCAAGAATATGATATCAAAGGTCAATGGGTTTTCCCATCTTTCTAGAGAATTAAGTTTTTTCAATTAAAAGAAAAAAATTTATATCGTAGGGATGAGAAAAATCCGATTTTTCTACGTTATCCTCTTAGATAATGGGAGTGTGACCATTTATAATTATTTTTGGTCACACTCCCATTATTCAAGAATATG
>Ga0116228_10000819_pt1 | contig 24528 bp, 20 predicted proteins | sample S1TSphfallax_2_FD_89694 | JGI IMG/M metagenome (GOLD analysis project Ga0116228, IMG submission 89694) | Host-associated microbial communities from peat moss isolated from Minnesota, USA - S1T2_Fc - Sphagnum fallax MG | ecosystem: Host-associated > Plants > Peat moss > Unclassified | place...
TTGGTTTTTTTTTTTTTTGGGTTTTTTATCTAACGTTCACCATTTTTTTATTTTATATACTGAAACCCCCCCCCCCCCCCCCCTCCTCCCCTTTCCCCTTTTTCAACCACATCTTGACTATAAAACATAGTTGAAAGTAACAAAAATAATTGCGAACTAATTTTTGCAACTAAAAAATGTTTTTATCAACTACAAACCAAAAAAGTTAACCAATACAAGTCAACAATGACATTCTAGTTGAAAAAGTTTACTACATGTCAACACCATATCAATAGTCGTCATTAACCATTTCAGTTGCAAACTCTCTTACCAACTTAGTTGCAAGATGTTGTCAACTTCCCTTGATTAATGGATGAACTTCATTTGCTAACTATGTATGACATCAACAAAATATTCAACTGTAATTTCAACTATGTGAATTAAATGTTTAACCAATGATGTGGTGACACATGGCACACCCAAAATAATCCACAATAGTAAACATGAAATCAAGAAGTAAACTATGTTGCAACTATGATGGTCAATTTGGCCAACGTTGGGATCACATGTGTCCAATGATTTAATAAGGTTTGGGATGAATGAATAATTAAATGACATGTGGCATAACCTAGGCCTATCTATGTATATGGTGCCTAATCATAGGCAACCATTTAATTACCTAGGCAAGGGCTAGATCTAAACATGGCCCCCTAATCTAAACTTAGGTTAAAAACTAAACCTAGGCACTTAAACTAGGCCTAGACATAAGTAGCCACTTAGCTTAATCTATGTCTAGACCTAAACATTAGGTTAGGCCTAGACCTAAATCACAAATAAAGTCTTATCTTATTTAACTTAACCTTTAAGGTTGAGCCTTTTTCATTGGCTCATCCCAAATCGCTATTACATTTTCATGTTTACTTTGATAGTCCATCATTCTAATGCACTTGTTAATATATAGTTTGGATTATTTATATGGAAACCAAACAATATGAGACAAACATTTTAGTTGCCACCTTGGGAAGACAAGCTTAGAAACACACATAGGCCTACAGTTAAACATTCATAGATCTTTTTCATTTCTTGTCTAATTTGAATGATGTAAAAAACAACATGAGCACTAATGTAAGCTTTACATTATCTCTTTAAGCTCCAAAAGCAAAGGAGCAACATAGGAGAAACATAAAACATGTAAATATCAGATAATGTGTTTTTTCAAAAAATGACCCATTATTTTAAAATGTCATATCTTCTTCATTTCTTATTCATTTTGCGTGATCTAAAGAGCTATGGGTGCACCAGGCCAAGTTTTACATTACTTTTTAAGTTTCAAAGGCAAAGGACGACCATAAAAGAACCACAAAGAGAACAAATGTACTAAATTTTAATGTGTGAATTAAGCCTATGACTGAACACTTCCTCACCTACTTTAATAGTGTTAAAATGAAAATATTTTTTAGATTATAATTTTTAAAATTAAATGTTCCTATTAACTATACCAATTATTATTATTATTATTTAATATCAAATATATTTATACTGAAATAAATATTTTAAAGATATATTCAAACCAATTGTAACATTAGACTAAATTAATTTCAAATGATAATTTCATTAAATTATAATGATTAGTACATTAATTTTAAATAATGATAATTATGTTTTACTACTTATGTTGTAAATGAACATTTATATTACACATAAATAATTATTTTACATGTGTTGAACATATTGTTATTAACTTGTATTTGAATACACGTTATTTTGTACTTGTAATTAAATTTATTAAAAAATATTCTAAGATTTAAGTTAATATTTAAATAAAAAACTATTTGCATAGTACAAAACCTTTCATTTGTATAAATAAAAATTACAAGTAATTTCAATTGAATGAATTTTGATCATTTTAAACAAGTATAAAGCTATCATATGTATAAAAATGACTAAAAATTAAAGTTGCTCAGAATATTAATTATCTATCATTACTTAAAATGTTGAAAATTAAATTTGGTTAATGACTAAAAATTAGAAATTACATTTATTGAACATATGCATTATTTTCAACTTTATTTCAGAGTTTTTTAAATTTTTATTTCAATTTATGAAATATTATTATTTAAATGCACACAAATAATATTTACATCAATGATCGTACATAACCATTCATTTTTACAAATAAAATTACATGTATTTTAATGTTTGATGAATTTTGATCATAATTTACAATAAACATTAACTACCACATGAAAAAAATTAAAAAATAGGCTTCCACAATTAAATCCTTAATTATATACCATTATTTGATATGTCCTAAAATAAATTTGGTCTATGTAAAAATCAAATATTACATGTATGAAAATGTATGAACATGTACAAGCTTAAATTATTAATTCATATTCAAGAAATTATATGCATTACAAAAATATATCACGCATAACTTATTCATTTATACATATTAGTTTTACATGTAATTTAATGTTGTCATAATTAGCATAAATATTAACATATGTCATATGTATAAAAACAAAGTCACATTAGTTGTTTAGTTGAATTGAGAGATAATTGCAATAAAGTTGCAAGTGAAATTGTATTTCATCCATCCATTAAAATAAAATTTATCATCCATACATGTGTTGATGGTGTCACCAAAATAGTTGAACATTAGTTAACATCTTGACTATGTGCCACTTGGAAAACTTTAATCAATACATGTTTTTCATTATTTACCAACATAGTAGACATTTCAATTTGGAGACATTGTTGATGCTTAGAATAGTTAGTGGAATATTTGGCAAAGTACCACTTAGTTGAAAGCTACTTTGAACTATATACCAATTTAGTTCATGAGTCCATTTAATTGGCAATTGTCATTATTTTATTTTAAAATTAAAAAATTCCAATTGAAACATAGTTGCAAATCACATTTGGTTTAAAACTTTTTGGTTAAAAAAGGGGGCTTTTCTACTAATGATAATAGGCTTTTGGGGAAGGGACATCAATTTTGTTTACTTGTTGGAGATGGAATTTCAACTATTCCTGGGGTGACATGCATGTGTATTAATTGGATGCACCCACAAATAGGCTCAAGACCTATTGTGTTAATGGACGAAGGTATTCAAGCAAATGGGATTGAAAACCAAACTATGCATGGGAGTTATATTGACCACAAGAATGAAGCCCGATCATGGATGATGGTGTTGATGTTGTCAAAATGCTACAAGAAACTTTTCAAGTTTTGCATACAAATGCAAATATTGACGCATATGAACTTAAAATAAATTTGGAGCAATCCTTGCAAGATGATGGACCATCCAACTTGGTAAACCAAGTACAAAAACTATTATGGATGAATGGACATTACCAGAGGCAATATTGCCCTTTTATTAGGGGATTAAGAAATCAAAGCTTGTGACTATGTGGATGCCAACTACTAGATATTTTGAGTAAATTGTTGGAATGGAAGTATTTTAGCCCTTGAAGAATTTATCTACGGGTAATGTAATGATTACCAGGGAATTAAAACAATGTTGTGTTACCACAAACAATTGTAATAATATGGGGAAGAAACAAGTTTTGTGTCATTAAAAGGATTTATTTAAAATCCTTTCGGAGAATGTTGATGAAGTTGAAGATTTGGGAGACATGCAAGATGGTTTTCATGACATGGAAATTAATTTGAAAATGTGTTATAGCTCGAATGATCACGTGGAATGTTCTATTGAGGGGTCTGGATCTGATTTTGATAGTAAAAAAAGAATTAAGGAAGAAATTGAAGCAAAATATGACAAGAAAAAAAATGAGGAAATTTTGGAAAGAAATTCGAAGCAATATGATAAGCGAATATACAACAAAATGAGGACAATCATGATGAAGGATATGTGAAGTAAATTGGTGTGGGTAATCCAAATTTTGCAAGAAGATGTAGGTCTTAGTGGAGAGGAATTGAATGTGATCTCTTAAATGATGATGGCATTTTCATTGCAAAAGGTCAAATGATAGCTTGTGACCCTATGGAAGTAGTTCTTGACGATCAATTTGGTGAGGATCATGTTGGGCTATGTATTCTCTATTGTCCTGGTATTGTGTCAATGGTCATGACAATTTAAAAGTGGCCATTGTCTTGAACTATTCTTGATGGCTATTTTTTGTGAAAACATCTTGTGAAGTATAATGAAGGCATTGTTCCAAATGTTGATGAAGTGGGAGTAGTTAGTGTCAGGAAAAAACAATATATTTTTCACAAGAGGAAACAAGGTTCATGTGATTCTAAAGGTGCAACTTCCAAGATGGACAAGGTTTTGTCAAAAGGGTTTGTGAAAAATGTGAACTTTTTGACATGTTATGGGATAAATTGTTGTTAACATTTCCCTTGGGAAAGGACATTGTTATTGAGGCAAGAATATTGGAGCTTGTCGTTTGAGGATTGGAGAGCTCATGGATTAGATATTCCAAGAAGGTTGCATACAAGAATAAACATGAGGCAATGGAAGTCTCATTATGCACAATGTGGATATTTATGAAACTGCTTGGTAAAAGATTGTTGGTGTGTCCAGGTCAATGTATATGTTGTACAAATCAATAGAAAATGAGGTTGTCGATTTCTATGACATGGTAATAAAGGTACACAAAAATTACAAATGTCAACAAATCAAGTGGAATCAAATGTTCAATCATTGATAGATTTGATGGTGTATACTATGCCACATCAAATGAAGGGCATTGGAAATGATCGACAAGATGTGTGACGTTTATTACCTGAATATTGGAAGAGTCTTTAGGAGTGAAGTGATCGGGTAATTGGATTGATGGACTATCATTTGAATTGGTAATGAATTAAAAATGATCATATATTTAAAGATGTCTAATTGTTTCGACATATCTTTTCTTGAAGCCTCATTTTATTTATGCTCGTGTTTACATTGTCACAAATAAGTAAGGAGTGAAACATTGAAGTATTTCCCAATCATATGGTTGAGGAAAAGACACCATCTTAATGTTGATGTGTGAAAACAAGGGTTATTTTTCAAAATGTCTTGTTTGTGAATCCTTCAAGGATTTAACATCCAAATTGGGAAAGCATAGCAATAGTGTAATTGAATATGAAATGAAGTTAAAAAAACAAATCCTACACTAAAAAGTCATGTAAAAATTTATATCATACATGGAGGATAAAGTCCGTTCAATCAAAGGAGGAATCCCTATGTGTTATCCATAACAAAATGGATCATGTGAAAACTATAATTCCAAGGTTGCAAATGTGCAACAAAATGATATCTAGGCTTGGACAATTATCTATTACTCTTACAAGTATGACAACCCATGGACACGAGGACGAAAGATATGTTCCATATTTGAATGAGTCGTGGCCAAATGATCCAAATTTCATAATTGAATCTTTGTTGTGGTTCTTTTGCACTTTGGAAATAGCTGTGGTTGTAGAGTCAAAATTATTGTTTGAAGGACCCCACGTAACTCATTCTATGCTCATTTTTTGCAAGGGGAATCACATTGTGTACATGAATTATGCACGTCAGAAAAAAATATTGACCCCAAGCCTTTGCCAAAAAAATTGTTGCTCCAAATGGATAACTACATGAAAGACAATAAAAATTGAGATTTCTTGACATTTCTTTCATTATTAACTATGAGGGATGTGTTTGAAGAAATGAAACTAGGATTTCTTATCGTTGGCCATACACTTGAAGATATTGATGGATATTTCGGCTATATGTCAAGGAAGTTAATATATATATATATATATGGCTGATTTGATGAAGGCGTCCATGGTCCTCCCAAAAGTGATCGTTTATTCTTCAATTGATCCAAAAGATTCCAGATTTTAAGTCTTGGGTGGTAGATTGTTTGAAGGATGGCTTTGAGACTTTGGTAGGGCATATTGATATACATCTTTTTAAGGTTTTTGTTGATTCAATGGGCTAGCATGTTATGTAATATAAAGTTTTTCCCATAGATCCTACATGGAATCCTACAAATGCGCCTTTAATCAAATTGTGGACAACTAATTTTGATGGGCCACCAAAGTTGCCTATGGGTGTGCCTAGCCATGTTCCTTACTGCCCCATTTGGGGCATTGATCCTTCCAAGTTTGCTAAGAGACAAAAGTCCATGAGTGCCAAACTATCAAAATACGTGGATTTTTGGAAGGCTAACATTGCACAAAATGCAACTTATGAAATGAAGATGAAGTCGTATGTTGAGATTGGGAGGATATCTTATTACATTTGTCAAAATGCTTACCCCATCAAAGTGCCATTCTTTTGGAGGGGTTTTGGCCATTAAGCAATTGGAGATCCAACTATTATAGGGTTTCATTATCGACCACTATTGTTGGTGTTGATCTAAAGGACCCAATTCAATGCCCTTATCGTGGGCCAAAGAACATGAGGCCTTCAATTGTGTACACCTTGTTTAGAGATCTTAATGACGGGGATTTTGTTTTCATTAAGTCGCATGATCCTAGCCTTTTTGTTGTTTAGATGGGAAGAGCACAAGGTGATGTTGTGAAAGATGAGGAAAATGCATTTTTCAAAATGGTGAAGGTTTAATGGTGAGTTCCTATGAAGAAGGTTAGAAATTTGGATGAATAACATCTCTATGAAGATTGTTGGAATGGCAAGAGGAAATTTAATTTTGCATATCCAAAATAATGGCTTGATATTTCATCCATTATTTTCTCATTTCTAGCTCAAAAATTTATATCAAACAAGAGTCAAATTTCTATTCCCGCTACTTGTGTTAGTAGGGATAAAGTAAATATTAATGTTTTTGATGCATCTAACAATGTGTGAAAGATGTTTTGGACATGGAAGAAATTGTGTTTCTAATTTTTCAAAGCCTTTTATATGATTAAATTGATCTTAATGGTGTTTAATCAATTTATTCATGTTACAAATTATTTAGGTATATTTTTGGACACTAATGATCAATAATCTTTTCTGTTGCATTTTAACCCTAATCCATGGTGGCCACCAGACATCCTTTTTTTTCATTATTGGCATAGAGCCCAATTTTGTTAATGAGTGTGTAATGTTTTTGTGTTTGATGAGGTGTATTATTTAATCAATGTTTTCATCATAAAAAAGTTCATGTACATTCTTGGATAGTCATAATCAATGATCTTTGTTGTTGCACTTTAATCTTAATCCTTAATGGCCATCACTAGTGTATTGTTAACTTTCATGGCATTGAGTTAAAATGTATTGTGAATGTTTTCATTTTTAGGTTCTTTTGTGTTTGATGTGGCATATTTTTAAAGAAATTTTTTGATCCATGAAACTTATATGTGTACATCTTTAGACATTCAAAATCAATGGTCTTTTTCATTTTACCTTAATTTTCATTATTAGTGGCCATTAGTTCTTTGTTTTTTTCTTTCATGGCATAAAGTCCAAAAAATATTGAATAATTTTTTTATCGCAAAAAATTGGATACTTGCTATCAATATATTTATATTTTTGACCTTAACCCTAATCCCCATTGGCATTTCCTTTTTTCTTTCATGCCATTGAATCGTTTAAATTATTAATGATTTTGTCATTGTGTGAACAACAATTTTAGATCCATAAGCATTATTGTGATTAATGAATTGGTTCATGTTGTGATTAGTTATTTGTAATTTGGTAAATATAATTTTTGTTTATCATGGATAGGAGCATTGACTTCCAACTTTAATAATGAACAACACATAATTTTCACTTGTTGGACACAATGTAGAAAAATCTTTTAAAACAATTTTTTTTACATGGGTGTTATATTTTTGAATGATTGTTCTTTCTACTTGAATATACTTCTAAATATCCCTCCTCCTTGTTATTACCTATTGTTATGCCTTAATATGTGATTTTTTTTTGGCCATGACCAAGTCGAAATGATTTTATAGGCCCCCCTTTTATGATATAGTATAATCATGCTTATTGGATATACTAATTTTTAAAAAATATCATTAATAGAATAATCATGTTGCTAGTATTGATTGCACCAATTTATCATTAGTGTGGTTTTCAAATAATGTATCTATTAAAAAAGGTGGCCATTTTGTGCCCTTTTTTTTATAATGTTTCATCATCAATGAATATTGAAACAACTATGGCTCTTGTCCCCATGCCCAATGTATTTTAGTCTCTAGTGTTAAATGAAGTGGCAAAAGCCATGGCAATTGCAACTTGATTTTTATACTTGGTAGCACATGGTCATGTTCCAAATGTCCTTGTTGACCTCCCCTTCCATGCCTAATTTGCACAAATTAATATCATGTTACCAATTGTTGCATTGAAGACAAAATTGCAAAGCATCTAAATTGTGTTTTTTGCTTATCCATTCTCTTATAGTGATTTTGTGTTTGACATCATTGCCAATGGGTTGGAAAGTATAATACTTATTGAAAGAATTGCTTCCTCATCATCAATCATATCTAAGAAAGTTTGTAATATCTTTCACTGACAACTCATGTTCTGGTAGTAAACATCACATCCAATGGGCCATCATGTATAACTAATTTTTCTTCCCAATTGCAAGCTAATTGATCGGTTTCAAGTGTTGCTAGAACTAAGGATCTTGCAATTGTGAATGCATCCAAATTGTTTCTATGGTTTGAAAAATGTCTTAACAATCCTATTGCAATAAATTCACCTCATTATGACACTTTTTCATGTGGTTAGGTCTAGAACTACTTGTCTACCAATTTGGGCTACAACATTCAACAAGCTCCTATATCAACACTGGTGCTTTCTCCTAGCCCTTTCATGAAACTCCTTCACACCTATGTTTGAAAGTCCTTGTTAACTACATTCACTAGCATTGATATATGTTTGTATAATTCTCTATGAACGTGAATCCTCCTTCTAGTTGTGTCCAACAAGATAGTTGTTTATTTTGATTACTAGTGAAATTTGGAACATGGTTAGGTAAGTTAAATGCAAAGTAAATAGGTTTATGGTTATCATGCCAGTAAGCTTTTTGTACATCATGCAATTGATTCATTACTTGGAACATCAATCCAAATATGTTAAAAGAAGGGAGTTTTTTTTGTGGTACTTATGTGATTTTGTAACTTCAGATTATGTTTTTGCATAATTGTATGAGGTCTTCAGATTAGGAATCAAGTGTTGGGCCCATAGACTTCACTATGTTCACATTAAAATCTCCTACAGTAAGTGTTGGACAAGATTCTGGTGCTTTGGACAGCACATTGTTTAAAATTTCTTTGAACTTGCTTAGATGAGTAGAATGAGACCAAAACATGAATTGTTTTTTGAATATTAAAATTGAAAGTAGTAGCAATAGTTTTACATGTTGTAATTTGACATGAATTTAGTGGTATGTGATGGTCATACAATATCATACTTCCATGTTTATCAAAAGTAACAACATGGTTATATTTAGTGGTAGTTACGTAATGTTGAAATTCTTGAAAATTGTTGTCAATTTGAGTTCCTTGTAAACATAAAATAGGTGATGTTTGAAGGTTATGGCCAGCTTGTAGATCCATAAACTTTTTTGGCAGAGTTTCTGTTTGAGCTTTGGAACTAAAAGCTCCCATCTAGCATTTGACCTAAGCCTAGACATTTCTTCAGCAACACAAACTTCTACATGAAAGTTTGTGAAGCATCACATGTTAAATACCCACACATAATTTTACCATCATGTCTTTTTCTACATGGATTTTTGTATGCAGCCCTTTAGTCTTGTTTGAATCATTTGGAAGCTTATAGTTATGTGGCAATGAATGGTGGCATAGACTACTGTCCTTTGTTGCTAGAGTACTTAGCTTTCCTCCAAATCTCCAAGCTGTCCCCCATCACCAGGAACATTGGAACTTATACATCCTTCCTGCAAACTCCAGCAATACATATCACCGCACAAATAGAGAACAATAAAGAACACAACAAGAATAAGAATAAAACGCTTCAAATCATCCCTACATTTCCACAATAAAACCCAAGTTCTGACAATTGAGGAAACTAACTTGTCAAGGCCATGAAAAGCCAACCTTCAGAAAATGCCCAAAAAAAGTAGAAGAGACCTGGGGTAACAGACAACCCATTTGATACAGCAGCAAATTTAGGTCACACAGACACATTGGAACCTTTGTGACCTCTAAAGTCAACAAATTAGGGTCAAAACCTTATTGGAATCAGTTAGAAATCATTTCATGAACACATCAAAACACAAAGGAAAGCATTCTTGCAATGTAGGGAAAAGGCTCTTAAATACACTTAGCATCAAGTGTTTCTTTCTTAAATCTAAATTCAGACCCTACTATCATGGGTCATACTCATTTAGGAGTTCATCACTTCCAACATTTATATTGAACCTTGTGAAAGATGCATATGCAAGATCAAAGAATATGATCTTGATAGAGTATACCATCTTGAAGCACTACCACTAACAAGAGCAAAAATCTCACCATGGATTGGACCCTCATTGCCTTCTCAATGGCTTGTATTTCACAACATCTTGCTAACATCCAGTGAGTTCCTACACTTTGCTCATCCCAAAGACAAATATATTTGACAATTATTTGACATTGTTGCATTCAGAGAGGTTGCTGCCTTGACTCCTATTGCTCAAAATCAGGTCACAGCAAAAATGTAATGCTTGTTTGCAGACAGCTATTAAAAGAACACTGTGGTTACCAAAAAGCTGCCTCATCCTGAAAAAGAACACAAAGGCAATCTCAATGCTCAATGCATACACAATTTTCAAGGCTCAATTCATATTGCTGAGGGAATAACATCCGACAGAACCCTCACAATACGAGCACTATTATCAGTCAAATCTTCTGTTCATGCAACAGTTTTGACATGAAAAGAATGGCAGCTTCAGCAGTGCAGTTGCAATAAAAGTCTGAAAGTGCAGATGCAATATCACAGACAAGTGCTCTAGCCTCAGGCCTTGCTGCCAGACAAGCCAACAGAGGTATCCACACTTCCGGGTCCGATTCCACAGCTTTTGTAAATGCAAGGAGCCCAACTTGCAACCTTTGAGGAAAATCATCAAACTGCATCCAACAGATAAGGTCCAGATTCAAACTCAGAAAACTCATTAGTCCAGTAATAAAATGATTCCCTGCACTACTTATAGAACCATCTGAAGATAAAGTGGGTCGTAGTAGAGCTTACATATGACGGAATATCTGCATGAAATTCATATCAAGATGCTTTGAAAATTTGTTGATCTGTAGGATTATTCATTTTCATCTCCAACAATCCTTTTTACAAAGACAACTTGAGTTTTCAAATCCTGCTCAGTTTGGTATTATCCAAAATTCATCTTCTATAAAAGAATACATCTGCTGAAAATTGTGCTACTTGCCACATTACCTGAAGAGGTTCAGAGGAGGAATCATCTGCGTGTCTCCATTTGGTCTCATTATTCCTGTGGGGTCCCACAGGCAGAGGAGTTTCAGGAGCCTGTGAATGAGACCTGTAACTGGCTAACTCAGGTCCTTCAGTTGAAAATATTGGCCTACACTCTGTATCTTTCTTATTGGAGCTCCAGGGCCCAGGCTCAGAGCCCCACAGTTTCACCACCCAAGCCCTACTCTGAGACAATGGGTTTGCGAACATGTTGTCCCCATATAACCCCCAGGAAAGTGCCCCCCATTTTGAAAATGAGTGGTGCACTTGCTCAGCCTGCTTAGTGTGGGTTCTTACATCTGCTTTCACAGTCTTTCCAGACCATTTCGCATAAACATCCTCTTTCTTGAGCTTGAATGCATCTGCATAGTGATACTTCAGAAGTGCATCAAATGTCCCCACAATATCCTTCACAAGTAGGATCCGAACCCTTAATCCTTCTCCAGACAAGATGAAGCTAATTACATCCATGGTTGCAGAAGCAACTGCACGTGTATCAAAGGTTCCCCATATACCCCTTGATCTCTGATGGCATGATCCATCATCCTTATTCCAAGCTTCATCCTTTGATAATGATCCACTTGCTGGAGCAGATTGATCTGCTACAGCTACAACCTGCAAGAAGAAATTGCCTCTTAAAACTCCTCTAAAACTTCCCAGGTCTGTCTGAATGTTATTTGCACTGTGGATGAACTTAACTTGACAGTTCTGCTGTTAACTTCCCAAAAAAGTATTATGATCTGATAAACTTGCCAATAGCAAAACAACCAAGATGAAAATCGTATGTTTATTGAAGATTTTGAATTGTTTCAGATACAGAGTCTGAAAACTACCAGGCGCTCCAGTCGATGCCATCGAATTGAACCATTGTTTCGAATTAGCAATTCTCTCAATGTTTCTCGCATTTTTGGATCAGGATCTGCTAGCAGTCTACCCACAATAAAAGGGTATGCATTTGACACAACTTTGAAACCAGGATCAAGGGTTGTGGCTGTTCCTTCCAAAGACCCCAGTGCTCGTACCACCATGGCATATTCTGGAGATAATCGAAAATTGAACTTATACATCACAGTCCAGAGCTGGTTCATTATCCCCTGGGTGGCCCACCAATAACCACTCAAAACATCAATAATGCAACCCTTAAACAGAGACAAGGAATAACATACCAAAAATGTAGAAACTGCAAACGAAATGAAGAGCTGACAGCTGCTTGCCTGTCAAGTCCTAACTGTATGTACTATATATATAGAGGCTGCAAATTCAGTGGACATATACTGACCTGGAAATCTAGCTGTGATTTTGTCTCCTCATCACCAAAGGAAGCTTGAAGTTCATGTGCTATTGGACCCAAATCTGTACCTGGTGGAATGAAATCTAGCATTACGAAGTCTTTGGCAAGTCCCTCTGAATCCCGATTCACAAAATGTACCAACTGCATTTGGACACAAAACCTTGCTATTACAGCATCAGTTACCTAAATTACTGCTTGGCAACACAATCCTCCACAGGAAAGCTGCAAGATGATGTTAATAGATGATTGTTTGTATGCATCAAACTGTGTTCCAGACAGAAATGGTGATAAAACATACCGTACGGATGAGACCAATGCGATACTCCCAGCGGAATTCACTCATCATCCCAAAATCAAAATATGCAAGGACTCCTTCCCTCGTCACAACAACATTTCCAGGATGAGGATCAGCATGGAAGTAGCCCTCTTCAAGAAGCTGCCTGAGTGATGATAATACTCCCTGTAAGAGCCAAACCACCATATACAGGTTACTCTGAGATATTATGGGGCAAAATACTGCAAAGATGCTGAAGTACTGGACAGTGACTTGTAAACAAATGCCATTGTAAAGAGGGGGAAGTACCTGGTCAACAAGTTGTTGAATGTCAAGCTTGGCACTGAGTAAAGCATCTCTGTCAGTGAGCTTAATGCCATCAATCCATTCCATTGTCAGGATCCCCTTTGTAGTAAACTCCCAGTATATCTTGGGGACCTTCACAACCCCATGTCCAGGATCTACAGATGAATCTGAGTATGCCTTGGTCCCCTCCATCATTGCTTTAGTGTGTGTCCTAGGGTCAGCTTGGTTGAGGCCATGGCCGTGCTCTGTGTTCATTCATGTCATTTATGCAAACATGCATCAAAATTCAAGTGTTGACATCTTGACATCCTCACATGGTGCTGGTTTCCTGTGAATTGTGAAACTTGGAACATAAGATTAGCCCCCTTCTTTTGAGTGAGTACAACAATTAATTGATGCAAGCATGTCACTTACTGTACGGGGCATGGAGGCCATAGAGGCGACCAAATCGCTCTGCATTTTGACCTTCTTGAATGTAATTCACCTCCTCAAACATATGCCCTACCTGTACTTGTGTTGTACAACCCACCACATGGTCTGTAAAAGTGAAATCGGATACTGTAAGCAAAAGCCTGATTTCCTTGTACCAAAACTAGCCCCATAGAGTGCTGGGCTAACAAAAACCACACAGTAATAACATATCACATGTTAAAGATATGCACTTGAGTGCAAGGGATATAAAGCAAAATGCTTAGGTAGTACTGACCATTTCATCCACAACAGCCACAAGGTCACCACGTGTTCCAGCAAATCGCTGCAGCTGACCTCCAATCAAACGCAGAAGATGAGCATCAAGTGCCAATTGCTCAGAAACACCTGGCCGCTGGACTTTCACAGCCACATCCTCACCTGAATGTAGTCGTGCTGTTTACAAAAATCAGCCCTTCATTCACACTCAGTTACAGACATCAACTTTTCAAGGATTGACTAAGAGGAGATGTCAAAATCCTGAACAGTTTTGAATTGTCAACTACATACTAATGCACTCACCTCAACACTGAGCTAGGCCCCTAGTTCAATCAACAAAGTTGCAGGCAACTTCTTCCTTCAGCTCACATTCACATCCATGTACAAAAATGGAGACTAAATGAATCAGGTAATGCTTTGGCAGAAATGTTACCTTTGTACACCTGGCCAAGAGATGCAGCAGCTATTGGTTCATCTGAGATCTCTGCAAACAACTTCTTTGCACATGAACCAAGCTCATGTTCCATAAACTTTAATGCGTCTGGTGTAGGAAAAGGTGGAATCCGATCCTTGTGCCAAGCAAAATCCACCAACCAAAAAACTATTATTATGAGACCTAAAGCATAAACTGAAACCACCTTGTGAGTGGTTGTGGTGGAATTGCCACGAGATGCATTCTAACCATGAGTGTCAACACAGCTGCAAAGTGTTAAACTGGGTTGATCAAAAATCTGAATTCTGAAACTGCTTCCAAGTCATTCAGGGAGAAATTTGTGCAAAAACCTTTCACAAGGACCATAAGCTGAAGCTTAAGTCCAAAGGCACTCAATCACAACTGTATGGATGACATTGTTGACAGCCCAATTCGTTTTACACATTGACACATCAAGACCCAGCCTACAATGAAGCCAATAACTGTTCAATCACTAAACCTAACAAACATAACATGAGTGAGTAGACTGAGTGATAGAACATACTTGCAGCTTTGCAAGCTCCTGGCAATAGGCATTGGGTAAAATATCAGGGCGTGTACTCAGTGCCTGTGCAAGCTACACCAGATAACAAAAAGTAAGAGTCAAAACCAACAAGAATTAGGCTATTATCCCAGGCACTAAATCACAGTAATTGCAGCTTTTGGATAAATTAACTCCAGACTGAACCATGTTTGCACTTGGGTAACAAGGGATCAATACTGACCTTGATATAGAAGGGGCCTAGGCGAATGAGACTGTGCCGTAACTACAACCATGGCACCAACAAGAAACAACTCAAGACAAGCCAGACAAAGAGAGAAGATAAGGCAATGCTCAGATCACAATCCTTCTAAGTCCCTGCAAACTAATGCAAGACAGCCACCAGGACAACAAACCATTGATTGTGTAACCACTTGCAAGTAAGTCACCAAAGAGAAAGTGCTTTACTTTGGCTGCCCTCTTGTGAATGTCTTTCTCAGCCCAATGCCACATGGTCAGCATGAAAACTTCTGCAACAATCAACATAACTCGGTGTGCCACTAAGAAGGGCCGGTATTGATAATATTTTCCAAATGCCACAGGATCATAGCTATCCCACTTTGCAGGACTCCAAACTTCTTGTGCTGCTGAGTGAATGCCATGAATGCTGCCAGATGTAAATCTGAGGCAAATGAAAGAAGCCATCACCAATTAAGTTGTTGGCACCAATTACTTCATTAGTTTCCTTTGTGAATGATATCAAGATCCACAGAGCAGCTGGCAAGATAGAAACATAATGTTAAATGCCAAGCCAGCTTGACAACTTTTTCTGCTCACTATAGGTGCAGAACTACTTTCAGTAGACACAATGAACTGAAATGGTGTAGAGTTGTACAGGTGGAGTTGGCCTCTGGCAATGCCCAAATATTCAAGAAGATAGCTTGTGTCTCTGAGCAGTGCACTGCTTCTAGCTGGAAGAATACCCTTTGAAATGGATTGAGCACCACCTGGACCACTACAAATCATTGAGATAACTCTGCATTTCAGCTTAAACCTGAAACAAAATATCCATTCTGTTGCATATATAGCATACTTGTTGGTGAGAATGCCCAATAACATTCTCTTCTCTCTCCCTCTCCCTCTCTCTCCTCTTCCCCAGCGCCCCTGACATGAAGATCATGGCAGCCTGACACAGGAGGATGGGAATTCTCAACTTACAGGTGATGCCAACACAACCAAATGGGTGTGCCCGGATCTTGTGCCTCAACAAAGGATGGAGGAAGATCCTCATCTACAGACACGTCAAAGGGAGAGCTACTCCTTTCTCTTCCAATCTGCAGAAAAACGAAAAACAGTAGAGATTCAATTCCAAAAGTCCAAGATCTGAAAACCCCGATCCTGAAAAGTCTTGCATATGATGAAACTCCCCTTCAACTCCCCCCTTTGCATCACTGTTCCCAATGCATCCCAAAAAAAAGCAGCTCCAGAGTAACCCTAATTTGCAGGGACATCGGATCAAAAAGTCATCTCCAGAAAAGAATGTGAATGTGCATGCAACAAATTAAGAGAAAAAAAGAGAAAGGCTTTGAGCAAAAATATCCACGGAAATTGGTTCTGAGAAGAAAAAGAATGAAAATGGACAATACAGAGAGGAGGGACAAAACCACCACCTATGTCAATAAGCGGACTTCTGGAGGCAAGAGAAGCATGTCTCCACCACCTATGTCAATAAGTGGACTTCTGGAGGCAAGAGAAGCATGTCTCCGCCACCTATGTCAATAAGTGGACTTCTGGAGGCAAGAGAAGCATGTCTCCACCACCATAACCTTCCCAGCTTCCCAAACTGCACAACCTTCAAACCCTTATAACTGCATCGAAGATTCGACCTTCCTTCCCTGTACCCAAACTTCGAATTTGCATTTGAGATCTCCAGCGCCACCACGACAATTCTTTAAGCTTCAAACTCTCTCATTTACCTGGGAAATTTTGATATTAAAAGGCTTGAGATGCAACCCAACCAACAAAAAAAAGCATTCAACAAACCGACAACAAAAACTTATGAAAGTTTTACTAAGACCAACAACAACATACAACAAGAAGCCAACACAAAAAGCAACAAAGGACCAAATTGAGAAATCGCCCAATTGCTCCAAACTGTAGATAGCCACGTAAAGAATAAGATGGTGTGACCACGACAGACTCTGTCGTTACAACAAGGTTGTTATCGTAGATCATAGTGTCACACTTTTTGACTTAACACATATTTCAAATGAAACAGAATCTATTTTGATCGTGAGTGAAATTTGGAACATGGTTAGGTAATTTCAATGCAAAATAAATAAGTTTATGATACAACAAATTAATATTTTGTTAGAGTTTTCCCCCAACCAAAGGACCACACAATGGTTGTTACAAAATTGTAATCCACCTTCAAGCTCTTAAAACTAATCCTAATTCACTCCAAAGTCTCATCATCAGTGAAAGTTCTAACTACATGATCGTATTAAGAATAACCTTTATAGGAGGGCAACAAAGGCATATAAGCCATGGCTTGGGCTAAAGCTTGAGTCTATTGTGACAATTATAGGTTATTAAAAAGCCTATGGAGGAATTTGTTCTTTGCAAAATTGGTAGACTTTTGGGTTTCATTGGAAATAAATCTTTACAAATGCAAAAGGCAAAAAAATCAGGAAAAAGAAATAGGTAAACAAAAAAAATTAAATTAAATTAAAAGAAGACTTATAATAAACTTATTCATAATCCAAAATTTTCTTCAAACATTTCTTCATGGGGAAGTCAAATCTAAACTATGTTATTTTGGGGTCTTGTCCACAAGCATGGCAGCCAAAACAATTTAATTATTCATTTTTTTATTTAAAAATTAAAATATTGCCTTTATAATTAAATGAATTAATTTAATATTTTTAATTGTAAAAATTAGATTCCAATATACTTACAATATATAATTATGTACGTAATATAATGGACACATATTTGATTATGTGCTTATAATATATAATTGTTACTACGTCATAAAATTTTAGAATAATTTTATTACATATTCAAAATAATTATAATAAATTATTTTACTTCTTATTTATTACTTCTTATTTTAAATGAACAAATAATATTACAACATAAAATTTCACATTAATTAAAATGATATTTTCTAGTCATAAAAATTAACTATTGTATTTACAACACTTATGTTTCAATAATAATTAAAATTTGTATCATAATTGAAAAGTTATGTCCTATAATTAATATTTTTATTTCAAAATTTTATAATAATCTTCAAATAATGAACAAAGTTTATGTAATTATTGTATTTAAAAACAAAGATACAATAAATAATTTTATGTATTACTCATTATTTACTTATTGACAATAAGTTTTTAATATAAAAACATAAAGAATTATATTAATAACTATTATTTTATAATAACATAAAATCATTGTAAAATATTGTAATTACTGGATTGATTTGTAAGTTAGAATTACAATAATTTCATAATTGATTTATAATTATAATTTATTATTATAATCTATAACTTATAATTTATAAATTTATTTGTTGTTTAATTTTCTATAATAATCATAATTTAATTAAAATAATTAACATTATGACTATAATTATATGGATTTTAATATAATAAATTAAAATATTTATTTCTTGTTATTACTTGTCCATAATATATCAGTTTTATAATTATTATAAATGATTATATTTATTAACTATAAGTTACACTAAATAGTTATTTCTACAACATAGACTTTTATATTATATAATTTATATTCTTACAATAAAATAAAAAAATTATTGTAATTAATGCTACATTACTTTAAAATCATTGTGATTACTTCATATAAAAATTAACTATAGTAATTTCATAATTATTTTCTAATTGAACATAATTATTCACAATCTATAATTTATAACTTTAGATCTGAATTAAAAATTTGAAAAAATTATAATGTAGTTTAAATAATTATTTTAATGAATGTAATTGCAAGAATTATTATACAATATATATTTTAAAATTCTGTAATTACTTTTTTATGATAAATATTTTATTGTAATTTTAAAATATTAATGTATGTTCAACAAATTATTATATTTATAGTTATTAATTACCAATTATTATTATTTTATTTATTTATTTTTGAAATAATAAATTCAATTATATATTAATTACACTAATTAGGTTAATGTTACTTTTATAATAAATCATTTGTGCTAAAATCTAGTTTCTAAAAGCAAATATTAGTTCATTATTTTTAGTTTGAAAATAAATATTTATAATATTTTTAGTATAATAATAATAATTTTAAATTAATTATATTTTCTATAATTCCACCAAAATTTTAAAAGTAAGGAAATAGTTTTAAATATTTTAGCTATTTATTTATCTATGAATTATGTATTGACAACTTGTGAATAACTAAATAGCTAGTTAATTAAATATTAAGAAGTTATTAGTTATTTAAATAGTTGATAATGAATACTTAATATTTGTAATGTATAATTTATATTTTAAATATATGTTAATTTTAATCATTGTTAATTAAATGACTATATAATGATGTAATAAGCCATGTACTTGAATTGATTTGTATTATGCAAACTACATAAGCTACGGCCATAAAATATGTTCTAAACCTAACAATGCCCTTCTAATTTTTGTAACTAAACCCAAGAGGAATGGAAGCTTGTAAGGTAAACACAAACACTTAATTTTTTTGACACCTCATGCCAAATGGGTTCACCTTTCGACCCATTTTGGCACATTTCACAACAACAATGCAAACCTCCACAACTTTGTCACCAAAACTCTTCAAAAAATTTGAAAATAACAACTTATTTTCTTGTGCTACATGGCAACCAAGCAATGCAAACAACTAGCCCAAACATTGGACAACCATGAATGGCACATCTACTTGATCTCCTTGTAGAACCACACAAAAACCATAGCCTAAAACATTTTCAAATTAGGTGTGTACTTAAAAAAACACCATACACATAAAAACTAAAAAGTGACATCCACAATAAGAATGATTACCAAAAGTTCTTATGTGAGGTTAGGAATGATTGCCAAAAGCATATGAGGAGCACAACAACAAATTTCATAGATAATTTCATGGCCATCACATTGAAGGCCACTTTTAAGGTTTTTCCCCTCCAACATCATTGTTATTAAAAAACATCGCATGTAAAGTTCCAATGTGTACACATTTATGTATAAAAAACACAACCAATTTATGAGTTGCCATTAATGTCTATTATAATAAATGCCAAGGCTCTTGTGAAAACACAAAAAAAAATTCAAGTACATTCTAACCAACATTTTGAATGAAACACTAGTTAAAACCAGGTAGAATGGCTAGGGAAGTAGGTGGTACGAAGATATCCACTAAACAAATGGTCCTCATATGGAATGGCTCAAATTAGTTCCACCATAACAATTTGGTTCTTCCATGTTGCATGCAAAAAGTCCTACAAATTGTAGATGGTTCACAACTTGAAGCACACCATGTGCATTAACATCGTTCAAGTCTAGAACACATTAGTTGCACATGCCATAATGTGCACATGCACATGCTCAACATAAAGCTTAGCTGAGGTGGCTTGCAAATGTTCAAAAGCCATATGTTGTAATAGTGCAGTATATATTGTCATAAGTTTATTGGACATTATTTCATGATTCCTTTTACAACAAACAATGAAACCATTACAATTCAAGCCACATGATACCAACCATTAGTTTGTTTAATGCATTAAGAACACAAGCACCTCCAAAGTTTGTAATTGGAGTACATCAATAGTGATATGCATTGAAAGTAAACGATAAAAATCAACAATCAAAACCTTGGAAATCACTAATAGATCATTGATATTGGTGAGTGTAATATTAACTATTGTTTCTTTAATATTTATGGCATAAAAAGAATGAAAAAAACCTTAGAGAAACAACTTTTGTTCACTTTCAAAGGTTGGAAAGGTTGGGCTGAAATCTGAATGTGACCAATAGTCATTCAAAACAAATATAACCTCTATAAAGTTATTTGTAAACTAGTAATACTAATGGTGTTTTTTATATAACAAATAAAGTTAAAGATTAGGTTTTATTGTGGTCCACTAACTTGCTGTGTTACAAACCATTGTACAAAAAACTCAAGTCAATGACATGTGTTCAAGCCTTAAAGCATGTCATTTCCCCCCTAGCCATCATTTCCAATACAACTTGCACAACAACAACAATGACAATAGTAGAACAAAAGAAGAAAGAAATTTAGTTGCTATGAACACCTTGCAATAAAAAATCCAATCATGATTTGAATTTGTTAGCCACCAATCCTTCATTTGTTGTTCAAAGATTCCAAAAAAGAAAATCCAAAATAGTAAATCAAGTAGAGCCTTGCTTTCTTTGGATCTTCCTTGTCAAAAAACTTTTTTTCTAACAATTCATATCACACCTTTGTAAAGCCACCTTCCCTAGAGCTTGGTGGAGGGTGTGTTTTTGTGGTGGTGGCATTCATCAACCTGGTTGTTGCTGCATTCACCAACTTCATTTCCTTTTTCCTTTCCTTAAAGAAATCCACATAATCCAATCTCTTTGCACTTGCTACACAACTAGGATCTCAGCCACAAGCAACAACATGAATGTGTACAAATATAACAACCCCGCAATCCTTTTCCCTTTCCTTCATCTTCCTTTCCCATTATGAAACCACATCTCTTTGTTGTTTTTACATTATTATAATTCATATCCTTGCAAATATCGTCTACCCAATAAATAATAGGATTGTGTGACTAATGCCAATAGGGTAAACATTACAGCAGACAATAAGCTTGTGCACACACCCATGCTTGTGCATGTTCCGAAAGTTGTTGCTTCCTCTTCTTCTCCTACTTCAGCAATGGATGTGGATGATGTTTTCCTCTACCCAGTGGAGGATGCGCATGCCATTCATCTCTCCCTCTTTTCATCCCTCTAGTTTTATAATTATAAGATTTTTCTCCTTAGGGAGATCAAAATCCACGCTTGTTGTGGATTGTCCTAGATTTACAATTTACATATTAGGTTTGTAATAGAGAAGAGGTGCATCCATGTAAGGTATCTCATTTTAGTTCTCATGTTTTTCTATTTTCCATGTCATGGTAGGCTATATTGCTAAATGCCATTCACGTCATACCAAGTCACTTGAAATGATGAACTTCCAACTTTTGCTTAGTGCGACAACAAAGGTGAATCCCACTACACAAACATCATGTCACATCAATCTACCATTGATGTGAATCTAGATTTTACACCATGTGTGACTAATGTGAATCCAACCACATATCCACAGTGCCATAATATTATTGTATGACATACATGCATATAATATTCTATGAAATATTAAGTCTAAAAAACAAACCTTCAAATGAATTTGTGGAATCCATGCAAACTTACACCATTCAAACAAATACCCAATAATTACAAATATATATTTGATTAAAAAATTTATCCATACTTGATCTATGGGTAGACATGGTTGAATTTCCTTCTAGATGATATTAATCATGGCAACATCACAAAATGTAAAAAAATAATCCATCTAATCCAATGCATGAAGAAATTAATTGTATTGTTTCATGAAACCATTTTAGGAAAATTCATATATATTTATCAAATTCATTCAGATTTCAACATAAACATAGCTAATTTTTCCACATCATGGACTTTACATAGGTTCAACATTGGTCAAAGCACGTTCAATTGGGCTTGAAAATTCATCATTGTGTAATAACATAATAATTGGGAATTTAAATCTGATAAAGAAGACTAAAATGTTAATGTCTCACTTCAAAATACAAAACATCCAATGATTAATTTGGACATAATGGTTTGCCTACTACTGGCAATTGCACATACAATAATCATTTGGCCATCCAATTCAACCTTGGCATATGAATTCAAAGTTCCATATGCACACCCAATTCCAAAACTTTGAATTAGGTCTCCCATGTTCTAATTCTTAATCCTACATTTATGCATGTTAGTCATCCATGCTAATCCCCATACTCTCATTTCTTCCATGCCCTCCATCTACACGTGTCTTCTTCCAATGTACATTAGATGGCTACGAGTCTCATTGGGATTAATGGCATGGCACCCTCCAATGTACATTGTGTTTCAAGGAACATTCGTGGTTATCATAGGCCATCAAACTCTATGTTATGCCCACTATTGGTTTCATGTCTCTCTACTTCCACTTGTCGTGCTTGAAGGTCCTTATGTAATACGACTTTCCATCCCTAGGATGGAAATATTAAATGGATTTTCATTTTCTAGGAACATATATCAAAAATTGGCCAAGAAAAATCCTTCCTTATCCCTTTTAATAGTTGTTTGGTCACCACCCAATTGTGATCTCACCTAAGAACATCGAAATATTACTAGTTGTAGGGGTCCATAATCAAGCTGCAATATCTCTTTGATCACCCCAACATATTTGATGTGCAACATAATAAGATTTGCACCTTGGGCATTACTTATACCCTCTTCTTCAAAAATACATGCAACCCCACTATAAAATGACACTAGTTTTTTAAAGCTTGCATCATCCACCTTATAATGATCGCCATAGACCTATAACTTTCTACAATCAACACAAGGATAGTTGACAAATGCAACAAATTCATATCTACTAATTCACCCATGGAAACAAGCAATTCAACTTCTATTTTCACCCAAATTGGAAGTGGAGGCAATTCACAAATGTCCTCAAGATATTTGATAGGTTGCCTATGCATATGATGAGTTTGTGTCGACTCTCTTTCATAGGAATCTCCTTCCAATTGTAGATGTAGTTACTCTTGATTGTATTTTTTGTAAAACAACGGACACAACCACTCACTAAAATGAATGAATCACAAAGTTTTTAAACTTGAACTTGCATTCCATTCATTATCAAACTATGGGACAATATTGGATGAGTACAATTATTGTACACCAAAATGATGAATGTGTGGTGCAACTACCTACAATAATAAATACAAATGCCATGATGTCATTGAGAGAGTAAGTTATAGACTCATTTTGTAAGGATTGAATGTTAGTTGGATCCCATACTTTTGCACATATCCATTGGAATATTCGACATACTCACATTATTGCAATCCATGGTTGATTAGACATCTTATGACAAAGGCAAACATGTAAAATTTGTTGCACGAGGAGATGGAAATCACGTGATTTCATACACCCCCATTTTTTTTAATGATATTTATTTGAAAAGATCCTACAAGTCCATGAGGGAATTGTGAGCTATATCGACACAACCATGTGCGGTAGTCTCAGTTTTTAAGAGTTACATTAGGGTTATTTGAGTGGGGTGAGGTTATTAGGGGCTTTTAGCGACTTCATAAGGAATCACGAATATGCTTGGTGCGAAGGGGGGTTGTTTTCTTTTCTAAAGGGTGTTATTGGTGAATAAGGAGTTGGATTAGTCCTTTTCTTTAGCAAAGGCTAATAACCATAGTTTTAGGAATTTTGTTGTGTAATTAGGGGTGAGAATTCTCTAGAAGGTTGGGGGTAGAAGTAGGCACCAAATTTGCGGTGTTCAACACAACATTAGTCTTGTTATGGTATTTAGGAGTAGCAAGGATGTTAGAAA
>Ga0116228_10000822_pt1 | contig 24518 bp, 12 predicted proteins | sample S1TSphfallax_2_FD_89694 | JGI IMG/M metagenome (GOLD analysis project Ga0116228, IMG submission 89694) | Host-associated microbial communities from peat moss isolated from Minnesota, USA - S1T2_Fc - Sphagnum fallax MG | ecosystem: Host-associated > Plants > Peat moss > Unclassified | place...
CAATTGTTAATTCATAACTTATAATTTTAACAAAAATATTTAAAGATTTTAATCTTTAAATTAGAGTCGTTAAATTAGTTTTACATTAATTATATTATATATAATTCAATCAGATTCTAAAAATAATAAAATATTTTTAAATATTTAAGTTATTTAATTATTTATGAGTTATGTATTAATAACTTGTGAGTAACTAGATAGTTAGTTTGTTAAATATTAACAAATTATTGCTTAATTAAGTAATTGATAATGAATATTGAATATTTGTAGTGTATACTTTATAATTTAAATATGTGTAAATTTCATCATCATTAATTAAATGATTATCTAATTATCTAGTATTTGAATTGTTTGTAATTTTATAAACTTAAAAAGTAAGGCATGAAGAAAGTTTTGAAATTATAACTTAGTTTGTGAAGAAGTTAGAACTTCAAAACTTATCCCATATTGTTTGTTTTTCATTCCCAATTTGAACGTTATATAAACAAAAGGGTGTGGTCATCCAGTTCCACATTAAAAAATTTGTGCACATGGGATGAGCTAATCAAAAGGCTCAACCCAAAACAAAAAAACAAATTATGCACATTTAAAAAGTATTTACTTTCCCAACCTATTTATCTACCTAGCTAGGTAGGTACCTAGGTTGACCTATGTACCTACCTACCTATTTTTAAACCTAAGTAGGTAGGTAGGTATGTAGCCTAGGTTTGTAGGCACCTATTTATGTACCTACCTAGGTACCTACCAATTTAATATTTTTATTTTTATATTAAAATTTTAATGCCACATGGCATACTCACATTGGGCCATGTGTCATAATATAATATCATCAAAATATTTGAATTGAACATCCTAGATTATTTCAAAATAATAATAATAATAATTTAAATAATCAAATATTAATACATGTGGCAGCACATCATTTGCCCTCAATTGTGACCAAAATAGTTATATCTTATTCACATGTGACAATACGTATACAATGAAGTCAAAGGATGAAATGTATTTGTTGCCTTTTTTTTCATACAATACCCTTTGTCATTTGCGACTAATTTATCACATGTGACTTGTCTTAGGTGACTAAAGGGATTTTAGTTGCAAAATGTCTCTTGTGACTAAAATTTAGTCGCAAAGACTAATCGAAAATACATGTTTTTCTTCTAGTGTAGTCACTAATAGAAATCTTATCATATGCAACTAATCATTTTGCAACTTGTGTGCAATTAATGTTGTACAAAATGAACATGTGCTATAAAAATAATGGTTTAAGCTAATACATATTAGGTATATTAAATTAAGTTAATGTATCTAATATATTTATTTAGGCTAATACAATTAATGCTAATAGGTTACACTAAGTAACCTACCTTACCCTATTGGCTACAATATTATTTCTAGTGATGATGATTCATCAAAGCTAGTTTAGGTAGGATAACTTTAGGTTCCTCAAGTCATCGTGCATTAGAAAATTGTTGAATTGGAATTGAATTTAGATTTAATCAAATTTTAAAACAAATACATTGAATGGGAATCAATTTTATATAGGAAGGAATTAGTGTCTTTTACTTCAACACTTTAAATTTTTTTTTGCTACATAATGATATTAGTCATTTCCTTGTTTTCCAATGTTAATAATCTCGATGCAAATAAGGAGGGTTTATTGCATGTTACATATGATATCATATTATATCATCAAACAACGTCTCACAATTTGTGAGCTGGAAAGATCGAAACGAGTCCAAATTGTTGGAATTACTTCACATTTGGTCATGGCAAGGGAGAAGTTGATGGTGAAGGTGTTTTCTTGAAATGTGAAATTCGTAAGGAACAAATTAAACCACAAGCTCAACAGTTACAAAATGTTCATGATGTTGTGCATTTCTATCAAGAGCATGTAGGTATGCCCATATTCAACTACAACTACCAATTTAGTTAATGTCTATAACTATATATTCCTCATTGAACTACACATACGTAATTGGCATAAATTATGCATATATTATTTATGTGGCACTATGGGTCTTTTATAATATATTTCCAAGGCCATTTAGGTCCCGTGTAATCCCTTGAAGGTGTTTTAATGCAGTCCTTAATCTATGCTTGTGGTTTTTTGCTCTTTTACAACATTAGGTACCTATTTTTTATAGGTCATTTGCAGACCTTTACAAGTACATAGTTAGTCCTAAATTGCGTTTCACAACAACACCTTCATAGTGCTTTGAAAGGAGTCCTTTGTCAGTCCTTTTATGGGAGAAATCATTTGCAAAATGCTCCTTTGACACATATTTAAATGCTTGAAATGTATAATCCTTGTATACGCAAGTATGACATATGAAGTTCACCTTATTCATCGAAGGAGTGTCAACAAACTATTTTGGGAGATCTTTCTAGCCAATGTGGATAGGACTCACACGTGTGGATGCTCCACAATGGTTGGAAGTTGAAGGATGCATCAAGTCCATTAATCTCTTTAAAACTATTTGTTCAAGTTTAGAAATATTTTTTCATTATTTTAATAATTATCTTATGTGCTAAAGCTAAAGTGATTCACTACTACAAAATGTGTCCTAGTTCACTTTGGGTTTCACTAGATTTTGAATGAATCTAGACATTTTTACCTTGTGAAATTGTTTAACTGCCTAATGAATGGGGACTAATTGCTACGGACAATGAATTGTTTCATTAATACTTATTGAAACAAGGTTACTCTAAAATGAAATACAAACCATTCAATTGTTAATTAATTAACTAACTAGCATGGAAATCAATTAAAATGTAATTATTTAATATATAATATTATTGATATTTTCATTAATTTTAAAACCTATGATTTATTGACACGTGTCACTACCTAAGCTAGGTTTTACACCTAGCCTATGTAGGTAAGCCATGTAATCAACCTAGGCACCTATTCTAAGAATTCAATATGAGAATATATGGTCAACATACCATTGTTGACCACACAACACCACTCATGAGGTTTGATCCCTTGACCTTTGGATTGTAAACAAACACATTTACCATCAAGCCACCCCACCTATTGTAATAATATGTTACATTACATTCTATTTATCAAATACTTCATTTTAAACATTACAAAAACATAAACTTTGAAAATTCATATCTTATTGAAATTTTGTTCAAATGAAATGATTCGAATTTATTTTTTTTAAAATTCAATTATGTACATAATTACATTTATTTCCTTTTCAAAGTTTAAATCATTTAAACAAAAAATGAATTGAATATCATTATTCAATAACATTTCAATGATCATTCATTTGGAAAAAAAATAAATTAATAAATGGATTTTTTTGTTAATATAATAATACTACCTATGCTAAGCTACTTTCAATTACTATATGACTATTTCTCATTAATTTAAATTATTTCACCTTACATTATTTATGGCTATTTATGGTTATTTTCAATTACTTTTGGTTTTTTTTGGTTATTTCACCTTAGGCTACTTTTGGTTATTCTAAGTTACTTTTGGTTATTTAAACTTATTTCACCTTAGGTTATTTTCAACTATTGTAAATTTTTTTGGCTATTCTATGTTATTTTTGGCTATTGTAAATTATTTCAATCTAGGTTACTTATAGTTATTATAAGTTATTTTTTTCTATTATAAATTATTTCACCCTAGATTATTTTTGGCAATCCTAAGCAAATTTAATATATATGGTTATTGGTTTTTTTTATTAGGGCTATTGGTGGTTATTAATGGCTATTGTTACCTATTTTATTGGTGGTTATTAATGTTTATTAATGGTTATTCTATTAATAATTGTTGGTGGTTATTCTATTAATGGCCATTAGTAGTTATTCTATTGGTGGCTATTGGTGGCTATTCTATTAATGGATATTGGTGGCTATTATATTAATGGCTATTGATGGATATTTTATTAATGACTATTGGTGGTTATTCTATTAATGATTATTAGTGGTTATTCTATTAATGACTATTGGTGGTTATTTCGTTATAAGCCATTGGTGGTTATTGATGGATATTTTATTGATGGTTATTATATGTTATACTACAAATATTGGTGATTATTGTATTATAAATTATTGTTGGATATTCTATGTTATAATATCATAGGCTATTGGTAGTTATTATATTGAAGGTTATTTTAAATTATTTTTCATAAGTTATTATTTTCTATTTTAAATTATTTTTACCTTAGGTCATTATATTTTATTTAAAATTATTTTAAGTTATTATACTTAGGATAAAATAATTTAAAATAACATAAAGTAAAATGACCTTGAATAACTTAAAGTATAACTTGAAATAACATATATTAATTTTAAATAAAATAACTTAGGGTATAGCTTAATGTTAGTTGAATAATTTAATTTTAAATAACTTAAAAGTTTATAATAATAAAAATTAAAATACCTTAAGGTAAAATAACATATAATAATTTAGGGTACAATAATTTATAATAGCATATAATAACATAAAATATAAGTTAGAATAATTAAAGTAGCTTAAAATAATATAGGGTATAGCATAAAGGAGCATAGATAGAATATTTAAAAATTAAAAAAAAAACATATTTACTATAGTAAATTATGATAATGAATTATGTTAACTAATAATGAAACATGATGTCTACATAGTGATATTATAATGAAATAACTTTCATTAGTTAACATAATGCAATGTAAAATGCAATGAAGTTATTTCACTTTTAAGGTCCCATAATGATTTAAGCTAGTAAATTGCACCCCATTTCTATAATAGTGATTATTAATGTAATTTCATTCAATGTGCCTAGGTCAAGAGTGTATTTAGTTAGGATTGCACACTCTTGCAATTTCAACATCTATCATGTTTTTGTGACATTTGCATTGGCACAATTAGCATTGAGGAATGTCATCAAATGGCACATGCCCCATCTTGGTAGATTGTTCAATTTGATGTGTTTAACAAACCTACATCTCAATAATCCATGTTGGAAATAGAAGAAGATACACATATGGACTACAAAAGAGGCTATTGTTGATGCAGTTGAGGTCGATGACAACATTGTTATCCCATGCAAGAGCGGGAATGGAAAACAATTTTGGTTTTTGTTTTTTGATCAAATAAAACTTGTGGTGACAAAAACTTTCATCGATGCTTACAAAAATACCTAAAACAAAGGAGATTCCATCATTTGAAGGCACTACTACAATTTGTTGCAACTAAAGAGTCAGATTTATTGCTTCAACGATGGTGCTACTCTTGTTTATGTCTACTCACACATAGTATGTGCATCAAAGTTTGTCACACCACCAACCTCGCATAATGTGAAAGGAAATCATCCAACATATGAACTACTTAATGAAACTTTTCAATTGATTAAAGAAACATTTGAAGACCATCAGGCCATGGATGATGATGCATAATTTGGGGTTATGTGCTTTCAGATGTAGATAATATGGCAAGGATGTGGACAAGTTTACTTGTTATTGGTGCAATATGTGTTAAAATTGCCTTTTACAATTCACATTTTGATGTGTTTGACAAACTTGTTGCCATTTATAGTTCACATTTTGATGTGTTTGACAAACTTGTTGCCATTTATAGTTCACATTTTGATGTGTTTGACAGACATGTTGCCATTTACAATTCACATTTTGAGGCCTTACATTCATAATTATATTTATATAGGCCTTTAGATGTTATCCCAACTTGTTTATTATATTGGGAATGTACATGAATGTTGGGAAGTGTAATTTTCCTTAGTTGTCATCTTTGGCATTTTCTTACCAATTTGTATATCAAGAAGGCTAAAGCACCTTGTTCGTTTTAGGAAGTGCTCATATATCTATGCAATTGGATTTACAACCACTCAAAATAAGAGCATGAACTCATTTGTTCTAACAAAATGAACTATGCATTTGGACTTGACTTCCTTTTTGAGCACTATAGTTTTTAGGAAAAACTATAATCCTATCTTTTAAACATTACACATTCTTATAAATCAAGCACTACAATTCATTTTCAAAAGTAAGACAATCCTTCTAAAGCACTATGTAGTCCTTTGATATCATTGAAATCCTTCTAAAGTACCCTAGTCCTTTGTAAACACTATAATATAACATTGTGTCAAGCATTGCATAATAATCTAGGGTCAATAATTGTGATGTCTACCTGCAATAAAGTTTTTAAACCCATTAATGCTTCAATTCAGTAATGACATCCTCCCCACAAGCAAGGGTTGGAATGATGAGTATGGAACCTTAAATCTTGACACTCATAGCTAATTTAAACAATCACAAAAAAAACAAGTAACAAGGGACATTCCTCATATGCAGTTGCAAATATGTAGTTACACAAATTTAATTGGTACATTGTAGCACAAGAAATGCATATGATTGTTCAAGTTTGTTCCCCCTAGTAGCTTGCACTAGTTTGTCTTTGGTTGGGGCCCTTGTGTGCTTCTAATGTTGTCCTCTTAGATGCTACACTCAAGGTTTGACCTTGTACTTCAACTTTGCTTGGGATGGCCTTTGCACAAGCAAACTCAACTTAGTTTATGCAATACAAATTACATGTCTTATTTAGGTGTTATTTACATGGGCTCAAAACACAAAGATAAATTAATAAAACAATAGTGTGATAATATAATATAGTTCCAACATTACTTTGGATGAATTTTTTTCAGAAAGGGTGGGCAACTAGGCTCATGGTCTCCAACAGTGGAAATTGTCACTAACTAGTAGTGTGCATGATTAGGTTTTGCAAGACTGGGTTCTACATTATCATCCCCACAACAAATAAATTAGTTGCTTTGATTACCTATAACTAAAATTGAAATTGCCAAACCACACCCATAGCTAAATTTTAAAATGTTAAACATAATTCATGGCCATGCATCAAAAACAATGTACATGCTACTTGTTCTAATGCCTTCTCTTGACCACTGGAGTTTGGAATCAAGTCTTTTAATAGGCTACACTTTGTTGCATCTCTTACTTGGTCATGATGTTGGTGTGTTAATGATGGCTTCATTAAATAACAATCCATTATAGTTGGTACTTGGATGGGTGGCCTCATGCATGAACATGTTATATTCCAGGAACTATGCTCCTTATCATATGTGCTGGTAATAGCCTTGCCTGAAACAGTGCCAACTAACGTAAACCTCATGTTTTCATTTGGACCAAGTTCTGAATTTGATCCAAACCTAATCTGTCATAACTCAATCTTTGCCTCCTCTCCTACAATTCAAAAGCACGAATTAAAGGAAGATAAACTTCTACCTTGATCTAAAACAACATATATGAAAATTACCATAAATAAGACAAAGTTTGTTACCTTTGTTTCACATTCATGAAATAAAATCCACTTCTAACACCTAGATTTCTAGAATGTTACTAATAGCTTGTTATCACATCAACAACAAAAGCATCCAAAAACCTATAACAATTAGGATATGTCTAAATAATGACCTTCTTTCACTAACCAATATAAAACATGATCTGAAAATTTTGACCAATAACCCAATTCATATACCAAACTACATCGGTGAATTAGACATGCATACCTTGGAAATCATGGACGCTGATCCTTGCAATCTATTTTAGCTCATTCAATAACCTCACACGTTCTTCTTCAACACCCATTTCTTGTGCAGCAAATATCAAATCATCATCCATATTTTTAAAACCCCAAGATGACCACCAATCTAGGTGAAATATTTGATTACACACCTTGCACTTGTTGTGGGTCTTTAGGTGTTCCCCAAGACATGTTGGGTGGTAAGTATGTAAGCAAGAGGTGACAACAACATCAAAACAATGATACCATTGCCCACATAACCCACATCCTTTGATTGTTACCATGCTTGGACCATCACACGGGGGTCTATCAAGATTCAAGATAGGTATAGGCCAAAAATACATCCCTCCACCCTTTTTCATTTATGTTACATGTACAAAAATTGCAACCTCTTCCTTTTCTAAGTCTCCCAACTCCAAATTTGCCAATATTAGCAAATTTTCCAAGGCTTTGACCTCAACCCATGGTTCATTATACGCCTCTTCTCCTAAGGTGACTCCATGAACCTTGTCATCTAGTATTTCTCTCCTAATTTTTAATCTTTGCTCCTACCACATATATAGTCATCAATTCCACAAGTTTGATTAAACTTGGCAAAAACAATGAACTACACAACAATACCATGACATATCAACAACATTTTTTTCCTAATATGTAAAACATACACCTTGATCATTTGATTGTAATAAAAAGTAATGGATCATGGAATTTTTTTTTTGCAATAATGGCAATGGATGGCATATGGCATCAATGATAAGCAATCTTGCTTTTTCAATTTTGCTAAAACTTGTTTTGCCTTTGTTATTTTTGCCTAGGCTTCTTCCATTGCACGATTCCTATTATTTCTATTGTGTTCCATCCTGAACAACTTCTTGTTTGCAACTACTTGATTTGTTGCAAAGGATTTGATCTTGGACTTACATATAATATGTAGGTCCTTCTTCAATTGCAAGAGCTTAGTAACTTTTTGAATATCGTCAACTGCCATTCCATTGGGACACTTGATCAAATAAAGTGACTATCCTATGACATTGTTTGGATCCACAATAATCCCATCCTCAAGGCATAATTTAGTTGGAGGCAACTGTGATTGCAATATTTATTTATTGGGAATCAAGCTCCCACCATTAGGTGCCAATGTATGTGATCGCAATTCATTGGGATTCATGCTCCCACCACTATCAAAACATGGTGTAGAGTATTCTTTTTTTACTCATCATGAGCGCCCATTCTTAATTATATCCCTATTGGCTTTTTCTTTTGATGTTGACTCAGCTGCCTTTGCCCAATTAATTGGATGGCATTTGGTATGGGCTATGTAACCATGCATAATCCATGTTGGCATGTCATTGTTGGTGATAATACTTGTCCCAAATAACTTATAATAAATTTCCTCCATCGTTATCCTATCTTCCAGCTTCAAATCATGGGCCTTAATATTGAACTTCTTGGAACCCCCAAACAAAGCAATGCATTCCTTTATTGTAACATGCTTGTTGTTTAGCTCAAAAAAATTATCTAGCTAGTATCAACTAATTGTCGAACTTGGAAAAAGAAAGCAAATTTTTGTTTTTTGATATCCACTACTAGCCAACTCTCCAAAATTTGACCCTTAAGCAATTTTTCACCCTTTATTTCCTTGAACTTCATGATTGCCCTACAAGTACATAAACACACACACACACACACACACACACCAAATTTCATTAAATGATTGATTGTGTGTGCTTTAACTAGTTTAAATCTGATCATTAATATAGACCCCTAGTCCTTATAACAATGACTTGGTGGTGCTAGTCCAACACCATCAATGCTTACACAAGAGCTACACATTTTAACAACCACTAGTTTTAATATTTGTTCAATAGGGGTTTGGACTTTTTAACACATGTACAAATGTGGGATGTAATTCATTAGCTTAAATCACTATAAGACTTTAAAAGTGAAATAAGTTCATTGCACTTTAGTGATTTCACCTTGGTTAAAGTTATTTCATTATGTAAACATCATGTTTCATTACTAATTGACATAATTCATTATTATAATTTATTGTGTAAAATAATTTTATTTTTATGTTGTTTTAAATAACCTATGTTATTTTATGATATACCTTATATTGTTTTAGGTTACCTTAATTATTATAACTTATACCCTAAGTTATTATAAGTTATTATACCCTAAACTATTATAAATTATTATGCCTTAAAGTATCATAACTAGCTTATTATAAGTTTTTTACTTTAAGTTATTTTGAATTAAATTATTCAATTAACCTTAGGTTATTTTATTTTAAGTTAATATATGTTATTTCACGTTATACTTTAGGTTATTCAAGGTCATTATATTTTGTGTTATTATAAGTTATTCTATCCTAAGTATAACAATTTAAAATAATCTAAAATCAAATATAATGACCGAAGGTGAAATAACCTATAATAATTAATAATAGTTGATGAAAAAAAATTGAAATTAACTTACAATAAAATATCTACCAATAGCCTATGATAATATAACCTAAAATATCCAACAATAACTTATAATACAATAGCCACCAACAGTTGTAATATAACATTGAATAACCAAAAATAACCACCAATAACCATTAATAAAATAATCATTAATAGCTACCAATAGAATAACATCAATAACCACCAATGGCCTACAATAGAATAACCAACAATAACCATTAATAAAATAGTCACCAATAGCCACTAATAACCTATGGTAATTTAACCGCCAATGACCATTAATATAATAGTTACTAATAACCATTAACAGAATAACCACTAATAGAAACCAATAAAATAATCATTAATAACCACTAATATAATAACCACCAATAAAAGAGTAGCCAATAGCCAGCAATAAAATAACCAACAATACCCACCAATAAAATAACCACAAATAGCCTATGGTAATATAACCTATAATAACATAAGGTGAAATAACCTTCAATAGCCAAAATTAACCAACAATAACCTCACATAGTCGAAAATAACCTAAGATGAAATAACTTAAAATAACCCAAATTTTTTTATAATAGCTATAAATAACTTAAAGTGAAATAGCTTACAATAGCAAAAAAAACATAGAATAGCCAAAAATAACTTACAATTGTCGAAAATAGTTTAAGGTGAAATAACCTAAAATAGCAAAAAGTAACATAAAAAAACCAAAAGTAATTTAGAATAATTGAAAGTAACCTAGGATGAAATAGTTAAAAATAACAAAAAGAAAACCATAAATAATCATAAATAATGTAATGGTGAAATAACTTAGAACAATGAAAAGTAGCCCTATAATAGTTAAAAGTTAGCCTAACATAGGTAGTATTAGTGTAATAGCAAAAATCTTATATATTTATTTTAATTTTTTTTCAAATGAATAGTCATTGAAATGTTATTGAATAATGATATTCAGAAAAAATTATTCAAATGATTTTACATTTTCAAAAGAAAATAAATGTAATTATATACATTATTGAATAAAATTTTAATTTAATTTAAATCATTTCATTTGGACAAAATCTCAATAAGATATGAATTTTCAAAGTTTATGTTATTATAATGTTTAAAATGAAGTATTTGATAAATAGAATATAATGTAACACATTATCACAACAAGTATGGTGGCTTGATGGCAGGGGTGTTTGCCTCCATCTTAAATATCAAGGGATTAAACTTCACAAATGGTGTGTTTGTGGTTAACAATGGTAAGTTGATTGAATATTTTATTATGTAGTTATTTATAATAGGTGCCTACTAGGTTGAATATATGGCCTATGTACCTAGGTTAGGTTTTTAACCTAGCATAGGTAGTGACACATGTCAATAATTCATAGGTTAAAAATTTATGAAATTATCAATGATATTAAATATTAAATAATTAAAATTTAATTGATTTCCATGCTGCTTAGTTAATTAACTAACAAATGAAATGATTTGATAAATTTGTATTTCACTTGAAAGTAACCTTATTTCACTAGGTATTATTGGACCAATTCATTGTTCATAACAACTATTCCCCATTCATTGGGGGGTTGACCAATTTCACCATGGTAAAAATGTCCAAATTCATTCAAAATTTAATGAAACCCAAACTAAACTAGGACGCATTTTGGTGTAATGTAACCATTGTCAATATTTAGAAGGAATAAATAATGGTTTCTTAGCACCCTCTTGGTTTGATAGGAAAAGAATTGGACAACTAAAAAGATGATTTTTACAAGTTATTCATGGTTTTAGTACTAAAGAACAACTACTTTAGTTTTCTAGCTCAAAGCATAATGAAAGACCTAAAAACCAAATATTAGCAACAAGTTCATAAATAGTGACTTAGGAATGGTAAAATTATAATCAAAGCTACATCACACTTACAAGGGTGCTGGCAAGTTTATGATGCGTTTGACCATTCGAACAATCTTGTTTAAGATTGGTTGAAATTCACATGACCCTTTTTCTCACATGCCCCTTTTCTCACATGTAATATGTCCCAACCTACCATCCAAAAGATTCAGAACTAAACATGTAACATGAACATTTTTACAAATATAAAGAGGGTTAAACCATGACATTAAAAATTTAACAATAAATTACACGGAAGTCCAACAAAAGAAGCAATTAAATGTACCGAATACACTTGTGTTGAGTTTTAACCCTCGATCTATTGCCCTCTCTACTCAAAGTTGTAGAACCTTTAGAAGCCAATAGACCTGCAATATGTGGGCAACATGAAACATGAAAGGTGACAAAAGATGCAAGCAAAGTAAAAATCTATGAACAATTAAACAAAGCATTGAATAAACCCCAAAATGACCACACTAACATGATAACAATCCAAAAGATGTTACTTAATCAATTTCAATGGCACATATCATGAATCAAAGCATGTTGAATATATAAATGTTTGAAAGGCAAAATTGCATAAATATACAAGGCTGGGTTTAGGCTAACAATTTTTTTTTCAATCACCTTAAATGCTGAAAAAAGAAACCACATTATTACTATCTAGGACTATGATTTAATAATCAGCATTCAAATAAATGCACAATCTAATGGCTCATTTTTGGTAGATACAACTTTCACAAAAATCACAAACAAGTTTTTATAAATGATCCATCTGGATATGGTTTCAATTCCTAAGGTTTTCATTAATGTAATCTTTGATTATTTTAGTTTCAATCACTTATGAAAACCTTTTAAAACTAGGTCAAAATTCATGTTGAAAAATATTGTTGTTAATTGGTATGGTGAAATCACTTTGAAAATCCTAAAAGAAAAACTCATAAAGTTCATAAGAATAAAAACCCATTCATGTATTCCATTTATGTACCCATGGGACACAATTTTTTTGAGAAACTAAAATAAAATTCATTTCAAAAGGATTTTTGAAATCATGGTCCCATTCTAACCCTTCAAAAGTTCATAACCACCATTTGGTTAAAGTTTCACAAAATAAGACTTTACAATTAACTTTATGATTTAATTCTTCAACCCATGTTTAATCACAATAAACAATTTGGAGTGGAATTCAATATGATTTCTTGAATTTTTTAACAATCAAGTCAGTTGACAAGTCCATTTTTTTTCTTCAAAAGTCCATTATTTATAAGGATTGCATTACTTTCAAAAAATAATTGTGCAAATGTCTTCATAATCAAGTTGTTAATTTAAAACGAGTCATCATTCAATGTATTTAAAACTAAATCATTCACCATAAGCATTTAAACACAAAACACTTACAAAAATCAAGATTGTGACACAAAAAGTGAGCCACTTTACTTTGCATTTACCCATTCAATAGAAACCTAGTGATTGTTCAACACTCTAAAGTGATGGACCATGACTCCAAACTATTAATCCACTATTACCATGTGTTGTACAAGAACCACCGTACGTAACCAAGGAGTCAATTAGGTGTTGACAAGGCACATAGTAGTTACCCAATATTTGTAGGTGATGGGCAAAAACTCCCACTACTACAATGTAGTGCACAAGAGCCTCTATTCCTAAACAAGGATTCGATTAGGGCCTTGAAAAGGAACATAATGATTTCCAAACACCCTAAGGTGATGGACTAGGACTCTAAATTATTTATCCACCACTAGCAACTCATGTATGAGAACCTATCTTTCTAACCAAGTACTCAATTAGGTACTTAGAATGAATACAATGGTTTCCCAACACTCTAAGGTGATGGACCAAGATTCTACATTATTTATCCAATATTAACATCTTATTTACAAGAACCTATCTTCCTAACCAAGGATTCAATTAGGTGCTTGACAAGCACACCCAATGGTTATCCAACACTCTAAGGTGATGGACCAGGATTCCCAAGCTTTTGTCCACTACTACCTTGTAGTGTACAATAACCAAATTTCCTAACCTTGAGGATTGAAAATTTAGTGGTTTAACAAGGACCCCCTTTGAAACCTATGTACTCTAGCAAATGTTTAATGACATTGTGCACTAACCACTTATTTTACTTAGTATTAACAAACATAGTCAATTCACATCTTAGAAGCATAACATGGAGATGACAAATCAAGGGCAACAACTTAACTATACATATGAATTTATAAACATGTAAGGTCGTTATGAACATAATGAACTCACCTTTGGCAAGATTTTATGGTGAAGTCAAGAAACCCAAAACCTTATTTTGCTTCCCAGTGCCTTCTCAATATATTTATTCATATGTTGTTGTGGCCTTGTCAAAATTTATATCCTACAATGCATGTAATGGACCAATAGTCAGTACAAGCAAATGAACAAAAAAAGTTTATAAATACTAGGTAAGAAGTTAAAAAGATCACAAAATTCTCTTTTTGGTACATAGTGAAAAATGCAAATAGTTGCACATATATAAATCTAGAAATTAAGATTATAATGTACATAGTCAAGGGGAAACACTTACCAATCACTTGGGCGATGGGTGATGTATTAGAATAATAACATGCAAGGCCAGATGTGGTTTAAAATTATTTTGTCAAACAAAGTTCAAAGAACGTATGCTCCATTTGGACCCACGACCCTCACAAAAAATAGAACTATACCTATCAACCCAACAAATTGGAAAGGTGCATTTCCATAACAATGTCAAATATGTATAGCTCGTTGTTGTCAAAGTTTCTTGTGAGCCCTTGTTCAACATTATCCTCTCCCTTAAGCCTCATAGTTGATATTTTATCTAGTAAGTAACCTTTGAGAATAGGTATTAGTGGCATTTAAGAAATTATAATTAAATTGAACATTTTGGGCCATTTCAAACTTATTAAGTAAGTTGAGGATAATTATTCAAATATTAGAGGTTGAATAACCTTATTAGTATAATGAGATGTGCATTAGTTATCCAATTATTATTCATTATAAATATTAATAATATTATAAATTATAGGTGTACTTATGGATTTGATTGCTTACTAAGGAAGCATCCATAAACTAAAGCTTATGAATCTAGTTGAATACAAAAAATCATTTGATTAAGCAAAGGTTGGAAGTACAACAATGTTTCATAAGTAAACATGGTACTCTATTGATGAGCATGTAGGAAAGTTTTATATGTTACTAATAAATCCTATGAAGGATATGACAATAGAATTTATATAACCTAAACCAAAGCCTATTATATTTTCGTAGTTGTAGAAATTCAATTACTTGGCAAATGGTGCGAACAAAATATTCAATTTTTTGTTCCATCAGCAATGGGTTTATTCAACCCTTGAACCAATGATAATGTCCATCACCAGGGACCCAAATCCTGCAAAAAAAAAATGAACGTCATCATCTTCACATTGACATTCATCAAATCTTTCAAACCTAATTCTTAAGGCATGAACTAATTTTAAGTAGGTGGCAAGAGCATGAAGGTTAGGCAACACGTGACGATCCAATACTAACTAAGCCATTCAAGTGTGCACCACCTTTTCGATCGGTTTATCTTCGTAGGACCGTTGGGAAACATTCACATGAATCGATGCTTCTTCAAGCTCTTCATCTTGTACTAACATGACCAGAATAGATGAAGATGTAATGGCATCATTCGTTATGGTTCGATCTTTGCATGCATCAACCAAAAAAAACAATAATTGAAAATAATAACCTTGGACTTGTATTCGAAAGAAGGATGATGTTTTATTTGGAAATTTAAGGTAGGCACAATTGTGGCGATGTAGGTATGACGACAAAATTATGAAAAAATCTTGACACCTTAGTTTCAATGGATTCATAAGTCCTAGTTTCAATAGTGGATCCAAATAGTACGTAAGAATCTTTATAACGAAAATTTTATTCACAACTAATATAATTTATTATGTATTACGCAAGTAATTAGTAAATGGTAATGAATGATTAATATGTATTAAATAAATAAATAATACATAGGTTAGGAGGAAGGTTATTAATGTTTTTGATCATTTATTAATATATGTTGATGATTTGGTAAAAAAAGAACCAAAGGATGTTACTTCTTACCACCAATAATTACCATAAGGATTAGTTACTTTAAAAAAATAAGGATGAAAATTAGTATGATAGGTCAAACAGATGGGATTAGCAATGATTAAATTTAAGGCATCCCATCGAAACATCTAAAATAATAGAAAGATAAATCCTCCAAATTTAGTGGTCATGAAGATTACTATCCTAACTTGATTAGTGGATGGAAACCTCTTTAGTGTTCCATTGGGTACAAAAATTATCATCTTAAACATCATTGAAGGGTGGAATCATCATCAAATCCCACTAGTTCATGAAGGGAAAAAAGGCCTTTGATTAGAAGGAAGGATTTTCACAAGTTCTCATTGGCCAAGGGAAATCAATTGAGGGGTCAAGTGAGAGGCTCTTTGGAGCTTGAGACTTTCTTGTTTGTTGGGTGTGTGAAGTGTTGTATGTGTTGTAGGAGGAGTGTGTGAAAGGGATGAATTAGTTGAGTTTGTGTGAATGTGTGTTGTTCATGCATGCAAGAAAAATGAACATGGAAGAAGATTAAATGTAGAAAGTAGGAATTGGAGTTTTATAGAATATCATTGATGGACAAGTTTTTGGATTTTTATGAAAATATTTGTTTACCCCAAATCCACCATTGGATTTGTGTCAAACCTCAATTAGTGTTAGTGTATGAGTTGGAAAAAGTTATCTCCAAGTTTTAGCATCATCCAAGTTTCAGTAAGGGAGTTGCACTTGTTAGAAGTAGTAGGGGTTCTAAGGTTGGTTTTTCCCAACATTGTCAAAAATAACTTTCAAGTTTTGGGGCATATCTTTAGACCACAAAAATAAAAGCTTATAATTTTTTTTGCCAAGGTTGCCTTTGAAATTAACTTTCCAATAATGCTATGCATGCTAGATTTGAATTTTGTATGAAAACATTATGGTGAAGTGAACGAAGGGGGTTCAAATTACCAAAATGTGGATGCCAACAACACCAACACTATTTTTTCATACTTTGTTATGGTAAGTGTTGATTCTTCCAAACATGTTTTGATACTTACTAAAGGGACATAACACAATAGGTTCCTTCGTATGATTAATTACACTACATTGAACCACATTTTTATTCGCTATAACACAACTACATAGTAATTCCATCGCGAATGAAGGTTGTGAGTACTTGTATGTCTTTAAATTGAAAGGCGTACAAAAATCCTTCACATTTTTCTAAAAAACAAAAAGAATTAAAAATATATTAAAAAAAAACCTATTAGATTAACATGTAATAAGTTCCATTTAACTTTAGAGCATAAATGCATATTGTTTAGCTCTTTAAATTTCCCAAATTTAAGATCATGACCAAGATCCATCTTGTTTGATATACTTATTGTTTTTTCAAGCTTACATAACATAAATAAGGGAAGATTAAAAAAAAAATTAGAAAAAAACCTCGAACCTGATCCACTAATCAAGATTGAACTTTTTATGTATCCATATGTTGGCTTCTAAGAAAAAATACCTATGAAATGCAAAACACATTATCAAATTGTTGCAATAAGCTATAAAGAAGTAGATGGGTGATCTACATTAGCAAACACAATCTATAACCATACCATAGATGTTGCATTCAAGACAAAGGTATGTCCATCTTCATTATTACACTTTAAGCAATATTCTACAACAAGACATATCAACTTGATGATAATGTAACCAAAATTGGAGTATAAAAAATTGTTCATGGTGAAACATATAAGGATGCACACCCATGATGGTTTGAGTTTGCTTTGATGTTTACTTTATGAAAGATCAATTCCTTGCTAGGATTTCTTTGATTGAATTGCACAAGGATTATTGGCACCTTATATTGTAGTGGCAAATTTGTACAAAACTGGAAATCCCATCACTGCGAGGAATTGAAAAGAGGTTCCTACCAAAGATTTATTATCCAACCTTGAAAGAGTTAAAACATGGTTCATTAATCTGATCCACCAAAAAAATTCCCATCAATCTTCATTTTCATTTGAATATGTAAACAATAAGAGTTCTAAGAGAGCTAATTAAAAAAAGGTACCCTAAACAAGAATTCAAACATCTAGTCTCTATAAACATAATGTTAAGTTCTTTTGAACCAATGTGCTGCAAACTTACAAGGCATTGCACATATATGAACTTGTAGCTATCATGTTTAACAAAAGCATGTGCAACATGTGGCCTAAATCCCAAACCTATTGAACACCAAAAAGAACAAAATTTAAACATGTCTAAGGTTTATGTGTAACTTACATCTAAAGGACTATTAACTTCCTTTTGTAAACAACTCATTGAAAACCTTCCAATTTATATGGTCAAACGTCTCCTACATAAAAAACAAACAATGCATGAACACTTCATGAACTAATTTAAGATGCAACATACTGAAGAAGATGTTAATGCTTGAGAAATCTACTACTACAAAAAAAGACCTACAATTTGAAACTTGTGACATGAATGGGAAGGGGGAGAATGGGTGGGATTCAAAACAATTGGCCGAGTAAGAGAAGATGAAAAAAGGGGAGAAGAACCATATGTTATGGGTGGTGGTACAACAACAACAACAAATCTCTTGTAGGAGCTTGAACTAAAGAAGAAAAAGGTCTTTTGGTGAAGAGAAGTGCATTTATGGAATACATAAGCATTGCTAAAGCAAGGAAGCTAGGCATAGCATTTGAAGTTTTATTATCATTCACGTCCAATGTCTTGAGTGCTTACAAGTTCACCAAAGATTCTAGCTTAGGGCCCATGATGTTGTTCCCTTTCAAGATGATGGTACCCAATGATGTCACATTCTTCAACACATGAGACGTGGTACCCAACAAGCCAAACTTTCCTTGAGTAGAACTACAAATCAAGCTTTAGAAGTTAAATGTGCACCTAGCGATGTAAGCACTAAACTGAACAAAAATAAACAATGCACAAAATGGACCTTGTACATATAATCCCCAAGCAAGAAGAGTAGAAGAATGGGAGTAGAGAAGGGAGAAACATAGAGTGAGAGAGGACATGTTGATGGGCTACACGCACATAGATTAGGGCATTGAAATAGAAATGTGGACTGAGAGGGGAGACATCAATGGGCCCATACATAGATTAGGGCATTGAAAATCAGACATGAATAAACACATGAAGATAATGTTCATCTTACAAGTGTTTGAAATTAACCAATGAGAATGTGCCATGCAACCACAAAAGAAAATCCACCATTGGGCAAAATGAACCCCTTTCCTTTTACAAAATAAACATATTGGCTCGTTATAAGTTGTTTGCACCTTAATATTTGATTTCCCAAAACATAAAATTTTCAAATGTGAATTCTTTTAATTCCTAGTCTACCACCTTCATTGCAATGTAGGCTCTTTGGCAAAATGAAGTACTTGTTTGAGTCCTCTTCATCTAGAGTTTGAACCAACACTATTTTTCTATCAATAGGAGGTATTCTACTTTTCTAAAATTTTGAATTTTTTTATATGTTCCATAAATTCATTTTTTATTTTTGTAAAAATAATCAAATATGGATGTCAATTGATACCGAATTAATATTCAAATATAGATTCTATGATTGAAAAAATTAAGAGAGTAATTTTGAATGATGATATTACTTTTCACTAGATGATTTTACCTACGTTTAAAATGGCCTCCAATAAATCAATGATCTCATGAAAACATTGAATTTCCTTTTTGCTTACATCAAGTCCATTGAGAATATCAAGTTCTTCCTCTCTTTATGCAATACATCACTACTTAATACACATCTTGAGATTGTTTCATGGGTTTTTTTATTTGATCGTTGTTATTTCCTCTTGTCAGATTTCTTGTTTGCAGTCTCCCATGATAGAATTACTACATGTCTTCCAATAGTCTCAAAAAAATTCTCAATTTAAGTTGTGTATTATTTCCCAAGTTTCTAACAGTGTCCTTACATTTTTCCAATAGTCTTAGTTATTAGTCAATCCATATTTAATTTTCTTTTATTATCACATCTTTCTCAATGGAGTTTTATTTCGACTTTAATGGGTTTTCCCATGCAATTTGATTGTCTTCTACTATAATTCATTGTAGAAGGTAACTTGAGGTCAAGCGTTCCATATTCAATGTAGGAGTTTTTAAAATGTTTTAAAATGTTTTTTTTTCCATGGATAGAAATGGCCAATATTTGACATTTGTGGGCTTTCATTTAGTTAAAAAATTCAGAAGTGACATGATTGTTTTCTTGAACTTGATTCTATATATTATTTCATAAACCATATTATATTCTTCAAAATGATTTGAACTTCTTCATCAAGTCTAGATGTTTCTGTATCGTTAGAAATTATCTTTACATTTATTATCATTTTTTTAGTTGGCTCATCATTATAGGTTTTTTTTTTTTGGTCCACTTTTATTTTGTCCCCTATACATTACACTCAATGATTTCAAGTCTTGTTTTATTATATAAATGAAATGAAATGAAAAATTTGGGCTATCACTTGTGTCAAAATTTTCAAAATACGATGCCCATTTTTGGACTAATATCATCCTACTATAGCTAATTGATGAATTTTCTAGCAATTATTTTCTACCCCCATATTTTAATCATTTCATATTAAAGATATTATTGTCTTTTTTCCAAAACACATTACAAAATCTATTTTTATGTGCATCGAAACCTCAAAGTTATGTGTCCACGCAAAGTTGTTAATTGTTACCCATTTTTACTCTAGACTCTTATCCTGTCAGGTTTTCCAGTTGTGAATTTTAGAGGCGTTGCCAAACTCTATTATGAACATATTGAGCCAAGTCAAATGCTATTGCTAGGTCATTTAATTCATTAGAACCCATTGTATAGTGTGGTGTAATTGTTGGCATCACAATTACAAAATGTGGGTGTAATTCATTAATCCCTATCACTAAACTAATGAATTTACTACTTTTCAACTAGTCCCCATTTATTAAAGCCAATGAATTCACTCAAAATCTAGTGAAATCACTTGGTGTACATGGACACCTTTTGTTGTAGTGCATGGTGTTTTTCAAATTTGTTGTCTCCTTTTTTGAATCCATCATTGCGTCTTTTGGGTATGGTGGGGAATTATCCTTTTCCACCTTGCTTTTAATATTATTAATGGTCGACATTAGCTAATCCATTTCTTTGTTGTAAATGAGTTTTGGTGTTTTGTATGCATCATCTTCAACGTTAGAAATGTTCCTTGGCCATTTTCATAGCAAGATTGATTTGCTTATTTTTTAGTTGGACTAAAATCTGAATAGGTTATCACATTGCCTATGAAACCACGTTGTATAATTTGAATTCGTCGGGTGTGTTGACCATGAATTGTCTTTAAAAGGTTGTCACAAGTTGTTCAAAACTCATGGCCAAACATTTTTATCACTGTCTTGTATATCTTGTAATCTTGCAAGTGGATAAAAGACACCCAATACCCAACCTTTGCAATGTTTTGGATATGGATATCGTGACATGGTGCAAATGAACAATTTAACTCATAACTTGTTTACTTTGATTGCTACTTAAATGCTCACCGATTCAAGAAATTACACTTTATTTGTTCAATGATACAAAGTTGTAAACATCTTCCAAGAATATAGTTTTATAAGGTTGCTCTTCAATTTTTGCATTCAATGGCCTTTTGAAAACTATATAATTTCCATTGGACTGTTTAAATGGAATTGACTATCTTAAAACGTTTATAGTTAGCAAAACATATATGTTTCCTATTTGTGTCATGCATTCTATGGGTATTCAAGTAATTGTGAATGTTTGATTACCCTTTAGGCCTAATGTTGCTTTGGGTCATTTTTGGTTGGGATTTTTATTTACATGCCATGTGTCCAATTTATGACCTCTAGCAAATAGGACTCCTATACTTCATTGTATTTTTACATTGACCCTCATATTAAGTGTGAAAATTTTAATACATTTTCCAAGCTTCATTTGATTTTTGGATGGATAAGAGATTTTTAATTATGTAGTGAGTGCAACTAAACAATCCTATCAACGATTTATTTTTCATATAAATATTTTAGCTGAAGTGTATTCTAAATCTTAAAATCGAGATTACACATATTGGAGACATTTAATTTGGTGCAATTTTCACCCTATGAATGCCACGTGGCTAGGTTGATGACTTGGTCCATTTCCATGTTAACATCATCCATAACTTTGGTCCATTTCTCTATTGTAAACAAGTATTGTTTCTTCATATGTATCATATTCTACATTTAAATTATTTCTTGGCCAATTTTTTGCTAGGATTGAATCACTTTTTTTTCGGGCATTTCAAATCCCAATAGGTATTTGCAATGCCAATGAAATCACATTTTTTAATTTTGATTTGTTGGGTCTCCTAGCCATGGATTGTCTCCAGGTTGTTGTGGCAAACTATTCATAAATTCACATATTAAACATTTTCATCATTGTCACGTATATCTTGTAATCTTACAAGTGATTAAGTAATCTTTAATATCCAACCATTGCTTGAATATCTACATCTACACTCTTGAATTCTCTTCTTTCTATAGACATGTACATATCCAAAGCTGGTGATGTGCGTGACTATTTTAGTGATTGTTTGTCATATTTTCAATGTTTTTTTTCTTTCAATAATCACAATAGAATTTCTCAACAAGCAACTTCACTATCCAACTTTAGCCACTATTCATGTTAACACGTTTATTGAGCCACAAATTATTGCAAAAAATCAGATTTTTGTTTCCCTTTCAATTATTGAAATGTTGTTTATTTTTACTATCATATGCATCTTGTGGTTTTGAGGTTGGCCTTATTGTTTGACGAATCACTAGATGTTTAAAAACTTTGTTCTTAAAATCTTGTGGCACCTAGGTTCATTTGCTTAGAGTTGCATAGACTTATTTTCAAGGTTTCAAGAATTCTATTGATTGCAACAAAATTACCAAATCCTTTGTTGACAAATCATTGAGTAAGTTTGTGAAAAAATGTTATGGAATCAACCTCTTCAAACTTGCACGTTCTTTGAAGAAATCCATGGCATGTGTAAACATTGCCCAATGGTAGTCTTCCATATCTTCTTTTGAAATGTTTATAGTTTGCTTAAATAATGCAAGACTTTATTTGTCTATCTTGGCATTCACCCATTGCCATGTTGTCCATTCATTTGTTTTGTTAATTGCCCTTTTCTATTCTATTCCCCATGTTTTAATTTCTAGCAAATGTTGAAGGGGGACTAACTAGGTGTCATCTCACATATTCTATCTAGTATGCTTGAGATGAATGTATATTCAATCATAAATTCCAAGGTGTTTGGTGTGAAAATTGGTCTCAATTTTCCTCTTGCCATTGTAAAATAAAGGCTTAAGAATTGCAAGCACACGGTAGAGGAAGAAAAGATGTAACTAGGTAGTACGAATGGAGAAAATGTAAATTGTTGTATAGATCGAGCAAGTTAATAGTAAAGGGGGAAAATGTAATTTGATTGTACAAATAACAATAATGGTGCTAGATGCAAAAGGTTGAGAAAGTGAATGAAAATAAAAAATAACTTGAAATCGTATAAACAATGTAAAGTGTCATGGGCTACTTCATATTGTTTCAATCCCTAATGGGCACATGCCTCTTGGTGGTGAACCTTTATCATTTGGATTGGCACATATACCTCTTGGTGGGTCAACATGTTTATATGCCATCAAATTGGATTTAATTAAATATTCTATATGGTTTAGATATTGTACAGCTTGAAAATATTTCATATTAATGAAATATGAAGTATGACTTGAAGTGTGACTTGAACATTTCATGTGTCAAATGTTTTGAAATAAACCAACTTAAATAGTTTTCACCATGTTTCTTTTGTTCAATTTTCCACAAAAAAAAAATGTTGCCAATGTTCATAACAAATATCCATTTTTTTTTCATCATAAATATCATTCATCCATGAACATGTGGAAAAATATTCCTCCATGTCACAAAACATTATGTCCCATGTGTCAAAAAATATTCTCCTAATATTTTGTTGACATGGGTAGAATAAATTTAAAAAGGTTTGGTTATGGTCACTTGCTCATGAAATAGCATCCTTGATAAAAAAACATTGATCATGTTATTTCAAAGTGTCATCCTCCTAAGTAATATGCATACTTTCTTTCACAACATTGGAAAATTATTAAACCTCCTACACCTCACCTATAAATCTTGATGACTTGTGAAGTTAAGCAAATTCCAAATTTTTTTGTTGGACCTCTCCAAACCCTTAAGCTCCTTTGTAGGCGTCACCTCAGTCTTGCTCCAATCAACTCCCACAAAGCTCCTTCAAGTTTCAACTCTTGTTATACACAACTCTTTCAAAATGCAAAAAATTCATTACATCCTCCTATCAATTGAACATCTAGTTCAGCTTTTTTTTCACATGATCATCACAACTATTTTCTTTTATAGCAACAAGCAATCATGCTTAAGCACTTGTGCTCAAACATTCATGTTCAAATACACATGAGAAAGCTCACATACTCACCATTCACAGACA